>Ga0193962_1000004_pt1 | contig 169495 bp, 158 predicted proteins | sample FB_5_MG_FD_140335 | JGI IMG/M metagenome (GOLD analysis project Ga0193962, IMG submission 140335) | Microbial mat bacterial communities from the Broadkill River, Lewes, Delaware, United States - FB_5_MG | ecosystem: Environmental > Aquatic > Freshwater > River > Microbial mats | place: USA... | reverse complement strand
TTGAGTTTTAATCTACTCTCAAATCCCCATTTGATATAATTACATTTGATACAGTTGTAAATAATGGTTTGTTTTAATCTACTCTCAAATCCCCATTTGATATAATTACATTTGATACAGTTGTAAATAATGGTTTGTTTTAATCTACTCTCAAATCCCCATTTGATATAATTCAAAGCTTCTAGATAGTTTCTTTCCTAAAGGTTTTAATCTACTCTCAAATCCCCATTTGATATAATTTTGCATTGCTTAGATATATTAATTCAGTTGTTTTAATCTACTCTCAAATCCCCATTTGATATAATATGTGGACATAGTTTGTAATAAAAGTGTCTGTTTTAATCTACTCTCAAATCCCCATTTGATATAATTCTAGTTGCATCTGTAATTGTTTCGGAGTAGTTTTAATCTACTCTCAAATCCCCATTTGATATAATTGGAAATTTTCAAGGCTCAGATTGGAGTCAGTTTTAATCTACTCTCAAATCCCCATTTGATATAATTTAAGATTACTATTTAAATAGGTTAGCATGTTTTAATCTACTCTCAAATCCCCATTTGATATAATAGAAGTTCTAACCGTACCCAAAGCAGTTTCGTTTTAATCTACTCTCAAATCCCCATTTGATATAATTCTATTTCCTCTTTAGATGGTAAAGACAAGTTTTAATCTACTCTCAAATCCCCATTTGATATAATATATCTATAATCATGAACGATTGAAGGGTAGTTTTAATCTACTCTCAAATCCCCATTTGATATAATTACAAAAACTTTATTCCCAAACAAAAAAGGTTTTAATCTACTCTCAAATCCCCATTTGATATAATAGAGTAGCTTAAAGCCTTGATTATAAGGCTCTTATAGAGTTATTTTACTAAAAAATAAGCACTGTTTGGGTTTGTTTTTGTAGCTTTTTTTCTGGTTTTTCTCGATAGTTTTCAATAACTATCATGTTTTTATATTGTGCTTCGGTGATTTTAACAACTCTTATAGAACCTCCAAGGGGTGCTGCAAGTTCAATTTTCTTCTCATATTTTTGTGCCATAGCTAAACTTTTACAAAATCTTATATAAATAGAATACTGAAACATAATAAATCCCATTTCTAAAAGTTTTTTACGAAATTTAGTATATTTTTTTATATCTTTTTTTGTATTGGTTGGCATATCAAACATTGTAAATAAAACCATTTTTCTATACCTACTTACTTCTATTATATTTTTCATAGCTCAAAAAGAATTAACTCTTCACATTTTGATAAACAAATTGACTGATAATTTGCCACAACTGATTTCATACAGTTTGAAACGCTTATATTTTTACTATCATAAATAACTGACTTATCTAAAAGTTTTAATAAATCAATTTTTATTTTACTATTTAACTCCATATCTTTTTTTATATTTCTTACTACATAGTCATCTATTATAGGACGAAAAGGCTCTATTAAGTCATCTGCTAGGTTAAAAGCATTTAGTTCGCTACTATGATGTATCCCAAAGGCAGGATTTAGACCATAAACTATTAAATACCTACAAATAGAACTTCTAAAAATAGCGTAACCAAAATTTAAAACTGCATTGTTGATATTTTCAGGTTCATTTCTTGAAAAATCTTTTCCAAATAGTTTTTTAAAATAATAAGCTGCCGCAGTGGCTTCTATATTTTCTTTATCATTTGATTTTATTCTAGGAATTAAAGAGTTTAAATAAAGACTGTTTTTATTGATTCTTTTTAAAATCATAGCTTGGTTATTTACTTTATATATAACTATATTTTTCCAGATTTGATTTAATTTTGCTTTGGATATTTTGATTTGGGCTTTTTGTATTTTTGTTATTCTGCTATTTTTATTTATACCTTGCAAAATAGAGCTTGGCATAAACTTTTCATCACAAAATATTACATTTATATCTGCTTTTGAAAGTTGTGATAAAAGAGCTGAAGTTATAGTACTTTGTTGATTTTCAATGATTATGGTATCTATATCATCAAAACAAACTGTAGTTTCATAGTCATCAATTTTTATAGATATAAGATTATGTTTGTAACTAAGATATGATTTGTTTTTGATATATAATTTTTGAAGAGACATTAAAATACTCCGAATTGAAGGATAAACCTTGCGTGGCTCGGAGTAACACCACTTGTTTTAATCAAACTATCAAATCCCCATTTGATATGAGAATATTCTATAATATTATTTCTTAAATTATACATAAGTTATATTTCCATAAAAATCTATATTAACTTTTCTAACAAAAACTTCTTCATTGATTGTAGGTTCTAAAAATTTCTTTTCTTTTCTTTCTCCTTTTTTATTTGTTATAAAAATAGATCTAACATTAATAAACTCTACTCTTAATTTATGATTGCTTTTACTGATATTTCCACCACCACTTTGGATATAATATTTTTTACTATTATCTTTTAGATTTTCAATCTCCAATAAATCTCCCGTAGAAATAGTAATCTTATCTTCAAAACTTTTTATTAAATGATATTTTGATGGATTTATATTTGCAGGAATATCATTTTTAATAGATGAAAAATAGTTCAATCCAATAACTTGACCTTTTTCAGTGTTGTACAAATCTACATTTAATGTTGTATCGTTTAACTTAGCCACAAAAGGAATTTGATTTGACTTTAATTCATCATAAATATCTTTTGTAAGTCTTTGTACTCTTGAAGTCTTTGTTTTATCTGTGATTATTACACTATCTACTTTTGAAGCACTTTTTGTTTTTACTTTGATATTTCTTACAATTTGTTTTTGACCTTTGCTAGTTAAAAGAAAACACGGTTGATTTTGTATATTTATTTGAGCTTGTTTTTCTTTTTCTAACACTTCTATCTGTTCTTTAATATCAATATAATCTTTTTTATTTGGTAAATTACCTTTTATATCTTTGATTTGTAGTTCAATACTTTTGATTTCTGCTCTAGTATGAAGTAAATTTTCTTTATAGATGAATATTGCTTCTTTTATATTATTTTGTTTTGGTAAATCTAATGATTTTACAAGTTCTAACACTCTTTTTTCTACCTCACTATCATTTACATCTTTCCCATTTTGGTCAAACAGTAAGTTTTTATCTATTGGTTTTTTATCAATTTGGTGAAATTCTTCTTTATTTTTATCAAAATATAGTTTAATATTTCCATCTTTAAATCCAACAATATTATCTCTTTTTTTCATCATAGGACATACATGAAATTCGTTGTTTTCATATTTTTTTACTTTATCTTTTACAAAATCAACTAATGAACTACCAGCTTTCGTTTTTGGAAATCTTGAACTTAAATTTTCCAAAATAACTTTTGTCTTAAAGCCATTTTCATTTTGTTTAAAAAAGTCATTTAAAGCTTTTTTAGCTGAATTATTTAGAAGTGAGATTACAATTGCATCAATTGTATGATGATAGTTTGTATTTCTGTCTTTTTTGTCATGTTCATTTTTAGGCTGAACTTTATCTATTCCCCAAAGATGTTTTAGTTCATTTATAGCTTTTCCCGTGACTCTTATAACATTTGTATTTCTCTCTCCTCTTCCATGTTCGTTTTCTTTTGGATATAAATAGTGTTGAAGGTAATTTGCTATGATTTTTGTGGCACTTCTTGTGTCATTTAAAAATCTATCTTCAAGATTCTCTCTTTTCCAATTTTTATTTATATTATCTTCATTTGTAAGCCAAAATACTTTATTTTTATTCGTTAAGTTTTCTTCTATTCTATCTTTAAAGTCTTTCCAAGTATTTTTTGATTTTAGATAAGTTATTGGGTGTTGATTACCTTTATTTTGATTGTATTTTTTGAAAACTAAAATTTTATTTTTGTATGAATTTATCCAAATCTTACTTCTAGGGATAAAGTGTTCAACTTCTGTTTGAGTTTCGTCAAGTGCTTCTTCTAGTGTCATTGGGTTTCCACTATAAAGACACTTTGCTTTTTGCTCTATTAGTAGCCTTGCACGTAATATATTTTTATTTGTAATATCATAATCATTTATAAGTGCTTTTTTTGCTTCATTTATTTCTTTTGTGTTTTGTTTTTGCGCATCTTTTATTTGTTCTTCTTCTTTTTTAGAGTTTAACTCTCTTGCCGTTTCAATAATAATCTGGTCGATTTTCCCATGTTTTTTTATCAAATCATTTATAAGTTTTCTAAGAATTGAGATAACTCTTTTCACATTTGGTGAGATTAAAGGTTGATAAAATAGATATTCTCTATTAAAATTTTTTACATTTTTTTCAAGCCACTTTATATCATCTTTTGATGGATTTAATGGAGGAAGATAGTCATAAGGTTTTATATTTAAATATTTTCTAAAATATCCAAGTTCAGTCAATGAGTCTTGATAATTCTTCCCTTCTTTCATTTTTATTAATAATGCATTTATAAAAAGAAGAGAAAAAGAAGCATAAGATTCTTTAGTTCCTTTATCAATTTTTGATAATTTATCAATAGTTTCATCATCTAAAAGTTGTCTGGTATTTAATTTATTTAATTCTTTTACTATTTGTTCTTTATTTACAAAATAGTGTATTTTTTCTAAAATTTTTGTGTACAAATCTCTATCTTTTTCAAAAATCTCTATCTTTGTATTTTTAAATATTTCTAAAATTTGTTTATGTAATTTTATATCTAATATAGTATCGTCTTGTTTCTCTGCCGTTTTTATTTTAATATTTTTAAGGCCTGCTTTATCAAAAATGTTTTTTGTATTGATTACTTGAGTTGGAGGTTTTTTTAACCAAACTTCTATGGTATTATTTATTTCTTCTTTTGTAGGTGTGCAAACTTCTCCTGTTTTACTATTGAAAATCAGATTACCTAAAATAGAATTTTCTATTCGTTGTCTAAGAGTAAATTCAATACTTGAGATATGAGACCTTGAAACTCTTTTTTGTGGGTTTTGATGGTGGAGATTGTAAAAACTACAAAATCCAACCATGCTTTCCATGCTTTTTAAAGGCCTTTGTTCAAAGATTCCTAAAGAGTTTTCTCTTATTCCATTTATAAGTTTATTTTTAAAAAGTTCATATTTATTATTGTTTTCAAAAAGTTCAATATTGTTTTTTTGACTTTTTAATAGTATTTCTAATTCTTCTTGCCAAAGTTCTCTATCCAATGAGTTGTTGTAATTATCCTTTTTATTTCTAATATTTGTATTAATAAAACCTTCTTTTCCCAATTCTATTTTTTTGCTTGATAAAACTAGAGATGGTATTGCAAAATTATTTTTTAAATATAGCTCTTTATTTTTTGAAATAGCTCCATTTATAACTCCATCATCTTTAGATTCTTCTGTTTTAAATTGATTTGAATAACCTCTTCTTGTAACAATAGTGTAAAGAGCAAATGTAAATTCATCTTTTGTAAGATTTTTCCCATTCACTGCTTCTTGTCTTAATATATATGGATTCTGATTATTTGATAGTTTATTAAAGTATTTTATGGGTTGAGTAAGTATTGTATTATTTGCAAAGCTAAAATTATAAAGAAGTTTCCTAACTATTTGTTTTCTTCTACTATTTCTCTCGTTTCTTCTTCTCCCACTTCTAAATTTCCTTCTATCCTCCGCTTTAATATATTCACTAAAAATAATACTATTTGAAATTAATTCATTAAAAGTCGTTTGATCTTTTTCAATACTAACTTCATTTAAAGAGAAACCTATACTGTTTGTACCAATATCTAAACCTAAAATCTTACGCATAAAATAGCCTTTAAAATTATATAATTAGATATTATTTAAAAAAACCTTAAAATAATGAATGGAAATATTTTAAACGCAAAGCTTTTTTAATAAGTTTTGAGTATAAAAGTATGTAAATATAGCTGCACTATAAATCATCAGTAAAACCCCTACCCAAAGATAGATATAGTCTAAAGCTAGCCAAATAACAATGATGTATGCAACAAAGAACTTTGCTATAAGTTGTCTATATAAAGCTATATATAAAATCATTTTTGGTCTTTTTATTGCTTGTAAAGTTGATACACAAACAAATAAAATCACATAAGCGTAGAAAATCCAAACTTCAATTAAAATATAATCAAAACCATAAGCTACAACTTCTAAATCATTATCAAATTGTTTTATAATTAGTTTCCCAAAGATATATAAAAAGATAATACCAAAGGTTGAAATATAAAAACCATACTTTAAAGCTTTGTTTAGTGTCTCTTGAACTCTTTGATACTTTTTAGCACCAAAGTTATTAGAGACGATTGAAAGAACAGCTGAGCTTAATCCTAGGGCTGGTAAAAGCATAAGTTGTTCTGCTCTGAACCCTATTCCATATCCTGCGACTGCTTTTACTCCGTATAAAGATACAAAATACATTAAAACAATAGATCCAAAAGCCATAATAAGCATATTCATACTAGAAGGTATTCCTTGAATCACAAACTCTTTATATATCTTTTTATGAGGTAAGAAATATTTAAAATTTTTAAAATGTATAAGTTTTGTTTCTTGTACTTTATAAAACATATAAAGGGCATTTATTAGTTGTATTAAAACAGTCGAAAGTGCTAGACCTTTTATTCCCATGGTTGGAATAAATAAAAATCCAAAAACAAAAAGTGGATTTAAAATTAAATTTGCAAAAAAACCGAAAATCAAAGTATTTCTATAAGTCTTTGTATCTCCTTTTGAAACTAGAATTGCATTTAAAGCAAAGTTTGACATAAAGAAAATAGTACCTGCTAAAATCACATTCATATACTCTAGTGAAATATCCAAATAATGCCCATTAGCCCCTAATAATTTAAATAAATAAGGGGAAGTATAAAAACCAATAATAGTTAAAAATATTGCAAGTATTTGCATAAAAAGAATACCTTTGTGGGCATAAAGAGAAGCTAGAAAACGTCTATTCTTCCCAATCGCATTTCCAATCAAGGCTGTTATTGCTGCTGAAAATCCATATCCTAAGCCAATAACCGTAAAAAAAATCATAAAAGATAAAGATAGAGCTGAAATTGCTTCTGTTGAGATAAGTCCAGCATAAAAGGTATCTACTACATTATACATAGTATTAAAAAACATTCCAGTACTTGCAGGTATTGCAATTTGTTTTAATAAAGAGGGGATATCGTCAGTTAAAAGGTGTTTTGTATCATTTTTCATAGTATTCCAATAGCAGATGTTAATTATTGGAATCTTATCCTATTAAAACTTTAAATAGTTTAGAATTGAAGATTAATCTTCAATTCTAATCATTACAGGTTTTTCAGTAACCGCCCCTGCATTTTCAATATTTTCTAAAGCTTCAATTACATCTTTCTCAATTGAAGTGTGAGTTGAAAGTAGAAGATGTGCACAAGTTTTATTTAGAGGTTTTTGAATCATTTTTTCTATAGAAATATTTTTCTCCCCTAAAATAGTAGCAACTTTTGCTAAAACACCTATTTTATCTTCAACTCTAAGTCTTATATAATACTTAGTTTGAATTTCATCTTTTGGCATAAGTGTAAGGAACTCTTTATTTGATGATTCAAACCCTAGCATTGGAGAACCTTTCCCACGACGTGCTATATCAACAATATTTGCAATAACAGCACTCGCAGTTGCATCTCCCCCTGCTCCTGGTCCATAATACATAGTTTCCCCAACTTTATCTCCAATTACAGAAACGCCATTCATAACACCTTCTACTTTTGCAATCATTTCAGAATTTGGAATTAAAGCTGGATGAACTCTTAATTCAATTTTATTACCAATTTTTTTAGCAATTGTTAAAAGCTTAATTGAATAATCAAACTCTTTTGCAAAATCAATATCTTCAGGACTTATATTTTGAATACCTTCAATTAAAATATCTTCAGGTTTTGCATCTATTCCATAAGCAATTGAACCTAAGATTAGTAATTTATGTGCCGCATCAAAACCACCAACATCAAATGTTGGATCAGCTTCTGCATAACCTAATTCTTTGGCTTCTTTTAAAATAGTATCGTAATCAATACCTTCTTTAATCATTTTTGTTAACATATAATTACAAGTACCATTCATAATACCTCTAATAGATTCTATGTTATTAGCCGTTAAGCCTTCTCTTAAAGCATTAATAATTGGAATTCCACCAGCAACTGCTGCTTCATATTCAAAAGGTGTATCTCCTGCTAAATCTTGTAATGCATATCTGTGATATGCAAGTAAAGCTTTGTTTGCAGTAACCACTGCTTTTCCATTTTCTAAAGCTTTTTTTACAACTTCATAAGGTTTTTCGATTCCACCCATAAGTTCAACAATAATATCAATTGAATCATCATTTAAAACTTTTTCAATATCATCGGTTAGTTCAATTGTTACATCTCTTTTTTTAGAAAGATCATTTACCACTCCAATTACTGCTGTGATTTCACAACCAGCACGTGCAGTTATAATATCTTTATTATCTCTTAAGATGTTTGCAACACTTGCACCAACTGTACCAACTCCAATTATTCCAACTTTCATTATTATTCCTATAAACTATTTAAATATTTTTTAATATTTTTTGCTGCTTGTCTAATTCTTTTTTCATTTTCAATTAGGGCAATTCTTACATATTCATCACCATAATGTCCAAATCCAATACCAGGACTAACCGCAACTTTTGCTTCTGTTAGAAGCTGTTTTGAAAACTCCATACTTCCTAAATGTCTAGCTTTTTCGGGAATTTTAGCCCAAATAAACATTGAAGCATTAGGCGTATTCATTTCCCATCCAGCTTCTTTAAATGCTTCTATCAGTACATCTCTTCTATAATGATATTTTTCAATATGCTCAGTTACACACTCTTGTGGCCCATCTAGTGCTACAGTTGCTGCAACTTGAATTGGTGTAAACATTCCATAATCAAGCCAAGATTTTATTCTTTTTAAAGCTCCAATTAATTTTTCATTTCCTACCATAAATCCAACTCTCCATCCTGCCATATTGTATGACTTTGAAAGAGTAAATGCTTCAACAGCTACGTCAATTGCACCTTTAGCTTGAAAAATTGATGGAGTTGTATATCCATCAAAAGTAATATCTGCATAAGCAATATCAGAGATAATATAAAATCTCTCTTTTTTAGCTAAATCAACTAATCTTTGATAAAATTCTGGTGTAACGGTTGCACAAGTTGGATTATGTGGAAAGTTAACTAATACATATTTTGCTTTTGGAATTGATTCATCAAGAGTTGTTTGAAGTCTTTGGAAAAATAAGTCTTCATCAACTTTAAAATCTTCACCAAATGAAAGTTCAAATTTATGTATTGCTGCCCCACTTAACATAAAAGCATATGAGTGAATTGGATATGTTGGATCTGGAACAATTGCCACATCTCCTACATTTACAACAGCTTGAACTAAGTGAACATAACCCTCTTTACTTCCCATAGTTGCACAAGCATGTTTATTTGGGTCTAAATAATCGACTCCATATTTTCTTTTATACCAGTTACAAATTGCTAATCTTAATTTATAAATTCCCGCACTTGCACTATAGCCATGATTTTTTGGCTTATCTGCAGTTTCTTTTAATTTATCTATAATATGTTGTGGTGCTGGACCATCAGGGTTCCCCATTGAAAAATCAATGATATCTTCTCCTGCTCGTCGAGCCTCCATTTTGATGTTATTAACTTCTGCAAATACATAGTTTGGAAGTCTTTTCATCCTTTCAAATTCTATCTCTGGAAACATTTATTTACTCCTTAATAAGTACACTTAATCCACGTCTTATATTTGATAACGTGTATATATCTTCTATTTTAATATATTTTGTTTCTTCAGGTATTTCCAACTGAAGATTATTATGCTTACTATCTTCTTTTACAATATTTAATATATTTAGATGACGATCATAAAACACTACTTGAGGAAACCATTGGTTACCAGGTTTTGATAAAATATTTACGCTTGAAGCTTTTTGTATTTTTACAAAGTATGGTTTTAATGGTTTCCTAAAATCAACTTTTTCGCCTGTTGTAATTAATACAGCTTGTGAAATTATTGAGTTTGATGTATTAATTGTATACACCCATTTTGTATACCCCTCTTTTCTGATATCAATAAATTCACAGTTATATGTTGATAACTCTCTTGATAACATAAGAGGGTCAATGGCGGCTTCAGTTCTTAACTTGATTGTCCAAGTTAAAGAGCTATTTTCATCGTAGACTAGATATTTTGTAAAATAGTGATAATAACCTAATGCTTTTAAAGAATCAGATATTATTTTAAGTGATTTAATAGGGTCATGACTTATTTTGAAAGTAATATTTAAATCTTGTGGTTCGTTATACCCCATACCTAACAAACCATTATCTTTTAATCTTTGCATAACATTTATATAATTTAAAGAGCCATTTTTGTAATAAGCACCTTCATTTGAAAATAGGTGGTCAATTAGACCTTTATTTTGTTTATATTCATCATAGCCTATAATATTAATGATTTTTTCATTAAACCCACTTGCATTTAAGGATACAAATAAAATTAAAGAACTTACAAATATTTTAAACATGTTTACTATCTTTTCAATGTATACATTAATATTGCAGCAGCAACTGAAGCATTCAGAGAGTCAAAACTATTTGACATCGCAATTGACACTTTCAAATCAAGTTTTTTTACAACTTTACTTGAAATACCTTCTCCTTCATTTCCTATTATTAAAGCTACTTTATCAGTTTGCTCTATTTTTCCATATTTTTTTAAATCTATTCCATCTTGTGTTGCACCAATTAATGCAAATCCTACTTGCTTTAACTCATTTACAACATCTAAAGTATTTTCTGTTTTACAAAAAGGAAGGTCTAGCATAGCACCTGAACTTGTTCTTACTAGTCCTGATTCTTTTAGAGTTTTAACTCCTGAAGCAATAACTCCATCAATACCTAATGAATAAGCTGATCGTAAAATAGCTCCAATGTTTCCAACATCTGTTAGTCCGTCAAGAACAACTATAAAATTCATATCTTTCATATCTTTAAATGAAGTATATTCGAAAATAGATATTTTTAAAAAGTATCCTTGATGGTTTCCACCTTTTGCCAAAGCTTGCGCTTTTTGGTTATCAAGTTTGTGTATTTTCTTTCCAAGTTTTAAAAACTTAGAAAATAACTTTTTTTCAATCTCTTTTGAAAAGAATATTTCTTCAATTATTTCTGGGTGATTATCTAGTACATAGTGTACTACTTGTTTTCCGTATATTATCATGGGCTAGATTTTATCTAAATATTATTGATAAACGACTTTTATAGAATATTTTATAAGTTTATTTGTAGAGGCTTTTAATTTTCTTGTAGTTTTGCGTAGATATCTTTTATTTTTGCACCAGTCATTTTAGCGATTAATTTAGCTTTTATTTTTGGAGCAATATCTAAAGTTTCAATATCTTCAAGACTTAGTATTTGTCCTTGAAAAATTGTGGGTTCAATTATTATTACCCATTCACCTCTAATATTTTCTGTTTTTAAATCTTCAAAAAGCTTTGAGGCACTATTTTTGTAAGTTGTTTGATGAAGTTTAGTAATCTCTTTTGCTAGAAACACAGTTCTATTTTCATCAATATTTTTAATCTCTTCAAGTGTTTTTAATAATCTATGTGGTGATTCATAAAGTATTGGTAAAATTGAGCTTTGCATTACTTGATTTAATTTATCTTTTCTTTCTTTTCCCTTATGGGCTAAGAAACCAAAGAAAGTAAATTCTGTTTGTAAAAATCCACTCATTGCAAAAGCAGTTAAAACAGCGTTTGCTCCTGGAAGTACATCATATGCTATGTTATTTTCAATACAATATTGAACTAAACTTGCACCTGGATCTGAGACACAAGGCATTCCTGCATCACTTACATAGACAATATTTTTTTCAAAATCATCTTTATTTAATGTTTTTAAAACTTGGGTTTCATTATGTGAATGGAAAGATTTAAATTCAGTACAAGTAAAAGTTAAATTTTCTCTTTGGGATAAAAGTTGAAGAAGTTTTTTTGTGACTCTAGTGTCTTCACAAAATATTAGTTCCGCATCCAATAAGGCATTGATAGCACGTTTAGAGGTATCCTCTAAATTTCCTATTGGAGTTGGGACTAATGTTAACATAGACTAAATAATAAGATTATTTAGCGTATTTAGCTTTGAATTTCTCAACTCTACCAGCAGCATCAACAATTTTGTGCTCTCCAGTAAAGAAAGGGTGACAAGCATTACAAATATCGATTCTCATTGTTTCAACATTTGATTTAGTTTCAAAAGTATTTCCACAAGCACAAGATACTGTACAAGTTTTGAAATCTGGATGTATTTCTTTTCTCACTTCATTTTCCTTAAAATAATTAATGTCTAACAAAAGGTCGAGTCTTTGTCGCCCTTTATTAAACTCTTTAAAAATGGAGAACGATTATATCTTAAAATACTTAATAATATCTGAATTTAAGTTTTCTATAATATTAGAAGTTTTATTTTTAAACTGTCCTTTATTGAAAGTATTTTGTCTTTTTGCTAGTTTTGCAGTATTTAGAGCAATTTTTTCTTCCAATTGTATTTTGTCAATTTTCCCATCTAAATACTCTAATGTTTCAATAATTCCAATTGAAGTCATACAATTTGGTGCTCTTCTATATTTTTTCTCTAAAAATAGAACTTCTTCGATTATTCCTTCTTTAATCATCAAAGAAGTTCTTAGTTTTATTCTTTTCCTAAGCTCATCTTTTTCCCACAATATTTCAAATATTTCTAAATTTTTAGCTATAGGTTCTTTAGGATTTAATTCAAAATATTTTGAAGGAGAATATCCACTTTGTTTATAAATAGCATAAGCTTTTTCTATTCGGTATTTATCATTTGAAGCAATTTTACTCATATATTCTTTATCCAGTGAGTATAAAAAATCATAACTTTCATTAAGTGGCATATCAAGTTTTATATTTTCTTTTATTCCCGTTGACAAGCCTTCAACTAAAGCTTTTAAGTAAAAACCTGTGCCTCCTACAATAATTAGATTCTTATTATTGTTTTTAGCATATTCTTTTGCTCTTTTGTAACAATCGAAAAACTGTATTACATCAAATTTTTCATTTGGATAAATTTCATTTATTCCAAAGTGAATAATATCTCCACGCTCTTCTTTTGTAGGTTTTGCAGAAGCTATATCTATTTCTTTGTAAACTGATAATGAATCAAGTGACAATATTATAGAGTTAGTTTTACTTGCAATATCTAATGATAAAGCTGTTTTCCCTGAGGCTGTTTGTCCAATAATTGCTATTTCTTTCATAATCTGATTATATCAAAAGAAGAGTAAATTTATATTTTGATATACTTTCGCCCATGAATAAATTACCAAAACTTTTAAACGATTTTAACGAACTTGTGATGTTTAAACATTCAATATTTTCTTTACCATTTATTTTTATAGCAATGATTGTTTCGTCCGTTCAAGTAAATGCTAGTCCTTGGTTTGGTTTCAAACTTTTGATTTTTGGAATACTAGCAGCAATTAGTGCAAGAAATTTTGCAATGGGATTTAATAGGTATATGGATAGAGATATAGATGCTTTAAATCCAAGAACTGTAAATAGACCAAATGTAGATGGCCGAATCTCAACTAATCAAATGCTTATGTTTATCTTTGCTAATGCCTTAGTGTTTGTAGCTGTGGCATATTTTATAAATGATTTAGCCTTTTATTTATCTATTCCTATTCTTTTAATTATAGGCTCTTATTCTTATTTTAAAAGATTTTCATATTTAGCACATATTATTTTAGGAGTTTCTTTAGCCCTAGCACCAATTGCAGGTGTTGTAGCTGTAAGTGAAACTATTTCTTTATGGTCAATTTTACTTAGTATTGGTGTTATGTTTTGGGTTGCAGGTTTTGATTTATTATACTCATTACAAGATATAGAAGTTGATAAAGAATTAGGGCTTCATTCAATTCCTAGTAAATTTGGTGCAAAAAAGACTATGATTATTTCAAAAGTTTTTCACTCTTTTACAGTTTTATTTTGGTTACTTTTTGCAATAAGTTCAAATGGTGGGGTTTTTACTTACATGGCTGTTTTTGTTGCTGCAATAATGCTAAGTTATGAGCATATATTAGTAAATAGAGATTTTACAAAAATTGATAAGGCTTTTTTTACTGTAAATGGATATTTGGGAATTATTTTCTTTTTCTTTATTTTGATAGATGCTTTTTAAGAGAAGAATAACTAGAAGTTAAATATCTCTTAAAAACATATCTTTTTATTTATTTTCTAGTTCTTTAATAATCTCTTCTTTTGCTCTATTTGATAAAAACTCTGTATAAAGAGTTTTATTAACTTTAAAAAGTAACTTACTTTTATTTTGTATCTCCATAGCTACAAGCTGGGAATCAACTGCAATTTGAACAAAAAATTTATTTTCATCACTTAACCAATGATTAGTTGCTTTTGAATAAGTCAAAGATTTTAAGGCAATATGCTCAGCACTTTTTTTAAGATCTTTATCATAAATATTTGGGTTATCTAATTTTTCCAAATAATTTTTATACAAAGTTAGAGTTTTTAAATATATCTTTTTTGTAAGATTTTGACTAGCACTAATAAGTGCTTTTTGTTTATGAAAAATGAACTCTTTTTCACTTAAATTACTTTTTTCTTTTCTTGTAATACTTAATCCAATTGCAGAAATATGATTTTTAACTTCCCTCTTCTCTAGCCATATTGGGGCATTAGAAGGAATCTCTATTTCCTTTTTTTCGCCAAGTTCTTTTTCTTCAGAAAAAGGATTTAATGATTGAAAAGAAAAACAAGCACTAAAAAATATAGTTATTATAATCGATAAAAAAAGAGTTTTTTTCATTTTTTTACAGTCCTAATTTAGCAATCGCTAAATTTTTTGATAATTTCTTTTGCATTTTCTAAAGCAACTTCACTAGAATCTTTATCAAAACTTAGGGCAACTGCCATTCTTCTTCCAATGTGTGATTGGGGTTTTCCAAATATTCTTAGATATGAGTTCTTAGTAAAAGCACTTTTTTTGATTTTGATTTTTGGATTAAAAGTATCATTTTTTGCTTTATAAGCTGCACTAGCTCCACAACCATAATCAATATAATCTAAAGGTAAGCCTAAAACAGCTCTTACGTGAAGTGCAAATTCACTTTGAGATTGAGTAATCATAGTAACCATTCCTGTATCATGTGGTCTTGGACTTACTTCTGAAAAATATACTTCATCTCCTTGTACAAACATCTCTACTCCAAAAATACCACGACCACCTAAACCATCAGTTACAGTTTTAGCAATTTTTTGAGCTTTTTTCTTTGCACTTTCACTCATTTGCATTGGTTGCCATGAAAATATATAATCTCCATCTTGTTGAATATGTCCAATTGGTTCACAAAATACAGTTTGATTTTCATTTCTTACAGTCAATAAAGTTATTTCATAATCAAATTTAATAAAAGCTTCTACAATTAACTCACTAGCATCACCTCTAGCTTCTTTTGCAATTTCCCATGAAGTAGCTAAATCATTTTCTGATTTAGCAATACTTTGTCCATGTCCTGAGGAACTCATTACTGGTTTTATAACACAAGGAAAGCCAATATTGAAAGCAGCTTTTTGAAGTTCTTTAAAAGTAGAAACAAATTTATAAGCTCCTGTTTTTACTTTTAGTTCTTCTGCTGCAAATTGTCTAATATTTTTTCTATTCATTGTTTTATTAACAGCGTCGGCATTTGGAATTACATGAAAACCCTCTTTCTCAGCTTCAAACAAAGCTTCAATATTTATAGCTTCAACTTCAGGTAAAATATATGTTGGTTTTTCTCTTCTTATTACATCTAAAATTTCATTTTTATTTTTCATATTTATAGTGTATGATTTATTTGCAACTAATTGTGCTGGAGCATTGCTATAACTATCAACTGCAATTGTCTCAATTCCAAGTCTTTGTGCTTCAATAATAACTTCTTTCCCAAGTTCTCCACTTCCTAGAAGCATAATTTTTTTTGAGTTAGATTTTAAAGGGGCTGTGAATTTCATTTTTTTCCTTGTTCTTTTTTTATTTTATCTTGAAAACTTATGTCATAGTTTACAAGCTTGTTTTTTCTAATAATAGATTTTAATATTTTTATATAATCATGACCAATGCCTGAATATTTTGTCATAGTTGAACTTAGAATCATTCCATTTATAAGCTTATTTGCTTGTCTCATTTCTTTTCTTTTTAATCTAAACTCATAATAAGCACCAGTTCTGTTTAAATTTAGCATATAAGCAGAAATAGAATCTTGTAAGGAAGAAAAGACTCTAATAAAATGTTTTTTATCAGCAGCTCTACGTAAGGGCTTCATCCCTATTTTCTTATTATACGTCCAATGGCCAAAAATATTATTTGCTTCTTTAAAAAATCTACTTTTACCCCAACCACTTTCAGTTGCAGCTTGAGCTAAAGCTAAAGAAGTAGGAATAATATCTATTCTTTCTAAGTATTGTGGGTAATTGTAAATTTTTTTTATTTTATATTTTTTTTGTAATACTAAGAGTTTTTTATATTCACTAGACTTTGAATCAAGATTTTTATTTTTGTTTAAAGATTCTATAAAAGCTCTCTCTTTTAGAATTTTTTTATTTTCTAATTCTATTCTTTTACTAAAAAAATCGAAGAAATACTTTTTTTGTTTGGAAATATTTAGTTTATAGTAATCTTTGGAAAAGGCTGTTTGGGCATTTGATACAAGGACAAGAGTAGATATTAACAATAGTATTTTGAGTAAGTTTTTCATATCTTACTCAAATACAGCAGTAAAAACTTTTTTCACCGCACCTTTAAAATATATCTTTTCATCAATTTTTGAAATTGTTAGCTCTTCATTACTTTTAGGATAAACAAAAGTTTTATTTTCAATTAATCCTAACTCTAGTGTTCTTAAAAAACAAGCAACCATTCCTGTTCCACAAGCTAATGTTTCACCTTCAACGCCTCTTTCGTATGTTCTTACTTTTAGTACTTTTGAATCTTTATTATTTTCAATTTTTACAAAATTAACATTTGCATTGTATTTATATCTCATTTTTGCACATAAGTCATGATCGTATTTTTCTAAATCATCTACAATGCTTACTAAATGAGGAACACCTGTATCGATTAGATACCAAGTTAAGCCTTCTTGTTCAAACTCTTCTTTTATAACTATTGGTTTAGTCATTTGAGTTTCTACTATGTTTTCATTTCCTTCATCTTCAAAGACTTGTGATTCTATTAATCCAGCTTTTGTTAAAAATGTCATTTTAGAAGGAGCTAAATTATTATTATAGGCATAATGTGCAACGGCTCTAGTGGCATTTCCACACATAGAAGCCTCACTTCCATCGCTATTATAAAATTGCCATTTAAAATTAGCCTCTTTGCAAGGTAATAAAGCTACAAAGCCATCTGCTCCTATTCCTTCTGTTCTATTACATAATTTTATTGCCAGAGATGTAAAATCTTTTTCAACAAAAGAATGAAAAATCACAAAATCATTTCCACTTGCAGAATATTTAGTATAAGTCATAAAATTTCCTTAATAGTTTTCTCTACTTCATTTTGCAAATTTTGTAAGCTTGATGAGTTATCAATCACAAAATCGGCCAAATCTTTCTTTTCTTCAATATCCATTTGGTTTGACATTTTTAGTTTAGCTTCCTCTTCATTTATCCCATCTCTTTGCATTAATCTTTGTATTTGAATATCTTTTGGAATATAAATAACTAAAGATTTTGGAATAGGATAATGCATTTTCTCAAAAAATAGTGGAATATCTATGAAATAGGTTTTTTCTTGCTTTTCAAATACTTTTGCTTCTTTATATATTTCATCTTTTATTAAAGGATGAATAAAAGCTTCTAGTTTTAATTTCTCTTTTTCATCTGAGAAGATTATTTTTGCTAGTCTTTTTCTTAGAACTTTTCCATTCTCCACAAAATCTTGTCCAAACATTAATGCAATTTGGGCACTATGTTTATCAAGTAATTTATGAGCAATAGCATCTGCGTCAATTATTGAAAAACCATGAAGTTTTAATAAATTACTAACTGTACTTTTACCTGTTGCAATTCCGCCTGTTAAAGCTATTGCGTGTTTAAATAAATTATTAGTCATGAAAAATTTTACTATAATAATAATTTATTTATGATTATTGAAGAGTTTTTGCACTACATCAACAAAATATTTACAAAAAAATATCAGTTTTAACTTCAATATTTTCAGCTGTTTTAAACTCTCTTTGCTTTTATGTAAGACCTTATATTTTATTAAGTTTTGGATATAATACCAAGAAATTTAAAGTAGAGCTTTTAATACGGGTACTTTAGTAATAAAAAGTTTAATAATAAAAAAGGAAATAAATGGCAACAGTTAGTTACAAAGATGCTGGTGTAGATATTGATGCAGGAAACCAATTTGTAGAGAATATTAAACCTTATGTAAAATCAACAAAGATTCCAGGTGTTTTAGGTGGAATTGGTTCATTTGCTGGGGCTTTTGAGCTTCCAAAAGGGTATAAAGAGCCAGTTATTTTATCAGGAACTGATGGTGTTGGAACAAAATTAAAATTAGCAATTGATGCTAAAAAATTTGATACTGTTGGGATTGATTTAGTTGCTATGTGTACAAATGATTTATTATGTAACTTTGGAGAACCTTTATTCTTCTTAGATTATTACGCAACTGCAAAGCTTGAAGTTGATGAAGCAACTGATGTTATAAAAGGTATTGCCGAAGGTTGTATTAGAAGCGAATGTGCGCTTGTTGGTGGTGAAACTGCTGAAATGCCAGGTATGTACAAAGAGGGTGATTTTGATTTAGCAGGTTTTTGTGTTGGAATTGCAGAAAAATCAGAGCTTAATAGAATTGAAAGAATAGAAGAGGGTGATATTTTATTAGCACTTCCAAGTTCAGGAGTTCATTCAAATGGTTTTTCACTTGTAAGAAAACTTCTTTTAGATAAATTAGGAATGACATTAGAAGATGATTTTGACGGGAAAAAACTAAGTGATGTTTTATTAGAACCTACAAGAATCTATGTAAAAGAATTCAAAGAAAATAAAGAAAATATAAATGCTTTAGCCCATATTACAGGTGGGGGAATTACAGAAAACTTACCAAGAGTTTTACCTGATAATTTTAAAGCAATTGTAAAAAGAGATGCTATAAAAGTATTACCAATTTTTGAATTTATGGGACAATTTGTAGAATTAGAAGAAATGTACCGAACCTTTAATATGGGTGTTGGTATGGTATTAGTAGTAAATCCAAAAAATGTAGACGCTGTATTAGCTAATACTGATGCTTATGTTATTGGAGAAATTGCTAGTGGCGAAAAAGGTGTAGAGTTTATATAATATCTTTTAGCTAAATAAAAAGGCTAGGTTTATTAACTTAGCCTTTTTTTATGTCTGTATAATACTTTAAAATATCTACAACTTTTGATGCATATCCCCATTCATTGTCATACCAAACTAATAGTTTTATCATATTTTGATTTTTAACATCTGTATATCGATGATCTATTATTGTAGTTTTATGTTCTTTTTTAAAATCACTTGATACTAAAGGTTCAAAATTATTTAATACTACATCAAATTTTTGATTTTTTTCATAAGTTTCAAATAAATTGATTATTTCATCTTTTGAGCTATTCTTTTTTGTAAAAAGTGTTACATTTATAGCTCCAACCGTATCAGTTGGTACTCTTAGTGAATTTGATGAAATTAAATCTGCATTTACTTTAGGAAGAATAAAAGAACAAGCTTTTATAGTTGTAGTTTGATTTGGAATTATATTTTGAGTAGAAGATCTTCCAAACTCAAAATTATATTCAACTTCTCTGGTTTGACTAGCAACATAGTGTCCATCTAAAACTCTTTGATGATTTAACAAAGGATGAATTGTTACAATATCTCCGCATAAAATCTCATATTTATCATTTATTAATTTTAATGCAGGAAGTAGGGCTGTTGCATTACAAGAACTAGTTGAGATAATTTTATGTTTATTTACATCAATTTTTTCTTCATTTACCCCTAAAATAACGTTTATATCAGCTTGAGAATTTGGATGAGTTAAAAAAACAGCTTTTACAGGAAGATTTTGTAAAACAGAAATAGCACTTTTTACTCCACTTGAATCTATTATTATATCAATATTACTTAAATCAATTTTTGATAAATCTTTATGATTTAGTATTTTGATTTTTGCATCACTATTTTTTATATAATTATCATCAAGAATTTTAAATTTATTTTTAATATTTCCATATGTTGAATCATGATTAATTGAATAAATAATATTTTCAATATACGGATTAATCTCATTGATTGCAACAACTTCAAAAGTTTCAAAGTCTTTGTTCTCAAGTATTATTTTTAGAATAGCTTTTCCAATACGTCCGATGCCATTTATGAGTATTTTTGTTTTCATTATTAAAACTTACCTATTTTTTAAATTTTTTATGTTCTATTTGTAGTAGATAGAAAAATTCCAGCTAATATTAAAAGCCCGCCTGTAATTCTATTTTGTATTTTCATGGCTTTTACATCTTTAATTAAAAATTTTAGTTTTGAAGCCATAGAAGAATATCCTGTCATAACAAGCACATCAATTGTACAAAGAGTCACAGCTATAATTGCAAATTGAGTCCACAAAGAGCCATTTGGATCTAAAAATTGAGGAATAAAAGCTCCAAGAAAAATTGTTGCTTTTGGATTTGTAAGATTTATAAAAGCTGAGGTTAAAAAGGCTTTTTTAGGATTATAATTTTTTAAATGAACACCTTCTTCTACAAGTTCAACTTTTTCAAAAATTTTGCTAAGTCCTAAATATAATAAGTATGCAACGCCCATCCATTTTATAAAAGTAAAGGCAGTTTCAGATTTAACTATAATTGCGCCAAGTCCAATTACAACTATAAATATTTGAGTAAATAATCCTAGTTGCAAGCCTAAAATAGCTGTATATGATTTTCTTAATCCATATTTGATTCCATAATTCATAGAAACAACAGCTCCAGCTCCTGGTGAGAGTGAAATCGCAAGTGAAGCTAAAAGTAGTGTAATCCAAACATCAAATTCCATAATAGTCCAATAAATAATTTTTCAAAAATAATAGCATATTTTAGGTACTTAACTACTTAACCTTTTCGTAATAAAGACTTAGATAAAATATTACGCTTTACTAAAAACTTATGAAGGAATTTATATGTTATTAACACCAGGACCAACTCCTGTACCAGAGTTTGTAAGAAAGGCTATGGCCGACATTACGATTCATCACAGAACTCCCGAGTTCGAAAAAATATTTAAAGAAACTAGAGAATTATTATTAGAAATTTTTGATATGCCTGAAGCTGTAATGCTAGCTTCAAGTGGAACGGGTGCGATGGAAGCATGTGTTACAAACTTGACTTGTAAAAAAGCGTTGACAATCAATTCAGGGAAATTTGGAGAAAGATTTGGAAAAATTTGTAAATCTTTTGATATTGATTTTGTAGAGATTAAAAGCGAGTGGAATACACCTGTTTGTGTAGATGCAGTAATAGATACGATAAAAAATGATTCAGATATCGATGCAATATTTATCCAACTTTGTGAAAGTGCAGGGGGATTAAGGCATCCTGTTGAACAAATAGCAGCTGAGGTTAAAAAGATTAATCCAAACATTATGATTGTTGCAGATGGTATCACAGCAATTGGTGTTGAAAAAGTTGATACTTCAAATCTAGATGCAGTTATTACAGGAAGTCAAAAAGCTTTTATGCTTCCTCCTGGACTTGCTATGATTGGATTATCAAATGCAGCTGTTGCAAAAATTGAAACAAATGCAAAAGGTTATTACTTTAATTTATCAACTGAAATAAAAAAACAAAAAGAAAATACAACAGCTTGGACAGCGGCTACAACTTTGATTATTGGGCTTAAAGAGATTTTATCACATATTAAAAATAATGGTGGATTTGAAGCTTTATATGAAAATACAGCTCTTAGAGCAAGTGCAACTAGAGAAGCATTAAAAGCAATTACTTGTGAAATATATCCACAAACACCTGCTAATGCAATGACCACAATTTACACAGAGCATGCACCTGCAATTAGAAAGATTTTAAAGACTAAATACAATGTAAATATAGCTGGTGGTCAAGATCATATTAAAAACTTAATTTTTAGAATTAACCATATGGGTCTTGTGGAAGATTTTGAAGCTTCATGGGTTGTTAATGCAGTCGAGTTAGCAATGGACGAACTAGGACTTAGAGAGTTTGATGGAACAGCAAATAAAGTATTTGCACAAAATATGTTTAAAGGTAAATAATGGTTTTTGAACACGAAATACCAAAAGGAAGTAGATTATATTTTGGAAAAGCTGCTCGTGCAAAAAGGGAATTAGAATATAAAATGTCTAATCTTTTATGCGATAATGGCTTTGAAGAAGTACTTACTCCGAATTTTTCATATTCGCAACATCAATCAATTACAAATGAAAAAAAACTTATTAAGTTTTCAGATGAACAAAATGAACAAGTTAGTTTACGAGCTGATTCTACTTTAGATGTTGTTAGAATTATTACAAAAAGATTAGGAAGAACTACTGACCATAAAAAATGGTTTTATATTCAGCCTGTATTTACATATCCATCAAGTGAAGATTACCAAATTGGTTGTGAGTGGATTGCTCATGATAATATTGGGGATATTTTAAATTTAACAGGAACTATTTTAAATAGTTTAAATATAAATCCAATTCTGCAATTATCAAATATAAATATTCCAAAGTTAGTTGCAAAAGAGTTAGATATTGAAATTGAATTATTCCAAAATGGCGAAATTGCAAAACTATTTGAATTAAAAATATCTTGGCTAAATGAATTAATAAAAGTTAAAAATATTGAAGATTTGGAAAAGACTATGCAAGTAGTTCCTAGTACAATTAAATTTGAATTAGAAAAACTTTTAAAAACAGCTAAAGAAGTGGAATATAAAAATTTAGTGATAGCACCACTTTATCATGATACACTAAAGTATTATGATGATGTCTATTACAGAGTAATTCAAGATAATTATGTACTTTTTAAGGGTGGAAAATATAGCGCTGATGGGATTAGTTCTTTAGGGTTCGCTCTTTATACAGATAGTTTATTAAAAATATTAGAGGATTAAAATAAAATGAAAGCAGATTTAATTGTAGGTATTCAATGGGGTGATGAAGGAAAAGGCAAAATGGTTGACATGCTTGCTCAAAATTATGACATAGTATGTAGATCGCAAGGTGGTCACAATGCTGGGCATACGATTTGGGTTGATGGGGTAAGACATGCTTTACATTTAATTCCTTCTGGAGTATTAAATCCAAAAGCCATCAATATTATTGGGAATGGTGTTGTATTAAGTCCAGAATCAATTATAAAAGAAATGGAACAATTTGAGGGATTAGAAGGTAGATTATTTATTTCGGATAAAGCTCATTTAAACTTACCTTATCACGCATTAATTGATCAAGCAAAAGAAAAATTAAAAGGTGACAAGGCAATTGGAACTACAGGAAAAGGAATTGGACCTGCATATTCTGAAAAAATAAGTAGAACAGGTTTTAGAGTAGGTGAACTTTTAAATCCTAAAAAACTTGCAAGCGGAATAATTGATTACTTTGAACAAAGCAGAGCTATTTTTGAAGTATTAAAAGTAGAAACACCTAATAAAGAAGAGTTAGTTGAATTATTAACTGAATATAAAAATAAATTAGAACCATTTATTGCAAATACTACAAATATGATTTGGGATGCACTAGATAGTGACAAAAAAATCTTATTAGAAGGTGCTCAAGGGACTCTACTTGATATTGATCATGGAACATATCCTTATGTGACATCATCATCTTGTGTAAGTGCAGGGGCTTGTACAGGACTTGGTATTTCACCAAAAGATATAGGTGTTGTAACAGGAATTGTAAAAGCATATACAACAAGAGTTGGAAATGGTCCTTTCCCTTCAGAAGACTTTACAGAAGATGGGCAAAAGATTGCTGATATTGGTAAAGAAGTAGGTGTTACAACAGGAAGAGGAAGAAGATGTGGATGGTTTGATGCAATCGCTGTTAAACACGCTGCAAGATTAAATGGTTGTGATCAATTATCTCTTATGAAACTTGATGTTTTAGATGGATTTAAAACAATCAAAATCTGTACTTCGTATGAAGTAAATGGAGAAATAATTAAATATATGCCATCAGATTTAGAAAATGTAAAACCAGTTTATGAAGAAATAGCTGGATGGGATAGCGTAGTTGGTTGTCGAGAATTTGATAAACTACCAGAAAATGCAAAAAAATATATAAATAAAATAGAAGAATTAACTGGTGTAAGAGTTGGCATAGTTTCAACATCACCAGAGAGAGACGATACAATTATTAGAGGATAATCATATGAGAATGAAATTACATCATACACAATATATAGCAAGAAGAATTGCTAGAGATTTAGCTACCTGTGAAGTTGTAGAAGTTAGAAAAACAAAAGATGAAATAGCAGTAGAAATTGAAAAGATTTTAGATGCAGACTTAGATAAAGAGAATGAACTTGATGAAAAAGTTGCAGATATTTTAGATGAACAAGAAGATAATATAGAGTTCTATAATGCAGATTATAGACAACTTTTTTGGTTAACTAAAAAAAGACTGGCAAATGATTTTGGAATTATTTTAAATAATGAAGATAGATTTTCAGATATCGCTCATCAAATTTTAGATTATTTATGGGAAGAGGACTATATTCATTATACGTGTTCTGACAATCAAGTAAAGAATGTAATTTTTACTTCAATTGATGAATTCTTAAAAGGTTTTGAAGATGCTGATTCTGACGTATTAGAAAAATTAAAACATTATAAAAGAAAGTTAATACCAGGAACTGATGAGTATGATATTGTTTATCATAGATTATACGAAGAAGAACTAATTAGACGAGGGTTAATGTAAGATGCAAAAAGTATGGATATATTTAGAAAATGGAACTTTTTTAGAAGCCAATTCATTTGGTGCAGTAGGAACATCTGTTGGAGAAATCGTTTTTAATACTTCACTAACAGGATACCAAGAAATCATAACAGATCCTTCATATGCAGGACAATTTGTTACATTTACAATGCCAGAAATTGGTAATGTTGGAGTAAATGATGATGATATGGAAAGTAAAACTGCTCATTGTAAAGGGGTGATAGTAAGAAATTATCATCATGAATACTCTAATTTTAGAGGGCAAAGAGATTTAGACTCTTTATTAAAAGAACATAATGTTCTAGGAATTTGTAATATAGACACTAGATATTTGACAAAAATGCTAAGAGACGAGGGTGCTATGATGATGATAGCATCTACTGAAATTTCTTCAAAAGAAGAATTAGCAGAAAAACTATCTAAAAGTCCTAGAATTGAAGATATAAATTATATTAAAGAAGTTTCAACAAAAGAAGCATATATTCATAAATTTGGATCTTGGGATCACGAAAAGTTAGCTTATAATAAAGCAGTAATGAGTGATAAAAAAGTAGTGGTTGTAGATTTTGGGGTAAAAAGAAATATCTTAAATGAATTAGTTCAATCAGGGCTTGAAGTTGAAGTTATTCCATCTTCTTTTAAAGCAGATGATTTAATTGCAAGATTTGAAGCAAAAGAAATTGGTGGAATTTTTCTATCAAATGGACCAGGTGATCCTTTAACTTTAGTTGAGGAGAAAGAGCAAGTTCAAAAATTAATTAATGCAAATATTCCAATGTTTGCAATTTGTTTAGGGCATCAAATGCTTTCAATTGCACATGGTTATGATACATATAAATTAAAATTTGGACAACATGGTGGGAATCATCCTGTAGCAAATACAGATAATGTTGTAGAAATAACTGCTCAAAATCATAACTATAATGTTCCTGATAATATTATAGAGATTGCAGAGATTACTCATAAAAACTTATTTGATGATACTATTGAAGGTGTAAAGTATAAAAATAAAGAGATTTTTTCTGTTCAACATCACCCAGAAGCAAGTCCAGGACCACATGAGTCTAAATATATTTTCAACGAATTTTCTAAGATTGTAAAATAAGGTAACTTATTTTACAATCTTTTAGTTTACTTTTATAGAATAAACATCACTAATAATTGATATGTTCCAGATGCTGCGATTCCTGCTGCAACTCCAGCTAGTAAATCATCTCCCATAACTCCCCATCCACCTTTTACTTTTTCATCTATTCTTCCTATTAATGAAGGTTTCCAGATGTCAAATATTCTAAAATAAATAAAGGCTAATGCTCCCATTATAATCATGTTCTCTTGGGTTATTCCACAAATTGATAGGGCAATCCACATTCCTGCTAATTCATCTATTACTATTTCTTTTCCATCATGAGCACCAACTTCTTTTTCGTAAATATCGATTTGCTTTACAGCTATAACTGTAATAAGAAGTGCTAATAGAAACAAGCTAGATAGAGGAATAAAAGGGATAAGTCCAAGTCCTAATATTAGTGCTAAAAAACTTCCTACTGTTCCAGGTGCTTTTGGGCTTAGCCCACTATAAAAAAGAGTTAAAAAGAGTTTTCTCAATGTTTTTCCTTATTTCTTTTTTTCTATACCAAGTTTTTTTCTTTTTTCCCAAAGAGATTTTCTTGAAATCCCTAGTTTTTTAGAAAGTTCGGTATCAGGGTATTTTGATTGAAAAGATTCAACCATCATTTTTACATAATCATTTATTGTCATAATATTATTAGTTAATATTAAAGTGTCTTTTTTGTAAAATTGTACTTTTGCGTAAGGAAAAGTTTCTTCTTTTTCAAGGGAGACTACAACACATTTTTTACCATCTATTAGTTTATTTAAATTTTCTTTAGAATTTTTCTTTAAAGTATGATATTCCGTTAAGTATATTATGCCATTATATTTTTCATTTATTAATTTTTGCCAATTATCAGAACAAAGTGAAATAAATTTAACTTGTAAATTAAGCTTTCTTGAAAGCTCAAAAGCTAATTTATCCGCACTTATTTGAGAATTTGTTTCAATTAAAATGGGAAAAGCTGTAGGCAAAATAGTTCCTGAGGTATCTACATCATCAAATTGGAATTCAAGGTATTCTCTTAATGTTTGCAATTCCCGTCTTAAAGATTTACACTCTCTAAAATGATAGATTTTTCTTATAAGTTCATCCATTATAAAAGGCTTCATTATATAATCTTTAGCACCTTCTTTAATAGGATCTGTAACTGTTTCATCAGATATATACGAAACAAGAAGCAAGATAATAGAATCATTGTATCTTCTAATAATTGTTTTACATAGTGCTGAGGGTAAAGAAGTAGACAAAAGAATAATATCATAATCTCTTGTCAGGTTTTCAATATTTGGTGTTTCTACAAAATCACAATTGTGTCCATCGTCTAATAATCTTGAAACAACTTTTTGTGCAAGATAAATTTCACTTTCAATAATTAATATATTCATTATTTTTTCCAGTTATAATATTTAAGTGTTGCAATACTTTGTACAGCAACTCCTTCATTTCTACCAATAAAACCAAGTTTTTCAGCTGTTGTCGCTTTGATATTTACAAATTGCTTTTCAAGATTTAGTAGTTTTGCTATTTTTTCTTTTATCTCATTTTTATAGGGATTAATTTTTGGTTTCTGTGCAATTATTGTTAAATCTATATTTACAATTTCATATCCAACATTGTAAACAAACTCCACAATTTCTTTTAATAAAATTTTAGAATCTATATTTTTATATTGTAAATCAGTATCGGGGAAAAACTCTCCAATATCACCTGCTCCAATTGCCCCTAGGATTGCATCTATAAGAGAATGAATTAATACATCCCCATCACTATGAGCTTTGAATCCATAAGGTACATCAATGTTAATTCCACCTAAGAACATCTTTTTATTCTCTTCAAAGGGGTGAATATCAAAACCTGTACCTGTGAAAAAATTGTTTGAAGGCTCTTTTAAACACTCAATTGAGTTAATGTCTTCTCCAAGAGTTAATTTTTTACTTTTAATGCTTCCCTCAACATATTTAATTGTCCCTCCCATATTTTTAATAGCGGAACTATCATCAGTGAAAGAATCTTCTGTTTTTAATGCTTCTTTTAATATTTTTGTATTTGAAAGTTGAGGAGTTTGAATAAGTTTTACTTCTTCTCTTTGTATTGTTTCATCTTTATAAACTACTGTATCATTTACTTTTAATACAGGAACAATACAATCAGCTTCATTTTTAGCTAAAACTAGACTTTCAATTACCTCTTTAGGGATACAAACTCTAGCAACATCTGTAACCATTACATAATCAGTATCAACTTCTTTTAAAGCATTTTTCATAGACTCTTGTCTAGTTTCTCCACCTTCTACAAAAATATAATCATTTGAGAAATTTTTCATATAATTTAATTCTTTTTTGTGTGAAGCTATAATTATTTTATTAAAAGTAGAGATTTTTTTTAGCCTATTTGTAACGAATAACCACAGTGGAATATTGTCAGTTCTTAACCATTGTTTCTTTGCTTGGTGGGCGAATCTTGTGGAGTTTCCAGCACATAATACTATTAATGTAATGTTTGACACAAACAACCTTTGAGTAAATAAGTTACATATTGTACTTTAATGTAACTTATGAAAGCTTAAAGGGCATTTTCTAATTTGAATTTAATAGAATCTATGGACTGAAGTAAAGGTTCTGTATCTAATCCGTATTCATTAGCTTTATGTAGTGCTCTTTTTATATTTTGGTCTGAAAGTGGATTTCTAATATCACATAAAATTTTTATTATTTCTAAAATTTTTGCTTTTTTAATATAATCTTTTGGACAATGCTCTAAGTCTTCTACAAAGCCTATTGAGAATATTAAGTTATGACTTAAATGCCAATGTTTAAAAATATTTGCAGTTATTCTTGCACAAGTAAATCCAATAAACTCTTTTTCAACAGCTGATATATTATTTGAAAGTTCCAATTGATTTTGAAAATCTGCAACTTGATCATTATCATTAATAGCCTCAGAAATTACAAATTTACCTGTTTCTTGTAAAAAGGCAGGAAGTAATAAATCTTCTTTTAAATCAAAACTAATTTTTGAAACCCAAGTATTTACAAGACTTGATGCAAGATTTGAAGAGAACATAAAATCTTCAGTGCTTACATTATATGAATCTAAATTTGATTTTACTAAATTTTGTATAACTGAACCTAATGCAAGTGAAATAGTAAAGTTAATTCCTAATAATGAAATTGCACGACTTGGCGTTTCAACTTGACTCACAAAACCAAACATGGCTGAGTTTGCAACTCTTAATACAGTTGTAATAATTAGAGGATCTTTTTCAATAATCTTTAAAAGATCTAAAGGCTCTTTCTTTGACATTTTCCTAAACTCTTCTAACTCTAAAACAGATTTAGGCAAAGGAGGTAGAGCATCTATCTTCTCAATTATTAATTTTTTCATTTATTTATCCTAGATAACTTGTGGTTTTAAGTCTATTATAATATCAATTAATTGTTTATACTCATCTGTATCAACTTTTAATAGCTTGATTTTTTCATCAAATACGTCAATTCTATCGCTATTATTTAGGCTTCTTGCACTATTTTCAAATTCTTGAATTAATACCTTTTCAAATTCTAAAATAGTTTTTATATTTTTGTATTTACTTAATTTTGAATACTCTAAAAATAAGTTGACAATTTTTATAAAATTTGGATTATTATTATATTTCTTTTCACTCATATGGTAATTGAATTTATAAATCATTTTAAGAAGTAAAAATGAAGCATTATTTAAAAAAATCATTTTTTCATTCTCTTTAAAAATCTCTTTTAATTTACTTTTATTTCCAAAATCTGACTCAAAAGATAATTCATAACCATGAATTATTTTTTCAAGATTTAAATGATACTCTTCTAAAAGATAGTCAATCTCTTTATTTTGAACTTTTATATAATTAATATGAGTATAGTAATACAATTGTTGCCCAATTAAATTATTTAAGATTTTAATTTCATTTTCTTCTAAAGGTACAAAAAGTTTTAACATACTTTTTGATTCATTTAAAATCTGTAAGATGTTATCTATTAAAGCTCTTTTCTCTTTATTTGTAGAAAAAGTTAAACATAGTTTTGTAAAAGAGTCAATAACTAGAAGATAAGCTTTAAATCTCAAATAAAAGAGTGATTTATTATCATTAAAACTATATCTTAGTTGATTGATGTGAAAATTAAAGAGTTTAGATATTTCATTTATCAAAGCTAGTAATTCTTTTTCACTATGCTTTTTATTAGACGAAAGAGTATCTATGATATTTTGCGTTTTTATATCTTCTTCTATCCAATTATTATTTTCCATATTAAGCCTATTCTTTACTTACTTATGATTATATGAAAAATATCTTATATAAGTAATAAATTTATATAAATATAATTAAATTTTTTCTAAAATATTATTAGAGAATAAGATTTAATTTTTGCTTTTTTTATAAACTTCAAACTATAAAAATTACAATTAAGACTAAAATTATCCTATTTTAAATATAATACGAAAATTTTATAAAATTAAGTGCAACTTATTGCTCTTTTTAAAGTTTGTTTTTTTAGAGAGAATTTTATTCTCTTGGTAAAAGAAATTGAAAAATCAAAGTCCTTAATAAAATAGGGACTATTTTTAAGGATAGAACATATGACAACCGTAGCTGACATAAAAGTAGAATTGGCAAAAGTTTTATATCCAGGATTCCAAAAATCTATTATAGATTTTGGATTTTTAAAAGATATAGAACTTGTAGATGATAAAACATGTGTAGTTTATTTAGATATTACATCAAGTTCGGCAGAAGTAGCAGAACAACTACAAAGAGATATCTCTTCAACATTAGAGAAAATTGGTATTTCAAATGCAACTTTAAACTTAAAAAAACCAGAAGAACCAAAACAACAAAGTAATAGTGTAAGTGGAAGTAACATTGCTCCTCAAATTAAAAACTTTATTATGGTATCTTCTGGAAAAGGTGGGGTTGGTAAATCAACTACAACTGTAAACTTAGCAATTGCAGCAGCAATGCAAGGTAAAAAAGTAGGTATCTTAGATGCTGATATTTATGGTCCAAATATCCCTCGAATGATGGGTTTACAAGGTCAAGAAGTTGAAGTTGTAGGAAATAAAGCTAAACCATTTAATGCATATGGTGTTGATGTTATGTCAATGGGTTCATTAATGGAAGAAGGTCAGGCTCTTATTTGGAGAGGTGCTATGATTATGAAAGCAATTCAACAATTATTAAGAGATATTTTATGGGAAGAGTTAGATATTCTTTTCATTGATATGCCTCCTGGAACTGGTGATGCTCAATTAACTTTAGCTCAAAGTGTACCTGTTACTTGTGGTGTTAATGTTACAACTCCTCAACATGTAGCTTTAGATGATTCAAAAAGATCTTTAGATATGTTTGCAAAACTTCATATTCCAATTGCTGGGATTGTTGAAAATATGAGTGGATTTATTTGTCCTTCATGTAATACAGAATCAGATATTTTTGGAATGGGAACTTGTGAAGGTTTAGCTTCTGAATATAAGACTCAAGTATTAGGTAACTTACCGATTGAACCTGCTATTAGAGAAGGTGGAGATACTGGTAAACCTATTGTTTATTGTCAACCTGAATCTATATCTGCAAAAAGATATATGGAAGCAACAGCTAAACTTTTAGCTTTTGTTGATGAAGTAAGTGATAAAGCTGAAAATGCTTCTATTCAACCAACTACACCTCCTGGTGTATCTGCTTGTTCTTCATCATCGGCTGCAGGTGCAGCATCACAATCTGAAAAGAAAGAAAGCCACGCTGGATGTGGTTGTAGTAACTAAATAAAAAGAGGTTCTCCTCTTTTTATTTCTCAATTTATTTTACTCTAGAGTTTTTTTCTTCTATTCCTGATAAACCAAATCTTCTAGCAATTTCTTGTTTTACTCTATCTGGATTTATATCTTTTGATGAAAGTGCAACTAAACAGTGATACATTAAATCAGCAGCTTCATAAATGATTTCTTCAGTATCATTATCTTTAATAGCAAAACTAAATTCTCCTGCTTCTTCTACAACTTTTTTAAGCATAGAATTTTGCTTTCCTTTTAAAAGTTTTGCTGTGTATGAAGTTTCAGGGTTGTCATTTTTTCTTGATTGGATTACATGGTATAAAGTATCAATAACTCCATAAGCACTTGTTGTATTAACTTCAACATTGCTTACTGTTTCGTTAGTTTCAAGGTCTGTAAAGAAACAAGATTTTCTTCCTGTATGGCAAGCAACTCCTATTTGTTCAACTTTTAATAATAGTGTGTCATTATCACAATCTAGCATAATATTTTTCACATTTTGTAAATGTCCTGAGCTTTCACCTTTTTTCCAAATTCTTTGTTTTGATCTTGAAAAGTAGTGGGCTTGTTTTGTACTAATTGTTAAAGCTAAAGCTTCTTTGTCCATATATGCTAGCATTAAAACTTCATTTGTACTTACATCTTGCGTTACAACTGGAATAAGATTATTCATCTTTTGCCAATCAATTTTTTCTATTTGATTCATGATTTACCTTAAAATTTTGTTCCAATATTGACTTTTACTTCATCAATACTTCTTCTTTCTTTATTAACACCAAGTGAGCCATCAAGTTCTAAATCATCCTTCTCTTCTCTTTTTAACTTTTCATATGTTAATACGGATGGATTTAGTAAATTCTCTTTTTTTTCGTAATCTTCTTTTGTTTTATCTTTTTTATTTAATGGAATTTCTATATCTTGCAGATTAACTTTATCTAAAATCTCTTTAGATAATAAAGAGTTTTGAAGTATAAGAAAAGTAAAAAATGGGATAAAGAATTTATTTAGGATATTTTTTAGCATATTATTTAGTTAGTATTTTCATAAGGTTTTATTATAAAGAGTAGGAAACCTACTCTTTATAAATTATTGACTAATAGTTGTATCTCTAGCTGGGTTTTTTGTATCAACCCAGATATTTGGAGTTGAACCACCAGGAGTTAGGAAAATTTTTGCATCTTTGTTAACACTAAGTGCTTCATTAAATTTACCTTGTACTTCAATTTGTTGCATTTGAAGTAATTTAGGTGTTAAAGATTCAGCAATAATTTTATTTGCAACAGCTTGCGCTTTAGCTTCAATTGTTACAGCATCTGCTCGACCTTTTGCTTCAATTCTATTAGCTTCCGCATCACCTGTAGCTTTAGCAGCTCTTTTTTCAGCTTCTTGTCTTGTTCTTAGAACTTCGTATTTAACTCTTTCAGATTCTTGGTTAGCAATTTGAACTCTTTCAATTTGCTCTTTAATCTTAGCAGGAAGTACGATTTCTCTTAATTGAACTGATTGAAGAAGTACTGGTTTACCTTCAAGTGAATCAATTTCTGCTTGAATTCCTTCTTGAATTTTAATTGCTATTTCATTTCTTTTTGTTGGTAACTCTTCTGCTGTATAAACACCTACAACATTTCTTACAATATCTCTAACAACAGGGTTAATAATTTTATTTTCCCAAGAAAGTCCCCAGTTAGCTATTGTAGTTGGAGCACCATCTGCTGTTAGTCTATATTGAACAGTTAATTCAATAGATACAGGTAATCCTCTTGCATCTAAGATATTAATTGCAGGATTTGCTCTAATACTTTCATCAAATCCACCCATAGTTTCAACTGAAGCATAATTAATAAGTCTTACTTTTGTATCAACTATGATAACTTTTTGAAATACTGGAATATATAAATGGAAACCTGGTCTTAATGGTAAAGCATCATATTTACCTGTAGTAATTTTAATACCTACTTGTCCTGATTCTACAATTACAAATGGTTTAAAGATAAATAATGCAGCAATAATTGCAATTACTACATAAAGTATTCCAGCTTTTTTCCCAAGGTTCTTGAAGAATTCAGGTGGCTCAAAAGGTGGTTGAAAGTTTCCACCACCTCCATTGTTGTTAGAACCACCACTGTTGTTGTTTTGTCTATTTTTGAAATAGTCATTATCAATTGGCATATTTTTTTTCCTTTTATTTTTTTAAAGTTTGTTAGTTAATGTACGTTAAATCTTTTAAGTACTTATCATTTTTACCAGCAACTACATCAAAATATGCTGTTTGTAAAGCTTCCGTTATTGGACCTCTTTCACCTTTTCCAATTACTCTTGCATCAATATCTCTAATAGGAGTTACTTCAACAGCAGTTCCTGTAAAAAATGCTTCATCTGCAATATAAACTTCTTCTCTAGTTAATCTTCTTCTTATAACTTCATAACCTAAGTCTTGGGCTAAATCAATAACAGTAGCTTGAGTAATTGATTCTAGTGAGTTGTCATTTGGAGGAGTGATAATTACACCATCTCTAACAATAAAGAAACAAGCTCCTGACGCTTCTGCTATATAACCTTGGTCATCTCTTAAAAGTGCTTCATCATACCCACATTCTACAGCTTCAAACTTAGCCATTTGAGAGTTTAAGTAATTTGCAACAGCTTTTGCTTTACCCATTCCTGAAGTATTAGAGTTTCTTGTCATTGATGCAATTTTAACTCTTACACCTTTCTTCATTCCTTCTTCACCTAAATAAGCTCCCCATTCCCAAGCAGAAATAGAAACCTGAACAGGTGCTTCTTTATGGTATAAGCCCATTACACCATATCCTAAATAAACAAGAGGTCTAATATAAGCACCTTGGGTTAATTCATTTTTTTGTAATAATTCAATTTGAGCTTTATTTAATTCATCTTCAGTAAATGGAACTTCAAGAAGTGTCATTTTTGCTGAGTTAATAAGTCTTTTTGTATGCTCTTTTAATTTAAAAATCGCACATCTTCCATCATGAGTTTTGTATGCTTTTGTACCTTCAATAGCACCATTTCCATAGTGTAATGTGTGGCTTAACACGTGAACTTTTGCATCGTGCCAATCAACAAGTTTCCCATCCATCCAGATGTATTTTGCTTCAGTCATCTACATATCCTACATTATTTTTTTTAAAGGTAATAGTGTATCGAAGCTTTTATTAAAATTAAGTGAGTTAAAAATTTTAGATAAAAATCAGATAAGAGAATTTAATATATAGTCAATTTTAAAAACTAAAGGAGTGCTTTTTACGGCTCTTTCAAAGCTTTTTCTTCGTTTGGTAAACTTATAGTAAAGTTTGCGCCTAAGTATTCTTTCTTATTATATATGAATGTTACATTTTTTGCCAAAATTGAACCTTTCATCCCATCAACAATTATCCTATATAAGATATGAAGACCAAGTCCTGTACCTTTACTTTTGTGTTTTGTTGTGAAGTATGGGTCAAATATCTTCAATAAGATACTTTCAGGTATTCCCCCCGCACTATCTTTTATATCAATGCTTACGTGATTTTTCTTTTTTGAAGTAGTTATAAATAAAAGTTTATCCTTATCTTCTAAATCCATTAAAGCGTCTTTTGCATTGTTGAAAATATTTATAAGACATTGTTTTAATTCATTTGGATATCCATTGAGTGTTATATCTTCTTCAAAATTTAATATTAAATTCAAATTATGACTTTTTGCAGTAGGAGTTACAAGTTCTATAAAACTCTCCATGCACTCTTTTAAATCATAAGTTTCAAGAATTCTTTCCCCTTTTATAAAATTTTTAAAATCATCAATTGTCTTTGACAAATATTGTGCTTGAGTATTTATCATTTTACAAATGTCTTCAAAGCTATCATTTGTTAAGACATCGTACTCTTTTTGCATTTGCATTCCTGTGGCAGCTGTTGATATTATACTTAATGGTTGTCTCCATTGGTGTGCAATATTACCAATCATTTCACCCATTGAGGCCATTTTTGATTGCTCGAATAATTGAATATCCTTTTCTCTATTTTTTTCTATTTCTGAAAAAATCTTTCTTTCTCTATTTTTAACTTTTTCTTGCATAAAAATAAAATTTTCAAGTAAATTGTCAAGCTCAATATAATCTGTTCTTTGTATATCCTTAGAATACTTATCATGTGCCATATTATTCATATTAGATACCAAAATATCTAAGGGTTTTAAAATAGAGTTAAATAATTTAATTGAAAAGTATATGGATAAAAGAATTAATAAAAATATAAAATAACCAATGATTAATAATAGATTATTAAATGATTTAAATAAGAAATCGTAAGATTCCCTTACAAATACATGCCAATGTAATTTTTGTGTTGTTCCATATATTCCAATATTATTACCTTGCTCTACACTATTAAATTTTATTTGTTTATAAGTATGATTTTTTAGAATATATTCTTTATATAAATTTGAATTTTGCACAGATTTTCTTTGTGAGATATAATATGGATAATCAGGATGTGCTAAAAATATTCCATCCCTATCCATGATTCTAACCATTGTACTTCCATCATCACTTTTGAATTTTTTAGCGAAATCATTTAAAATACCAAGATTAACTATAAGTACTGCTATATGATTTTCATCTATTTTTAAAGAATATGAAATCTCTGGTTTTAAACTTACATTTGAGAGATAAACATCAGACCAATATGGATTATTAGTATTTTTAACACTTACAAAATGTTTTGTGTTTGAATAGTCATAACCTTTAAATAGGTTTTTATTTTTAATATTCGTGGCAAAATCTATCAAAATACCATTTTTATCTAATATCAGTATAGTAGATATATTCTTTTGTAGTTTTATTAAATCTGTAATTAAATGATGCTTTGTTAAGGGGTATTCTTTTTTTACATATTCTCCTAAATATTCGATATTTGAGGCAATATTATCTGATTCTTCTTGAACTATTTTAAGTAATTGTAAATGCTTGTGAAAAACAGATTTTTCTTTAGATTTGTACATTTCGTATAAAATCCAGGAAGAAGATAAAAACAATGGAATAGTAGTGAATATTATAAAATATAATATTATTTTAGATTTTAAGCTATTTTTCCATCTCATTGTCAATCTTTATATATTTTGCATTTGCAATTTTCATCATAAAATATTCTCTAGAAACATCACCATATTTATCAAAAATTATATCTCCTTGTAAGCCTTTGTATGTTTTTTGATTAAGAATTCTTTGTTTTAATGTAGAAATATCACTTGATATGGAAAGATTTTCTATCAAAATTTTCCCTAGTTCATAACCTTGAGCTTCTAATGCCGAAGGAGTTTTATTGTAAGTTTTACGAAAAGAGTTAATAAAATTTAAGAATCTTTTATCACTAGAATTTTCATTATATTCACTAGAGAATAGAACACCTTCTACTGCTTTCCCTCCATTTTCAATAAAATCCATAGTTTTAGACCAGCCAGAAGCTAAAATCTGGGCATTAATTTTTGCTAATCTTAAATATTGGATAATATTTGCACTATCAATAGAGTTTGCAACAATGAGTATTAAATCAACTTCTTTTGTTTTTAATTTATCTATGAATTTTTTATATGGTTTATTAATATCAAACTTAGTAACAAAGCCATTACCCCATGTTTCAAAAAGTATTTTTTGAAAATATTCTTCATAACCATCTGTATAAGCTTTATTTTTTGAATCATAAATAAAAACTATGTTTTTATTTTTAATAATATATTTTTTTAAATTTTTAAATTTTTTTTCTGAGTTTTCAACTTGTATTCTTAAGAAATTGTCATCTTTTTTAGTAAAATCACTTCCACTAGCTGTTGCAGATATAAGAAGGGAACCTTTTTGTTTATTTATAACAGGAAAGCTAACTTTTGTCATAGAACTTGTAGTATTTCCTACAATTAGTTTTATATTATTTTCAACTAAATTGTCTATAATTTTTTTTGCTTCAAGTTCATCTTGTTTATCATCTTTTTGAATAATTACAACTTTTTGATTATTAATCGTATAATCAATTTCTTTAAAAGCAAGTGTAAATCCATCTCGTATTCGTGTACCCAAAGAAGAATACTTTCCACTTAAGCCTGCAATGAAGCCTATTTTAATATCTTCATCATTTTTTTCTGAACAAGCATTGAAAATGAAAATTATTACAAGTAATAAAAAATATCTCTTCATGGAAGTTCCTTTTTATCATAATAAATTATATCTTATTTTTTATAATTCTTGCGAGTTTATTTTATTTATAGCTTCTTGTTATAGCTTCTTGCTTTCAAAGTTTTTATTTACTTTTTTATAGTAAAATTTCTTTTTTAATAAAAAGAGGTAGGAAATATGAATCAACAAGAATTTTGGAATAAAAAATATTTAAGAGATGGCTATCTTTATGGGAAAAAACCAAATGCCTTTTTGCTTTCTTGTATAAGCAATTTCAAAAAAACTCAAAGATTTTTATGCTTAGGCGAGGGTGAAGGGCGAAATGCCATTTATTTTGCTAGCAAGGGTTTTGATGTAGTTGCTCTTGATGCTTCAGACATTGGATTAAAAAAATTAGAAGTTTTAGCCCAAGAAGCAAAAGTTCAAGTAAAAACTAAATGTGTTGATTTAAATAATTGGGAACCTTCAAAAAAATATGGTTCAATTGTAGCTTCATTTTTACATATGTACAAAGATGATAGAGAATTTTTATTTAAGAAAATAGAGTCTTGCTTAAAAGAGGGTGGCTTTTTTGTAGGAGAATTTTTTTCTACAAATCAACTAAAATATGAAAGTGGTGGGCCAAAAGATATTGATTTACTTTATAGTATTGATGATTTTTCAAACTCTTTTCTTACTTGTTCAAAACATAAAATTAAAGAAGTAGAAACAATACTTGATGAAGGAAAAGGTCATCAAGGGAAAGCTAGTGTTATTAGGGTAATTATTCAAAAATAGATTTAATTACTAAAAGAAAGAAATCAGATTTCTTTCTTTATATTATTTAAAAATTCAAAAACTATAATAGAAAACATAAAAAAAGAACTAACAAGAATAATTGACGGTCCTGAACTTAAGTCAAAATTATACGATATTATTAATCCTAATATTGTAAATATCATAGAAAAAAATCCAGAAACTATCATCATGGAAAATAGAGTGTTACAAAATCTTTGTGAAATATATATTGGAATTGTTAATAATGCAATTACTAAAATAAGTCCGACAATTTTTATGGAAATTACAATAGATAATGCTGATAGAAGAAGTATTAAGGTATAAAAAAATCTTGTTTTAACACCCCTTAATTTTGCATACTCACTATCATATGAAACAGCTAAAATATCTCTATAAAATAATAATAAAGTAAAAATAATAAATCCAAGAAGTATTAACATAAAGCTAATATCCTCATTATTAACTGCTAATATTGAACCAAATAAATAACTCATTAAATCAGCATTATATCCAGGTGTTAAATCAACAAGTAATATTCCAAGAGACATACCCATTGCCCATGTTAAGCCAATAATAGTATCAAGATTTTCTCTTTTTTTGTAAGTTAAAAGTGCTATTATTATGGTAATAATAACTGAAAATATAGAAGTTGATAAAAGCATCGGTAATCCAAAATAAATAGATAATCCAATACCTCCATACGCACTATGTGCAATTCCACCTGATAAAAAAACCATTTTATTTACTACTATTAATGAACCAATAATCCCTGTAATAATACTAACTAAAACGCCTGCAATTATCGCATTTTGAATAAAACTGTATGATAAAGCTTCTAACATCTACATTTTCCTAACATTTCTAAAAGTTCAATTTCACATATATTTGATTCAATATTTTTAAAATCATCTTTCATTTTTGTTAAATCATGATATGTTAATTTTTTATTTATATAAACAGCTTTTGATGCATATTTTAAAACTACTGATATATCGTGACTTATTACTACAACGGTGATATTTTTATTTAACTCTTTTAATACTTCATATACTTGTTTAGAACCTTTTATATCAATATTTGAAGTAGGTTCATCAAGAAGTAGAACTTTTGGATTACAAAATAAAGCACGAGCAATTAAAACTCTTTGTCTTTGACCACCTGATAAATTAGAAATTTTTGAGTTAGCAAAATCTTGCATATTTACTTTTTCTAAAACTTCAAGGGCTTTGCTTTTCTCTTCTTTTTTATAACCAAAGAATCTTTTTTTGATATTATTTTGTCCCATCATAACAACTTCAATAGTGCTAATTGGAAAGTTAAGATTAATATGAGTATTTTGAGGCACGTATCCAAGATTAGGAAGTTCCTCTATTAGTTTATTTCCAAAAATAGAAATATCACCTTTTTTTAAAGGGTTTATTCCTAAGATTAGTTTTAATAGAGTACTTTTCCCGCCACCATTAGGTCCTAAAATAGTTAAAAAATCTTTCTCTTTTACTTGTAAGTTTATATCTTCTAAAATAAACTCTTTTTCATATTTGAAAAAGAGTTTATTTATAGAAATTGCGTTAATTATTGTTTGCAATTGAACTTGCCATTTCAATAAGATTTTGTGACCAGTTTTTAGCTAGAGGAGTTTCTTTGATTACTTTGATTTTTAACTCTTTGGCAATAACTTTGGCACTTTTATCTGAAAACTCTCTTTGTGTAAAAATTGCTTTAACTTTTTCTTCTTTTGCTTTTTTGATGATTTTTTGAAGAATTTTTGGTTTTGGCTCTTTCCCCTCAACTTCAATTACTAATTGTTCTAAATGGTACTCTTTTGCAAAATATCCCCAAGAAGGATGGAAAACCATAAACTTAGAATTTTTTGGTAATACAGATAAAATACTTTTGATTTTTGAATCAGTTTGATTTATCTCTTTTATAAATTTTTTGTAATTCTTTTCATAATATTTTTGATTTTTTGCGTCAGTTTTAACTAAAGCCTCATAAATATTTTTAGCCATAATTTTTACATTTTGTGGACTTACCCATACGTGAGGGTCTTTTCCGTGATGTCCTTCTTCTGGCACACTTGTAAGAACTTCAATGTCTTTATTTGATGAATCTTTAAAGTAGTGTTCCTTGGCTTCAAACTCAATTGGCATATGTTCTGTGAAAAATAAATATTTTCCATCTTTTTTTATTTCAACTTTGAATATAGTTTTATTTTTTGATTCATCAAACTTTAGCGTATAAAATGAATTACTTGTTTTTAATAAACTATTATTTTCAACAGTCTTAGCTTTTTTATTAGTAAATATATCTTTAGCTTTTTTTTCATAAGATTCAATTAAATCATCATCTTTTTTATCTGCTTTAATAATAAGCATCTTCATAGCTGGATCTGCATATTCTCCATCAACTTTTGAGAAACTCCAAGTATAAGCACCTTTTTCTAGATTAAAAATTCCAGCCCATTCATATGGTAATTTATCTTCATTATGTTCTTCTTTATGCGTGTCGTTATGGTGATGGTGATGAGAATGTTTTGCCATCTCAATATATTTCACGTCTTTTGTCATTTCTACAAATTTCATATTTTTATTTTGTGATGCAAATTTTGCAAGCCAAGTATTTTCAAACTCTAACCCAATTGGAAAATAGATACTTGCATTAGATATGTCTTTCATTTGTGCAGGTTTTGGTTCATAAGTGTGAGGATCATTTCCTGGTCTTACCATATTAGTTACCTTAACTTTGTCTCCACCAATTTTCTCAACAAACGTTTTCTGAGGTAAAATACTTACTACAATATTAGTTTGTGCATAAGTAAAATTCAATAATAAAAACAATGGGATTAAAAATCTCATATAATACTCCTTTTATATTTTGCAACTAAGTTGCATTTATAGAATATTAGTAGAATAAAAGTTAAACGCAACTTAGTTGCATTTAACTTTTATAAAGATATAATTAACTAAATTAAGATGACATCTTAAAGTAGATATTTAAAAAAATTGTGTTTTTTACTTAACAACTTTTTAACGAAAATTTAAATACACTCCTAATAATAAATATCAATTATGAAATAATCAGAAATAGAGAATAAAATGTTAACAAAAATAAAGAATTTAATAGAAAACAAAGTACTAATTATCGATGGGGCTATGGGAACACAGCTTCAAATATCAGATATAAAACAAGAAGAATGGATATATGAAGGTCAAGATTTAGAAGGGTGTAACGAACTTTTAAATTTAACTGCTCCTCATATTTTAAGAAATATTCATGATGCTTATGCAGAAGCTGGAGCTGATTTAATTACAACTAATACTTTTGGTTCAATGAATTGGGTTTTAGATGAATATAATATTCCAGAAACTTCTTATGAACTATCAAAACTTGGGGCACAGCTTGTAAAAGAATCTTGTATTAAACACTCAACACCAGAGAAACCAAGATTTGTCTTAGGTTCAGTTGGACCTGGAACTAAACTTCCTTCACTTGGTCACATACAATATGACGAAATGTATGAAGGTTATAAAATTATGGCACAAGGGTTAGCTGATGGTGGAACAGATGTCTTCTTACTTGAAACTTGTCAAGATCCTTTACAAATAAAAGCAGCACTTCATGCTCTTAATGATGCAGCTCCACATATTCCAATTATGGTATCTGTTACTATTGAGTTAACAGGAACTATGTTAATTGGAACTGATGCTCAAACAATTGCCGCTATTATGGCTCCTTTTAATATTTTATCACTTGGTTTTAACTGTGGAACAGGTCCTAAACAAGTTCATAAACATGTAAAATCATTAAGTGAGGTTTGTAAGTTCCCAATTTCTGTTCATGCAAATGCAGGGCTTCCTCAAAATAGAGGAGGAGTCTCATATTATCCAATGGGACCAGAAGAGTTTACTAAGTTACAAAAAGAATTTTTAGAAATTAATGGGGTTTCATTTTTAGGTGGTTGTTGTGGTACTACACCTGAACATATTGAAGAACTAAGCCAAAAAGTTAAAGGTCTAGTTCCAAAGAAACCTTGTGGGTTTTTAAAAGCATCTTTAGCCTCATTATTTAGTACAGTAACTTTAAAGCAAGAACCAGCACCTTTATTAATCGGGGAACGTTCAAATGCAACTGGTTCAAAAGCTTTTAGAGAATTACTTAAATCAAATGACTATGAAGGAACACTTTCTGTGGGACAACAGCAAGTAAGAGCAGGCGCACATATTATTGATGTATCTGTTGGTTTTGCTGGAAGGGATGAAAGAGAAGATATGGATAAAGTTGTTGAACTTTATTCTCAAAAAATATCACTTCCTTTAATGCCCGATTCTACACAAATCTATGCACTTGAAGCTGCATTAAAACAAATAGGTGGAAGACCTATTATTAACTCCGTTAATCTAGAAGATGGAGAAGAAAAGTTTGATGCTGTTTGTGCTTTAGCTAAAAAGTTTGGAGCAGCACTTGTTTGTCTTGTAATTGATGAAGTTGGAATGGCAAAGACTAAAGAAGATAAAATCAGAATTGCTGAACGTATTTATGACTTATGTGTAAATAGACATGGCTTTGATCCTCATGATTTGGTATTTGATATGCTAACTTTTACTATTGGTTCAGGTGATGATGAATATAGAACAGCTGGGATTGAGACTATGGAAGCTATTAGAGAGTTTCAAATACTTCATCCTGAAGTTGGAACTACCTTAGGGCTTTCAAATATTTCTTTTGGACTTGATATAAAAGCTAGAGCTTATTTAAACTCTATTTATTTGGATTATTGTGTAAAAGCTGGATTAACCTCGGCTATTGTAAATGTTAAGCATATTTTGCCTCTTAATAAAATAAACGAAGATGATAAAAAAGCTTGTGATGATTTGATTTTTAATAATCAAGAAGATGGAGATCCTTTATTTGCCTTTATTGAACACTTTTCAAATGTTGGTGATATTGAAGAGCAAAGTGATGAAGAGTATCAAAATCTTCCAGCTATTGAAAAAGTAAAAAAGTTACTTTTAGATGGAGATAAAGATAGATTACTTCCTTTAGTTGAAGAATTAAGACATGAAATAAAACCAGAAATTATTGTAAATGAATGGCTAATTGATGGGATGAAAATTATTGGTGAATTATTTGGTTCAGGACAAATGCAATTACCTTTTGTACTTCAAAGTGCTGAAACTATGAAAGCTACAGTGGACGCTTTAAATCCATATTTACCAAAAGAAGAAAAAGCTAGTGAAACTGTAATTGTAATTGGGACTGTAAAAGGTGATGTTCATGATGTTGGTAAAAATTTAGTTGATATTATTTTAAGTAATAATGGCTTTAAAGTTATAAATATTGGGATTAAAGCTGATTTAAATAGCTTCCTAATTGCTGCAAAAGAACATAAAGCTCAAGCTATTGGAATGAGTGGTTTACTTGTAAAATCAACAGCAGTTATGAAAGAAAACCTAGAAGAATTACAAAAAATGGGTATAGATATACCTATTTTAATTGGTGGTGCTGCACTTACAAAATCTTTTGTAAATGATTTTTGTAGACCAATTTATGATGGACCAATATTTTACTGTCGTGATGCTTTTGATGGGGTTATTTCTATGCAAAGAATTGAAGGTGGAGATAGTAATACAGCTCTTGCCGCAGATTTAATAAATGAAGAAGATATTACACCTAAAAAAGAAGAAAAAGAAATAATAGTAAAAGAAGAGGACGTGATTTTACCAGAAGCTGGGTCTTTTACTTTCCCTCCTTTATGGGGAAGAGTAGCGGCAAGTGGAAATAAAATTAATAAAGAATTAGTATTTAAATGGATAAATCATAGAGTTTTATTTAGACAAAGATGGGGATATAAAAGAGGTAAACAAAAAAGTGAAGATTTTTTAAAACATGAAAACGAAGTTGTTGAACCTTTATATGAAAGACTAAAGAGTGAATTTATAGATAAAGGACTTTTTGATCCAATCTCTATTTATGCATATTATCCTTGTATTTCAAAAGAGAATAAGGTTTATGTTTTTTCTGAAGATTATGCTTTTCATAGTCTTGAAGAGGCAAAAAAAGTACCATCTTTAGACAAAGCTATAAAAGTATTTGAATTTCCAAGACAAAAGAAAAAACCACATAGATGTATAGCGGACTTCTTTGCAAGTGATAGACTTGACGTAATTGCTTTTACCTTTGCAAGTGCTGGACATAATCTAAGTCCATATGAAGCAGAACTTTACAAAGAAAGTAAATTTGCAGAATACTATCAAGTACATGGTTTAGGAGTAGAGTTAGCAGAAGCTTTAGCTGAGGTAATTCATAAGCAAGTTAGACTTGATTTAGATATCGTACCAAAAGAGGGTCATACTTTAAATGATGTTCAAATGAAACAATATGTAGGATGTAGATACTCTCCTGGATATGCAGCTTGTCCAGATTTAGAAATGAGTAAAGATATTTTTGACTTACTAAAGCCTGAAGAGTTTGGAATTGAACTTTCAGAAACTTTTCAGATTCATCCTGAGCAATCAACGTGTGCTATTGTTGTGCCACATAAAAAAGCAAACTACTATAATGTTTAAAGAGTAATATTTTGACAAATAACGCAAAAGGCCTAATTATTACCTCTTTGGGTATTTTAATTATGAGCCTAGAATCACTTTTTATAAGATTAACAACAATATCTCCTATTACTTTTTCTTTTTATCTTGGTATTTTTATGTTCTTTTCAATGGCAGGAACATTACTTGTTAATAAAAAAGAATCACTAAGAGAAATTAGAAAAAATTCCTTTTCAATAGTTCTTCTTTGTGGCTTATTTATGGGAAGCGCAAATGTATTTTTCATCTCAGCAATAAAAAGTACAACAGTTGCAAATGTCGTACTTATTTTTGGAACCTCGGCACTTTTTTCCTCATTTTTTGCATATTTATTCTATAAGGTAAAGATTGAAAAAAATATTCTTATAGCTTCGTTTTTTATGTTTATAGGTTTATTTATAATTTTTAGTGATGAGTTAGGGATTGGTAATTTAAGAGGAAATATATACGCTCTTTTATGTACTATGTTTTTCTCTTTATATTTTGTAGTTTTATCAAAATATACTGAAATAAATAGAGTTGTATTAACTGCTGCTGGAGGTTTATCCTTAGCTTTGATAGCATTTGTTTTAGCAGATTCAATTTCTATAGATTTGTATACCTTAGGAACAATTGCAATTATGGGATTGCTAATAACTCCCATTTCAAGAGTATTAATAGGTCATGGAACAAGATATATAAATGCAAGTGAAGTTAGTCTTTTGATGATTATTGAAACATTAATGGCACCTATTTGGGTTTGGATTTTCTTAAAAGAGATGCCTAGCTTTAACACTTTTGTAGGGGGAAGTATTATTATGATTACTTTACTTACTAATTCAGTATATAAACTTAGAAGAAAAGAAATTATATAAAAACAGGAATATCTTTAAATATTCCTGTTCTTTTTTAACTTAGGTATTAAAAAATAAATCTCTTAAGATAAAATTTCTTCAATAGTAACATAATCACCAACTCTACCTGTCATTTGTTCAACATCAGTATTTACAGGAAGAGTTTTCTTTCCTGGTCTCCAACCTGCTGGACAAACTTCTCCTGTAGTTGTTGCGTGTTGCCAAGCTTGAACTTGTCTTAAAAATTCATTTACATTTCTTCCAACCATTGGAGCTTGTACTTCTTGAGCTACACAAACTCCCTCAGGATTAAATAAAAATCTTCCTCTTAAAGCCATTCCCTCTTCTTCAATTAAAACACCAAAATCTTCACTAACAGTAGTTGTAGTATCAGCACCAATTGTAAGTTGTAATCCTTCTAAAAGTGGTTCAGTTTCAACAAATCTTTTATGTGAGAATTTTGTATCAGTAGATATTGCTAAGATTTCAACACCTAGTTTTTGGAACTGATCATAATGTGCATTCATAGCTGCAATTTCAGTTGGACAAACAAAAGTAAAATCAGCTGGATAAAAACATACAACTGCCCATTTTCCTTTATAATCTTCGTTTGAAACTGTTGTATAATGACCTGTTTTAGCATTAAATGCTTCCATTTTAAACTCTGGCATTTGTCTTTGAACCATACTTGAACTCATTTTTTTATCCTTTTTTATTTCTATATTTTCATTATTTTGGCTATTAGTTATAGCAACTCTTTCTTCTCTTGCTTTAATACTTGTATCACAAGCCATATCATTTCCTTAAATGGATAATAATTATCCTTTGATAAAAAGTATTGTAATCTTTTGAGAATTAAAACTTGCTTAAATATAATATAAATTTATAATATAATTATAAGTAAAAGTTATGTGTATGAATTTGGTATAGAAGGGAATAGTTGGAAAAAGTAGATAAAAAAAGTTTATATACTGAAACTGTCTTAATTACTAGGAGAAAAAAAATGACAGCTTCAATATATAAACTTTATCTCTCTTCTTTAAAAAGAAGAGAGATAATTACTTATTAAAAAGAATAAGCAAGTGTAAAGTTAAGTTGGTTGTAATCTTCAGCACCAGTATCAGAGCCCATATTTACAACTGTATATCCTAAATTAGCTTTTAAGTTTTTTGTAACTGGGTATCCTAACCATAAAGTTGTTTCATTCATATCCACATCTTTAGTACCATTATCCCATTCTGTTTGACCATAAAGTAATGTAGCACTTACATCATAAATTGATTTAGTAACACCAAGATAGATAGTTTCTGCACCTTTTTTGTAGATGTAATCACCTTCTTCCATTGGATCTATAGTTTCACCAGCAATTCCTGCCCATCCTGGGAATTCAGCGTCATTATCAACTTTTATATATCCAGCATATGGAGAGAATCCAGCAATAGAAGTACTTGCTGTAAAATGCATTAAATTAGAATCATCATTACCTGTGCTTTTATCTTCTTTAGATTTTGCATAATGTGCTCCTAGAGAAACAGTACCTAGTTTTGCATTAACTTTTGCACCATAAATATCTCTTTTATCAGGAGCAATAGCATCATAAACAGTAGCAGAAATATTATCATTAAGTTTATGTGATAAAGCTATTTGGTAAACACCTTTGTTTTTGTTCATTTTAGTCATTGGTCTGTAGTCTCTTGAATAAATTCTACCTTGTCTTACTGACCAAATTGCTTCTAATGAAGTATCTCCAAATGCAGCATCGATTTTTACTGCATCTTGAGTTTTATTAACCCAGTGAGATGAAATAAATTGTCTACCAGCTTTTACAGTAATATTTGAAGTTGGAGCATAAGTTAAAAATAATTCTTCAATATCTGCATTTCTATCTACATCTCTATCTAAGCCATCTTTTTCCCAAAATCTTTCAGATGCATCTCCCGTACCTTTCCATGTAGATAAATCGTCATCTTCTTCAAAAAGCGTTGCGTAAGCTCTGAATTTAGATGTTAAACTTAGGTTATTCCATACACCAGTCTCATATTTTAATGCAAATGAACCAACTGAATATCCTGTACTTTGATAATACGAACCATCACCTTTATCAAAATCTTTTGTTTCATAAGTAGCTGTAAATTCACCACTTACTTTACCACTAGTTAAAGCTTCTGCTAAACTTTGTGCATTTGCACTACTGTATAAAGACACTGCAGCTACGACTGCTAAACCAACGTTAAACTTTTTCATTTCTTCTCCTTTTGTTTAAATTAGATTGAGTTCTAATTTTCTGACTTGAACATGATAAAACAAAAAAATCGCAAAAAAATCGAAAAATTAGCTAGTTTGTAGAAATTAACATATAATTTAAAGAATTTGATATTCAATTTAATAAAAAATTCTTCTATAATAAGCTATTAAAAATGTGCAAAGGAAATATAAATGAGTTTAATATATGATTATTCAAATCCAACAGCAATACACTTTGGAAAAGGTCAAATTGCGTCAATTATTAAGTATTTAAGTAAAGATAATAAAATATTATTAGTCTATGGTGGCGGGTCTATTAAGAAAAATGGAGTTTATGATGAAGTTTTATCAGCACTTGAAGGATATGATTATTTAGAGTTTTCAGGAGTTGAATCAAATCCTACTTATGAGACATTAAGTAAAGCAGTTGAACTTGCTAAGTCTGAAAAAGTTGATTTTATTTTAGCTGTGGGTGGTGGTTCTGTAATTGATGGTTCAAAATATATTGCGGCGGCTTCAGTTTATGATGGTGATGCTTGGGATTTTCTTGAAGGAATATCAGCACCTGAAAAGGCACTTCCTTTAGGAGCAATCTTAACCTTACCTGCAACTGGAAGTGAATCAAATATGAATGCAGTTGTATCAAAGAAAGCTACAAATGAAAAAAGATTTTTTGGCTCGCCTTATGTTTATCCAAAATTTGCAGTACTAGATCCTAGCGTTATGGCTACATTATCAGATAGACAATTAGCAAATGGTTTAGTTGATGCTTTTGTGCACACTTGTGAACAATATTTAACTTGCCCAAATACTTCATTATTGCATGATGGTTATTCTGAAACTATTTTAAAAGGTTTATTTGCATTAGCAAAAGATTGGGAAAATAGAAAAGATATAATCTGGCAAGAGAATTTAATGCTTCTTGCAAATCAAGCCTTAAATGGATTTATAGGTTCAGGTGTGGTACAAGATTGGGCTACTCATATGATAGGACATGAATTAACAGCATTTTATGGAGTAGATCATGCCCAAAGTTTAGCAGTAGTTCAACCTCAGTTATTAAGAGTAATGATTGAAGAAAAGAGTGAAAAATTAGCTCAAATGGGTGAAAATGTTTTTGGAATCAAAGATGATAATGAAGCTGTAATTGTAGCAATTGAAGAAATGTACCAAAGTATTGGTGTTACTACAAATTTAAATGATTATGAAAGAGTTGATGATAAGGTTATTGAAAAGGTAATTCCTTCTTTAAAAGTTCATGGAATGACAGCTATTGGTGAAAATCAAAACATTACCTTAGAAGTTTCAGAGAAAATTCTAAGAATGGCTATGAAATAATATAAATTAAGCTTTAGAGAATCTCAAAAGAGGCTTTTGCCTCTTTTGGTGGATATCCAAAATAATTTTTAAAATCTTTAGAAAACTGAGAACTACTTTCATATCCAGTTTCATAGGCTGTTTCATTTACTTGTAAATTATCTCTTGTTAATAAATCTTTAGCTCTATTTAATCGTATTTTTTTAATATATTGTAAAGGACTAAGCATTGTCACTTTTTTAAAGTGAGTATGAAAAGAAGAGACACTCATATCTTCTTCTTTTGCTAAACTTGGAATGTCAAGATGCTCTTTATAATTAGTATGAATAATTCTTAATGTTCTTGTCATCTTAGCTTCCATCTTATTTTTAAGAAACATCTTATGCAAGAAATGAGCATTTTCACCTATTGCAATTTTATAAAAAATCTCTCTTAAAATAGATTCTCCTAAGATATTCGATTCTTCTTTTGATTGAAGTATTTTTAAAAGTCTATAAATTGAATCTTCTAAGTCTTTAGTAACTTTATCTTGAAAAATTGCCATTTTTACAGCTTTGCATTTTTTTGATTCTTCTTTACAAAGTGATGAGATTATTTCATTCATAATCTCTTTTTTTATATCTATTAAAATGCAATAATAAGGCTCTTCTTTAGAAGCGATTGTTTCGCATTCAAAAGGAAGTGTTGCTGAAACTACTAAATAGTTTTTAGAATCATATTCAAACTTTTTATTTGGTAGGTAAGCTATTTTTTTGCCTTGCAAAACAAATACTAGGCAAAAATCGTAAGTTAAAGGTGTTCGTGGTAGAAAAGTTGTAGTTTTATATAAATTTACACCTTCTATATTTGTTCTAGTTAAAGAATCTCTTTTTATAAGTTTATTTACTTCTTTTAAAATTTTATTATTCATAGGGTTTCCAAATTGTTTTATTCATTATACTAAAAGTTTTGTTACATTACTTATATAATGTGTATATTTTAGAAAAATAATACAATATAAGTATAATTCTCTATTTATTCGATTTTTTTTCGATTTTTTGTTATTATAATTTCAGCATAAAGATTGAAAAGGACAAAATATGAATAATTCAAGAAGAGATTTTCTAAAAAAAGGTGCTATAGGAACAACAGCTGTTGCTTTAACTAGTACAAGTGGTGTTGCTGCCAATATATTGGAATCAAGAACAGTAAAAATTCCAAGTGCATCTCACTTTGGTGCTTTTTATGCTCACGTTAGAGATGATAAAATTGTAGATATTACTTCTCAATTGGACTCTGATGCAAACCCTACAGTTATTGTAAAAGGTTTAGCTGATAGAAATAGTTCAAACTCAAGAGTGAAATATCCTGTTGTAAGAAAATCTTACTTAGAAGGAAAAGGTCGAGGTGATTTAAGAGGTAAAGAAGAATTCGTAAGAGTTTCTTGGGATACTGCACTTGACTTAGCTGCTAATGCAATTAAAAAAGCACAAAAAAAAGGTGGAAATGAATCTATTTATAATGCGTCGTATGGTGGTTGGTCACATCCAGGTGCTTTCAAGCCAAATGTTTTAGCGGGAAGATTCTTTAATCAAATTGGTGGTGCTATTGGAACTGCTGGTGAGTATTCAAATGGTGCTGCTGGTCCTGTTAACCCTTCAGTTGTGGGAGATATGGAAGTTTATTCTATTCAAACTGCACATGAACAAATTATTGCAAATACAGAAGTTATGGTTTTATGGGGAGCAGATTTATATAAAACAAATAGAGTAGGATATTCTGTAGCAAACCATAGATGTTTTGATGCTTATGAAGAGTATAAAAAAGCTGGAATGAAAGTTATTTTAATTGACCCTATTTATAATACATCAGGTCAAGAATTCAATGCTGATTGGATTAAAATTAGACCAGGTTCAGATGTTGCTATGATGATGGCTATGATGAATCATTTATATAAAACAGGTAAATATGATAAAGCATTTATTAAAAAATATACTCATGGTTTTGATAAATTTTTACCTTACCTTTTAGGAAAAACTGATGGTGTTGAAAAAACAGCTAAATGGGCAGAAAAATTAACAGAAGTTCCTGCTAAAACTATTGAGCAATTAGCTGAACTTATGGTTTCAAAAAGAACTATGATCGCTGGAAACTGGGCAATGCAAAGAGCTGAACATGGTGAACAAGTGGATTGGTCTATTATTACATTAGCTTCAATGATTGGACAAATTGGACTTCCTGGTGGAGGTTTTGGTTTCTCAATGCATTATGAAGGTGGTGGTGATGCTGCTTCTGGAAAAAGAACTGTTGGAGGATTAAGTCAAGGTAAAGGTGGTGCTGTAAATCTTACAATTCCAGCTTCAAGAATGAGTGATTTAATTAATAAACCTGGACAAACAGTTACATATAAAGGTAAAACAATTACTTATCCAAAAGTTGAAGTTATGTTAAGTGCAGGTTGTTCTCCAATAGGACATCAACCAGATGTAAATGAACTAATTGAAGCGATGAGAAAATTAGACACTGTAGTTGTTATGGAACCTTGGTGGACACCAACAGCAAAAATGGCTGATATTGTATTCCCTGCAACAACAACTATGGAAAGAGACGATATCTCAAGTGGTATGTCGTATTCAAATGATAGAGTTTATGCAATGAAACAAATTGTAAAACCTAGATATGAATCAAAAGATGATTATGAAATCTTTACATTATTAGCAAAAAGATTTGGTACAGAAAAGAAATTTACAAGAGATAGAACACCAATGGATTGGATTGAAAGATTATATAAAAAATCATATGCAAAAAAAGATATGAATGTAACTTTTGAGAAATTCTGGGAAAAAGGTAGTGTTCATTACGAAATTCCAGCTAGTGCAAGAAAATATGTAAGACATGAAGCATTTAGAAAAGATCCTGTAAATAATGCGCTTAAAACAGAAACAGGAAAAATTCAAATTTTCTCTGATAAATTTGAAAATTATAAATATGAAGACTTTAAAGGTCACCCAATGTGGTTTGAACCAAAAGAGTGGTTAGGTAATGAAAAATTAGCAAAAAAATATCCATTACATTTAGTATCTCCACACCCAACATATAGAATTCATTCACAAATGGATAATACATGGGTACAAAATGCACATAAAGTACAAGGACGAGAGCCTATTAGAATTTCACCAGCTGATGCTAAAAAATTCGATGTTAAAGATGGAGAAATTGTAGAAGTATATAATGACAGAGGAAGTTTACTTGCTGGTGTTGTAGTTACTAAAACAATAAGAGAAGGTGTTGTAGCAATTGAAGAAGGTGCTTGGTATAGCCCTGAAGAAACTTCAAAAGATAAATCAAGATGTAACTCAGGACAAGTTAATGTATTAACATCATCTAGACCAACATCACAAATGGCGAGTGCTACATCTGCAAACTCAACATTAGTTTCAATTAGAAAAGCTAAGGTTGTTACTCCAAATGTAGCATATAATCCACCAAGAATTCAAGGAGCATAAGTATGAGAACAGTTTTACAAAAATTATTAATAACATTACTTGCAATGGGAAGTTTTTCCCTTGCAAGTGCAGGTGATGTTTTTATTTTCCAAACAGCAGATGTTAAAATTGATAATAAAAAAGCAACTGTTTATATTGGAACACCTGTTAAGGTTTTAAAAAATGTAGATGATAAAAATGCATTAATAGAGCTCTCAGGAATGGTTTTTGATAATAAACTTTTTATAAATAAAGATAAATCATTATTACTAGCATCAGCGGAGAAAAATACTCTTGGAAAAAATGGTGAAGAAAAAAAACTTCAAGCTATTATTGAAAAAGGTTACTTAACAAAAAAGTCAGCTGAAGTTTGGGAAGAACACGAAGAATTTTTTTATGAAACGTGTACACAATGTCATGCTGCTCATGCACCAACTGAACATTCAATGTTAGAGTGGGATGCTATTTTAGCAACTATGAATGGTTTTGCTCAACTTGATGAAGAAGAAGCAAAGTATTTAGCAAGATATTTAAAAGCAAATGCAAATAATGGGTTTTATCAAAAGTCAAAATAAAGATTGATATAATAAGTAAAAAGGAGAGAAGATGACAAAAAATGTAATTGAAAAACTACAAAATTTATCTCTTCTTTATGCTGAAGATGAAGTTGGAATTAGAGAAAATATTGCAGATTCATTAAGATATTATATAAAAGATGTTTATGAAGCAAAAGATGGAGAAGAAGCTTATGAGATATATCTGGAAAAAGAACCTGATATTATTTTAAGTGATATCCATATGCCAAAGGTAAATGGCCTTGAATTTGTAAAAAAAGTTAGAGAAACAAATAGAGATATTCCTGTTGTAATGATAACAGCACATACAGATAAAGAGTATTTACTTGAAGCTGTTGGTTTACATATGGAAAAGTATATTGTAAAACCTATAGATATAGATGAATTATTTGAAGCTTTAGAAAAATGTGTAAGTCTTTTAGATTCAAATAAAAAAGTCTTATTAAAAGTTGATGAAGATTATATTTATGATTATGATTTAAAAGAGTTGAAATATAAAGATGAAAGAGTTATCTTAAATAAAAAAGAGATGATGTTTTTAGAAACTTTAATTTCAAATCAAAGTAGAGTTGTAACTTATGATGAGTTACAAGAAAAAGTCTGGGGCGATGATGTTATGACTGATAGTGCATTAAGATCATTAGTAAGAAACTTACGAAAAAAACTTCCAACAGATTTAATATTTAATCTTTCAGGAGTAGGATATAGGCTTGTTTAGGCGAATACTTTTTTTTAATTTTTTTTTAGTGCTTACTTTATTAAATGCTAATAGTTTTAGAGAAGATGATTCTGAAATGAGAATTGCTAAACCTTTACATCCAAAGTCTCATATAAAAATATTTTTACCCTCGATTCCTTATTCTTATATCTCAAAAAATACAAACTCAGGATTGCTACGCTCGGCTGATAATAAACAAGGCTGGGAATATGATTTGGCAGAAGAACATAAAAGAATAGATGATTATACGTATATCTTTAAAATAAGAAAAAACTTAAAATTTCAAGATGGAAGTTCTTGTAGTATTGATAATGTAATTAAAAATTTAGAGTATTTTAGAAAGTATCCACTTTTATACACTAATATTGATAAAGTAAATTTTTCAATTAAAAAAATAGATAAACATAGTTTTCAAATAAAACTTGAAAAAAAATATGAAATGTTTTTGCATGATTTAGCTAGGGTTTATTTTTATACAGATGAGTATTTAAAGAAATATAAACCAAAAGGTGGAGAAACAGGCTCTGCAAATAAAATAGCAGGTGCTTTTGGAATGGGACCATATATTTTAAAAGAAGGTTTTGCAATTGGGAAAAAGCAAACTTCAAAATTAGAATTAGAAGCAAATCCTTATTATTGGAATAAAAAGTTTCCCAAAATAAAAAAAGTAAGTGTTTACACCCAATTAAAAGTAAGTGATGCTTTAGATTTGATTACAAAAGATGAAGGACAGCTTGATTTAATGCCCATTCCTTTTAACAAAAAGATTAATGTTTTAATGTCAAAATATTCAAAATTAATAATTAAAGAGTCTACAAATAATTTTTTAATCTTTTTTAATCAAATAAATGGAAATAAAAGTCTTGAAAATCAAGATATAAGAATTGCTTTAAATGAAGCTATTAACCAAGAAGATTTGTTAAATTTTGTTTATAAAAAAGAGGGGAAAGTTTCTCCTTTTTCTGCTTCAATTAACTATAAAGTTGTAAAAGAAGTTGCAAAAAAAGAAAAGTATAAAAAATATAGATTTTCTTTAGAAAAAAAGAAAGAACTTTTAGATGGTTTAGAATTAAATGTTTTTATTCAAGATAGATTTATTTTTTTATTCAAAGGAATTGAGTTTCAATTAAAAAAATATGGTGTTAAATTAAATTATACAATTACAAGCAGTGAAAAAGATATTTATGAACAGTTATTAGCTACAAAAGCAAATAAAAATACCAAAAAATGGGATCTCTTAATATGGGGAGATGATGATTGGTATTATCTAAATCCTTGGACTGTATTTTTTATTTATGAAAATGATTCACCTTGGTCAACAAGTAAAAATGATGAAATATTGAATGGCTATATTCAAGAATATTTTGAAACAAAAATAGCTACAAAAGAGTATGAAAATATAGTAGAGAAGATACTCTGTAGAGCGAGAGAAAAGGCCTATACTCTTCGTGTGCCTTCTCCTAATAAAGTAATTGCCGTAAATAAAGAACTTATATACAAACCCTTAACAGGAGGGATGATACCTCTTTGGGCGATTGAATTAACAAAAGATCATTGGTCAATTAGAGAAGAAAAAGAGTATCCAAAAAAATTACACATTCCAATTAAAACAAAAAGAATAAAAAATGAATTTTAATATAAATATCAAGTTTAAGTTAGGAATATTATTTCTAATTTTATGTATTTCTATAGCAATACTTGCCTATAAATCGATTAATATTAGTGAATATAATAAACAAACTTTAAAAACAATACATAGCAAATCTCAAGAAATGTTATCTTTACAAGATAAGATTATTACACCTCTATATAGATTAAGAGAGTTAACTCAGTCATTAGTAATGGCCCCAAATAATAGTATTAGAAGGAATATTCAAAGAAGTTTAAATACACTTCAAATCTCACTTGAAAAAGAGTTTAAAGTCCTTGATCTTGAAAATACAGATTTATTAAATAAATGGGAAGTTTATAAGAAATTAACAAATGATACAATTAATTATTTAGAAGAAGAGTTTGAAGAAGGAGCTTATGTAAATGTTACTACTTTAAGTAGAACACAGTTTCATAAACTTTTGAAAGATTTATTAGAAATTCAAAGTAAATCTTTAAATAATTCTACCGTTGCCTATACAAAAGCTTCACAAGAAGCAAAAGAGATAAAGTTAGAAATCTTAATAGTAATAATTACTGTGTTAATTTTATCAACAATTATTGGATGGTTGATTTCTAGTAATATAATAAACTCAATACACACTGTACAAAAAGGGCTTAGAGATTTCTTTGAATATCTAAATCATAAAAAAGGTGATGTAAAAAGAATAGAAATTGCATCAAAAGATGAATTTTATGAAATGGCAGAGATGATTAATGGCAATGTTTCAAATATAAAAGCAAATATAGAAGAAAATGAACAATTAATTAAAAATGCAACAAAAGTTTTAGAAGATATAAAAAGTGGAAATTTGGGTTCAAGACTTACAAAAAAGAGTAAGCATGAAGCTTTACATGAATTAAAAATTATGATGAATAATATGATTGATAATTTAGAATTCAAAATTCAAGAACAAATTGATAAAAGATTAGAACAAGAACAACTTTTAATACAACAATCAAAATTAGCCTCAATGGGTGAAATGATTGGTAATATTGCACATCAATGGAGACAACCTTTAGCAGAAATATGTGCAATTCATATGAATATGAAAGTTACTTATGATTTTGATAAATTTACAAAAGAGTACTTAAGTAAAAAAATGAAAGAGGCTAATACCTTAACAACTTATATGTCACAAACAATTACAGATTTTCAAAATTTCTTTAAACCACAAGGAGAAAAAGAAGAGTTTTCTGTAGAAAAAGCTTGTCGTGAGGCATTTTTTATTCTAGAATCTTCTTTAAAATATCACAATGTTGATACCACTATTTCAGTAGTTGAGGATTCAATTGTATTTGGATATAAAAATGAGTATTCGCAAGTTATCCTAAATGTTTTAAGTAATGCAAAAGATATTCTAATAGAAAGAGAAATTAAAAATCCAGAAATTAAAATTAAAATAAAAACTGGCGATAATTTTGCAATAATAAAAATTCAAGATAATGCAGGTGGAGTAAAAGAAAATATTATAGAAAAGATATTTGATCCATATTTTACAACAAGACATAAAACCCAAGGAACGGGGATTGGACTTTATATGTCAAAAAATATAATTGAGCGAAATATGAATGGCTTTATAAATGTAAGAAATCAAGATAATGGAGCTTTATTTACTATAAAAGTAAAAAAACAATAAGAGCTTTATTTTTTAATTAACACATTGTTATCTTTATTTTGATAAAATACTTCTGATTACTTTATAGGAAGAAAAATGCAACAAGAAAAAACATTAGTTGATAAGATTTTAGCTTATATTTATATTTTGTCAAAACAACCATTGTTGTTAAGAGACTTATTAGATGCAAATAGACAATATAAAGAAGGAATGCATGTTGATCCTGCAAAACTAGGCTTTAGATTAAAGTTAAGTCGTGCTTATTTTGTTTATATATTAATAGTTCTTTCTATACTTATTCCTATCTCAGCACTAACACATAAACCTTTAGCAGGTATTGATTCACATATTTCTATTTTAGGTGCAATGGCGATAACTGCTGCTATCTTTATGGGATTTAATTTTTTTAGAGCTAAAATGAGAGATATAATTACATTAAGACAAATTAAAAAATCTTGGAAATTAAGATTTCCTTATTTCTCTTATGATGAATATAATCATAAAGTTGAAGAGATATATCTAAGAGCAATTAAAGAAGAGGTCTCAAAAAGAGATTTAGAAAAATATATTTTAGATAAATTGGTTATAGAAGAGTAAATTTTACTCTTCCTCTGTTTTTTCATATGTTTCTAAAGTATGAAAAGAAACTTCTCCTACAACTCCTTTATAAATAAACCTTTTCCCCTAGTTCCTTTTTCAATTAAATTGATATTTTAAAATATAAGTAATAAGAGTGTACAATAATCAAGATTATCAATAAGTTGGATTAATTATGAAATTTGAAAAATTTAGTAATGGCGAAAATTTTACTCTAGGTTTAGAATTAGAAGTAAGAATTTTAGATAAATTTGACTTAACACCTTGCAATGAGTATGAGTATATATTTCAAAATATAAATCCCAAATATAAAGATAATATAACTCCTGAATTTTTAAGTTCTATGATTGAAATTAATAGCCCAATATTTTATGAAAATAAAAATTTGATAAGCTTTTTAAAAGAGATTACTAATGATTTAAAAAAAATTGCAAAAGAAAAAGACTTATGCATACAAACAAGTGGAAGTTTTGCTCAAAAGAGTAGTAATATAAAAATTAATAGTAATAATAGATATGAAAAACTTTATGAAGAGCACCAAGTTTTGTTAGATGATTTTACTATATGTGGAACTCATATTCATGTTGGATTTGAGGATTCAGATAAAGCTTTAAAAGCTTATAACTATGCTTTGTATTATCTTCCTTTATTTGTAGCTCTAAGTGCTTCCTCTGCCTTTTATGACAGTATAAATACAGGTATCCATTCATATAGAACAAAAATATTTGAAAGGTTACCAAAAGCTTCTATTCCTGAGTATTTTGAAACTTATGAAAAGATGCAAGACTTATATAATCTTTTAAATAAATCAAATGTAATAAACAGTACAAAAGATATTTGGTGGGACATAAGAATTCAACCCCATTTTAAAACTATAGAATTCCGTATTTGCGATGCTATAAATGATTTTGAAAGATTAGAAGTAATTATTGATTTATTAAAAGTCATATGTAAATTATCACAAATTGAGAAAGTAATAAAAATGCCAATGCAAGTATTGAAACAAAATATGTGGAGTGCAACAAGATATTCTATGAGTGGAAATATGGTTACCAATAATGGGCTAGAAACAATTAGAAATGTTTTATCTTCTATTATTATAAAAGCAGAAGATCATTGCTTATTAACAAAAGAGTCTATACAAAAAGCAAAAGAATTAATCGAGAAAAAAAGTATAGCTCAAGAAATGCAAGAACTTTATAAAAAAACAAAGAATCTAAAAGATATAGATAACTTAGGAGTGTTTAAATGAAAGGTGTAGTAGCAGCAGGAGACCCTAAAAGTGCCCAAGCAGGAGCTGATATTTTAAGAAGAGGAGGAAATGCCTATGATGCTGCTCTTGCAGTTATGTTAGCTGCTCCTATGTGTGAACCTCTTTTTACTTCTTTAGGTGGGGGAGGTTTTTTATTATCTTTAGAAAAAGATAAGAAGCCTGAACTTTATGATTTTTTCGTACAAGTTCCTAAAAAAAGAGTTGAAGAACCAGAGTTTTATCCCATTTATGTTGACTTTGGTGCTGCTGTTCAAGAATTTCATATAGGGGCTGGTTCTATTGCTATTCCAGGATTAGTTGCAGGAATAGAACAAGTGCATAAAGAAAAATGTACTTTGTCTATGAGTGAGATAATAAAACCAGCTGTAAAGTATGCAAGAGAAGGTGTTTATTTATCCAAAATGCAAGCAAGTTTTGTAAAGCTTTTAGAACCAATCTTCACTTCTACAAAATCTTCGATGGATGTTTATGCTTTAGATGATGCTTCTTTAATTGATGAGAATCATTTATTTAAAAATCCAAATTATGCAAATTTTTTAGAAGAATTTGCAGTGCAAGGAGCTAAACTTTTTTATGAAGGGGAAGTTGCTGAAGAGATTGAAAAAATATCAAAAGAAAATGACGGGCTTATTTATAAAGAAGATTTAAAAAATTATAAAGTAATAAAAAGAGAAGTAATTGATTTTACATATAAAGATTATGAAATAGTAACTAATCCACCTCCTAGTGGCGGTGGAATTTTGATTGCTTTTACAATGAAACTTTTGGAAAAATATGATTTAAAAGATTTTAGATCTTATGAATATGTAAAAGGTTTGATTGAAGCTTTTAATACCACAAGTGATTTTAGACGTGAACATATTGATGAATTTTTACATGATGAAAAATTAAAAGCAATTTTAGACAATGATAGACTTATTAAAAATTATTGTACAACAATGAATAGTAGACTCAATCTTTGGGGAAATACTACGCATTTATCAGTAATTGATGAACTTGGAAATGCAGTTTCTGTAACTACTACAAATGGAGAAGGTTGTGGACATGTGATTCCTAGTTCTGGAATTATGCTTAATAATATGATGGGAGAAGAGGATTTAAATCCTCATGGTTGGTTTACTTGGAAAGAAGGAATTAGACTTCCTTCCATGATGGCTCCAACTGCTGTATTAAAAGATGGAAAACCAAAACTAATACTAGGAAGTGCTGGAAGTAACCGTATTCGTTCTGCAATAACTGCAACAATTATAAATAATTTAGAATATAAAATGACTTTAGATGAAAGTATAAATGCTCCAAGAATTCATTTTGAAAAAGGTGTTGTTTGTGTAGAACCAAAAATAAGTGAAGATATAAAAAAAGAATTAGAAAAACATTATAAAGTCCAATATTTTGATGATTTAAATCTATTTTTTGGAGGAGTTCAAGCTGTAAATGATGAACTTGAAGGTGGCTGTGATTCTAGAAGAGGCGCTGCTGTTATCAAAGTAGAGTGATTTTTATTTAATCATATATCGCTTTAGCTTCTGTATTTCTTTGCTTTTTTAAAAGCATATCAATATATTTTGCTTCTATATTTTGTTTTGATTTAAAAGCTATTGTTTGTTTCTTTTTTACAGGTTTGATTTCATAAATTTCAAAACCTGCTTCATACATAGATAATCTTATATTTGTAGAAACAGAATAGCTTGTGATAATTGTATTTTTACTACATAGTTTGTAAATATCTTTAAAATACTCAACAGTCCATAGTTCTTTATTAACATCTACGCTAAAAGCATCTTGATAAACTATATCTATATCTTTTAACTCTTTAGAATATTCTTTTAAATATTTTCTTGCATCACCTATAAAAAGTTTGATTTTTATATTTTCATCTTCATATTTTAAATCTTTTGATAAAGTTTTAATAATATGTAAAATATTATCAAACTCTTTTGGATATTCAAAAGATTCTAAAGATTTAATAAGCTCTAAATCAAACTCAGGAGAATAAATCTCAATACTAATATTTAAATTGTTTTCTAAAATATAATAAATAGTGCTAAGAGTGTTATATCCTAGTCCAAAGCAGATATCCAAAATCTTAAGATGCTTAGTATCTTTATGAAATTTACTATGAAACTCAAAAGCAGGAATAACATGCTTTGTAAGGGATTCTAAGATTGCACCTGTTTTTATATCATGAAAATATTGATTGTATTCTTTTGAGTAAAGAGTATTTGAACCATCTTTGGTTTGATAAAATTCTTGTATTATAATCCATTTCCCCACATATGCATTTTTTTTGCGGTAATTAAATTATATTCTTCAAAGAGTTCTATATTATTTATTGCTACAAAAGAGGTTTTATCTAGGAGTTCTTTTATTTCTTCTAAGTTTTCATTTGTTTTTTTCTCTAAAATTATTAAGTTTGCAGAGTTTTCTAAAGCTCTATACATTAGCTTTAAAATTTTGTCTTTATTTGGACAATATAAAAGTATATCAGATAAGATTATATATTCATATTCTCTTGCACTAGCTCTTAATCTTACAGAATTTTCATCTGTAAACTCTTTATATTCTACCTTTCCTTCTAAAGAAGAGGCTATGTCTTCAATAGTAGGATTTATAAAAGAAAGATTGTTATTTATATGCAAGATTGAAATATTTGTAAACTCTTGGAATAAACCTCTAAATAAATTTAACTCTTTTTGCAATTAGCAACCTAAAGTATTTAGTTTTTCATCTGATAAATATAACTCTTCATTTGACATTATGCCAATATCAGAACTTAAAATATCTTTTGCAATATCTTTTGCTTCTTCTAAAGAATGCATTTTATATGTGCCACATTGAAATTCATTTAATTCTGGAATATCATTTTGTGATTTTACATTTAAAACATCTTCCATAGCTTTTCTCCAAGCAATTCCTACTTCTTCTTCACTTGGGCTTCCCAATAAACTCATATAAAAACCAGTTCTACATCCCATTGGTGAAACATCAATAATTTCTACTGTGCTTGAGTTTAAATGTGTTCTAATAAATCCTGCAAAAAGGTGTTCTAAAGTATGAATTCCTTTTTCTGTTAGCATTTTTTCATTTGGTACACAAAATCTTAAGTCAAATACTGTAATAACATCACCTGATGGTGATTTCATTGTTTTTGCAACACGAACAGCTGGTGCTGGCATAATTGTATGGTCTACTCTAAAGCTATCTAATAGAGGCATTAAAAATCCTTTTATATATAATATATTTTAAGAATTTTATCTAAAATCATTCGTTTAAACCCTTAAGTATATGATGTAGTTAAAAGCTTTGCATTTAGACTTTCTAATAGTAAATAAAGCCATTATTTTTTATAATTATAAAAATAAATAATTTAAATGTATAAATTTAATAATTTTATTAAAACTTCTAAAATAGTGCCTTTAAATTAATAAGTTTTTTATATAATAGCTGAAAATTATTAAATAATTTTATAATTAAGGAAAAAATTATGTTAAAGAATATGTCAATTAAGCTGAAACTTATCAGTTCCTATGCTGTAATCGCTATATTAGTATTAGTATTAGCAGGATATAGTATATTAGGTGTTTTAAAATCAGCAGAAGGTTTCACTAGTTATAGGGAAATGTCGAAAAATAGTGAGCTTGCTTCTGGAATTCAAGCAAATATGCTTATGACAAGAACGAGTATTAAAAATTATTTATCAACACAATCAAAAGAAGATCTTGATACTTTCAATAATTATTATGAAAAAACAGAAAAGTTTATTCATGAATCTTTAAAAGCTATAAAAAAGCCAAATAGAATAGGGTTTGTAAAGCAAATTGATGAGGAACTGGTTCCTTATAAAGAGAACTTTTTAAAAGTTATTGATTTTATGAATAAAAGAGATGATATTTATACTAAGAATCTTTCGCATAGTGGAAATGAAATTGATAAATTATTAACATCTGTTATGATAACAGCTGAAGTAGCAGGAAATAAAGATGCTTCAATTGAAACAGGATATAGTATTAGAAACTTATTATTAGCTAGATTATATGCAATGAAATTTTTAGATACAAATTCAAAAGAAGATGCTAAAAGAGTACATGATGAATTTGAAACTTTAGAAGAAAGTTTAGTTGAAGTAAAAGCTTTAATTGAAAGTGAAGAGAGAATAAAAAAACTTGATAAGGCTATTGTTTTAATCAAAAAATATGGTCTTGGAATTAATGAAATAATTGAGGTTATAGATAGTAGGAATGAAGTTATTAATAACTTAAATATAATTGATGAAAAGATTGGAAAATTTGCAGAAGATATTAAACTTTCAATTAAAGAGGACCAAGATAGAATTGGCTTAGAGGTTAGCGAACTTAATGATAATATTTTAAAAATATCTATTATTATTTCAAGCATAGTTTTATTATTGGTTTTATTATCAGCAATCTTTATTTCAAAAGAGATTAGTTCACAAATTGAGAAGTTTGAAATTGGTTTATTAGATTTCTTTAAATATTTAAATAGAGAATCAGAAACAGTTGAGAAACTTGATGATAGTAGTAACAATGAAATTGGAACTATGGCAAAAGTTGTAAATGAAAATATTGAAAAAACAAAGAAAGGGATAGAAGAAGATAGAAAATTTATAGATGATTCTGTTGTTATTCTTTCTGAGTTTGAGCAAGGTGATTTATGCCAAAGAATTAATTTAAGTGTTGATAACCCAGCTTTAATGGATCTTAAAAAAGTAGTAAACTCTATGGGTGAACATATGGAAAGTAATATTAATGAAGTTTTAGATGTCTTAGAACAATACACAAATTATAATTATTTAAATCAAGTTCAATCTTCAAATGTAAAACATCATTTACTTAAGCTTTCAGATGGGGTTAATAATGTTGGTTCATCAATTGTAAGTATGCTAACACAAGAGAAAAAAGTTGGTCTAACTCTAAATGCTTCTTCTGAAGCACTTTTAAAAAATGTAAATATTCTAAATGATGTTTCAAATGAGGCTGCTGTTTCTCTTGAAGAGACAGCAGCAGCTTTAGAAGAGATGACAGGAACAATTATAAGTAATACGCAAAACGTAGTTGATATGGCTGATTTTGCTCAAAAAGTTACTCTTTCAGTTAATGAAGGGAATGCTCTTGCAAATCAAACTACATCTTCAATGGATGAGATAAATGAACAAGTAACGGCTATTAATGAAGCAATAAGTATAATTGATCAAATCGCTTTTCAAACAAACATCTTATCACTTAATGCAGCAGTTGAAGCAGCAACAGCAGGGGAAGCTGGAAAAGGATTTGCAGTAGTTGCCCAAGAAGTTAGAAATCTTGCCTCAAGATCAGCAGAAGCTGCAAAAGAGATTAAAGATTTAGTTCAAAATGCAACGCAAAAAGCAAATGACGGTAAAAGTATTGCAGATAAAATGATTCATGGTTATACAGAACTTAATGAGAATATCAAAAAAACAATTGAACTTATTAATCAAGTTGAAGCAGCTTCAAAAGAACAACAATCAGGAATTGAACAAATTAATGATGCTGTAACAATTCAAGATCAACAAACACAAAAAATTGCGAATGCATCAAATGAGACACAAAACATTGCAATGCAAACTTCTGATATTTCTAAATCAATTGTAGAAGCTGTTAATAAAAAAGAGTTCCCTTCTAAAAATGATATAAAAGAGGAAAGCATAATTAGTAATAATAAAATTGCAAAAAAAGAAGTAAGAGTAAAAAAAGAAGAAAAAATGAAAAAAGAGCTAGTTAATGAAAAGAAAGTTAAGTCTTCTACTTCTTCTTCAAAAGTTATTACTTCAAATAATCAAGATGATAATGAGTGGGAAAGCTTTTAAAATAAGCTCTATTTATTAGATAAAAAAAGGAGTCAAGATTTAACTTGACTCCTTTTTTTTAGAAGTATAAGTTAATGCTTTAACTTATACTTCTTCGCTAGTTGCTTCTATCTCATCTGAGTAATCAGCCGCTGCCATTCTTGTTAATTGTCTATATCTATATTGAGCATCTTTTTTATTTTGTTCTAATAAAAATGATGCTTTTTCTGGATTAAGTTTTTTTAGAGATCTATATCTGTTTTCTCTTAATAAGAACTCTTCATATCTAGTCCAATCTGGTTTTTTACCAGAAATCTTAATTGGGTTTTTACCCTCTTCAATTTTTCTTGGATCAAATATATAAATTGGCCAATAACCACAATCCGTAGCCAATTGTCCTTGGTCAACAGATTTCATTAGCCCACCTTGAATTCCATGTGCAATACAAGGAGAATATGCAATAATCAATGATGGCCCATTATAAGCTTCTGCTTCTTTCATCGCTTGTGCTGTTTGTTTTTGACTAGCTCTTGAGTTAATTTGTGCAACATAAATATTTCCATAAGTCATAGAAATATATCCAAGATCTTTTTTAGCACTTTGTTTACCATCATTAGTAAAGTCTGCAACAGAACCTGTTCTTGCAGATTTTGAAGATTGCCCACCTGTATTTGAATAAACTTCTGTATCAACAACTAAAACATTTACATTCGCCCCAGTTGCAAGAACATGATCTAATCCACCATAACCAATATCATAAGCCCAACCGTCTCCACCAATTATCCATTGTGATTTTTTAACAATGAATTTTTTAAGACTTATTAAATCAGCAACTCCAGCAGTTTCTGGATTTTGTTCTAATTGTGGAACTAATTTATCTCTAATCTCTTGAGTTCTTTTACCATCAGATCTATTTTCTAGCCATTCTTTATATAGTACCTTAAGTGGATTTGAAACTTCTTCCATAGTCTCTTCCATGATTCTTGCAATTCTATTTCTAATAGTTTCATTTGCCTTATGCATTCCGTAACCAAACTCAGCAGTATCTTCAAATAATGAGTTAGCCCAAGCAGGACCTTCACCTTTATCATTTTTAGTATATGGAGTTGATGGTGCAGAGGCTGAATAAATAGAAGTACAACCAGTTGCATTTGCAATTACCATTCTATCCCCAAACATTTGAGTAGCTAGAGTGATATATGGAGTTTCTCCACACCCAGGACATGCTGAATGGAATTCAAATAAAGGTTTAGCAAACTGAGAACCTTTTAAAGTATCTTTTGATACTAAATAATCTTTATAAGTTACATCATTGAATAAATAATCTGCATTTTCTTGTTCTCCATCACTAGCTTCTTGTTGATATGGAACCATTTTAAGTGATTTTTCAGCAGTTGGACAAATATCAACACAAACATTACATCCTGTACAATCTAAAATAGAAACTTGAATTTTGTATTTTAATCCTTGATTCTTAAGACCTTTTCCAGTAGCATCAATTGAATACTTTTTAACTCCCAAAGGAGCTTGTTCAAACTCTTCTTCATCTAATAAGAAAGGTCTAATTACTGCGTGTGGACACTCAAATGCACATTGATTACATTGAATACAAGTCTCTTCATTCCATTCAGGAACCATTGTAGCGATTCCTCTTTTTTCATATTTAGTTGAGCCATTTTCAAAAGAACCATCTTCTCTATTTGTAAATATTGAAACAGGTAAGGTATCACCTTTTGCTGCATTTACAATTTTTGCAAAATTTTCAACAAAATCAGAACCTTTATAGTTTGAATTTAAAATTAAAGGAGCATATTCAATATCTGACCATGAAGGATCAACTGTAACTTCTTCAATTCCTCCAGCACCAGCATCAATAGCAGCATAGTTCATTTTAACAATTTCGTCACCTTTGTTACCATAAGCTTTTTCCGCATACTCTTTCATATATTCTTTTGCAGTTTCATAATCAATAACTTGAGCTAATTTAAAGAATGCTGCTTGCATAATTGTATTTGTTCTATTCCCTAATCCAATATCTCGTGCTAGTTTAGTTGCATTAATGATATAAAATTTAACTTTTTTATCTGCTAATATTTTTTTAACTCTTGAAGGGATTTTTGCAAGAATCTCCTCAGCATTATTAATTGAGTTTAGTAAGAATATCCCACCTTCTCTAATATTATCAATAACTTCATATTGCTCTAAATAAACTTCTTTAGAACAGGCAATAAATCCAGGAGTTGATACAAGGTATGTTGATCTAATTGGTTTTTTACTAAATCTTAAATGAGATCTTGTATATCCTCCAGATTTTTTTGAATCATATGCAAAATATGCTTGTGCATATAAATCTGTTTTATCTCCAATAATTTTAACAGAGTTTTTATTCGCTCCAACAGTACCATCCGCACCTAATCCATAGAATAGGCACTCATTTACATCATCAGTAACTGTAACATTTTCGCCAACTTTGATTGAAGTAAAAGTAACATCATCATTAATTCCCACTGTGAAATTATCTTTTGGTGTATCTGATTTTAAGTTATCATATAAAGCAATGATTTGTGCAGGAGGAACATCTTTTGAAGATAATCCATATCTTCCACCAATAATTTTTGGTTGTTTCTTTTCATTATAAAATACTGATTTAATATCCATAAATAAAGGTTCACCTAAAGATCCTGGTTCTTTAGTTCTATCTATTACACAAATTCTTTCAACTGACTGAGGTAATACATTCATAAAGTATTTTGTAGAAAAAGGTCTATATAAATGAACTGTTAGTAAACCAACTTTTCTACCTTCGGTTTCTTGTAAGTAATCAATAGTTTCTTTAATAGTTTCAGTAACAGAACCCATAGCAATAATTATGTCAGTTGCATCTTTAGCTCCATAATAAGTAAATGGTGCATAATTTCTTCCTGTAACTTTTGAGATTTCTTGCATATAATCATTTACAATATCAGGAACCGCATTATAAAATTTATTTGAAGCTTCTCTTCCTTGGAAATAAATATCGTCATTTTGAGCAGTTCCTCTAGTAATTGGAGACTCAGGATTTAAAGAACTATCTCTAAACTTTTGAACAGCTTCTTTATCTAATAATCTATCAAATACAGAATAATCCATAACTTCAACTTTATTGATTTCATGTGAAGTTCTAAATCCATCAAAGAAGTGCATAAAAGGAACTCTTCCTTTAATAGCAGCAAGATGAGCAATCCCACCAAGATCCATTACTTCTTGAACTGAACCAGAAGCCATCATTGCAAATCCAGTTGCACGTGCTGACATAACATCTTGATGATCACCAAAAATTGATAAGGCATGTGCGGCTAATGATCTTGCAGTTACATGGATAACACCAGGAAGGAGTTGTCCTGCAACTTTATACATATTAGGAATTTTTAATAATAGTCCTTGTGATGCTGTATATGTTGTAGTTAATGCACCAACTTGTAGTGAACCATGAAATGTACCAGCAGCTCCTGCTTCACTTTGCATTTCAATAACTTTTACAGTTGAACCAAATAGGTTTTTTTTACCTTGAGTAGCCCATTTTTCAGTATTGTCTCCCATTTGCGAAGAAGGTGTAATAGGATATACACCAGCAACTTCTGTAAAGGCATAAGAGACATGCGCTGCGGCTTCATTTCCATCCATTGTAGCAAATATTTTTGACATATAATTTCCTTTATATTTCTTTCTATATAGATATTAATTAAACTATACTTATAATATCTTGAATATGAAGTAAAATAAGTTGATATTAATTAATATTTATACCTAAAAGAATAGTTTTTGTTTGAATTAAGTTTATCTAATGGAAATGATAATAGTATGATAGTTAATACAGTCATTTCTAAAGATATGTTAAATTAAAATAATATGTATTTTGATAAGCCTATCTTATAAATCTGAAAGTTCTTTGATTAGTTTTACGGCATCTAAAGGGTTTTTTGCAATAAAAGTAGTATGCTCTTTTAATGTCTCTTCTTTTCCATATCCACATAAAACTCCTACTGAGTTTATTCCTGCTTGATTTGCAGCTATTAAGTCTAGTTCTGTATCTCCAATCATCCAAATATCGCAAGTTTTTTTTATATTCATTAAATCTAATGTTCTATGAATTGGCTCAGGATGAGGTTTTGGGTGTTCCACATGTTCTCTTCCTGTAACATGTTCAAAATATTTCATAATATCCATATGCTCAAGAAGTTGCTCACTGTATATACCTGTTTTTGTTGTTACAATTGAAAGTCTTGCAAAAGTATTAGCTAATTGTACAGCCTCAAGTGCAAATTCTAATAAAGCAGTTTGTTGTTTTGAGATTTCTTTATATCTCTCTTTGTATGTATGAACATAGTCCCAAACAATTTCTTGAGGAATTCCAAGCTCTAAATACATAATATCTAAAGGATATCCTATTAAGGACTTAATATCTTCATCTGTTCCTTTAAAATCGTAATCCATTTTTTCAAAAGAGTGATGAAACGTCGAAACAATAGCATCAGTTGAATCAATTAGTGTTCCATCTAAATCAAAAAGAATAATTTTTTCCAAATTCTTACCTTGTATTATATTTAATATATAGTGTAATATATTATTGTTTATAATTGAATATACTCTCTTAATCTTTAAATATTCTTAGGGTTTTATCCAATCTTTTTGGTTGTGCATAATGCCTATAAAAGAGGGCTTTACATTTTTTATTGTATCATTAACAACAGAAATTGAATTTGGAATATATAAAAATAAATAAGGAATATCATCTGTTATTTTTTTAAAAATTTTTCTATAAATTGAACTTAATTCTTCTTTATTTATAGTAGTTGAACCTTGTTCAATTAAGGAATCAACTTCTTTATTTTTATACCCTGTAAGATTAAAACGTCCTAATTTATTAGAATCTGAATGCCATAAGGGATAAGCATCTGGCATTAAAGGAATACTCCAAGCTAAAAGTATTGTTTCAAATTTTCTTGGATGTACAACTGTATTTAAAAATGCTTGCCATTCCATAACTCTAATTTTGACTTTTATACCAATTTTTGCAAGTTGATATTGCAAGATTAAAGCTGCATTTATTCGTATTTCATTTCCTGTATTTGTAATAAGTTCAAAGGAAAAAGGATTGTTTTCATCATATCCAGCTTCTTTTAGAAGCTGTTTTGCTTTTTTTATATCTGGTTTTATTTGTTTGACTTCTTTATTATATGCAAAACTTCCAGGAAGAAAAGGACCATTACAAACCTCTCCATGACCAAAATACAGAATATCAACCATCTCTTGTCTATTAATCGCTAAAGATAAAGCTTGTCTAACTCTTATATCTTGAAACTTTTTATTTTTTAGATTAAAGCCTAAGTAGGAGTAGCTAAAACTTGGCTTTTCTATTATTTTATAATCTTCTTTAAATTTATCATCTATTTGCCTATCAATTTGTAAAGGACTTAATGTTCCCACATCTAATTGTTTTTGTTTTAACATTAAAAAAGAAGTTGTAGTATCAGGCAAGAATTTATAATTAATGAAATCTATTTTGGGTCGTCCATCAAAGTAATCATCATTTGCAATAAGTTTTATATCTGAGGAGTTTTTAAAAGATTCGAGCTTATAAGAACCCGTGCCTATTGGATTTTTATTAAATGAACTACTCATTATATCTTTTTCATTTTCTAAAATATGTTTTGGTAGGATTCCTACCATCCAAATCTCTAAGGCTTTAAAATATGCTTTTTTATAAATAACTTCAATTGTATAATCATCTAAAGCTTTTACGCTTTTTACTTCTTTATAATTTGAAAGAATAGAGGTAAATACTTTGGGATTAATAATTGTATTGTAAGTAAAGATTACGTCTTGTGCTGTAAATTTCTTTTTATCATGCCAAAGTACATTTCTTTTTAATTTTATAATTAATTTGGTGCTATTCTCAAACTTATAAGAAGAAGCTAAATCGGGGATTGGATTACCATCTTTATCATATTTAAAAAGACCATTAAAAAGCCATTTAGCTATATCTCCACTTGCAGAATCATTTGCCAAAATTGGATTTAGTCTACTAGGACTTGAACTCATAGATAAATTTAGAGTTGAAGAAAAAGAGACGCTTATTGATATGATAAATATAAATATAAATTTTAAAGATTTCATGTCTTAATTCTAGTGATTTTTAAATAAAGAACATCTTCAAATAAGAATCTTTATTTTAGACTTAATTAAAAAATGGGTGCTTAAAACACCTTTTTAACTATGCTATATTGGGAGTAAACAAAGGTTTATTTACAAATGGCTGTAAAAAAGCTCTAAAATATGTATAAATTGTCAATCTAAAAACGTTATTTCTAAGGGTATGAGAAGAGGAATTAAACGATATTTTTGCAAAGAGTGTAAGACCTCATTTAGTTCCAAAAGACGGCCAGAGCAGTTAGAGAAAATCATCTTTGAAGATTACTTTTTACATAGGCAAATCCTCAATCAATTATCAGCCAAATATAATAAATTAATACACTTGGATATATCATCCAAAGTGCAACTTTAGATGGAAAAAGAGCGTTAACAAAGGCTTTTAAAGATATCTCAATACAAATGTGGCATTTTCATCAAAAGAAGATTATACAAAGATATATTACAATGAGACCAAAACTTGAAGCTAGTAAAAATCTTAAGAAAATAGTTTCAAGACTAACCCTAACAACAGAGAAGAATCTCACTCAAAAGCTGGATGACTGGTATGAAAATCATAAAGACTTTCTAGATGAAAAAGTATTTCATCCACTACCGCAGAACTCCATTATACTCATCCAAGAATCAGAGTTGCGTATAGAAGCTTGAGAACAAAATTACTTTATCTTTTTACCTACAAGAATTATCAAAGTTTTAAATTTTTTTATATTAAAAAGATTAAGAAGTAGGAATTCTTATCTCAAAAGAAGCTCCCTGAAACTCTTTATTTTGATAAGTGAAATTAATATTTTCAACTAAAATACTACCTTGTAAATGTTTTGTAATAATTTGGCTTGTCATATATAAACCAATTCCCGTACCTTGGGCTTTATGTTTTGTGGTAAAATATGGTTCAAATATCTTATCTTTAATATTTAAAGGAATACCTTTTCCTGTATCATTTATTGTTAGTAAATACTCTTTTTTATCTTTAATAAGATTTACAAATACATATTTGTCAGCTAGCTCAGCTTTGGATAATACATCTCTTGCATTATTAAGAATATTAAGAATAGCTTGAATAAAAATATTTTCATTTATAACTATATTTGCATCTGCAATATTAAATATAATTTCAATATGAGAACTTTTAAAAGAGTCTTTTATTAAAGAATGAATTTTATTAAAAGTGTCTTTTAAATTATGTTTTACTTTAATATTTGAATCTAAAGTAAAAAAACTTCTAAAATCATCAATTGTTTTAGAAAGGTATTGAGCATTTTCATTTATTAAATCCATGTTTTCATGAAATTCATCATCACTTAATATATCAACTTCTTTTTTTAGTTTGCTACCTGTTGCTAGACTTGATATAGAGGATAAAGGTTGTCTCCATTGATGAGAAATATTACCTAACATTTCTCCCATAGATGCAATTTTTGATTGATGATATACTAATTCTTGATTTTTTACTTGTTCTGAAATATCAATAATATATGAAATAAAACTTGTTATTTGTCCAGATTCATTTTTTAAAGTAATTGTATTATTTAAAACCCATTTCTTCTCATTCTTTTTTGTAATTATTCTATAAGGTTTTTGTTTGAAATAATCTAATTTTTTTGCAAAGGCTGTTTTAGTCTCTTCAACTACTTTTTCTAAGTCATCTTTATGAATACAATCAGAGTAATCTATTTTTCTTTCTAAAAAGTCTTCTTTGCTATAACCTAATAATTTTGACACACTTAATGAAACATACTCAATACTCCATCTTTCATCATTTTCCCACATAAATAAAACAGTATCTCCTTTATCGAAAAGTGATAAAAGTATTTGTTGAGATTTTACAAGTTCAGTAGTTTTTTTATGTAATTTTTTTACTTCATCTTCTTTTTGTTTTCTTATTGTAATATCATGACCAATTCCAAGAATTCCTAAAGTATTGCCGTTTGGGTCCTTTAAAGCTTTTTTAGAAATTTCTAAAAGGACTTTTCTATTATCAGAAGCATAAGTTACCCATTCTTCATTTACTAAAATCTCATTTGACTTCATAACTAATTTATCTTTTTCTCTAAAAATATCAGCTAATTTTTTATTTGTAAGCTCATAGTCTGTTTTCCCTATTATTAATTCTTTATCTTTTCCTTGACATTTTTCAAACTCTTGATTACAGGAAATATAAGAACCATTTTTATCTTTAACCCAGACTAAATCAGGAATAGTAGAAAGAATATTCAAATTTAATAATTCACTATTTTTAAGTTTTGTTTCATATTCTTTTCTTAAAGATATATCTTTTATCATCCATAACATACCTTTTGAAAAGTCTTCTGAAGTTATTGATCTTCCTGATATTTCACAATAAATAATTGAGCCATCTTTTTTTCGTAGCCTATACTCTACATCTAATTTATTAGTGCTTTTTAAAGTATTGAAGTATTTCCTTTCAAAATCTTTAAAACTTTCTTTTGAAAGATAAAAGTTAATTAGCTTCAATCCTTCCATTTCCTCAGCTTCATTATAATCGAAAATATCTGCTAATTTTTTATTTGCTTTTATAATTACTCTTTTGGAGGAGATATACATTAATCCAATTTGTGTATTATCAAAAAGTTGCTCTAACTCTCTTTCTCTTTCTATAAGGTTTTTTGTATTAGTATCTTTTTCAATTGCTTTTGATGCTAGATTAGAGTAGGTTTCAATAAGTTTTATTTCGAAATCAGAAGGTTCTTTTTTTGTATTTGTATAAATAGCGAATGTTCCTAATATTTCATTTTTTGAGGAAAATATTGGTTCTGACCAACATGAATGTAGATTTGCTTCATTAGTAAGCTCTAAAAAATTTTTCCAGTTTTCATGGCTATCAATATCTTTTACAATTATTCTTTTTTTATTAAATGCAGCACTACCGCAAGAACCTATTTTATCGCCAATTTCTATACCATTTATTGCACTTGAATAAAACTCAGGTAATCTAGGCGCTGAAGCTGTAAAAAGATGTTTTTTTTCTTTATCAAGTAGAAGAATTGAACATATACTATTTCTATTTCTTTTTTCTGCAAAGCTTACAATTTTATTTAGAGTTTTTTTTAATGAATTTTCAATAGCAATATATTCTAAAAGAGTCTTATTATCTTCATAAATAATCTCATGTTCTTGTTGTTCTTTATTTTCTTCAAGTTGCATCCAAACTAAATTTTCTTGTTCTTCTAATAAAAAGCAACTTAAGGTAATAGCAATTTTATTCAAATTTTTATTAATTAATTTTGTATGTATTTTTGAGATTTTTTTTTGAGATTTTAATTTTTTTATAAACTGTTTTTTATTTTTATCTAGGAAAAGATTCCAAAAATTCAGATGTGACAATTCTTCTGGGGTATAAGAGCATAAGTTTTTAAAACTTTGATTCATCTTTATACAATGTCCACTATTTATGTCTAGTAAAACTATTGCAAAGGGTGATGATTCAAAAAATTGTTGATATAGCTTATTTTCCATTGTTCTTTCCTATAATAAATTATATTACAAATATTATTTAAATAAAGAACTGAAATAAAAAAAGGGGAACAACATAAGTTGTTCCCCTTTGTAGAAAAGTAAGTTTCTGACCAATTATCTTTTTGAGAATTGAGTAGATTTTCTTGCTTTTTTCTTTCCGTATTTTTTTCTTTCTACTGATCTTGCATCTCTTGTTAATAAACCATAAGGTTTTAAAACAGCTCTGAATTGCTCATCATAAGCAACTAAAGCTCTAGAAATACCATGTCTAACAGCATCAGCTTGTGCAGAGTAACCTCCACCTAAAGTTTGAACAACAATATTTACAGAAGTTTCTTGTTTAGCTACTTCTAGTGGTTGCATAACTCTTTTTTTAATTGCTTCGTGTCCACCTAGCCATGCATCTAAAGTTTGACCGTTGATTGTTAGTTGACCGTTTCCATTTTCTAACCATACTTTTGCAATAGAAGATTTTCTTCTACCTGTTGCGTATACTTTTGCCATTAGTCTTATCCTTTAATTTGCGCAGAGTGAGGGTGTTCAGAACCTGCATATACTTTTAGTTTTTTTAACATTACTTTTCCAAGTTTAGTTTTTGGAAGCATACCTCTTGTTGCTAGTTTGAATAATTTTTCAGGATTATTATCTAGCATATCAGACATTTTGTGAGTTTTTGTACTACCAAAATAACCTGAGTGTGTATAGTAATTTTTATCTTCTAATTTAGCACCAGAAAATTTTGCTTTTGAAGCATTAATTATAATTACATTGTCTCCACAGTCTACATGAGGAGTAAAAGAAGGCTTGTGTTTACCTCTTAAGATTGTCGCAACTTCAGTAATAATTCTACCAAATATTTTATCAGTAGCATCTACTATGATCCAATCTCTCTCAACTTCGTTAGCTTTTGCCATTTGAGTAAATTTCATTTATTTTCTCCGATTTTATTAATGAGGTGGAATAATAGTGTATAATTACTTAATTAAACCTTAAATTAAGTTATTTTTAATAAACTATTTTAAATTCAGAACCAACATTGATTTCACTATTGATTTTTAGCTCAAATTTATGAAGTTTTAGGATTGAATAAACAATGAACAGCCCTAGTCCTAAGGAGTTATTCCAACCATTTTTAGAGACTCTATAAAATTTCTGATTTATTTTACTTAAATCACTTTCTTCTATTCCTATACCTCTATCTTTTACGATAATAGAATCTTTTGTGAGTTCCACAATTACTTCATCTTCTGAATATTTTAATGCATTCTCAATCAAGTTAGAAATAGCCATAGAAATTAGAGTTTCATCAACTTTTAGATTAATATCAGAACCTGTGATTACAATCTCTCTATTTTTATATTTTTCTTTTAAATCAGGAATTATATCATCAAGTATTTTTTTTATGGGGCAGGGTGTTAAAATTAATTCTTGTTTACCTTCTTCAAATTTTAACGTTAATCTTAGTTTATCAATAATTTGAGACATTTTATTTGCATTTGTATGAATTTTCTTTAAAAAGTTCTCTTTCATTACTAAGGGCATTTCATCATCATTTAGAATAGTTTCACTATATCCTGAAATAATCGCAATTGGATTTTTGAATTCATGGGATAAAGCTGAGATAATTTCATCTTTTTGTCTATTAGAAATTTTTAATTTTGCAGTTTGCTTTGACTTTTGTTTTTCTCTTTTTGATAGTTTCAAGGCAACTTTATTTAACAATCTTGTTATTTTATAAAATTCAACTGTATATCTTGATTTTAATAAATAAGTTGGTTTTTTATCTGATAATTCAGTTAAAAAATTTAAAATGGAATCGGTTTCTCTTTTAATTTTCAAACTTATAAAATAAGTTGCTAAAAAACCAAGAATTAAAAAGAAAGTAATTAATGCAAATATTTGAGTAGTAAGATTAACAAAGTTATCGGTTATTTTGTCTGTGTAGTCTGCCATTCTTAAAAAATAGATTTTTTTATTTATAGTTACTTTTTTAATAACATATAAAAGTTCTTTATTTACAGTATTAGAAAAGCGTATGACTTTTCCAATACCAAAATCTTTTGCTTGAAGAACTTCTTCTCTATTTGAATGATTTTTCATTAAGTTTTTATCTTCATCACTCTCTGCTATTATATTGCCTTTTTCATCAATAATAGTAATACGAAGATTGATACTAGATCTTAAATCTTTAATTATATTGTCAACATTTTCTAAATCTTTTATGACAATAGCAAAAGTATCTATATTTTGAATAAGATTTTTTTCTATTTGATTAATATAAACACTTTTTGACCAAAAATAAGTAATAGTCGCAAGTGTTAAGAGTATTCCTAAGAATATAAGAATGTAAGTTCTTAAAAAAAGTTGATGAATCTTTAGCAAAATATGTAACCTTCTCCTCTTACAGATTTTATATAATTTTTTGTTGAATCTGGATCTATTTTACTCTTAAGTCTTTTAATTGCAACATTTACTGTTTTTACTTTTTTATCAAAAGAATCTTCCCAAACAGTGTTTAATAAATGCTCCCTAGACATTAAAATATCTTTATTTTTTATAAACTCTAAAAATAAATCATGTTCTAAATGAGTTAAAACTAATTCCTCGTTTTCTATATAAAATTTTTTATTAGCAGCTTTATAAGTAATATCTTTAATTTTTAAAATATCAACTTCTTTTGAAGTTCTTTTAATTACAGCTTTTACTCTTGCACATAATTCTTTTATTTTAAAGGGTTTAGTTATGTAATCATCAGCATGTGCCTCAAAGCCATCAATTATGTCTTCATCTTTATCTTTTGCTGTGACATATATAACAGGAATATTATAACCCTCATTTTTTATTTGATTTATAAAAGTAGTTCCTTCACTTCCAGGAAGGTTTCTATCCATTAAAATCAAACTTATATCTTCTTCTTCTAAGACTCTTTTTAGAGTTTTATCAATACTTAAAAAGCCTATTGTTTCGAAACCTTCTTTTTGAAGAGTATATTCAAGGAGTTCTAAAATATCTTCTTCATCTTCTACTATTAAAATTAATTTATTTTTCATTTTTCATCAACTTATCATTATCTTTAACTTTTTTATTTTCTCTACCATCTTCATATTCTATAACAGTATCTTTTGATACTTTTATAATACCAGGAGAGAATTTAATAGCTAAAATTCTAAATATAAAGAATATAGATATTACAATTAATAAGAAAATAATATCAAAATAATCTTTATGCAAATTTGTACTTAATATAATTACATCTCTAATTAAAAAGATAATAAAAATATCTATAACAAAGCGTAGTCTCAATTTCTGTTTTTTTACAAAATCAGAAATCATTTTTACAACTTCCATAATTACAATAAACTCTAACATAAGAATAATTGCCTTATAAAAATCAATTGCTGTAATCATAATACCTATAAATATTATTGTAGCGGCAAGCACTTCAAAGTTTGAATTAAAGTAAGTTTTTATTTTAGTTGTTGCGTTTTTCATATGTTAATTATATCATAAAATTATGATTGTATAATGTCTCCCCCAACCTGAGCAAAAAGGGCTAGGCTTGCAATTGAAGATGCTCTGTCTGCTGTTCTTTCTAATCTTCTAAGACTACTTAATATATCAAAATATTCTTTTGAAAGTTCAAGGTTTTTTGAAATAAGTTTTAAAATATTTTTCTCAACAATTGCATATAAATCATTGGCTTTACTCTCTTCAACAATTACTCTATGGTATTTTTCTTCTGTATGTTTTTCATTTGTTTCTTCTATCATTGACATTGAAGTTCTTAATGCTAATAGTGATGATTTATGTAACGGAATTGTAAATTCTAAAATTGTATTAGTATTTAAATCTTCAGAAAATGCTTTTCTAAATATCTTTACAAATCCTTTTACATTTGCTGCTGCTCTTATTAATTCATTTGTAATTTTCAAATATGAAATCATTTCTCTTAAATCTTTTGCTTCTGGTGAATACAATGCCAAAGCTGTAACAATTAAATTATCAATTTGATTTGATTTATTTGATAACTTTTTAACTGATAAATCAATATCTTTTAAGGCTGATATATCATCACTTTTTAGTGTTTGTAAAGATATTTCTAATGCTTCAATTACACTATTCCCCATAAATAGAACTTCATCTTTTATATTATTTCTTTTTTCTTCGTATATTTTTAACATTATCCAAATCTCCCTGTAATATAATCTTCTGTTTTTTTATTTGATGGATTAACAAATATTGTTTCTGTTTCATCGTATTCAACTAGTTTTCCTAAATGGAAGAATGCTGTATAATCAGCAACTCTTGCAGCTTGTTGCATATTGTGCGTTACAACAATAATTGTGTAATCTTTTTTTAACTCTAGCATTAAAGCTTCAATTTTCTCAGTTGAAATTGGATCAAGAGCTGATGTTGGTTCATCCATTAAAATTACTTCTGGTTTAATTGCAATTGTTCTTGCAATACATAATCTTTGTTGCTGTCCTCCTGAAAGTGAAGTTCCAGGTTGATTTAATTTGTCTTTAACTTCATTCCAAAGACCCGACTTTCTTAATGAAGTTTCAACTAATTCATCACACTCTTTCCCTTTTGAAACGATACCATGTTTAATTGGGGCATAGGCAACATTATCATAAATAGATTTTGGAAAAGGATTTGGTTGTTGAAACACCATTCCTACTCTTTTTCTTACACTAACTTCATCAACATCTTTATCATAAATATTCTTTCTATCAATAATTATTTGTCCTTCAATATTTACTGATGAAATTAAATCATTCATTCTATTTAAGCATCTTAAAAATGTAGATTTTCCACATCCTGAAGGTCCAATTAATGCAGTAATTTTATTTTCATAAATATCTGTACTAATTCCATGTAAGGCATGATTTTCTCCATACCAAAGATTTAGCTTCTCTACTTTTACTTTTACTTTATTATCTTTTGACATTCTAATTTTTCCTTCTACCATTTAACTTCAAATTTTTTTCTTAAATAAATTGCTATTGCGTTAAGTGAAATTAAAATTGTTAATAACACCATAATTCCAGCAGCGGTTTTTTCAATATACATACGTTCAGGCATACCAGCCCACGTAAAGAGCTGTGCTGGCATAACTGTTGCTGCTTCCATAATTGAACCTGGTGCATCGGGAATAAATGCAATCATACCAATAATAATTAAAGGAGCAGTTTCTCCCATTGCTTGGGCTAATCCAATAATTGAACCTGTAAGAATCCCTGGAAAAGCTAAAGGTAAGACGTGATCTCTTGTAACTTCAATTTTTGTAAGTCCTAAACCATATGCTGCTTGTCTTATTGAATCAGGAACTGATCTAAGTGCTGCACGTGAACTTACAATAATAATTGGCAAAGTCATAAGAGCAAGTGTTAACCCTCCAACTAGTGGAGAAGACCTTGGAAGTCCAAAAAGGTTAATAAATATTGCTAGACCTAAAAGACCAAATAAAATTGATGGAATAGCTGCAAGGTTATTAATATTTACTTCAATGATTTGTGTAAATTTATTATCCTCAGCAAACTCTTCAAGATAAATTGCTGTCATAACTCCAATAGGAAAAGCAAAAGCCATTGTAATTAGAAGTGTAAAAATAGAACCTACAATTGCAGAGTTTAGACCAGCAAATTCAGGTATTTTAGAATCTCCATTTAAAAAGAAGATTTCATTGAATTTTAATTCTACTTTACCATGCGTTTTCATATTATCAATTAAAGCTCTATCTTTTCTTTTTAGTTTGTGATAATGTCCTTTAAGATATTGATCCACTTGATCATCTGCTAAAACCCAAGTATCAATTGTTTTACCCATAAATTCAGGATTTGCTTCAGCAAGTTTAGGTAAGCCTCTTAACCATGCTCTTGAAATTATTTTTCTATATTTCTTATCAATTGCCGTTCTAGTATTTTTAATAGTTTTTTCATTATACGTCACAGGAATATTTATATAAGCTTGTTCAAAAGCAGGAGAACCTTTTGAAATAATATCAAAAAGAAAAAATGCTAAAAATGCAATTGAAAAGATTAAAGAGGAAAGGGTAAAGGTCTTAAATCTTTTTGAACTTCTATGTCTTGCATTTAATGAAGGATCATAAAATGGGTTATTGTTATTTCTATCTTTTTTACTCATAATGTATTCACTTTATATTTTTCTTTGAATTTTCTAATTAGCATTAATGAAACAATATTTAAACATAATGTAATAATAAACAATGCTAAACCTAATGCAAATGCAGAAAGAGTTCCAGGAGAGTTAAATGCTTGGTCACCAACAAGAGCATCAACAATTCTAACTGTAACAGTAGTCATATCTTCTAAAGGATTAATAGATAAGTTCGGTCTTAATCCTGCTGCCATTACAACAATCATTGTTTCACCAATAGCCTTTGAAAAACCAAGTAATGTTGCTGAAATGATTCCAGGAAGAGCTGAAGGTAAAACAATATTTCTAATAGTTTCACCTTGAGTCATTCCTAAACCTAAAGATGCTTTTCTTTGAGAATCAGGAACTGCTCTAATTACATCATCTGAAAGCGATGAAATTACAGGAATAATCATAATCCCCATAACAATTCCAGAAGCTAAAGCTGAGTTAAAAGAAGCTTCAAGTCCAAACCAAGCAGCAGCTTTAACTATAAAAGGAGCTACTGTAATTGCTGCAAAAAATCCATAAACAACTGTTGGAATTCCTGCAAGAATTTCTAAGATGGGTTTTAAATAATCTCTTGTTGTATGAGAAGCGTATTCACTCATATATATAGCACTCCCTAATCCAATTGGAATTGCTACTGCCATTGCTATGAAGGTAATCATAATTGTACCAGCGAAAATAGGTACGGCTCCAAATTTACTTCCTACAATTCCAGGAGACCATTCTGTACCTGTTAAAAAGTACCAAAAACTTCTTAATTCAAAGAAGGCTAAAGCTTCAAAAAGAATTGAAAATAAAATACCAAAAGTAGTTAAAATTGAAATAGTTGATGCTGTAATCAATGCAATTTTAATTGCTTTTTCTTTTAATTCTCGTGATTTGTTTTTTGATTCAAATGTATGCAAAAGAAATTACCTTTCTATATATTTTTGATATTGTATAGGCAAAAGGTTACAATATGATTACAAGTTACAGCAGATAGCCAAAGGATAGGGAACTTCTTTGGAATATTTTTTGATTTTACTTAGGTTTGAATTGAAAGTTTCGAGTTGGCAATTTTTTTTGATTTCAATAATTGCTGCGCTTATACTTAATAAATCAAATTTTCTATCAACTCCAAATCTGTCTTTTGCGAAGATAAATTTATTTTTTAAATCTTCTTCTGAATATAAACTTGAAGCGCAATTTTTAAAATCTACTTGGCTTTTGTGGATTAAAGAATACACTTCTTCAAAATCTTTTTCTAAAAAACCTACAAAGAAATCATCGCCACCAATATGTGCAACAAAATGTTCATTTGATATATTCTTTTGTAATATCTCAGAAAACATCAAAATAGCTCTATCTCCTTGCCTAAATCCATAATAATCATTAAAAGGTTTAAAGTCATTAAAATCAAAATAAACTATGTGGGCATTAATATTTTTCTTAAATACTTTTTGAATAAAGTTATCAATTTGTTTATTTCCAGGAAGTTTAGTTAAAGGGTTTTGATTTTGTGCAATTTCAAGATTTCTTTTGTATGAAAGGGATAGAAGATTATTAAGATTTATAAAGCCATAATAGGTATCATCTCTTCTAACAAAAATACCTTTTGAGTCATTTCTTAAATGAAACATTTCTAAAGCTTTATCTATCCCCCAGGTAATATCTATTTCTAATACAGGCTTTATATAAGTTTTAAGTTTTGTTTTAAAAGAGACATTTTTGGCCAAAGATAAACCATATTGTGAATATGAAAGTTCTTTAATATCAACTTCATATATTACTCCTTCAATTTTTTTTTCATTGTTGATTATCGGAACAAAGGTATTTTGAGTGTTATTTTTAAAATATATGAATAACTCATGTAATGAGGAATTAATATTTAATGGAAGAATTCTTTCAATATAGGCTTTGTCAATAAAATTATTATTTGAAGCTCTTCTATCTTTTTTAAACAAAGCTCTACACTTTGAATAAGTTTTTTGAATAAGATTTGTATTTAAAGTAGGCTTTGAAATTAAGAAACCTTGAACATAATCTGCTTTTATTTCCTTACAAGTATAATATTCTTCAATTGTTTCAATACCTTCTGCAATAACTTTCATTCCCATTATATGTGCCATTTCTACAATTGAAGAACAAAATAATCTTTTTTTTGAATCACGATTAATTTCATTTATAAAAAATCTATCTATTTTAATAAAATTTGCTTCTGAGATATATAGTAAATGAAGTCCCGAAATTCCCGTACCAAAATCATCTATTGCTATATTAAAATTATGTTTTTTATATATTTGAATAATTTTTTTTAATAAATTTTCATCATCAAAAGAGTGATGTTCTGTTAGCTCAAAACAAATTGTATTTTGCTCTAATTCTTCTGCTTCTAATAATTTACTTGTTAATCCTACTTGAAAATCTGGCATGCTTAGAATTCTATTATCTATATTATAAAAAAGTTTTATTTTTTTTATATCGATTTTCTTAAATTTCTTTATTGCTTTTTCTCTAAGAAGAATGTCAAATTTAAATAGTATTTGCTCTTTATATAAGTAATCAAAGAAGTCTTGTATAGATTTAAATCCTAGTTCTTCTGTATTTCGAATCAAGGCTTCAACAGCGTAAGTTTTTCCTGTATAAGTATTAACAATAGCTTGGAATGCAAAATCAAGTTTGTCAATGTCAATTTTTGTTGACATTATAAGCCTTTCTATTAGCGTAGATTTACATATAGACTTTTACCTCTTTCGTCCGCACAACAGATAAAAGTCCATATATAAAACTATAAAAAGAGAGGAACCCTCTCTTTTTATTAATAATTAGTGTTTTAATTCTTTTAAAGTAATTTTTTTACCAGCTAGTACAGACTTTCTAAGTTCTGCTCTTTGTTCTTGTGGTAAAGGAATAAGTCCAATCTCAGCTAAAATACCATCTTCTCCAATCATATTTTCAGACATAAACATCTCAAGATATTTATTCATTGCAGGAACATCTTTCTTGTGAGAGTTTTTAGTATAGAAGAATAAAGATCTAGAAACAGGATATTTTCCTGAAGATATAGCCTCAGGAGTTGGTTCAATACCATTAATTGTAGAACCAGATAATTTGTCATCATTTTCAACTAAGAAAGAGAATCCAAAAATTCCAAATGCATTTTTATTTTTAGTTAATTTTTTAACAATAAGATTATCATTTTCACCTGATGGAACATAAACACCATCTTGTCTTACTACAGAATATTTTTTATATCTCTTATTTGCTTTTTTATCAAGCTTGTAAAGGTCAGTATAAATAGGCATTTTTTTGAATGTAGCTTGCATTACTAATTCTTCAAAAGCATCTCTTGTACCTGAAGATTTTGGTGGTCCGTAAACTATGATTTCTCTAGAAGGTAATGAAGAATCAATATCTGACCATTTTTTATAAGGGTTAGCAATTAGTGATTTACCATCTTTTGAAGGAACTTCTGCTGCAACTGCTAAAGCTAAGTTTTTTCTTGAAATATCAAAAGCAGGATTAGCTTTGTCTTGTGCAAAAGCAATTCCGTCATAACCAATTACAGCTTCAGTAATATCTGTAACGCCATTTTTTTCACAAAGTGTAAACTCTTTTGTTTTCATTCTTCTTGAAGCATTTGTAATATCAGGAGTATTTAAATCATTTCCAGCACAAAATAATTTCATTCCTCCACCTGAACCTGTTGATTCTACAACAGGAGTTGGGAACTTTGAAGTTGCTCCTAATTCTTCAGCAACTGAAGATGAAAATGGGTATACAGTTGATGACCCAACGATTTTAATTTGATCTCTTGCACTTAAACTTACTGTTAAAGCCGCACTTGCTAATAATGCTAACGATGTTTTCTTTATTGTCATTTTATTGTCTCCATAAAAAATTTGATATGGAAGTTTATGATTTTATGATTACAATTTGGTTACTTAAGAATGGATGAAATATTTTATTAAAAGGTATTTGAGTAAAAGTTAAATAAGAATTATTTTTTTAAAGAAAATTTTTGTTCAAATTCAAAAAGGCTTCTTACAAATAATTCATCGCAATCATCTGGTTTATAAATAACTGCATCTATCCATATATCATTTTCTTGGATTTTACAAAAATCTTTTACGATGTAAGATTGTTTATTTTTATAATGTAAGTATGTTTTGTTTTTTTGAATCATTAGTAAGGTTTATTTTGGATTTGAAGGAAACAAATGGCTATTATAAGCCATTTGCCTCAATAAGTCTTGTTTGATAGTCTGCAATTAATGGATCTATTACTTCATCAAATAATCCATCATTCATAATATAATCAAGTCTGTAAAGAGTTAAAGTTATTCTATGGTCTGAAACTCTGTTTTGTGGGTAATTGTATGTTCTAATTCTTCCACTTCTATCTCCAGTACCAACTTGCTCTTTTCTGTCAGCACCTTCTTTAGCCATTTTTTCTTGGTTTTCTAAATCATAAAGTCTAGCTTTTAAAACTTTCATAGCTTTGTCTTTATTTTTATGTTGAGATTTTTGATCTTGGTTTGTTACAACTAATCCTGTTGGGATATGAGTGATTCTAACAGCTGAATCTGTAGTATTTACAGATTGTCCACCATTTCCACTTGCTCTCATAACATCAATTTTTAAATCAGTTGAATTAATTTCGATTTCTATATCATCAACTTCAGGAATAACTGCAACTGTAATAGCTGAAGTATGTACTCTTCCTTGAGATTCAGTAGCAGGAACTCTTTGTACTCTGTGGGTACCACTTTCAAACTTCAATTTTGAATAAACATGGTTACCTTTAAAAAGTGCAACGATTTCTTTGAAACCACCTGATTCACTCTCACTTTGGTTCATGATTTCAACTTTCCATCCATTGTTTTCTGCGTATCTAAGGTACCCTTTAAAAAGGTCACCAACAAAGATTGCAGCTTCATCTCCACCAGCTCCAGCTCTTAGTTCTAAATAGATATTTTTATCATCATTTGGATCTTTAGGAAGCATTAGTAGTTTGATTTCTTCTTCGATTTCAGGTTGACGTTTTTCAAGTTCTTTAAGTTCTTCTTTTGCAAGTTCACCTAAGTCTTCATCATCAAGTAGTGATTTATTTTCTTCAATATCTTCAATATTTTGAAGATACTCTTTCGCTAAATTAACTGTGGGTTCTATAGAAGATTGCTCTTTAGAAAGAGCAGTCATTCTCTTAATATCGCTTGTTATTTCAGGAGAGATTAACAGTTTGTTAATCTCATTATATCTGTCTATAAATGGTTGTAGTTTATTTTTCTGCATAGTAGTTTGTATTTATGTAAGTGTTATATGTATTATAGACTAAATATAAAAATATTTAAGTTTATAATTATATAGCATTCACTTTTGTTTGTAATCTAGAAACTTTTCTAGCTGCAGTAGTCTTTTTTAAGATACCTTTACTTACACAATGGTGTACATATTTGTTAGCAACTTTCATAGCTTCAACCGCTGTTTCTTTATCAGCTGATTCGATTGCAACCATTACATTTTTAGTTACATTTTTAATTCTTGTTTTGAAGAATCTATTTCTTTCAGTCTTTACTATTGTTTGTCTTGCTCTTTTTTCAGCAGATTTATGATTTGCCATTTTAATTAACCTCTTTGTAAAATTTTTAAGGATAGAATGTTAGCCAATTAACTTTAAAGTAAGTTTAAAATAAGTTTAATTTTAGGAAGATTTAATGAAACTATTTGGTACAGACGGAGTAAGAGGCCTAGCAGGTGAGTTTTTAGATGCAATTACAGTTATGAAGTTAGCAACAGCTGCTGGGGTCTATTTTAGAAAACATTCAACAACAAAACGAATTTTAGTAGGAAAAGATACGAGAAGAAGTGGATATATGATTGAAAATGCACTTGTAAGTGGATTAACTTCAATAGGATATGATGTAATTCAAATTGGTCCAATGCCAACTCCTGCAATTGCATATTTGACAGAATCTATGAGATGTGATGCGGGAATTATGATTTCAGCTTCACATAATTCATATGAAGACAACGGAATTAAATTTTTTGATAATCATGGCGATAAATTAGATTCTGCTTGCGAAGCAGAAATTGAAAAAATATTTTTTGATGAACAAAGATTGATTTCTGAACAAGTTACAGGTAAAAAAATCGGAGCATCAAAAAGAATTGATGATGTAATTGGTAGATATATTGTTTCGATTAAAAGTTCTTTTCCAAAAGACTTATCTTTACATGGCTTAAGAATTGTTCTTGATTGTGCAAATGGAGCAGGATATAAAGTAGCGCCTACAATATTAGATGAATTAGGTGCGGATGTTATTACAATTAATAATGAACCTAATGGATTTAATATTAATGAAAACTGTGGTGCTCTTCATCCAGCACAAGTTGGGAAAATTGTAAAAGAGTATAGAGCTGATATTGGTATTGCACTTGATGGTGATGCGGATAGATTAGTTGTAATTGATGAAAATGGTGATGTAATTGATGGTGATAAATTATTAGGAGCTTTATGTGTGTTCTTAAATAATGAAGGAACATTAAAAGGTAAAGCCTGTGTTGCTACGGTTATGTCTAATAAAGCTTTGGAAGATTATTTAAAGAGTAATGGATTAAATTTAATTCGTACTGATGTTGGTGATAAACATGTATTACAAGAGATGAAAAAAAATAGTATCAATTTTGGTGGTGAACAAAGTGGTCATATTATTTTCTCTGATGTTGCAAAAACAGGAGATGGATTAGCTTCTGCACTTCAAGTATTAGCACTTATTTTAAGAACTGGAAAGAAAGCTAGTGAAGCTTTAAACCCGTTTGAACTTTATCCTCAACTTTTAACAAATTTAAAAGTTACAGAAAAAATACCCTTAGATAAAATCGAAGGTTTAGAAGATATTTTAAAACCAATAAGAGAAAAAGGTATTAGAGATTTAATTAGATACTCAGGAACTGAAAATAAAATTAGACTTTTATTAGAAGGTAAAAATAAAAAAGATGTAGAGAACTCTATGGATGTATTAGTAAAATTTATTAAAAAAGCTTTATAAAATAATATGAGTAGAAAATTAAAAATTGTTTTTATTATCTTTAGTATCATTTTTATAATTGATCAAGTAGTAAAATATGGTTTTGCAAACTTAGATTGGGATGTTGAAGGGCCATATATGTCTTTGCAATTGGCATATAATTATGGGGTAGCTTTTTCAATGTTCTCTTTTTTAGCTGAATATTTAAAATATATTCAATTAACAATAGTCTTAGGAGGATTAATTTATTTATATAAAAATCCAGATGTATTTGAAGATTATTATATTCCAATTGCTTTATTATGTGCAGGAGGTCTATCTAATATCTTAGATAGATTCACTTATGGGGGAGTTGTTGATTATTTTTATTGGCATTATGGATTTGAGTTTGCGATATTTAATATTGCAGATGTAATAATAGATTTGGCTATAGTAATCATTATATATAAGCAAATAAAACAAGCAAGATTAGAAAAAAGACAAGAAGAGTCAAACTCTTAAAATTTTAATGTTTGGTGGGTTTAGTGAATTTTTGCTATAATCTCAAAAATTTAATAAAAATATAGAAGAAAAGTAGGGATTTATGGGTCAAACAATAACAGAAAAAATATTTAGTGAACACGTAGGGCGTGAAGTTTTCGCTGGCGAAATTGTAAGAAGTCCAATTGATATGGTAATTGGAAATGATATTACTACTCCAATTTCAATTAGAGCCTTTGAAGAAGGTGGTTTTGAAAAATTAGCAAATCCAGATGCTTTTGCAATTGTTTTAGACCACTTTATTCCAGCAAAGGATATTGCATCTGCAAATCAAGCTAAAATTTCTAGGGATTTTGCTTATAAACATGATTTAAAATACTTTTTTGATGAAAAAGATATGGGAATTGAACATGCACTTTTACCTGAAAAAGGTTTAGTCTTACCAGGTGATGTTATTATTGGAGCAGATTCACATACCTGTACGCATGGTGGATTAGGTGCCTTTTCTACAGGGATGGGAAGTACAGATATCTCTTTTGGAATGATTACTGGGGGAAATTGGTTTAAAGTTCCTGAAGCAATTAAAGTTGTTTTCAAAGGAAAACCAGCAAATGGAATTACAGGAAAAGATTTAATCTTAGAAATCATTAGAATTTTGGGTGTTGATGGAGCTTTATACAAAACTTTAGAGTTTACAGGTGAAGCAATACAACACTTATCAATGGATGATAGATTTTCTTTATGTAATATGGCAATAGAAGCAGGTGCTAAGAATGGTATTGTTCCTTATGATGAAGTTACAAAAGAGTTTTTAGAGCAAACATCTATTTTAAATGATGGATTAAGAGCTGAGCCTAAAATTCACTATTCTGATGAGGATGCAAATTATTGTCGAATAATAGAAATTGATACAGATAAATTAGAGCCAGTTATTGCATATCCATTTTTACCATCAAACGGCCACTCAGTTTCACAAGCAGTTGCTGATAATATAAAAGTAGACCAAGTCTTTATTGGATCTTGTACAAATGGAAGATTATCTGATTTTAAAGTAGCATCAGAAATCTTAAAAGGTAAAAAAGTTGCACGTCATGCCAGACTTATTGTAACACCAGGAACTCAAAAAATACTTAGAGATGCTACAAAACTTGGATATATAGACATTTTAGTAGATGCAGGTGCTGTTGTATCAAATCCAACATGTGGAGCATGTTTAGGTGGATATATGGGAATCTTAGGTGATGATGAGGTTTGTATTTCTACAACAAATAGAAACTTTGTAGGAAGAATGGGTTCACGATCTTCTAAAATTTATCTTGCAAACTCAGCTGTAGCAGCAGCAAGTGCTATTTCTGGATATATAACAGATCCTAGAAGTTTATAACTATGTTAAGCACATATGATATACCTTGTGTAATTTTATGTGGTGGGAAAAGCTCAAGAATGGGAGAAGACAAAGCTCTTCTTCCTTTCTCACATTCAGACTCTTTAACTGAATATCAATACAAGAGACTCAAACCTTATTTTAAAAAAATATATCTCTCTTCAAAAAATGATAAATTTCCTTTTCTTAAAACTCAAACTAATAATTTAATTTTAGATATAAAAGAAGAATCCTCTCCAATTGTAGCTTTGGAAGCTATACTAAAAACAATAAAATCTTCAAAAGTATTTATAATAACAGTTGATACTCCTTTAGTAAAAATTGAATCAATAAAACAACTTGTTGAAAAATCTTTTGATAATGACATCTGCGTTGCCCAAACAGAAAGAACACATAATTTATGTGGAGTTTTTGATAAATCTTGTTTATCAAAAATTGAAGATATGCTAAAAAATGATATTCATAAAGTAGGTTATTTATTGAAAAGTATGGAAACAAAGTATCTAAACTTTGAAAATGAAGATGAATTTATCAATTTAAATGATAAAGAAGAATATGCAAGAGCCAAGTCTATTATAAGCTGAAGTAATAATTATAATTGAATTATTCAGTCTTTTCTAAGTTTAGTATTATTTGTTTTTAGATACCCTTATAGATAAATTAACTAAATATAAGGACGTCATATGGGACATAAGGGAGATCTTAAAAAAGCATTAGATATTCTAGATACGGAACTAAAGAAAAAAGGTATTTCAAGAAGAGAGGCCTTTAAACTAGCAGGACTAGGCTCTGCATCTTTTTTAATGGGAAATACAACTGAAGCAGAAGCTGCAACAGTTGCAAGTGCAAGTGAAGCTAAAGGTAAAATCTTAATTGTAGGTGGTGGATTAGCAGGGATCTCGACAGCAGCTAGACTTTCAAATTCCTTATCTACTCCTGATATTACTATAATTGAACCAAATCCAGAATCAGTCTCATACCAACCTGGCCAGACACTAGTTGCTGGTGGAGTTTGGGACAAATCAGATATTGTTTATCAAACTAAAGATTTTATACCCTCTGGCGTTAAAATGATAAAAGATAAAGCAAAAGAGTTTGATCCTGAGAATAATAAAGTTATAACAGAGGGTGGAGAAGTTATAAGTTATGATTATTTAATTGTTGCAACAGGATTAGTCTTAGATTTTGGAATGATAAAAGGCTTAGAAGGAGTAGGAACATCTGCTTCAGCAAATCCTGAAATATCTAAAAAAATTGGTAAAAATGGTGTTCATTCTATTTATTATGCCGATGGTGCAGTTAATACATGGACTGGAATGCAAGAATTAATAAAAGAAGCTAAAACTGGTAAAAACTTAAAAGCTTTATATACTCACCCAAATACTCCAATAAAATGTGGTGGAGCTCCAAAAAAAATTATGTATCTTACTGATGCTAGATTAAGAGAAGCTGGAGTTAGAGATAACGTTGAATTATCTTTCTATCCAAATGGTGGAACAATGTTTGGAGTACCTGAATATCACGATGCAATTGTAAAACAATTTGAAGCACGGGATATGAAATGGGAATATAAAAATAATCTTGTAGAAATAGATGTAAATACTAAAAAAGCAATCTTTGAAAAAAGATGGTTAGAAAAAGGTGTTTATGATGAAGATATTGAAGATTATGAAATGATTCCAATGAGTAAAAAAGTCGAAAGAGATTATGATTTTATTCATGTTACTCCTCCTATGCGAGCACCTGATGCTGTTAAAAACTCTTCATTAGCTTGGCAAAAAGGTAGTGCTTCTAAAGGTGGCTGGGTAGAAGTAGATAAAGAAACTCTACAACATACTAGATATAAAAATGTATTTGCCTTAGGTGACGTAGCTGGTGTTCCAATGGGTAAAACAGGTGGAAGTGTTAGAAAACAATATAAAGTATTAGTTGAAAATCTTATTTCTTTAATGGAAGGGAAAGAACTTACATCTAAATATGCTGGATATACAGTTTGCCCACTAATTACAGGAATTGGAACTGTAATGCTGGCGGAATTTAACTGGACTAGAAAACCAACTCCATCTTTTCCTCTAGATCCAAGTGTAGAAAGATATATCTGGTGGTTATTAAAAGTTTATGCTCTTAAACCTATGACAATATATGGTCTTCTTTCTGGAAAAGCATAGTTTTAAAAGAAAAAAGAGAATATTTTTGAAAAAACTATTATTAGGTCTTATTTTATCATCAATTTATTTTGCAAATGCAGAAGAACTTACACTAGAAAAAGTAAAAGAAATAGCTTTAAAAGCTAGTTCTGAATTTGAGTCGAAATTAAAAAAAGACTTAAAACAAGCAAAGAAAGATTCTGGAATAAAGGGAATGACTGATTTTTGTATTGACAAATCTGAAAAAATTCTAGAAAAAATTGATAAAAAATATGGTTTAAAAGTTTCAATAAAAAGAGTTAGCTTAAATAATAGAAATGAAAAAGCAAAGGCTTTAGATAGTGAAATAAAAATTCTAAAATCTTTCGATTTAATACAAAAGTCAGATGCTTACTTACCAAATCAGATAGTTCAAATAGTTGATGATAATACTTATAAAGTATTTTCTCCTATTGAGATGAAAAGTAGAGATTGTAAAAAATGTCATGGTTCAGAGAAAAAAGTAGATAAAGAGTCAAAAAAAAGATTTTCACAAGTTTATAAAAATGACAAAGGTTATGGCTATAAAAGTGGAGAAGTTAGAGGCGCGGTTGTTGTAACCATCTCTAAATAAAATGATAAAAGGAATTCATATGCAAATAAAAAAAGCAGTTTTATTAAGTTTCTTGAGTTTTGCTTTTATGGCAAGTGCAAGTGCCGCAGAACTTAAATACTCAAATTTAGAAATTTATACAAAAATGTGTAAAAAATGTCATGGGGCAAATGGAGAAGGGAATCCGCAAAAAAAAGGACCTGCTTTAAATGATTTAACAGCACATGAACTTGAAATAAGTTTGTATGATTTAAAAAATGGTGGAATGAACCAATCTTCAGGAACTGATCATGATGTTATGGAACATAACATGAAGAAAATTATTGAAAAAGGCATGGATTATAAACCTAAAGCAATGGCTGAGTTTATTTTTGTAGCTTTTAATCCAGAAGCAAAATATTTTGAAATAGATAATAAGAAAAAGAAATACACAATATCTGAGATTTATACAAAAATGTGTGCAAAATGTCATGGGGCAAATGGAGAAGGGAATCCACAAAAAAAAGGGCCTGCTTTAAATGATTTAACAGCACATGAACTTGAAATAAGTTTATATGATTTAAAAAATGCTGGAATGAACCAATCTTCTGGAACAGATCATGATGTAATGGAACATAATATGAAAAAAATTATAGAAAAAGGTATGGACTATGACTCAAAAGAAATGGCTAAATACATAGAAGATAATTTTTATAAAAAATAGAGATAAAAGTAAAGGATAAGTCCTTTATTTTTATTAAAAAAGGAAAGTAATGAATATAAAAAAAGAATTGGTAATATTTTTAATACTATTTATAGTAAGTTCAGGTTTATATCATTATATTTCTTGGAAGACAAATCCCTTGGAACATTTTCAAGCACTTTTTTCTCATCCTATGCCTTATCACCCTTTTTTGTATGTATTTATAATTTATTTGGGAATAGCAATTTTTAGAATTATATTTAATTTGCTAAAAAAACTTTTTTCAAGAAATTAGTTTTTAAAAAATGCTTAAAATGAATGAATACTCATTATGTTAGAGAATCAAAAAGTAGAAAATAAAACTTACGTTTGGTCCTTTCTTGGAAGGCTTAATCATTGGCTCTTAGTAAGTTCTTTTTTTGCTTGTTATATAAGTTCTTTCTATGAAAATCTTTTATTACTCCATGTTTCACTTGGTTTTTTTGTCTTTGCAATGTTTTTGAAAAAGATTGTTTGGGGCTTGATTGGTCCAAAATATGCAAGATGGAGTGATTATAAATTTAGCTTATTGGATTTAAAGTTATATTTTAAAAGAAAAATAGAAGATAGATATAGAGAGATAGAAGTAGGACATAATCCAGCTTCTTCTTGGTTTGCTTTTCTAATTACTTGGATTGGGATTTTTTGTTGTATAGCAGGTCTTGTACTTTATGGAATTCAAGAAGGAAATGGAGTTTTATCTTTTTTAAATAAGGATTACTACTCTTTAATGTATGTAAATGAACAAATACATAGTATTTCAGTTTATGTTCTAATAGTAATGATATTTTTCCATATTTCTGGAGTTTTAATTGAGCAGTTCTATCATAAAACAAATATTATTATGTCTATGGTAAGCGGATATAAAAAAGCCAAGGGCATAGATATTAAACCTAGATTCCAAATGATATTTTTTGGTTCATTATATACTTTTTTCTTTTTTCTTTTTTCTTTCTATACTTATTATACCCCTGATAATATTTTTGTAAAAAGCAAATTTGAAAAAATAGATTATAAAGCTTTACATAAAGATTTTCATTTTGAATGTTCTGATTGTCATAATTTATTTCCTCCTCATCTTCTACCCAAAGAGTCTTGGGTGAAACTTATGAGTGAACAAGATAATCATTTTGAAGAGGATTTAGAACTTGATAAAAGTTTAGTGAAATCGATAGAAAAATTTTTAGTAGATAATTCGGCTGAAAACTCTACAAGAGAATCTTCATATAAACTTTTAAAAGAAATAAAAGAAAGCAAACAATTTATAATTTCAAAAACTGAATATTGGAAAAAAACTCACCAAGATATTCCTGAAAAAGTATTCAAAAATGACAAGGTTGAATCAAAATCTAATTGCCTTGCTTGTCATAAGGATTTTGAATTAGGAATACTTTCTGATATGAATATTCTATACTTATCTAAGTAATAATTTGGCAAATTATTACAATTATCAATTAATCTTATAATAGTTATAAAAGATTAGAAAAACTTATAAAAATATGAATATTCATTCATTTATAAGAATAATTTATAACTTCTTATGCTAAAATTATTTAGTTAATTAATAATATAAAGAAAAAATTAAGAAGGAGAAAAAATGCAAGTTGAAATTTCTAGAAGAAAATTCTTGCAAGGTACAGTTGCTTTATCTGTAATTGCAGCTTCAACTTCTGCACTTTCAAGTACAAGTTCTCAAGAAGATAAAAAAAGTCTAGGAACTACTAAAGTATCAAAGGACAAAAATTTAAAATTTGTTCCTACACTATGTGAAATGTGTGTAAATAAGTGTGCAGCTTATGCTCGAGTAGAAAATAATGTTGTTACAAAATTAGATCCAAATCCGCATTTTCCAAAATCAAGAAATATGCTATGTGCTAGAGGAAATGCCGGAATTCAAGCTTTATATGATCCTGATAGACTTAAATATCCACTTATTAGAGTGGGAAAAAGAGGCGATGGAAAATATAAAAGAGTTACTTGGGATGAAGCTTATACTTATATAAGTGAAAAGATGACGAAAATCTTAGATGAAGAAGAAGATAATAAATCAACTATTGGTTACTGTGCCGGAGAAGGTTTAGCTGAACATACATTTAAAACTTTTATGTCAGATAAGATTGGTTCAACAAACTTTGTTAATCATGCTTCTATATGTTTGCAAACAGCCGTATCAGGATATGCACTTACTATTGGTGGGTATGGACAAGCTGATTTAGAAAATGCAAAATATGTGATTATGGCAGGAGCTAATAGAGCAGAAGCAATTGTAACTCCTGATACCATGGATTTATTTAAAAGAACAAGAGGAAAAGGGGCTAAGTTAATTGTTATTGACCCTAGATTCACAAATACTGCAATTCATGCAGATACGTATCTTGCAATAAAACCAGGAACAGATTTAGCTTTTGTTCTAGCTCTTACTTATCATGTAATTAAATACGAATTATATAATAGAACATATGTAAAAAACAATTTTTCAAATTTTGATAAATATAAAGAACATGTTTTAAGTAGTAATTATACACCTGAATGGGCAGAAGAAATTAGCGGAATCCCAGCAAAAGATATAAAAAAAGTTGCCGAAGATTTTATGGCAAATGCCCCACAATCTATTTATTATCAAGGTCGACGATCTACATGGGCAAAAAATGATTTTCAATTAAGACGTGCTCAAGCAATTTTTTCAGCTTTAGGTGGAGGAATTGATGTAAAAGGTGGAATTGTATTTGGAAAAAAACTTCCTTTAGATTCACATGGAACAAATGCACCATTCTATGCAAATGCTGAACCAAGAATTGAAAAAGATGCCGCAGCAGTTATTGGTGGTTCTGGTTCATGGATTGCTTGGAGAAATATGATTATAGAAGATAAAGCTGCTTATCCTGTTAGAGCATTTTTTGTATATAAACAAAATCCAATGTTATCTGTTCCTAATATAGGAAAAACAAAACAATTATTAAACAAAATGGATTTAGTTGTAGTGATTGATACAATGCCAAGTGATACTGCAATGCTAGCAGACGTAATTTTACCTGAATGTACTTATTTAGAAAGAGAAGATCCAATTAAGTCTTTTCCTGGTGTTGAACCTTCCATCGCATTAAGAAAAAAAGCTGTAAATCCTATGTATGAAACTAAGCCAGTTTTAGAAATAGTAAGAGGATTAGCTACAAAACTTTCACGTCCTTTATGGGAAGTTACTAAAAAATATGATGAAGATGTTCAAGATGAGATTAAAGGAAAATCAGAAGAAGAGATTGAAGAGTTCTATGAAGAGGGAGGCTTTAATTTAGCAGATGTTTACAGTCATTCACAAGAAGAGATAAATAAGCATATGTTTGTACCAAAATATGGTGAAAAAGCATGGGAAATACTAAGAGAAAAAGGTGTTTTTTATCCTAAATTCTTAGAAAGTTTTGCAAAAATAGATAATAATTCATTTAAATATTATAATGAAAAAGATAAATATCATACAGTTGTAAAACTTGAAAATGACTCTGATACTGATGCTATTGATTCTTGTATTAATCCACAAGATATTGCAGAATTAAAAAGATTTTTTTCAACACCTAGTAAAAAAATTGAATGTTATTTAACAAATTTAGCTAAAAAAGGTGTTGATCCAATGCCTGTATGGCGTGATACTGATATTAAAAAAGTTCCAAAAGGGAAATTTAAATTTATTAGTGGAAGACATGCTCAATTTACTCAAAATTCGACTGCAAATAACGTAATGTTATTAGAATTAATGCCTGAAAATTATGTATGGATAAATCATTTAGAGGCAGAAGAATTAGGTATAAAACATGGAGATTTAGTTGAGGTTATAAGTAGCATAGGAATTGTAAAACTTAAAGCTTTCCCTACAAATAAAATAATTCCTGAAACAATTTTCTATGTACATGGATTTGGTTCACAATCAAGTTCTCAAACATTTGGGTATAAAAATGGGGCAAGTGATAATCAAATCATTGAAGATGATATAGAGCCAGTATTTGGCAGTGCTATTATGCACGAAACTATAGTAACAGTAAGAAAGGCCTGGCTATGAAATATGCAATGGCATTAGACTATCAAAATTGTATAAATTGTAAAGCATGTGAAACAGCATGTAAAGAAGAAAATGGTGTACAACTAGGTGCAAATAAACAAAGAATTTGGGTTGGAATGGTAGAGGGTACAATTTTTAGTAAACCTTTTATAAATTTATACCCATCTCAATGTAACCATTGTGAAGATGCTCCTTGTGTAAGTGTTTGTCCTACTCATGCGAGTCATATAGTTGCAGGTGGAATAGTAAAAGTAGATGCAGAGAAATGTATTTTATGTAAAGGTTGTATGGAAGCTTGTCCTTATGATGCAAGATTTGTTGATGATACTAAACTCGCTGTTGATAAATGTACTTTTTGTGACCATAGAATTGAAGAATATGGAACAACAGCTTGTCAAGCAACTTGTCCAACAAATGTAAGAATGTTTGGGGATTTAGATGATGAAAATAGTGACTTAGTAAAACTTCTAAAAAAAGAGAGATTCTTTTTCTCAAAAGAGAAAGCCGGAACTTTACCAAAACTATTTTATATTGTTCCTAAAACAGAAAGTTATGCTAGACAAAGTATTTCTCATGATACTAGGATTTATACTTGGGATGAATATAAAGCTGAGTATTATCAAAATAGCTTAAAAAATAAAAGGAGCTAATTATGGGTAAATATATTATTGCTGGCCTTGAAATTAATAAGGTTTCATTTAAAGATTTATTCCTAAATAAAACAATGTATTTTTCATATTTTTTAATTCTTCTTGCTCTTATTGGAGTAGTTGAAATTTTTGAATTAAGATATTTCCCTGAAGTAGCAACTGCGCATTCTTTTGGGGTTGAACCTGTAACTGCTGAATTAAGACAAGCTATGAGAGATGCAATTTTTGGAAATGTAGGAGAAGTAAGTAGAGAAAATCCATGGACACTATTTATTGCAAATTATATGTACATGATATATACAGGAAGTGGAATTATTTTTCTTGTTGCTTTAGCTGAAGTATTACACTTAAAAATAGTTGCAAGATTAGCAGCTTCATTTATGGTTTTAGGGCTTGCTATGGTTTTTGCAGGACTTTTTACAATAGCAACAGACTTGAATTTATTAAATATGATGTGGATGATTTTAGACCCTAATGTAAACACCGGAATGTGGTTAATGTTGCCACTTTATTTAACATATATTCCATTTGTATTATTTGAAATATATTTAATATTAACAAATAAAAGAGAATTAGCTAGAAAATTAGCTTTTCCTATTTTGATTCTTAGTATTGGAGTTGACTTAGTTGAATATTATATTCAAGCAAAATTATTTTCTATGAATACAGCAAGACATTTATGGACTGAATTTCCTGTGCTAATGGTTTATTTTATAATATCAGCATTTGTATCATCTTTAGGAATAATGGGAGTCTTATCTTATTTAGTTCATAGAAACAAAGAAGGTTATCCAGAATTGATGGCTTTAATTAGAAAAGGATTATTATTTTTTATATACTTATTAGCTATTTACGAAGTAGTTGGATATTTAGTAATTGATAAAGACTGGGCTTTTATAATTTTATTTGGTGAATTTAGAGGTTTGTACTTTGGTGGATATATATTATTTACACTTGTATTACCCTTCTTATTACTTTTTAGAATTGTAAAACATTATATTTTAACGGCAAGTATTTCTGTTATAATAGGAGGATTTATTGGAAGAATTCTATTCGTTTATGGGGGAAATGCAAATCCCATGTCAAATAGATTTGGAATAGATTATGAAAAATATAATTTCTATGATTTAGTATCGAGATTTAACTATGTTCCTCCTCATTTAGGAGAAGTTTTAATAGTACTTGGTTCAGTAGGAATTGTAATAATGATATATAAATTAGTAGATACTTTATTTTCTATAAATATAGAACGAGAATCACATTAATAAAAATAAAAATTAATAAAATAAGGAGAAAACATGAAGTTAATTTTAAAAAGTTTAGTAGTAGTAGTAGGTCTTTTGACAACAGGTGCCTTTGCAAATGATCCAGGTAATTTATCAAAACCAAGTGCAAAAGTTCAAGGGATGATTGATAAGTTTAATCTAGAAATGGTTAATTATGATTATATAAAAGCTAAAATTGCAAAAGGAACAAGAAATAGTGCGAAAGCAATTTTAATTGATTCAAGACCAGCTAAAAAATATACAGCAGGAACTATTCCTTCGTCTTTAAATATTCCAGATACTGAATATGCTAATTATGTTGGACAACTAAAAGATGTTGCAAAGAATAAAGAAATTCTTGTATATTGTGGTGGTTGGAACTGTGGTAAATCACCTAAGGTTGCAAACTTACTTAAAAAAGATGGTTTTACTAATGTAAAACTTTATCAAGCAGGTGAACCTGAGTGGAAAAATAAGAACTATAGAGAAGTTGGTTTAGCAGTTGTAAAGGGAGCTCAAGCTAAAAATTCAGCTCTTCTTATTGATTCAAGACCATATAAAATGTTCTTAAAAGAGACTATTCCTGGTTCTATATCAATTCCTGATACTGATTTAGATTCTCTAAAAGGTAGATTCCCTACTAATCAAGGTGAAAAGATTATTGCTTATTGTGGGGGATATAATTGTGCTAAGTCACATAAAGTTGCAAATAAGCTTATATCTTTAGGTTATAGAAATGTTTCAGTATTCGCTGCTGGAATTCCAGCATGGAAAAAAGCAGGTTTAGCAACTACAAAATCAGCTTCTACAGTAGTACCTAAAGCAAATGCTCCTAAAAAAGTTATGACTAGTAAAAATGGTGCAAAATTAGGAAGTGATGAAGGTAGTATTGACGGTGATTGGTTAAATGCTCTTATTAAAAAAGATCAAGTGCCTTCATACCTTCAAATAGTTTCTGTAGTATCAGCTGATGAGTTTAAAATAGGACATATTAAAGGTTCTATCCAAATTGAAGCAGAACCATTAAAAGCAAAAGAATTATATGCAAAATTACCAAAAGGTAAAACTATTGTATTTAATTGTACAGCAGGTGGAAGATCTATGGATGCATGGGGAAAATTAAAACAAGCAGGATATGATATTTCTGAAGTTTACTATTTTGATGCAAATATAGATTGTAAAGGAAATGATTGTAAAATTGAGGTTAATGAGCCAATTGACTAGGCTCTAATCTTAAGAATAAAAAAAGGGTTGAAACCGAAGTTCCAACCCTTTTATTATTTGAGCAAATTTATTAAATTATGCTGCTATTGCTTCTTTTGCTTTTACAACTAATGATGCAAATGCTTCTGAATCATTCATAGCCATATCAGCTAAAATTTTTCTATCTAGTTCAATTCCCGCTAATTTCATACCGTTCATGAATCTTGAATAGTTGATATCATTTAATCTGCAAGCAGCATTGATTCTTACGATCCAAAGTTTTCTAATATCTCTTTTTTTCTGTCTTCTATCTCTATAAGCGTAAACCATAGAATGTTCTAATTGTTCTTTCGCTTTTCTGAAATGTTTACTTCTACCACTAAAAAATCCTCTAGCGGCTTTTAAAACTTTCTTATGTCTTCTTCTTCTAACTACACCAGTTTTAACTCTAGGCATATCTTTCCTTTCTTTACCATATTTTTTAAATAGGTGTCGGGTTTATCACACCGAACTTGTCCACATATTGTGGAGGGACTATATAATTAACTAAATAAAGTTAATTATGCTAAACATAACATTCTTTTAACTCTTGTAGCATCTACAGCTGCAACAGTTTTAGGTCCTCTAAGACCTCTTTTGCTTTTTTGACTCATCTTAGTTAAGATGTGGCTTCTGAAAGCTGATCCTCTTTTAATAGAACCATTTTTCTTTACTTTAAATCTCTTTAAAGCACCACTATTTGTTTTCATCTTTGGCATCGTGGTGTCCTTTCTAATAAATTTGCAATTTCAATCATATGAAAAAGTTTGACATTATACTTAAAATTTGCTTTAATTAAAATTAATTATATTATAAAGAAGGGAAAAGGAGAGTAGTATCCTTTTCCCTGATGTAGAATTTGTTAGCTTTTATTTTCGTTTGTAGGAACAATGTACATGTTTACGAATCGTCCTTCTTGTTTAGGTTCAGTTTCTCTTATTCCATGCTCTTCTAGCATTGGCCATACTCTATCAAGTACTTTAGCTCCTGCTTCAGGATGAGCCATTTCTCGTCCTTTTAAGAATACTCTACATTTAACATGGTAACCTTTTTGTAAAAATTCAATCGCATGTTTAACTTTATAGTTAATATCATTATCAGCAATTTTAACAGAAAATTTAACTTCTTTAACCACAATAACTTTTTGGTTTTTTCTAGCTTCTTTTTTCTTTTTTTCTTGTTGATATCTAAATTTACTATAATCCATAATCTTAGCAACTGGTGGTTTTCCATCAGGGGCAATAAGAACTAAATCTAATCCTAAATCATCTGCTGTTGTTAATGCATCTTTTGTTGAAATGATTCCATAATTAGTACCATCATCTCCCATACACCTTACTTCTTTAGCTCTGATATCATCATTCATGATTACATCGTCTTTTTTGTTTTGTCTACTCAAATTTTACTTCCTTTTTGAATTTCGTTTAATAATGTTAAGAACTCTTCTTTAGTCATATTTGATTGTTCTCTTTTTCTTCTATCTCTTAATGCAATTGTTTGATTCTCTACTTCATCATCACCAATTACAACTATCATAGGAACTCTTTTCTTTTCAGCCATTCGAACTCTTTTATTTAATGACTCATTCATATCAAAAATTTCTGAATCTAGTTCTTCATATAAAAGTTCTTTTTGTAGTTGTTTTGCATATTCCACATGAGGCTGTGCAATTGGTATAAAAATTACTTGTGTTGGAGCAATTACAAATGGAAACTCTCCAGCACAGTGTTCAGTTAAAATACCAATAAATCTTTCAAAAGAACCTAAAATAGCTCTATGAATCATAACAGGTTGTTCTTTTTCACCTTGGTCATTGATGTATTCCATCTCAAATGCAGAAGGTAAATTCATATCAACTTGAACTGTACCACATTGCCACTTTCTTCCAATAGCATCTAGTATTTTAATATCGATTTTCGGACCATAAAATGCTCCTCCACCTTCATCAATACCATATGATAAGTTTTCTGAATCAAGTGCATCCATAATACCTTTTGTTGTTGTTTCCCAAAAAATATCATCTCCAATAGCTTTTTTAGGTTTTGTAGAAACTTCCATTTCATAAGTAAAACCAAATTGCTTCATAAGAGAATCAACAAATTCAAGTACATCAATAATTACATCTTTTACTTGATTTTGCATACAAAAAATATGTGCATCATCTTGAGTAAATTCTCTTACTCTAAACAATCCATGCATAGCTCCACTTAATTCATGTCTATGCACAACTCCATATTCAAAGAATTTCTTTGGTAAATCTTTATATGATACTAAATCATTTTTAAAGATTTGAATATGTCCTACACAGTTCATAGGTTTAATACCATATTCTTGCCCATCAATTTCAGTGAAGTACATATTTTCTTTATAATTTGCATAATGTCCTGATTTAACCCATTGATTTGCTTTTAAAATCTCTGGACCACGAACAGGTTCATATCCTCTAACCCTATGCGCTTTGTATAAAAGCTTTTCAAGTTTTCCTCTAAGTCTCGAACCATTTGGAAGCCATAATGGAAGTCCAGCACCAATATCATCATTAAATGCAAATAATTCTAGTTCTGTTCCAAGTTTTCTATGATCTCTTTTTTTAGCTTCTTCAAGCATTCTTACATAATCATTTAATTCTTTTTTATCAAAAAAAGCAATTCCATAGATTCTTGTAATCATTTCATTCTCTTCATCACCACCAAGATAAGCCCCAGCAACACGAGTAAGTTTAAATGCTCTAATCATTCTAGTATTTGGTAAATGTGGCCCTCTACATAAATCTTCGAAGTCACCTTGCTTATATAAGGTTAAGGTTTCATCGGTAATATTTTTTAATACAGCTTGTTTTAATTCATCATTTGCAAATTTTTCTAAGACTTCATCTCTGGTAGTTTCGTACCTTTCAATAGGAAGCCTTCTATTTGCAATTTCTTTCATCTTTTTTTCAATGGTAGGTAAATCTTCATCCGAGATTTTTGAATCTACTTTGAAATCATAATAAAAGCCTTCTTTTACAGTAGGTCCTACGAAGAATTTTGCTTCAGGATATAACTCTTTGATAGCTTGTGCCATCATATGAGCACAGGAGTGTCTAAGTATTTCTAGAGACTCTGCAGAATTATCAGCTTTAATAACATCACCTTGAATATTTAAAGCTTCAGCAGTTAAAAGGTCGTATATATGACCTTCATTTAATACACCAATCGGTTCCAATAATTTCCTTTTTATATAAGTTTCTTTTAAAATTGCTTTATTTTATCGCAAATGCACTTAAAATTAATATTAACTACTATTATTTAACATATTTTAGTTAAAATGTGTAATGATTTTAAACTTATCGAAAATAAAAACAGAAGCCTTATTACTATTTTGTAAAGACTTAATATCCTCATATAAAGACAAAGATGAAAAATTATTTGACTTAAATGAAGATATTGATACATATATAAATGAAATATCAAATGATATGTATAAACAGATGCAAAATTGTACCTTTCCAAATGAGCATTATATGAATAATAGGAACCATTATAGAATAAAAGCAGTTTTAGAAGCTTATAATTTTATCAATAAAGAATTAACAAAAGAGCTAGAAAAAAATAAAATCTTTAATCCTGCAATGTTGTATTTTTCGCTACTTGCTGTTTGGTTTAAAGAGTTAGATAAAGAAAGACGCTCTAAAGAGTATATTTATTTTACTATTTATCCTTATGCTAATGTTTATGATAAATTATTAGTAAATATGAAAAACCAAGAGTTTAAGTCTTTAAATATAGCAATGATAGAATTAGCTGAAAAAGTTGTGTATAAACTAGATAAAGTTTCTTTTAGATAGTTTTTTATTTAAGAATTTAAAGAAGAAATAAAAAGAGCCGAAGCCCTTTTTATTTATAAAGTATTTTAGAATTTGTATCTTACATATGCTCTAATATCTCTAGCTTCTTCAACTGGATCTTGTCCTTGTGCTGTTGCTTGTGACATTGTCATAGGCGTACCTTCTGCTCCAAAGAATGCATTTGAACCTGTATAGTCATAATTTATTTGTGTATAACTTACTCCCCAAGATAAAGCATTATTGATTTTTTGATTTCTATAAATTTCCCAAGCTGTACCTCTTGTTGCAATTTTAGAACCTGCATATGTATCTTCACCATATGTCATAGATCTCCAGTATTTAGAACCTTTATTCCATTCAACACCAATTCTAGAATCATCAGGTGAGATTGGACAAGGAGCATTTATTCCTATCCAAAAAGAGTTACCCGTTTCAGAGTCTACTGATCCTAGCATTCCATCTGTCATTTGGTTATTTCCATTTGGACTAGTTTTTGACATTGCATATGAAGCAAAAACTGTTGTATCGTCTAAATAATCAGAAATCCCATCACCAATACCTTCAGATTTTAATAAAATTGTAAAGAAGTCAATATCTCCAACATCTTCAAATTGTAAGTTTGAATAGGCATCCATAACAGCAGATGGAGTAGTTGCTGTACTCATTGCTGTTTGATATCTTCCCATTTGGTCATTATTAAAACCAATTAAATTCCAAGCATGTGCATAATTCATATGAATTGAATATTGTCCATCATCATAAGGAGCAACAATGAATCCTAACATGTCAACATTTTCATTTAATTCTTTATCTTTTGAATAATCTGTTCCATCCATTTGGAATCTAGGTTTTGCATTAGTTAATCCTCTACCTCCACAAATTTTAAGCCATGAACCTGTAAGTCCTGTTACTTTTTCTGTATCAAGTTTAAGAGAATAACCATCAAATTCCACATCAACCACATGTGAAAGTGGTGAGTTTGCTCTTTGATTGTTTCTTAAATTAATTGGTAACCCATCAGTTGATGGACGACGACCAATTGATACAGTCCAAGGTATATCAGCTCCAAATAAAGTTTTGTCTTTATATAACCAATATGCTTCTTTTATTTTTACTTCATTATCAACTGCATTTTCATTTGTAACCCAGTCAAAATCAGCATATCCTACACCCATAGCAGAATTTGATTGAGAGTGATTTGCCGTATCTCCCCAAGCTTTGTTGTAAGATAATTTACCTTTAAATACAGTGTTCTCATTTGGTGCATAAGCAGCACCTAGCCATAATCTATTTGTTAAAAGCCCACTATTCTTAGATTTTTGACCACTTGCATGCTTATATTGAATATTATCCATTTGTGTTCTAAAGTCTATATCCCATTTGATATTATCACTAGCACTTTGAATTTTTGCTTTTTGTGCAGTGTTACCAATAATAGCAACTTTCTTTTCTAGTTTTTTAAATCTGGCATCACTAGCTTTTGTAGTTTCATTATTCATCATTTTCTCTAAAGAAACTTTATTTGCTTTTGAAGTTGAGGCTGTAGTCCCTACTTTGTTCTCTAATGCAGTGATTTGTGCTTTTAAAGCTTCAATTTGTTTCATCATCTCCGCATTAGAAATATTAGCTGCGAAAGCTGATGTACTAAATGCCGCAATTGCAGATAATGCAATTATTGACTTTTTCATTTTATTTCCTTTATATTTATAGTGTATAAATTTATAATATTAATTATAGTTAAAACTTATAATTAATATTTATAATAGTATGTTTTTTAGTTATTTTTTGTAATAAAGATAAAAAACTAGAAGTAAAAACTTCAAAATTTTTTATCTTTTTATTAAAAAAGAATTAGCAAGAAGGAACGTTTCCTGAATCATTTGCAAATTCATAAGAGAAATCATAAATATGAGGAATCCATTTGTCTTTAATTTGAGATTCTTTAACCTTTGGACAGATTTTGATAAATTCTTCTTTGAATTTTGCAGGATCTTTAACAGCTTCCCACTCAGCCTGAGTGTGCTTAGAAGCAAATTTAGCTCCATTGAATCCACAATCAGCTTTGAATTTTTTTATAAATATTTTTTGACCTTTTACAACGTCTGCACTTGCAGTTGAACTTGCAATTCCTAGAATCAAGGTACCAGCTAGCATTAATTTTAATAATCTTGTCATTATTAATCTCCTATTTTTTTATTACCAAAAATTATAAATAAGCGTTAGTAATTATAAAATTATTATATAGTTAAAATTATTAAGCCAATCTTAAAAATGAATGATTATTCATATTATAATTATAAGGTAATCTTATATTGTAAGAATATTAAGTCTAAAAAATTGGTAAAAGTGTTAAAAGTTTTGAGAAATAAAAAAAGCTTGAAGTAAAAACTCCAAGCTTTTTTATTTTTTTATTAAAAAAGGATTAACAAGAAGGAACATTTCCTGAATCATTTGCAAACTCATAAGAGAAATCATAAATATGAGGAATCCATTTGTCTTTAATTTGAGATTCTTTTACCTTTGGACAAATTTTGATAAATTCTTCTTTGAATTTAGCAGGATCTTTAACTGCTTCCCATTCTGCTTGCGTATGTTTTGAAGCAAATTTAGCTCCATTGAATCCACAATCAGCTTTGAATTTTTTAATAAATATTTTTTGACCTTTTACAACATCCGCACTTGCAGTTGAACTTGCAATTCCTAGAACTAAGGCACCAGCTAGCATTAATTTTAATAATCTCGTCATTCTTTATCTCCTAATTAAATTTCTGCTACAATTATAGCAGATGTAAATAAAATAACTCTTACATTATAATAAGAGAAAGTGAATTAACGTGAAATATTATTTGTTAAAAGAGGTAGTATCCTACCTTCAAGAAAATGCCCAAAATATAAACCTTGCGAAGAGAATTGATAACAATATTATTATAATAGAATTTAATAATAAAAATAACTTATACTTTGATATGGCAAAAGGCAATAGCCTTATTTATAAACGAAAAAATACAATAAAAGCTAAAAAAGATTTTAATGCTCCTTTTGATGTTGTCTTGCAAAAAAGATTTAATAATTCAAAAATAGAAGAAGTTGAACTATATAATGATGATAAAATTATCAATATAAAAGTGAATTCTTCTTCTTCATACAAAAAGCTTACAACAATTCTACAGCTTGAATTTACAGGAAAACATACAAATATTATCATCTTAGATGAAAATAGAGTAATCTTAGAAGCGTTAAGGCATATAGACGAGTTCTCATCAAGTAGAGTTGTAAAAGTTGGCATAAAGCTCGATGAAGTACCAAAACAAAGTTTTATACCTAAAATAGAAGAAGTTGAAGATATTGATGCTTATTTATATAAAGTTTATGAAGATATTGAAGCAAGAGATATTGAAAACTATAAAAAACAAAAAATCACTCAAGTTAGTAAAAAGCTTAGAAAGCTAGAAAAAACTATTGCTTCTTTGCCCAAAAAAGAAGAGTTGGAGTTTGAATCAAACGAACTTTATGAAAAGGCAAATCTTATATTGAGTAATCTTCATTCTCTAAAACCATATCAAAAATCCTTTAAAAGTATAAATTATATTGGAGAAGAAATAGAAGTAGAATTAGATACTAGAATGGCAGCTTCTACATATTCAAATGATTTATTTAAAAAAGCTAAAAAAGCAAAACATAAAGCCCAAAATATCAAAATTGAAAAAAATAATTTAGAAGAAAAAGTTGAATTCTTAAAAAGAATGCTTTCAAATTTAGAAAATTCTAATTCAATAGATGAAATGGAATTTTTATATCCTAAAAAACAAAAAAATCAAACAAAAACAAAAAAATCTCAAATGTATGAAAGTTTCTTTTTTGAAGGTTATAAAATTATGCTTGGATCTAGTGAAAGAGAAAATATATATTTATTGCAAAATTCCAAAGCAAGTGATTTTTGGTTTCATTTAAAAGATAGACCATCTTCTCATGTAATTGTACAAAATAGTAAAAAAACAATTCCCGATTCTGTGATTAGTAAAGCTGCAAAAATTTGTGCTCAGTTTTCAAGTGATTTTGGAGGAACATATGATGTTGATTATACACAAAGAAGAAATGTAAAAATTCAAAATGGCGCAAATGTACTTTACAATCCGTATACAACAATAAGTGTGAAAGTTTAAAATAAAAATTTAATTTAAATTATTATAATTTAGTTTTTGCTATTATAAAGTAATTTAATTTCTGGAGGATATATGAAAAAATTTGTTAAATATGGTGTAATTGCCTTATTAAGTTTATTAGTCTTAACTGGTTGTAGAACTGCAGCGGTTTATAATGTTAATAAAAGTCCAATTGTAGGTAAAACATCAAGCTCTAAAGTATACAATGCTATTAAAAATGCAGGTCTTAGTAAAGGGTGGATTATTACTCAAGTTAAACCAGGTTTAGCAATGGGAACAATAAACATTAGAAGACATAGAGCAGTAGTTGAGATTCCTTACAATAGTAAATCTTTTTCTATTAATTACAAAAATAGTATGAATTTAAATTATGATGGAAGCAAAAACATTATTCATAATAACTATAATGGTTGGGTTCAAAACTTAGAAAATGCCATAAATCTTGAGTTATCAAGATATAGTAAGTAGAATATTCGTTAATTGAAAAAAATACTTATTGTTAGTTACTCTCAAACAGGTCAACTTAATGAAGTTTTTACTTCGTTAAGTTCTCCTTTCAAGTGTGATGAAATTGAAATAAATCACAAGATAATTAAACCAAAAAAACCATATCCTTTTCCTTGGAATTTTTTTGAGTTTATGGATTGTTTTCCTGAGTCTGTATATTTAGACCCATGTGAAATTGAAGAAATTGAAGATTCTAATGATTATGATTTAGTAATTATTTTTTATCAAGTTTGGTTTCTATCTCCTTCTTTACCAATAACAGCCTTCTTAAAATCAAAGTTTGCAAAAGAAAAATTAAGAAATAAACCAGTTATAACTGTAATTGCTTGTAGAAATATGTGGGTAATGGCACAAGAAAAAATGAAAAGTTTATTAAAAAATATTGATGCAAAACTTATTGATAATATAGTTTTAGTAGATCAAGGAAGTTCTCTTACTACTTTTATTACAACCCCTAGATGGATGTTAACAGGAAAAAGAAATGCTTTTTGGAAAATTTTCCCCAAAGCAGGAGTTAGTAAAGAAGATATAAAAAATACTTCAAGATTTGGTTTTGCAATTAAAGAGGCTTTGGAAAATAATTTAGAAAAAGAAAAAGTAAGTATTTGTTCTGGCTTGAAAGCTGTTTCTGTGGATGAAAAACTTATTAAAAGTGAACAAATAGGAACAAAAAGTTTTATGATTTGGGGAAAACTTATTAGAAAAGTCGGTAAAATAGGGGATAAAAAAAGAAAACCTTTTATTGCTTTATATACAGTTTTTTTGATTTTGATGATTATTACTGTAGTTCCAATTAATATGATAGTTCAAACTATTATTAGAAAAGTGAATAAAGAAAAGATATTAAAACAAAAAGCATTTTATGAAATGCCCTCAGGTAGTGATGATTTTAGGATGAAGGATTTTAGTAAGTATGAATAATGTGTATATAAATAATATTCAAAAATATATGCCAAATGAGCCAGTCTTTAACGATGAAATTGAGGATTATTTGGGATTTATTGGTGGAAAGAAATCAAAAGCAAGAAAAATTGTTCTTAGAAGTAATGGAATAAAAAGAAGATTTTATGTTTTGGAAAAAGGAACACAAAAAGCACTTTATTCAAATGCCCAATTAACTGCAAATGCAATTAGAAAATTAGAAAATGAAAATTTTAAATTAGACGAATTAGAGTGTTTATCTTGTGGGACAACATCTCCTGACCAGCTTATGCCAAATCATGCTTTAATGGTTCATGGCGAATTAAAACTAGATGAAATTGAAGTTTTAAGTGCTTCTGGAATTTGTTTAAGTGGCGTAAATGCTTTAAAATATGTCTATTATGCAATAAAATGTGATGAAATAAAATCAGGTGTTTCAACTGGTTCTGAAACGGCTTCGATGATTTTATGTGCTAAGAACTTTGAAGAAGAATCTAAAAACCTAGAAGCCTTGGAACAAAATCCTCAAATAGCTTTTGAAAAAGATTTTTTAAGATGGATGTTATCTGATGGTGCAGGAGCAATGCTTTTACAAAACAAAGCAAATGAAGATAAGATTTCTCTAAAGATTGACTGGATTGATACTTTATCATATGCGGGAGAAATGCCTGTTTGTATGTATAGTGGAGGGGAAGTTTTAAATAATTCTTTTTCTAGCTGGCGAAACTATTCACAAGATGAAGTACAAAAAAAATCACTTTTAAGTATAGCTCAAGATGTTAAATTATTAAATGAAAATATTGTTGAGTATACAGTAGTAAAACCACTTAGAAAAATTCTTAAAAAAAGAAATATAACTGTAGATAGTATTGATTATTTCTTGCCTCATTACTCTTCTGAGTTTTTTAAAGATAAATTATATGCTGGACTAAAAGAAGTTGGATTTGAAATTCCTTATGAAAAATGGTTTACAAACTTAACGCAATTTGGAAATACAGGCTCTGCCTCTATATATATAATTTTAGAAGAGTTATTTAATTCTGGAAAATTAAAAAAAGGTGAAAAACTACTTTGTTATGTTCCTGAAAGTGGTAGATTTTCGACAGCCTTTATGTTATTAGAGGTTGTTTAGTGGAAGAAATAAAAGTTCCAAAAGAAGATAATGCAACTTTAAATGGAATGCAAAAAGTTATGTATACAACGGACTCTTCAGGGGATTTTATAAGAGAAAATTATGGAAGCAATATTGAAGAGTTTGCTACACAAACAGCAGTTGATGAGTATGAACTTTTAAAAGAAGAGGCTCTTCTTAATATCTCAAAAGGTGTATCTTCTCCAATTTGTTTTTATATGTATGCAAATAGAATGGATTTGCCAACATTATCAAGTATGGTTGATATGTTTTCGTTTAGAGTAAAAAGACATTTACAAATGAAACACTTTAAGAAATTAAATGAAAAGATACTTAGTAAATATGCTTTGGTTTTTAATATTAGTATTGAAGAGTTGAAGGATTTTACAAATGGAAAATAATTTTAAACACTCTCAATTTGCCCATTGTGAAAGTGGTGTAATTTCAACTCTTATCTCATCTTATGGTTTAAAATTATCAGAACCTATGGCTTTTGGAATTACTAGTACTTTATCTTTTGTATTTATTCCTTTAGTAAAAATAAATGGTTTGCCTTTAATCGCATATCGGGATTTGCCAAAAAATATAGTGAAAAAAATATCTAAAGTTTTAGGTATAAAAATGAATAAAAAAACTTATTCAAATAAAGAAGAAGCAAATAAAGAGCTAACATCTTTAGTAAATGATGGCAAGTTAGTAGGTTTACAAACTTCTGTATTTTATCTTCCTTATTTTCCAAAAGATATGAGATTTCATTTTAATGCTCACAATTTATTGGTATATGGAAAAGAGAATAGTGATTATTTAATTTCAGATCCAGTATTTGAAGAAGAAGTTAAGTGTAATGAAAATGAATTAAATAAAGCAAGATTTGCAAAAGGTGCTTTTGCTCCAAAAGGTTTTATTTATTATCCAAATGAAATTCCAAAAAATATTGATTTTACTTCTATTATAAAAAAAGCTATTAAGAAAAATGCAAAATCAATGCTTACTCCTTTTCCTTTTGCAGGAGTTAAAGGCATGAATAAATTAGCAAAAAAGATTTCTACATTAAAACGTGAAAACAACGATAGATACTTAAAAAACTATTTAACTCATATTGTACGAATGCAAGAAGAAATTGGAACAGGTGGTGGAGGTTTTAGATTTTTATATGCAGCTTTTTTAACAGAGTCAAAAAAATATAATCTTGATGAGAAAATTTTAGATGAGGCTGCATCTTTGTTGATTAAATCAGGAAATACTTTAAGAGAGTTTGCTTTATATTGTGTTGAAGCTAGTAAAAATTTAGATAAATTTGATGCTAATAAAATTGCAAAGAAATTACAAGAGGCTGCTTTATATGAGAAAGAAGCTTTTTCTTTATTAAAAAAAATATAAAGATTATTTAGTAAACTTTACTAAATAACCTTTGTTATTTATATCCATTGCTAAATATATAAAACTCTTTTTATCACTATTTAACATAGAGATTATATTTACACTTCCGTGAACATTATCATGTGAAAAAACTAAATCTTTATTTATCTGCAAGTCATTTATTTGTTTTGTAGCATATTGGTTTAATACGGCTAATTCAAAGCTTGTATTTTTAAGTAGTTCATTTAGTTCATTAATATTTGTAAAAGCTGAAAATGTTTCTATTTTTGCAAGTGAATCATCTTTTTGTTTATTTATATAAATCCAAGCGCTGAGGTCTTTTGATGGTTTTTTTTCTACATTAGATATATATTTATTAAAGTTGTTTATCCCATCAAGAGATTCATCTACATTTCCAATTAGAGCGTCTTTTACTTCATCTATTTCTAAATCAAATAGAGCAAGTTCTAAGGCTTTTTCAAAGGATAAATCATGTGAAGTTAGCACCATATTTTTACCCTTTGATTCTAAGGCTTGAGATACATAAAAACTTACATTATTGCTATTAATATTTAAAAAATCAAAGGGCATTACAATACTATCTTGGCTTACTTGCTCTAAGACATTTTTAACGCTAGTTATTGAACCATATTCACTAGCAAGATAAATTCCCATATTATCGCTATAAGTTTTTTCTTTCATACATTTTAAAGCACCTAAGACTGCTAAAATATTAAACTTACTAGATCTTCTTAAATTTATTTTTGAAATTTCTTTTAATAAAGATTTATAGACTTTAATATTTTCATTTGTATTTTGCTTTTCATTGCTAATTGAGTACGTGTGATGAATATACATATTAACTCTTATTGCTTAAGATTATTGAACTATTATTTCCACCAAAAGCCACAAAATTGAATAAGATAGTTGAACTATGATTTATTTTTTTATGCTTTTCTAGGGGAAGAAATTTTAATTCCTGTTCAGATTTTAAAAATCCTAAGGTTGCAGGTAAAAATCCTTTGTCTATACAATAAAGTAAAAAAACAATTTCATTAGTACCACAAGCACCTAAGGTATGACCTAAATATGGCTTTAAAGCTGTAACATCAGTACTTGTTTTATATTTATCAAATAATAAATTTATTGCTTTTGCTTCAGATGAATTGTTATTTTCACTTCCTGTTGCGTGGGCTTTTATTAAATCAATATCATCTAAGGTAAACTTGGCATTTTTAATTGAATTATGCATACAATTAAAAATTGCTTCTCCTGTAGGATTACTAGTTGTTTCAGAATAATTATCACAAACATTTGAAGAAGAAACATATCTAAAATCTGTATCTTTATTTTTCTTTGAATCCAAAATAACAGCTGAGCAAGCTTCTCCTAATATTATTCCATCACTTTTTTCATCAAAAGGTCTATAGACTTTGTTTTGAGATAAAAGCATAAGTGAAGAAAAACCATCAAAGGTACTTTTATTAAATAATTCAACACCAATTACAATTGCTTTTTTTATTTTATTATTCTGTATTAATTTTGATGCGTATGCTAAGGCATTTGTACTTGATGTACAAGCAGTTGAAAAGATAGTAGCTTTGTATTTACTTTGTAAATATTCTTCAATAAAAGTGCCAATATATCCATATCCGATATGAGACAATTCATCTAAATGCTTTTTTTCATAAAACTCTTTATTTGTTTGTTCATCAATTGAAATTCCCATTGAGGTTGAGCCAATAAATATATGCAAATCTTTTTTATCTTCAATAGAAAGTTTGGCATCTTTAACTGCTTCATCTAGTATATTTCTTAGGATTCCAAAGAATTTATCTTTTTGACAATCATAACTTTCTGGAATTGAGTAAAAAGCTTTTTCTTTGAATTTATCTTCTAAGAATGATAAGTAATTATCTTGATTTAGTTTATTGATTTCTTTGGTAATAGTGTCTTTATTATTACCTAGAGTACAAGATAAAGCTTTTCCTATTATGTAAGCTTGTTTTTTCAAAATTATTCGGGCTTAATATAGTCAGCTAAAGTATTAATTGAAACCATAATTTTTCTAAGTTTTTTACTGTCATTTGCTTCAATTCCATACTCTTTTTGTAAGGCCATTGAAATTTGTAATGCATCCATAGAGTCTAGTTCTAGAGCACACTCTTCACTAAATAAAATATCATCATCATTAATCTCTGATGCTTCTATATCTTTATCACACTCTTCAATTATGAGCTCTTTTAGTTCTTTTTTGAACTTATCATCTTTTGAACCAATCATTTGCTACCTTTTTTAATTAATAATATATACGAAATAATGAAACAGATTATAGCAAAAAGAGTTAATTTTAAAATATACTCTTTTATATCTACAAAGGTTCCACCTTTTACAAAAACTTCTAAAAAACTATCTAATGCCCAAGACATAGGAGATAACTCTGATAACTCTTGCATACTTTGAGGCATTATAAATTTTGGCACCATAATCCCTCCTAAGGCTGCAAGAATAATATTTGATATTCCACCAATAGTTGTGGCATCTTCACTTTTATTTGCAATATTTGCAATAACTAAAGCAAAAGATATTGCACTTAATGAAACAAGTGAGGATAATAAAAATATAAGAAAAATATTTCCTTTTATTTGTAAACTGTCTGCTCCTAAAATAGGCATAAGATAAATACCAATTAAAATCATAAATAGAACTTGAAATAAGTTGATTACATAATAAGGAACAATTTTTCCAAAAAGTATAGGCAACATAGATACATTAATACTTTTTATTCTATTTAATGTGCCAAAGTTTTTTTCATTTATAAAAGTATTTGATATTGGAATCAAAATAAAAAACATAGAAAATATAAGCCATGCAGGCACACTTTGTTGAACTGAAGTTATATTAAAACTATTTTCTTTTGAAACATAGTGATGTTTTATGCTTTTATTAAAATCCTTTGTTTCTTGCGTATTTACATCAAGTTGAATAAGAAGATTTTTTATTAGTTGCTTACTAATATTTGAACTAATTTGGCTTTTTAGAAGATTAATATTTTGAATAGACATATCAGCTGTAGAAAAAACATCTACATTTATATCTTTATTATTTTGAATATCTTTTAGATATGAAGCTGGAATTTTGATTAAAAAATCATAGTTTTTTGAATATAAAATAGTTTTATCATCTGAACTTTTTTGAGAATAGCTAATATTAAAAAAGTTATTATTTTGAAGTTTTTTTAATAAATCTTCAATATCTTTTGATTTGTTTTCTGATGTTAGTAGAACCTCAAATTTTACATCAATGCTATTTGAATAGGTATTTTTTAAAGCCAAAGACATAATGATAATAAAAACACTAGGCATTACAAATAAAACAAGTAGGGCATGAAGATTTCTAAAGATTAGTAAAAACTCTTTTTTTAATATATATTTAAACATTAGTCTCTTAAATCCTGTTTTGTGATTTTTAAAAACATCTCTTCTAAACTTTTATTTCCATAGTTGATTTTTTTTATTTTTTTATTTTCTTGTTTTATTTTTTCAAAAGTGTTTAATAATTCTTCATAGCCATTTTGTGTATTTATTTTTATCTCTTCATTTTCACAATATATTGTAACTAGGGCATTTTCATTTATTAGATTTTCTTTTGAGTCTTTTTTAATTATATAAGCCTTATCTAAAATAGCAATTTCATCACATAAATACTCAATTTCATCCATATAATGTGAAGTATAAATAATAGTTGTTTTTTTATCTTTATTTATATTTTTTATAATATCTAAAATGTATTTTCTAGATTGGGGATCTATTCCAACTGTTGGTTCATCTAAATATAAAATCTTTGGATTATTTAATAATCCAATTGCAATATTTAACCTTCTTTTTAATCCACCTGAAAAAGTTTTTGCTTGTTTATTTCTATATTTTTCAAGTGCTGTCATTTCTATTGATGAGTTTATTGCATCTTTCATTGAAGAGCTTTTTATTTTGTATAAAGCAGCAAAAAATTCTAAGTTTTCATAGGCTGTTAAATCTGGATAAAAAGCATAAGATTGAGGAACATAGCTACTTATACTTTGAATATAGTTTTTATTTTTTTCATAAGTTTTCCCAAAAATCTTTATTTGCCCAGAGTCTTTTTTTTCTAGATAGTTTAAAATTGAGATTAATGTAGTTTTCCCTGCACCATTAGGTCCTAATAAACCAAATATTTCACCTTCTTTTATTTCTAAATTTAAGTTTTCTAATACTTTGGAGTTATCATAACTTTTGTTTAGTGCTTTTATTTTAATTGCCATTAAATATTTACCCTAAGCTTTTTCCCTACACTTGAAGTTGGAATTTTATCAATACATTTTAAATCCATTGAAAATTTCAAATTTGATAGACTATTTTGTAAAATCTTTTTTATCTCTTTTGCTTTAAAATCTTTTTTTGTTTCAAGTGTAATATCAAGAATTTCACCTCTTAATGACTCTTTGTCATTTTTTACATAAACTAAAGCTTTTTCTATGTGTTCTTGTTCTTCTAAAATATTTTCTATTTGTATAGTTGAATATCTTTTCCCTGCAATTTTTAGTATTTGAGAACTTCTTCCAATTAATTTAAATTTATCATCTTCTTTTTCAATTTTTTCAATGAAATCAAAAGTTTGTATTTCTTCTTTTGTATCTTTAAATTCATTTTCATAAATATACTTTGAAACAAAAGGTGATTTTACTTTTAGTTCATTATTTTCATTTGTTAAAATACTAACATTATGCAAAGCTGTCCATAAAACTTCGTCATCAAATTTATATGCAATACCACCTGTCTCTGTTGAGCCAAAGAGTTGCATTATAGAGCAAGAAAACTTTTGATTAAACTCTTTAGCCTCTTTTGGGTCAAGTGGGGCTGTTGAGCTTAAAAATAGAGATTTAGATAAGTCTTTACTAGCACTTATTTTGTTTAAAGCTTTTATATAAAGTGGAGTTGTTACTACAAGAGAATTATCTTGGCAAATTTCAAGTAAGTCATTTGGTAAAAAATGCTCTTTTAAAATAATATCAATATCATTAAAATAAGGATAGAAAAGCCCAGTAAGTGAGCCATATATATGAATAAAAGGAACAGTTACAATTACTCTTTTTATGTCATACTTTTTAAGTAAAATGCTTAAAGCTTTGATTTCACTCTCTATGTTGTTTTTTGTTTTAAGAGCTGCTGTACTTTCACCTGTGCTTCCACTAGTAAAATAAATAAATGAAAATTCTTTATCATCAAAAATTGTAGGTGTATTTGTTTTACTTTCAAAAGAAGGAATATTTAAAGATTCTAGTTTTTTAACTAAAAGTTTATTTGTATCATCAAAGAGTATTGATTTTGCATCGTTAAAATATGATTTGAATATGTTTAAAGCATTTATCTCTTTTGATGAACTAGAAATATAAGAGACTTTATTTTTATACTCTTTATTTTTAAATTTATCTATAAACTCACTTTTATTTATTTCATGTGAATTTATAGAACCGTTATCCTTATAAACTTTTAGATGCATTATCTACCTTTTGAAAAAGAATTAAAATTAAAATCGCAAATATTCCTAAAGAAGCTACACTTCCAATAGAAAATAAGGAATTAATATCTGAAAATATTAAAACACCAAATCCTGCAAAAGAACTAATAGCAGAAAATATAATCGCCTTTTTTGTCTGTTTTTTGTTATCTTTACTAGAATAAATTGCATAATCAATACTAATTGATAAAATAATAAAAAACATAAATATATGCAAAATATTAACAGCTACAAAACTTAAATAGATAAATATTAAAGCACTTGGAAATAATAAAAAATTAAGTGCTTGAATCATTTTCTTTTTTGTTATAAATATTATTATAAGTGTAATAAAAACAAGGCTTAAAAGACCTAAAATAACTATTTTTTCGAGTTCATTTTGTAGATTTTCTTCAAAAAGTGTTTTTAAACTTAAAGAATAGATAAATTCTTCTTTTAAAATATCATTGTATTTTTCTTTTGATACATTGATATATGAAATATAATCATCTTTATATTTTTTTAGTGAAATATTATATTCAAGTAGTTTTTCATAGGAATATTCAGGTGCTTCAAGTTCATAAACATAGGCATTTTTAAAGGAATCTTTTTTAAAAGGAGTATTTACAATGTATTTTTCTAACTCTTCTTTTATTTTTTTTAGTTTACTTTGTGATAGTTCTTTATGTTTTTTTATAAACTTTTCTTTACTTATTAGTTTATCTAAAGAAGAATTTGAAGTGTTATCTATTTTTTTAATTTGTTCATTATATAAAATAAGTTCATTTATACTAGAAGCTTTTACTAAAACTGTTTGAGCATCTTTATTGTTTAAATGTGTTTTGAAGAAATTTTCTTTTTCTTTTAACTCTTTATTATTATAATCCAAAGACTTAATATCAAAATCATAATTTATATTTTGTAAAGATATAGATAAAATTGCAAGGGAAAAAATAAAGAAATAGAGTTTTTTAATTGAGATACTTTTTTGTTCATATAACTTAAACTCTTTTTGTTTAAAAGTGATTTTGGGATATATGAAACTAAATATAATATAAGAAAGAAAAAGCGAAATCATGGCAAATCTAGTAATTTGCTCAATTAACAAAAAGTCACAAAAACTTAAAATAAAAAAAGCCAAAAAAGTTGTAAAAAAACCTAAAAAAACCTCTTTATTAAAGCCTTTTTTTTCTTCATAATTTCTATGAAAATAGTGATGAAACATATAATCAATGGCAATTGTGCTAATTGATAAACCAAAAACTAAAACAAATAAAGAAATTTCTTCATAAATAAGAGTTAAACATATTGTTGCAAATAAAGAAGAGGAACCAAGTGTTAAAAGAGTATTGCTTAATAAGTTGATATTTTTTAATATAAAAAAGTATAAAAAAATCAATAAGCAAGTAGCAAGTAAAACAATTTTATTTACATCATTTTTTATATATCTTGAGTTTTCTACAAAATAATATATAGAAGAAAAAGTTGTGATATTACTAGTCTCTTGCTTTTTTATTTCATCATAAATTCTTTCATACTCATTTAAAGAATTAACACTTTTTTCTAAAGAAAAGAAAGAGACATAACCATACTTTTCTAAGAATAATTTTCCATTTTTTATATTTATTTTTATATCTTCTTTTTTTATTAATTGAAATGGGTCCTTTTTATTAATATCAACTGTTAGAAAGGAGTTGATAACAGAATCATATAAATTGTTTAGTTCTTGTTTTACCTCTAAGTTATTAGTTTTTTCATTGTTTAATTCATTTAAATAAAAATAGTATTTGTTTTGGTATTCTTTAAAACTAGAAGAGCTTAGACTATTCTCTTTTTTTATTCCTTTTATTTTTAAAATATTTTTTTCAAAACTTCGCAATTCTTCTAAAGCTTCTTTATCTAAACCTTTTACAGTTACTAATATTTTTTTATTTGATTCAAACTCAAGAAATTGTTTTAACAATTCTTTATTTTCAGATTTAGGTAATAAGCTATGGATATTTGTAGATATTTTACTGTTAATATTAAAAACAAAAAATAGAGTTATTAATATACTAAATAAAATATAGTTAAAATATTTAATCATCTAACTCTCTAATTGTTGTGATATTTCCATTTGTCATTTTTATAGTCATAAAATCAAGTTTTTTGTCTTTTTTAAACTCTACATTTTTAATATAGTTTTTTAAAGATTCTTTTGGTTCTAATAGGGTTGTTTGTTTCTCTTTTTTTATTAAAAAATACTCTTCTAATGTTTTTAAATCATTTGTATGAATAGCTTCAATTAATAAAAAAATCATTTTTAATGCAAGTTGCTTATTTAAATCTACTCTTTGAATATCTTCGCCATTTTTAATAGTAAGATTATCATCTTCATATATTAAAACTCTATTTGAATTTTTGTATTTTAAACTTATTTTATTTTCTTTAAAATCTAAAGTACCTTTTCTAAAGACTGAATTATCGATAACTTCAATATACTTTTCTTCTTGAAAATTAATAGTAGAAGCATTAAGATTTAAGAAAAAAGCAAAAAACAAAAGAATAGATCTATTCATGTGAAACCTTTAAAAAAACAAATTTTCGATGCAGGTATTGTAAAATCCCTGCAAATATAAATAAAAGATACCAGCCAAAAGAACTATAAAATATCCATGAACTTATATCTTCATTTTGAAATATAAGAAGATGAAAATAAATATTTATACATGATATTATGACCCAAAAAAGTGTAGATTTGTGTATATACTCTTTTTCTTTTTGTGATATTTCTTTTTTTGTGAACTTTTTTGCAAAATATAAAATTACAGATTTTTTATTTAAATATGAAATAAATATTATGAGGGTAAAAATTGATGAAATAATTAAAGGCATAGCTTTTAATACTAAAAAATCTTTAAAAAAATAAGTACATAAAGACAAAAGAATATATAAAAAAGGATATAAAGACTCTTTATATCCTTTTTTTATAGTAAAAGAAAACCAGATAAAAGAGCTAATAAATAAAATAATACTCACAAGTTCAATATCAAAATATCTTAAAGCTAAAAACACCAAGGGTGCATAAATTAAAGATATGATGATATTCATAATTTATCGAACCATCGCACCACTGATGTTTAAAACTTCTCCACTAACATAAGTAGCTTCATGCCCCATAAAGTAAGCACATTTAGCTACTTCTTCTACCTTACCAAATCTACCAAGTGGAATTGCTTTTTTCATCTGTTTTACATTTGGAATGTTTTCAATCATTTCTGATTCAATGATACCAGGAGCTAGGGCATTTACTCTAATATTATAACGTCCTAGTTCAATAGATAAAGTTTTTGTAAGTGCAATTATTCCACCTTTTGAAGCTGAATAATTAGATTGTCCTTGGTTTCCAACAAGTCCAGATATGGAAGCTACATTTACGATACTTCCACTTTTTTGCATCATCATATTTTTTACTATGGTTTTTATAATGTGATAAGGCCCAGAAAGATTAGTATTTATAACATCTTCCCATTCATCATCACTCATAAAGAAAAATAGATTATCTTTGATAATTCCTGCATTATTTATAAGTACATCAATTTTTAAATCACCTAGTTTTTCTTTGATGTCTTCTTTATTTTGCATATCAAAAGTTATTAGTTCACCATATTCTATTTGCTCTAAAATACTTTGTGCTTTTTCTTGATTTGAATTATAATGTACATATACAAAGTAACCATTTTTCGCATACTCTTTTACTATCGCTTCTCCAATACTTCCTGTAGCACCTGTTACTAATACTTTTTTTCTATGTATTTCTTTATCCATGTTAATTCTTTATATAAATTTTCCATCAATTAATAATGTTTTTAAATTCTTAATATCAATATCCATTCTTCTATCTTCATATAAAGGTTTAACCAAAGTTCTAATTTCATCATGAATATTTTTTAAATGTGGAGAAACTTCTTTACTTCCTCTAATATCAACAGCTTGTGCCATACCTATAAAGGCAATTGAAAGCATATTATGTAAATCAGGCATCATTTTTGCAAAGTCATTTGCAGCTGTTGTTCCCATAGATACTTTATCTTGATTTAATGATTCTGTTGGTCTTGAGTGAATTGAAGCAGCTGTTGTATTTTTGATAACATCAGCACTTAATGAACTTAAACTTATTTGCATAGCTTTAAATCCATGGAAAAATGGCTCTTTTGATAGTTTTAGATTTTCACCTAATCCACGGTTGAATTTATGATCAACTAATAAAGCAAATTCTTTATCTAATAAATCTGCTAAATTTGCCGCACAAATTTTAAGTGTATCCATAGCATGTGCAACATATCCACCGTAGAAGTTTCCAGAAGTATAAATCTTTTGATTTTCACCATCAATTAATGGATTATCATTTACAGAGTTTATTTCTGTTTCTACCCAGTTTTTGGATATTTCTAAATTGTCTCTAATCACACCTAAAACTTGTGGGGCACATCTCATTGAGTATGTATCTTGAATATTTAGGTTATTATCAGCAAAGAATTTATCATATCTTCCATCTCTACCATGAGTTAATTTTGAACCTGATATTTTTCTTTGAATATTTTTTGCAGCTTTTATTTGTCCAGAAAAAGGTTTTGAATCGTGTACAAAATCAGCAACAGGAGTATCATCTCCTAATAAAACTTCAAACATACCAGAAACATAAGATTCCATAGAATCTAAAATTATCTCAAATTCTTCTATTGCTTTAAGAGCAATTGCACTCATAATTGTAGTTCCATTCATAATTGCCAAGGCTTCTTTTGGTTCAAATACATAAGGAGTAATATTAAGTTCATTATAAACTTCCATCACATCTTTAATCTCACCTTTATAATATACTTCTCTCTCCCCTGCAACAACAGCTGCTATATAAGACAAGGGTGTTAAATCTCCACTAGCTCCAACTGAGCCTTGAGATGGAATTACAGGAATAATATCTTTTTCTATCAACATTTCTAATCTATGTAAAAGATTTAATGAAACACCAGAACGTGCTTTACTTAAAGAAATAGTTCTACAAATCACAGCAAGTTTACATACTTCATAACTTAAATTTACGCCAATCCCACAACCATGGAATCTAAAAAGATTTGTTTGTAATTTTGCTGCATCTTCATAATTTACATAATTTCTTCCAGCATCCCCATAACCAGTAGTAATTCCATAAATTGGCTTACCTTGTTTAATAGTATTCATCATAAAATCATGTGTATGATTAAGCTGCTCAACAAACTCTTTATCTTCAGATATTTTAATACTTTTTGCTTTACTAATCTCTTCTAAAGATATGTGCCTTTTATCTATATTTAATTTCATCTATTCTCCCCAAAAATTGTAAAAATTGAACCATTGATTTGGATACTCTTTTAAAGTTTTTTCTAAAATGTTTATATATTCTTTCATTGCAATTTCTACTGCAAGATCTTCTTTTTTACTATAATCTAATTCAATTTTTAAGTGTTTGATTCTATATGTTTGTTTTTTTGTATAAACAACAAAAAAAACAAGGATACTCTTTTTTAATTTGTATGCAATTTGAAAAGGATTTTTATTAAATCCCGCTTTTTTATTAAAAAAATCTAATTTCTTATGATACTTTTTGTCATTGGCTCTATCTGCCATCATAGCTACTACTTGGTCTTCCATTAAGGCATTCGCAATTTTGATAGAAGAAATAATTCCACCTTCATTTAAATCTATTATATTTACTTGTTGATTTTGTTTTTCTATAGAGTTTTCAATACTTTTTATACTCTGAAGTAAGACTTCTTGCATTACAATATTTATAATATTTTTTGTAAGTGGAACATTTGCAGCAGTTGCCCAACCTCCATGATGAGAAGCTAATAAAACTGTTCCTTCAGTTAAAGTTTTCGAAAACTCTTCTTTATTATCATATTCAAAAGTATATGATTGGGGTGAAAATTTTGAAATAAATCTATCTACCATACAATTTGCAAATAATCTTAGGTGAGTAAAATATATATAATTATTAAAAGGTAAATCCAATTGTTTATAATATATTTTTAGTGATTTTCTTACATTTGAAGTAAAGATAAAATAAAAAAATGAAACAGGATACATTAGGTAATAAATAAAGTTATAACCAAATATCTTATAAAAATTAAAAACTAAGGCAATACTCCAGCCACTACCTCTTTGTTTAGTCTGCATAAACTACTTTTTTAAACCCAAAAGTTTTAAGAAATATCTTAACCATTTTAAAGGTAAAATTTGTATATGTACCCATACAATAGCTGCTGTATCCCAAAATTTTCTAAAATGACTAACTCTATCTTCAGAAGTTGGATAGTAACATTCAATTAAAACTTCTTTTATTGGTTTTCCAGAGTCTGCATGTCTTACAATTACTTCCATCTCCCAATCAAATCTAGATGTTTTAATTGGTAAATCCAAAATACTTACAGGATAAATTCTAAATCCAGATAAAGAATCTGTTATTTCATATCCTGTGTCCCAAGAAGCCCAGAAATTACTAAACCATCTTCCAAATTTTGAACCCTTAGGAACATTTGAAATATCAAAATTTCTTGCACCTATTATTATTGTTTCATCTTCATAAGCATCAATTAAAACTTTTGCTTGGCTAGCAAGGTGTTGTCCGTCCCCATCTAAACTAACAACATGTGTATATCCCAACTCTTTAGCTTTTTTAGTTCCAGTTATTATGGCCTGACCTTTGCCTTTATTTAGGCTGTGTCTTTCAATAATTAGTTTTTCATTTTTAATTAAAATATCACTTAAGGGCTTACTTGAACCATCATCAATTACTATTAGATTATGCCCATGAGAAAGCACATCATCAACTACACTTTGAATCGTATCAAAGTTATCATAAGTAGGGACTATTACAATAAAATTATTCATAAATTATTTCACTTATTTTTTTGTTTTCAAGTGTGGTAAGTGTAATTTTATTTTTTATTTGATTAAAAATAATTTGATCCTTTGGCTTTATAATACTTAAAAACTTAGCTTTTTTAATTTTCTTAATTTTTATATTAAATAATTCTTGGGCAATATCAATTTGTAGAAAGCCTGGCAATATGGGGAAAGTAGGAAAATGTGCAGAGAAAACAGGATGTTCCTTGTTTGCTAATAAAATTTCTATACCTTTATCAAGTTTATTAGTTATAGTATATAAATTATTAGTAAAACTCATTTTTTTCTTTCCATTAAAATTAGTAGTATTTTACTTTTTTATCACTAAAGATTGTATTAACTTATAATTATTCTTAAATATATTATCAATATAAATAAGCTATAAGCACTATAATAATATACTTTTAGTGACTAAAAATAAGGAAGCATAGAGCAATGGCAATATCAAGTAAAGAGTTTAAAGAAGTATTAATTGAAGGCTTACATTTAGAAGACATTGAAACAGATGAAATAGATGATAACGATGCTTTATTTGGAGATGATGGTTTAGGTTTAGATTCAGTTGATTCTATTGAATTAGTTTTAATTATTGAAAAAGAATATGGTGTAAAAATTCAAAATCCTGAAGAGTATAATACAATATTTGCATCAGTTAATAGCCTATTAACATTTATAAATGAAAATAGATAAGAAAGTTTATATAAACAACTTTCATTCTATTTCTTGTGCGGGAAATACCTCAGAAGAATTGTTTGAATCTATTTGTGAAAAAAAAGATTGTATTTCTATTGATTCAACTTATGTCAAAGATAGAGATGTTGCTATTGGCAAAATAAAAAATAATAAAAGCTTTAAAACATTACTTTATGATGGATGTAAAAAAGTATTAGAAGAATCAAACTTAGATGATTATTCTAATACTTTACTTATTGTAGGCTCTTCAGTTGGTGGAATGCTAAGTACAGAGAAGAGTTTTTTTAAAGATAAAAACTATAAAAACATAGATTATAAACAACACTCAATTGATTCTATTGCATATAATTTAAAAAAAGAGTTTACTTTTTATGATGATATTTCATTTTCTACTGCTTGTACTTCAAGTGCAAATGCTTTAGGTTATGCAAAAGAAGTACTTTCAAAAGGTATTTATAAAAATGTATTAGTTGTTGGCGTTGATTCTTTATGTTCAACAACAGTATGTGGCTTTTCAGCTTTAAGTGTATTATCTTCAAAACCTTGTACTCCTTTTGAAAAAAATAGAGAAGGAATGAATGTATCAGAAGCACTTGCTGTAATACTTTTACAAAATGATAAAAATAAAAATAGCGTAGAACTATGTGGCGTTGGTTATAGTTCAGATTCACATCATATGACTCAGCCACATCCTGATGGATTAGGTGCAAAAAATGCAATTGAAAATGCCCTAGATGATGCAAAAATAAGTTTTAAAGAGGTTTCTTATATAAATGCTCATGGTACAGGAACTATAGCAAATGATAATTCAGAGGGAAAGGCAATAGCTAGTCTTTTCTCCAATAAACCCTATGTTAGTTCTACAAAATCAATTACGGGACATACTTTAGGAGCTGCTGGTGCATTAGAAGCTATTATTTGTGCTATGTGTATACAAAAACAGATAATACCTCCTTCTAAAAATATAGAAAATCCTTTTTTAGAGGATATATTATTTACAAATGAGATGACTTTCCAAGATGTTAATTATGTAGTGAGTAACTCTTTTGCTTTTGGTGGAAATAATACTTCTTTAGTCTTTGGAAAATGTAATGAAAATTAATTTAGAAATTATTGATGCTGTAAATATTATTGCAAAAGATGAAATAAGTGATTTAAGAACAAAAGAATTAGTTCCTAAAATGGTTTTTAGAAGAAGACTAACAAGAGCTGCAAGACTTGTTGTTGAGGTAGTTGACAAAATAGGTTTTGAAAATGGAAGAATTATTTACGGTAGTGCCTTTGGGGAGTTAAATGCTAGTGCAAAGATTCTAAACGCGATTTCAAAAGATGAAATGCTCTCTCCTACAGATTTTCAAAATTCCGTTTATAATACAGCAGTCTCTTATCTATCCATTTTAAAAAATAATAAGAATGAAATCTTGACAATTTCAAGCGGAGATAATACTTCAGAAAAGTTATTAAAAATTGGTGCAATTAAAGCTCTTGATGGGGATGAAATTCTATTATTATCAACTGAAACTATTAATATAGAGAATATTGATGAGATTAATAAATGCATAGATACCTTAGAAACAGTTGTTGCTTTAAAAGTAAAAGTTACTAATGAAAAAGCAACTTTAGATTTTCCTCTTAAAATAAATCCTGCTTATCCAAAATCTATTGCATTATTAATTGAATTATCAAATAAGTTTGATAAAAATACGAAAAATATTATTGAGGTTCAAATATGAATTTACCCCATGAAAAACCAATTAGATTTGCAAATAAAATATTAACTTCATCAGAAAAAAAAATTAGAGTAAGTTGTATTTTTCCTTTTATACCTTCTCTTGCTATGGCTTGTGAAGCAGCAGCACAAAGTAGTGCAGGTTTTGCAGAAGAAGACACAGCTATTAAAATGGGGTTTTTAGTCTCTTTAAAAGATGTAGTTTTAGAAAAAGAGATGAATTTTTTAGAAGCAGTTGTAGAAATTGAAAAGACATTTGATTTTGGTAGCATGAGTGAATATAGTTTTGAACTGCAAAACAATAATATAGTGTATGTTACAGGAAAAATTACAATAGCACTAAATGAAGAATAAGAGGAAATAAGTAAAACTATGGAAAAAGAGTTTTTTAAAGATTATGAAAATTTAACAGCCTTAGAAGCTCAATACGAAGCACAAAAAATTGCTTTTGCTCCTATTGTTTTTCAAGTTGTAAGAACAATGCGGGATTTGAATATCTTAGATGTTTTATCAAAAAATAAAACAGGCATGACTTATGATGAGTTATCAAAAGAGTGTGAAATATCAAAATATGGAATTCAAGTTTTATGTGAAACAGCTTTGAGTGCTGGAGTTGTATTTATAAAAGAAGAAAAAGTAATTCTTTCAAAAATAGGTTTTTTTATTAATAGCGATAAAATGACCAAAGCAAATATGAATTATAACCATCATGTAAATTATCAAGGTTTGTTTTATTTAGATGAGGCAATTAAAAATGAAAAAGCCGAAGGTTTAAAAGTATTTGGAGAATGGGAGACTATTTATCCAGCTTTATCAACTTTACCTAGGGAAGCCAAAGAGAGTTGGTTTACTTTTGATCATTTTTATTCTGATTCTGCTTTTTCATATGCAATAAAAAAACTTAAAGAGTTAAAGCCTAAAAAGATTTTAGATATTGGTGGAAATACGGGAAAATTTGCCACCTTGTTTGCTTTAGAAAATCCAAATATAGAAATTACAATAATGGATCTTCCTCAACAAATAAAATTAGCAAAACAAACGATTTATGAAAAAAATATTCAAAATATAGCTACTTATGAAGGAAATATATTATTAGAAGAGACTCTTATTCCAAAAGATTTTGATATTTATTGGATGAGTCAATTTTTGGATTGTTTCAAAGAAGAACAGATTGTTTTTATTTTAAAAAAATTAAAAAAATCAATGGGAAAAGAAAGTGAAGTTTGTATTATGGAACCTTTTTGGGATAAACAAAATAATGAAACAGCAGCTTATTGCGTGATTAATACTTCTCCTTATTTTACAGCAATGGCAAATGGCTATAGTAAAATGTTTAAATATACAGATTTTGTAAAGCTTTTAGAAGAAGCAGAATTTGAGATTATAGAAACGATTGATAATATTGGATTATGTCAAACAATTATTAGATGTAAATAATTCTAGTTTTTGTAAAAATTTAAAAAAAAGCCAAACTTTAGTATAATCTATGTTATATCAAAAAAATTAGGATTATAAATGTCTTTTTCAGAAATAGTATCTTCAAGTTCTACAAGAATAAAAACAGCATTAGCACTTTTTATGATTGCCGCAGTTGTAGGTTACATTGATTCATTTTTTTTAATGTGGCTCCTTTTTGGAGGTTTATTAGTTGTTTCAATTAATGAATCTATGAAATTATATAAAATGGAAAGTAATTCAATCTTTCTTTATAGTGGTGTTTTATGGTTTACAGCATATTTTTATCCAAATCCAGAGGATTTAATCTTTGTAATTGCTTTAGTATATGCTTCGGTTTTAGCATACTCAAAAAAATTAGATAAGAAAATCTTTTTACCTCTTTTATATCCAACTGCATCATTTCTATTTTTATTAACTTTATATATTGAATATGGTGTTATGTCTCTTTTATGGCTTCTTGTAATTGTTGCAGGTGCTGATATTGGAGCATATTTTGTAGGACGTACAATAGGAAAAACAAAATTTTGTGAAACAAGTCCAAATAAAACTTTAGAAGGTGTTGCCGGTGGTTTAGTTTTTGCAACTATTTTTGGGCTTATTTTTGCTATTGATAATATCTCAACTTTTGGAGCTATAGTTATCTCTCTTGTTGTAGCATTAGCTTCAGTCTTTGGAGATCTTTTTGAAAGCTATTTAAAAAGAGAAGCTGGAGTAAAAGATAGTGGAGATATTTTACCTGGTCATGGTGGGATTTTAGATAGAACTGATGGATACTTGTTTGGTGGAATTATCATGTTAGTTCTTTTACGAGCAATAATGTGATTTTATTAGGAAGTACAGGCTCAATTGGAGTAAATACTCTAAATATAGCTAGAAAGTTTAACCTTAATGTTGAGGTTTTAGTAGCAGGTTGTAATATAAAACTTCTAAATGAACAAATAAAAGAGTTTAATCCTAAAAAAGTAGTAATAGCAAATAAAGAAGATATAAGAAAAGTAAATCATACAAATGTATCTTTTGGAGAAGAAGCAATTTTAGAAGCTATTGAAAATAGTGAAGCTAAAACTGTAGTAAATTCTTTGGTTGGTTTTTTAGGATTAAGACCAACACTAAAAGCAATAGAATGTGGAAAGAAAATAGCTCTTGCAAATAAAGAATCTCTTGTAGCTGCTGGAAAATTTATAGACCAAAGTAAGTTAAGTCCAATAGATTCTGAGCATTTTGGTTTATGGTATTTAATTCAAGATAAAAAAATAAACTCTATGACAATCACTGCAAGCGGGGGTTCATTTAGAGATTATGATTTAAAAGAACTTGCTAATGTTTCTATAAAAGAGGCTTTGAATCATCCAAACTGGTCAATGGGAAATAAAATTACAATAGATAGTGCTAGCATGACAAATAAAATGTTTGAGTTAGTTGAAGCTGCTTGGCTTTTTAATACAAATAAAGTTGATGCAATAATTGAGACAAAATCATTAATTCATGCAATGGTAAACTTTGAAGATGGAAGTACAACAGCGCACATAGCAAACGCTTCAATGCAACTTCCAATTGCTTATGCAATACTTGGAACTTGTGATGAAGAGATTTTAAAACCTGTTGATTTACTAAAAGTTGGAAGCTTAGAGTTTAGAGAAATTGAAACATCAAGATATCCAATTTGGGAAGCTAGAAAAGATATTTTAAACAATCTTGATTTAGGGGTTGTCTTAAATGCTGCAAATGAAATTGCAGTTGATAAGTTCCTAAAAAGTGAAATTGGATTTTTAGATATTTCTAAAATATCATTAGATGCTTTAAATAAATTTCATAATATAAGCACAAAAAACATAGATGATATTTTTGAGATAGATAAAGAAGTAAGAGCTTATTGTGAGTTTTGATTTACTTATTCCTTTTGGAATTTTAATAAGTTTAGCTATATATTTAGTCTATTCACGAAGTAGATTTGAAAAAGATATTGTAAATTTATACGAAGAAAAATTTGAAGAATGGAAACAAGCTAATCAAGATACTAAAACAGAAGAAAAAAAAGCTTGTAAAGAATTAGTTGGCTTGGTTTATAAAGAAGAGTATAAAGTTAGTATAGAATTATTAGATAATAGTGTGCTTGATCGCATAGAACGAGGAAAATTCTCTATAAAGGAGAAATAATGAAATATTTACTAGTTATATTTTTGTTATTTACTTTCTGCTTTTCAAATAATTTAAAAAGGAATTCTTCAAAAGTCGTAATAGATGGAACAAATAATCTAATGTGGCAAGATGACCTTAGTGTAATTAAAACTAAAAAAAATCATGAAGAAGCAATTCTTTTTTGTGAAAAATTAAGCCATGCTGGATATACAAACTGGAGAATTCCAACTATAGATGAGTTTAAAACAATAGTTAATAAGAAAAATAAAAAAAATTATATAAATAAAGCCTTTCGCTTTAATGTTCCAGATGGATATTGGGCTTTAAAATCACATTGGCGAACATTTTGGTATTACGCTGATTATATGCATTTTGTAAGTGGTACCCCATATTTTGACAGTAGACATAAAATAAAATATGTTAGGTGTGTTAGAGATTTTTAAAAAGAGAGATAGATGAATAAAAGAGTTTTAATATTACACGGTTTAGGTGGAAGTGATTATCCCCATTGGCAAGCACATTTAGCTTGTGATTTAATCAAACAAAATACAGCTGTTTCTTTTCCCCTTCTTCCAAATAAAAATAACCCAGATTTAGAAGAGTGGAAAGAATTCTTAAAAAAAGAGATAGAGCAGTTTAAACCTACTATTATAGTTTGTCACTCTTTGGCAAATTTACTTTGGTTTCATATTTGTGAAGAGTTAGATATAAAATTAGATAAATTAATGCTAGTTGCTCCTGTTAGAAATAAAGAACTAGAAGCGGCAAAATCATTTTTCCCTTATCCTATTTCTAAAGATTTAAAAGCAAAAGAAATTATGATGGCAGCTTCAACTAATGATCCATATATGAATGTGGAAGAAGTTATAAGATTACAAAGTAAACTAAAAGTTGGAATGAAATTATTAAAAGAAGCCGGACATATAAATGCAGATTCAGGATATGGAAAACTTGAGTGTGCTTTAGATTGGATAAATAAAGAGGAAGAGTCGTGATATTAAGTATAGAATCATCTTGTGATGATAGTTCAATTGCAATCACAGATATAGAAACAAAAGAGTTAATTTATCATAAAAAAATATCTCAAGAATTGCAACATAGTGTTTATGGTGGAGTTGTACCAGAATTAGCTGCAAGGTTACACGTGGAAGCCTTACCAAAAATACTTGAAGAGTGTAAAGATTTTTTTCCAAAATTAAAAGCAATCGCAGTTACAAATGCCCCTGGACTTTCAGTTACACTTATGGAAGGTGTTACAATGGCAAAAGCCTTAGCTCTTAGTTTAGAACTTCCTTTGATTGCTGTAAATCATCTAAAAGGACATATTTATTCACTATTTATTGAAAAAGAAGAGGTTTTTCCTATAACTATTCTTTTGGTATCAGGTGGACATACTCAAATAATTGAAGCAAACTCTTTAAATGACATGAAAATAATTGCAAGTACTATGGATGATAGCTTTGGTGAAAGTTTTGATAAAGTTTCTAAAATGATGGGATTAGGATATCCAGGTGGTCCAATTGTTCAAGAAAAAGCATTAAAAGGGAATGAAGATAGATTTGCTTTTCCAATTCCTTTAAGACAAAGTCCAAATATAGAGTTTTCTTATTCGGGATTAAAAAATGCAGTAAGACTTCAAATTGAAAAACTTGGAGATAAAGAGATAAATGAACAAGATATGTGCGATGTTTGTGCTTCTTTTGAAAAAACAGCAGTTGCTCATATTATGCAAAAAACAAAAAAATATTTTAAACAAAAAGTACCTTCGAATTTTGCAATTGTAGGTGGAGCTAGTGCAAACATACGTTTACGAACAGCAATTGAAGAGTTATGTGAAAAAAATAAAACAAAACTATTTTTAAGTCAATTAAAATATTGCTCTGATAATGCAGCGATGATAGGACGTGTTGCTTTAGAACAATATAATCAAAATAATTTTATTGGTATAAATGAAATTGATGTGCAAACTAGACTCAAGGATTTCAAATGATATTTGAGATGGGAGCCAAACTTGAAGATGAAATATATGAAACATCTAAAACAGACAAAAAAGTAAAAAATAAGAAAAACAATAAGAAAACTAATTCAAATACTACATTTAATAAAGATGAAATTTTACCTAAAAACCAACATCAATTGGTTTTTACTTATGAAAAAAGAAAAGGTAAACCAGTCACTTTAGTTGGTAGATTCTCATTATCTGATCAAGATAAAAAAGAAGTGCTCAAACTTTTAAAGAAAAAGCTTGCTTGTGGTGGTGCTGTTAAAGATGAGTGGATTGAACTTCAAGGTAATGTAAAAGAAAAGGTTATAACTATTTTAGAAAAAGATGAGTGGAAGTTTAGAAAATAGACATTCATAACTTAAAGTTATAATTAATATAAACTAACTATAATAATACAATGGCTACAATTCTTTCATAAAGTTAATTATTTGGGAAAAGTATAATTAAAACTTATAGAAGGAAAAATACATGAGAATAGTATTCCCCACAAATGAAGACATGGGTTATCTTAGTAAAAGAGGTGCTCATTTTGGAAAAGCAAAATTTTACACAATCATTACATTAAAAGAAGAGAAAATCTCTGATGTAGAAGTTATTCAAAATCCTGGTCATGAAGGTGCTTGTAGCGGTGCTATAACAAATATTATGAATCTAAAGCCAGATGCTTTAATAGTAAGTGGAATTGGAGCAAATCCTGCAAAAGGATTTTTTGAACAAGGCCTAGACGTATATTTTGATAGTGAAAGTCCAAAAGTTGAAGACTCAATTAATATGTTTATTCAAGGAAAACTAGATAAATTGGAAAGTGAAGGAACTTGTACCACTCATTAAAGTAAACATATGAGTGTAAGGTTAAACTTTGAAAGAAAATAACTCTTTACTAGAAGCATTAAAAAAAGCAATACTTGGTCTTTTTTCAATGCTTCCTATGCTTTTTACAATAATTTTGTTATTAGGTATATTTGATACATACATCACAAAAGAAATGCTAGCCTCACTTTTTATATCAAATAATTTAATTGATACCGTAATTGGAACTTCATTAGGTGCTGTTTTAACAGGTAATCCTATGATTTCATATATTCTAGGTGGAGAATTGACTAATGCAGGAGTATCTTTATATGCAGTAACTGCTTTTGTCTTATCTTGGGTAACTCTTGGTCTTATTCAACTTCCAGCAGAGCTTGAAATCTTTGGTTTAAGATTTACTTTTTATAGAACTTTATTTACTTTTATTTTTACTATTTTAATCTCTTTGCTAACAGTATCTACAGTAAACTTGATTCTTTCATGAGTGAAAATAAGATGAAAAAAATAGAGTTTAAAGGGACTAAATTTCTTTTTTTTGTTATAATTATTCATATTCTAATTTTTTTATTTGATAGACAAAATTCAAGTTTATCTTTGGAAAAAAGTTATGAAGTATTATTAAAGCTTTTACCAATTTTTCTTATGATAATTGTTATTACAACTTTGATTAACTATTTTTTAAAACCAAAATCTATAATGAAACATTTTGGAAAAGATAGTGGAATAAAAGCTTGGATTTATACAGTTTTAGGTGGTATAGTTAGTCATGGACCAATGTATGTTTGGTATCCAATGCTTACACAACTAAGACAAAATGGTTTAAAAGATGGCTTACTTGCAACATTTATGTATACAAGATCTATAAAAATACCATTTATACCAATAATGATTGATTATTTTGGAGTACTTTTTACTGTGGTTCTTTTTATTTATATAATAATAGGAGGAGTTCTTCAAGGTATAATCATAGAAGCATTAAGTAAAAAATAGATTAGGAATTTATATGCAAAAACTATTTTATGAAGTGGCCTCTTTAGATAAAAGATGTTATGAAGAATTTCATTTAACAGAAGATTTATTAATGGAGCATGCTAGTGCTTCTTTATGTGATTATATTGAAAAAAAATTCGATACATCCAAGTCAATTTTGATAGTTTGTGGAGTGGGAAACAATGGGGCAGATGGTATTGCCCTAGCTCGCTTACTTTATGCTAAGTATGATGTAAAACTATATATTCCCTTTGGTACAAAATCAAAAATGGCAAAACTTCAAGAAAAGAGAGCTCAGCTTTTAGGCGTGCATATTGTTACAGAACTTATTAAGTGCGATGTAATAGTAGACTCTTTATTTGGAAGTGGTTTAAATAAAGACTTAGATAAACAATCTCAAGAAATAATCAATACTCTAAATTCTTATGAAGCTTTTAAGATAGCTTGCGATATTCCAAGTGGTGTAAATAATCAAGGGCAAGTTACTACAAGTGCTTTTGAAGCTGATACTACAATTACAATGGGAGCTTTGAAAGTCTCTTTATATACAGATACAGCAAAAGATTATGTGGGAAAAATAATAGTTGCAAATCTTGGAGTGCAAAGAGAAGTTTATGAGAGAACTTCAAATATCTTTTTATTAGATGAAGAGGATATGAAACTTCCATTTCGAAATAAAAAGAATTCACATAAAGGAAGTTTTGGACATTTAAATGTAATTGCAGGTTGTAAAAAGGGAGCAGGTGTAATAGCTGCAAAAGCAGCCTTTGGATTTGGCTGTGGTTTAGTAAGTGTTGTTTGCCATGAAGAAATAGATTTACCTTATCATATTATGCAAACACACTTTTTAAGTCCAAATTGTACAGCAATAGCTGTTGGTATGGGATTAGGAATTTATGAAGTTGATGAAATAAAGAAAATCTTAGCAAAAGATATTCCTACAATAATAGATGCGGATTTATTACATGAATCTCTTGTCTTAGATGCTTTAGAAAAAGAAGTTGTATTAACTCCTCATCCAAAAGAGTTTTGCTCCCTATTAAAACTTTGTGGAATGGGCGATCTTGATATTGAAACTTTGCAAGATAATAGATTTACTTATGTTGAGAATTTTTGTAAAAAATATCCAAAAGTTGTTTTGGTATTAAAAGGTGCAAATGTTCTAATAGGCCAAAATGACAAAATATATGTGAATAGTTTTGGAAGTGCAATTTTGGCAAAAGGTGGAAGTGGGGATGTATTAAGTGGACTTATTGGTTCTTTGTTAGCACAAGGTTATACTGCTCTTGATGCAGCTATTAGTGCAAGCCTTGCCCATGTAAAAGCTGCAAAAAACTATAAAAAGAATAATTACTCTTTGATTCCTGCTGATTTAGTAGAGGAGGTTAGGAAATTATGAGTCTTATTATTGTTCAAACTACGTGTTCTAGTAAAATGGAAGCTTCAAATATTGCAAGAGTTTTAATATATGAAAAACTTGCAGCTTGCGTACAAATGAGTGAAATAGAGTCTTTTTATAGCTGGGAAAATGAATTTTGTAAAGATAAAGAAGTCTTAATAAGTGTGAAAACAAAAAAAGAAAATTTCAAAAAAATCAAAAGCAAAATTAAAGAATTACATAGCTATGATGTGCCCGAAATTATATCTATAAACATAGATAATGTAAGTAAAGATTATAAAAAATTTGTAGATAAAAACTGTTAAGAAAAATAAAAATTATATAAAATGAATAATTGAAGGAAAATAAAAATGAATAACAACATCCTAAAAGTAGGAAAGTATGAATTTAATAGTAGATTAATAGTAGGTTCAGGAAAATATGCAGATTTCCAAACAACAAAAGATGCTACGATAGCTTCAGGAAGTGAGTTAATAACTGTTGCAATTAGAAGAGTTAATATTACAAATCCAAATGAAGAAAATTTATTAGATTATTTTAAAGATACAAATGTAAAACTTTTACCAAATAGTGCAGGATGTTTCACAGCAGAAGAAGCAATCACTACATTTAGACTTATGAGAGAAGCTACAGGAATTGATCTTATTAAACTTGAAGTAATAGGTGATGCTAAAAAAACTTTATACCCTGACGTAATAGATACAATCAAAGCTTGTGAAATATTAAAAAAAGAAGGCTTTACTGTAATGGCTTATACAAGTGATGATCCAATTATTGCAAAAAGATTAGAAGATGCAGGTGCTGATGCTATTATGCCACTTGCTGCTCCAATTGGTTCAGGACTTGGAATTCAAAACCCATATAATATTGCATTTATAAGAGATGCAGTAAATGTTCCAGTTTTAGTAGATGCTGGATTAGGCTGTGCAAGTGATGCTTCTTATGCAATGGAATTAGGTGCAGATGGGATTTTAGCTAATACAGCAATCGCTCAAGCACAAAATCCTATGCAAATGGCAGAAGCTTTTAAGTATGCAACAATTGCAGGAAGAATGAGTTATTTGGCGGGAAGAATCCCTAAAAAACCTTATGCGACAGCAAGTTCTCCTGTTGATGGATTGATACAGTTTTAATCAAAGAAACAAGGGATTTCAAAAAAATATCTATTTTCTTGCAAAATCCCTTGACATAACTATTAAAACATAGTATAATTCCGTCCACTTTTTGAAAGAATAGTGTTTGTCGGAGTGTAGCGCAGCCTGGTAGCGCACCTGGTTTGGGACCAGGGGGTCGGAGGTTCGAACCCTCTCACTCCGACCATTTTGAACTGGTAGGTATAGCTCAGTTGGTTAGAGCATCTGGTTGTGGTTCAGAGGGTCGCCGGTTCGATTCCGGTTACTTACCCCATTTTAATATAAGCGTCTGTAGCTCAGCTGGATAGAGCAATGCCCTTCTAAGGCATCGGTCACACGTTCGAATCGTGTCAGGCGTACCATTTTACAAGATTTTGTTGAATTACCAATCAACTAAATCTTTTTTTTTGTCTTTTTTAAGACACTCAGTGCGGATGTGGTGAAATTGGTAGACACGCCAGACTTAGGATCTGGTGCCTCGCGGTGTGAAGGTTCAAGTCCTTTCATCCGCACCATCTTTTAAAACAAAACTTATTTTACAATTTATCTCACGATTCATTCTAATTTGTTTTTTATTCAAATCGCGGAATAGAGCAGTTCGGTAGCTCGTCGGGCTCATAACCCGAAGGTCGCAAGTTCAAATCTTGCTTCCGCAACCAATCAATTGAAATCACTTCAATTTTACAACTTCGAGATCGCGGAATAGAGCAGTTCGGTAGCTCGTCGGGCTCATAACCCGAAGGTCGCAAGTTCAAATCTTGCTTCCGCAACCAAAATACTACGTAACAATTTATCCTCTCTAAATTTTATGTCAAAAATAAAAAAGGAGAAAACATGACAATAGCAAATATAACGCTAAGTGAAAAAGAAGAAGTTTTTATGAGACTTGTTCTAAATAATGAGAATGTATTCGATGCTTGTAGCAAAGCTGGAATAATTCTTTCATCTACAGTACTATCCGTAATTAAAAATACAAATAAGTAATTGTTGTTCTATAGGTTCCGCACCTATAGTAATGCCCCTAAAAATGGCCTTATACCCTTTATTAAAGTTCACCATAGATTATAATCAATTTTCAGAACTTTTTAAAGAAAAAAGATGTACAATTCCCATCTATTTACTAGGGGATAGAAACCTAAGTAAAAATTATAAACATGCGTCTGTGGCTCAACTGGATAGAGCACTGGGTTTCGGCCCCGGCGGTTGGGGGTTCGACTCCCTCCAGGCGTACCACCTAGAAGCCCGATTTAATCGCTCTTTGAGAGTGTTTAGGTCGGGCTTTTTTTATTTAAACTTTTAAGGTATACCCTTTGCTTAATTTTAAAAAGAATTTACTATAATATTAAATGGCAAATACATTAGAACTTTCAGAAGACAGTAATAAAATTTTACATCAGATATTTAAAGCGATTAATATTGAAGTTCCATCAAGATTAACAAATTTATCTATTTACCAACAAATTGAAAATTTTACAGATGCAGAATATATTTATTGCATAGCTTATGAAATGCTTATGAGAACAGACAAATATAACACACTTTTAGAAGAGTATGAACCTCTTAAAAATATATCAAAAAATGATATGACTAATGATGAATTCTTAAAACTTAGAGAATTAATTAAAAAAATGAATGATTTAGGGCTTAAAAAGACAAGTTTTTTAGGTTTTGATTGTGATGATGACAGTGACCATGTATTTAAGAGAATTGAATATTATAATGAAGTTAACAGTAGTCCCTGTAATACTAGAATGTTTCATAAGTTAAAACTTGATTCAAATGAGAATATATACTATAAATTAGCAAAATTTTATTTTGATAAAGGTGAACTCTATACATTAATAAATGACTATTATTATCCTATACCTGCAGAAGCTAGTAAATTAGTTATGAACTCCCTTGAAAGTAAATCTCAATGGAAAACACAAAGAGAATGCAATGATTTTTATGATTTGTTAGATGATTATTATATTCCTTGTATTGAACAAACAACTAATACTATTAATTTTAAATCATTAAGTAGTAATACAATATATCTATCTGAACTTGATGAAGACTTTTTGGGCTTACTTAAAGAGAAAAAAACTAATGATTTATTAATACGAACAAAATCAGATTTTTCATATCATAGTATGGATTTTTGGAATAAATATTATGTAAATGATGTAAAGGATGGTTTAAATAAACTCATAGATTTTCACAAAGATAATAATTTTATATATGATCAGAACATTAAACATTCTGATGCATCTAAAAATGACATATTAAAAAATCTTTCAAACTTTTATATTCCATGTGTAAATAGATTGATAGCACCTGATATATTTGCATGGGATAGAGGAAGTGATTCAATATTAGATGATGATTTCACAAAAAAACTTAAATTTGATGGTGTCAAATCTATAGTTGGCGACAAAGGATATATTACACTAAAAAAAGAAGAGAATATTTACCTTGTGCAGCTTAGTGAACATATCTCACTTAGTTTGTTAGATGATTTATTTTTAGAAACACTTAGCTATGAAGATTTAAAAAATACATACATCAATACGGACCCTATATTTAGTAGACCAAGACTAATGTTTGATGAGGCAAGATTAACAAATATTCCAATTAATCTAAATTTATCAAAGGAAGACCTCCTGCTCTATATCTCACAAATTAAAAAAGCTTCATAATATGATAGAAACTAAAACATTAAGGTGGCTTCTTGAAGTTCGGGAAAGCTTTAAATATATAATTTAAAAGCTCACTTTTTTGTTCCATAATCCCTCAAGGTTTATGGAACTTTGTAGTTTTTACTTTTTGAACACTTTGTGGAACACGGGAAACTAATATGAGTGTTTCTGTAGCCATCCCCATAATTTAGACCACTTGAAAGCGAACTTTTCTGTATAATTTATAGGGGACATTCCATTATATCATTTGTAAAGTGACCTAATACTCACTTAATTAACTAGTTACTACTTCTATGGTGAAACTAGCCCCATCTTCAATATTTTTAACACTTATATCCCCTCCTATGTTTTCCATCAAAACATATTTTGCTAAATAAAGTCCTAACCCACTAGAATTACTAGCAGAATGGTATCTCTCAAAAATTTTATCTATAGGTTTTTCAATTATTCCACCTGCATTATCTTCAAACGTTATAGTTATACTTTTTTCATTCTCAGTTGTAATTATCTTTAATTCAGGTTTTTTAGTATCTCTATTTCTAAATGTTTTAATAGCATTTTCTATTAATATCATAAAGAGATTTCTAATTTGGTTTTTATGAGTATTTAAAAATATATTTGGAGTGTAGTTGACAGTAACTTTTATTCTATTTTCATTAAACTCTTGTTCCATTAATTTTAATACTGATTCGATCTCTTCCTTTAGTTCTACTTCCTTTTTAGAAGAATCTTTAACTGTATTCATCTTTAAAAACTCTGATGCAGTTTGTTTAAGGTATTGAGTGTTTAGTTTTATTTTATCTAAGTTTTTATCAACTATTTTGTCAATATCTTTATCTTTAAACTCTTTTGCTGTCTCTATATGTGTTATGTAGTTGTAGATATTATTTACTGGTGATTTCCATTGGTGATAGATACTTACCATAGTTTCACCCATATAGGTTAATTTTGAGTAATCATTTATCATCTCTTTATGTTTTTCATTTTCTTTCATTACAAGACGAGTTTTATATGCAAGGGCAAATGAAAAAAGGATAATCTCAGAAAAAGATCCAAAAAGATGGATATATCTTGTAAAGTTATTATACTCTAGGACTCCTGCAAATAATAAACCAAATATTAAAGAAGATGTGAGAAAAAGTGTTTGTGCAATAATATAAAAAATAGCTATTTTATTTTTCTTTTTGTGTAATACTATTGCAGTAAAAATTAATACAAATGGTAAAATTATCATGATTGGATGTATAACTTGTATAGCAATTTCTAAATTATATATCCCAAAAAAACCTAATACTAATAAAAAATAACCTGTATATAAAAGACTTTTACCTAGTCTTGGATAATAATCTTTTATGTTTAAAAGTTTTACACTAAATATAGTGTGAAAAGCTACCCAAAATATATGTGAAGTTGCAATTAAAAAAGTAGTCTCTAAAGAGTTGAATAAACTATTAAAAGGGGTATTGTGCTGAATTTGTGCTAGAAGATAGAAACACACAAAACCTATATAAAGTAGATAATTTTTATCTCGTATAGAAAAATATATAAACAAGTTATAAAGAAGCAATGCTCCAACAGCACCAACATACAAAGAGAATAAAGAATTTTTTAAAATTTTATATTTTACTAAATCTTTATCAGTACTAATATTTACCTTGAAGGTATGGTGAAATGGCGAAGAGTTTCTAATATATATATCTATCTTTTCCTTAGCCTTAAGATTTATTTCAAGTTCTGGATAGAAGCTTGCTATCTTTCCATCCTTGTTAAAAACATTTTGACCAATATTTAGAGTAGAAAAAACATTTTTATTATCAATAACAAATAGTTCTATATCCCAAAGAGTAGGTTCTGTTATAAAAAGTACTCTTTTTTGTATAGCTTCCGTTTCATTTTTTATTGAAAAGCGATACCAAATATTCCCTTCTTGTTTCCCTAGAGCAATGTTACTGCTTATTTTTTGAAACTCTTTAATATTTTGTATCTCTTTAAGGCTTAACTTTTTAGTTTTATCTTGATAATATTCAATTTCAAAATTCTTATATGAGCTATCATTATCTTTTATTACAATCTCACTGCTTAAAAGATGAGTATAAAATAAAAGTATAATCAATAAATATTTTTTCATCTTTTTAAAATATAGCCTTCGTTTTTTACATTTTTAATTATATCTACACCTATCTTTTTTTTGATTTTATAGATTTGACTTACTAGTGAGTTTTGATTACTATCATCACTATTTAAATCTATTAAAGTATCATAAGGGATAAGTCTATTTTCATTGAAAAGAAGATATTCAAGTATTTTATATTCACTTGAAGTTAGATCAATATTTTTATTATTATTGCTTATCTGTTTTGTTGTAAGGCTATATATACAATTATCTCCTAGTTGATACTCTAAAAGAGATTTCTTCTTCATCCACTCTAAGATATTATAAAACAACTCTTTTAACTCATTATGCTCAAAAGGTTTTACAAGGTATTCAACTAATTCTAGTTTTATAGCATTAAATAGTTTATCTTTATCATCATATGAACTAATTATAACTGCTGGTATCAAAGAATTTTCATTTCTAACTTCTTTTAAGAACTCATAGCCATTCATCATAGGCATATCATAGTCTACTAATAAGACATTACAAGATTCTTTTTTATATAGATCTAGTGCTTCAAATCCATTTTTTGCTATATATACATTATTGAAATAGTATTGTAAAACAGTACCAATACTTTCACAAGCTTCATTATCATCATCTACGTAAAGTACATTTAAGTTTTTTAATATTTTTAAATCATTCATAGTTGGATTATATTGTATCAAAATCAACACAAAATCAACAGAAAATAAAAATCATTATATTGATTTTGTGTTGATTTGGAAATGTTAAAATTTGAAGGGTAAGCATAAGGAACAATAGATGAAAAGAATCACTCTACTATTATTTTTATTTTATAGTAGTTATATCTATGCATCAAATGATGCAGGAAGTATTACTAAAGAAATAAATAAACAATTAAATTCAACTACTTTAAATCCATCATTTAAAGAGTCAAAGAAAGAGAAAGAACCCATTACACAAGAGGATCCAGCAGCTCTTAAATTAGTTGTCAAAGGTTTTGCCCTATCAGGAAATACTCTCATTGATTCAAATGAGATACAAAATATTTTATCACTTTATGTAGGGAAAAGTCTTAGTTTCAATCAGATACAAAACGCCACAAGAAATATAGCAGAATTGTATAGAGTCAGGGGATATTCCGCAAGAGCATTTTTGCCACCTCAAGAGGTCCAAAATGGAGTTATTCAAATCATAGTCTTAGAAGGTACTTTAAGTGCCATAGAGATAGATGCACAAGCAGTTGAGCGAATCAGTGCAACTTATGCTAAAAACATTATAAAGAATGCTCACTCTATAGGGAAAAAACTTCAAACTCAAAAACTCCAAAAAGGTCTGCTATTACTATCTGATACACCAGGTATTATTTCTAAAAGTACTCTAGTTCCAGGAAAAAAAGCAGGAGAGAGTAAAGTAAAAGTCAAGCTTAAGGATGCAAACTTGATGAATGGTTTCCTAAGCTATTCAAATACAGGTTCTAAAAGTACTGGACAACACCAAGCAGTATTGGCAGCTTCATTAAATAGTCCACTGGGCATTGGGGATCAAATAAATACTCAAATGATGAAAACAAAAGGGATTAAATATGGCAAAGTAAGTTATACAATCCCTTTGGGTTATAGTGGATTAAGAGTTGGAGTTTACGGTAATGCTATGAATTATGATGTGATTGATGGAACAGATGCTGATGGAGGTTCTTATTCACTTGGTCTTACAAGTAGTTACCCACTGATACGATCACGAGATTTAAACTTAAATTTTGGTATTAATTATGATCACAAATCATATAAAAACTATACATCAAATATCAAAGTTAGTGATAAAACAAATAAAGTTCTATCTACTGTTTTAAATGGATCTTATTTTGACAAGTATGGTATGTCACAGTTTTCTACGCAACTTTCTTTTGGAAAAATTGATTTAAGTGGTGAAGCCTCAGATCTATTAGCAGATAGTGTAACTACGAAAACTCAAGGAAGTTATCAAAAACTTTTCCTAACTGCACAAAGATACCAAAATATCAATGAAACACTATTTTTTACTCTTCTAGGAACTCTACAGTTGGCAAATAAAAATTTAGATAGTAGTGAGAAACTTTCCCTTGGTGGAGCTTATGGTGTTCGAGCATATCCATCAAATGAGTCAACAGGAGATGAGGGTTGGCTTATCAATGCAGAGATCACGAAAAGATTACCATACGGTTTTGGTGTAAGTGCATTTTATGATATAGGGAAAATTAAACAAAACAAAAATCTCTATACAAATTGGCAAGGAGTAATGACTGATAAAAATAGTTATTTACTTAAAGGTTTTGGAGTTGGTACCACTTATACCAAAGGAACATTTAGCGCAAAAGCAACTCTGGCATTCAAAGATGGAGATAATCCAAATCCACAACCAGATGGAAGTGACAATGACGGAACAAACAAAGACCCAAGATTTTGGGTGCAACTTAACTACAGTTTTTAGGAGTAGAGCATGAAATTTAATCATCAATTTAGTAGTAGATTTAGAATCCTTTCAAAAGGAAGAGTTGTTTTAGCTATCTCAGTACTAACAGCAAATATGCTTTATGCAGCACCACAAAGCAACGAACTTCCTACAAATCCTAGCATAGCCCATGGAAACATCGGTATAAGTTCAAGTGCCCCCAATACTCTTAACATAAACCAAACAACCAACAAAGGTATCATAAACTGGGGAACTTTCAACATAGGTTCAGCTGCATCAGTAAAGTTTAATCAACCAAACATAAGTTCCACTACACTAAATAGAGTAGTTGGAGGAGGATTATCTCAAATTGCAGGAAATCTAAGTGCAAATGGAAACATCATCCTCATCAACCCAAACGGAGTTGTTTTTCAAAATGGCTCTAGTGTCAATGTAGGCTCAATAGTAGCTACAACTATGAACCTAAAAGATGAAGACTTTTTAAACAACAATCTACACTTTACAAGAGATGAAGCTACAGGGAAAGTGATAAACCAAGGAACTATCACAGCAACTGACAAAGGCTATATCGCACTTTTAGCCCCAACTGTTCAAAACGAAGGGGTAATTAAAGCAGTTCAAGGAACAGTAGCTTTTGCAAGTGGCGATGCTGTTACACTAGACTTTGATGGTGATGGTCTTTTACATGTAGAAGTCGATGGTGCAACAATCGATACACTTATAGAAAACAAAGCCCTTGTTCAAGCAGATGGTGGGCTTGTCTATATCTCAAGTAAAGCTGCAACAGATGCTTATGCCTCAACTGTATCAAACAGTGGGACAGTCAGTGCTACCTCTATGAGTGAAGTTGGTGGGAAGATTGTATTTTTGGGCTCAGATGTATCCAATAGCGGGACTATAGAAGCCATAGGGAAAAATGGTGGAGGAGAGATACTCCTTGGTGGAGATTGGCAAGGAAGTAACAGTGACATTTACCATGAAGCCACAACACTTACAACAACGCAAGATTCTGTTATAGATGCAAGTGCCATAGAAGATGGAGATGGTGGAAAAGTTGTCCTTTGGAGTGATATTAACAATGCTGATTCTGTTACTATAGCAAAAGGAACTATTGAGGCAAAAGCTGGAGTAAATAGTGGAGATGGTGGAAAGATAGAGACATCAGGAGCATCACTAGATACCAGTGGAGTTACTATCAATGCAGGTACTACAAATGGTAAAAGTGGTTTATGGTTAATCGACCCTTATGACTACACTATTGATGCAACAGCAGCTTCAAATATTGCTAGTGCATTAAATACAACCACAGATGTCACTGTTACAACACAAAGTGATGTTGCAAGCTATGGTTCAAATGGTAATAGTGCTAGTGCAGGTGATATCACCGTAAACTCTGCTATCTCTAAAACAGCTGGAGGTGACGCGACTTTGACACTCGATGCTGATGGAAGTATCAACTTAAACGCAGACATCACTTCAAGTCAAGGAGCACTGAATCTCACTTTTAGTGATAGTGTTATATTGCGCGACAATATTACACTAACTAGTAATGGGGGAGATGTCACATTTGCCAGCACACTAGATGGTTTTTGGAACATGAGCGTTAACGCAGGAAGCGGAGATATTGCTCTTCAAGGTAATGTGGGAGGTACAACTGCACTAGATCAGCTAAATCTAACTAGCTCTAGCGATATTTTGCTAAGTCAAAGTAGCAATCCAATCACCATTACTTCCTACGGAACTCAAACATATAACGGTGCAGTTACTTTACAAGGCGATACAACGATTCAATCATTGGGACAAACTGCCCAGACTCTACTGACTAATTCATCAGGAACTCTTGACTTTAGCGGACAAACCGCGCGTCTTGAAATTGAAATTGTAGGTGCTGCCGGTGGTTCTGGCGGTACAGATTCCAATCATGGCGGGGGAGCGTCAGGTAATGCCGGTAGGGTTACTACTGTAGTTCGTGTTGAAAATGAAACTCTCGAAGTAAGAAAAGGTGGTACTGGTGGAAATGGAGCGGCTACAGGTACAGGAGATCCAGAACAAGGTGGTTCAGGAGGAAGCGGCGGTTTTGCTGAGTACCGTGGTGGTGACGGTGGTAATGCAGGTCTTCAGGGTGAATCTGGAGCTGGTGGAGCTGGTGGTGGAGCTACAGTAGTACGCTTTAGCTCTGGAGATCTCGTTGCTGGTGGTGCCGGTGGCGGTGGCGGTGGCGGTGATAACGGTGCTGGTGGACAAGGTACATCAGGCGCGAACCAAGCCAATACACTAGGCCAAAATGCAGAAGACGAAAATGCTGATTCAGGGAACTTGGATACTGGTGGTCCAGGTGGAGGCGGTGGCGGATTGGCAGGCGGCTTAGCCGGCGTACGGGCACCAAATGACAATGATCCTGGTAATGGGGGATATAGCGGTACATCAGGTGCAGCAAGCAGTCTTACAAATGACATATCATCTATCACTACGGACACTTCAAGAGAATTTGGTAAAGTAGCGATTAGCAGACAAGCTATTGCTTCAGGGGTTATATTTAATGGCACTGTATCGGGTAGTCACGATTTGTCTGTTGATGTGGACAATGGCGGGACAACTCTGATAAATGGTGGTGCAGTATCAACCACTGGTACTCAGACTTATAGTGAAGTAGTAACTCTAGGAGCCGATGCAACACTAAGTGCTACTAATATTTCAGCCACAGAGATTGCTTTACAAGCTCACAACTTAACCATCGACGCAGATTCACTAAGCAGTAGTATCAACGGTGTCATCTCAGGTACAGGTGGGCTGATAAAACAAGGAAGTGAAACCTTAACGCTCTTAAGTACAAACACCTATACAGGTGCAACTACTATCAATTCTGGAACCGTAGTTATCCAAAACAACGCACCAACTACTGCTTCTAGTAGTTTTGATGGCTCTGGTGCACTAAGAATTGAGTCTGTTGTGGACAGCTTTAGTAACCCTTTCTCTACATTGGGTTGGACTTTTGGCTCTACGCTAGGTGGGTTAACCATAGGAAAAGCATCAAACACTGCCGATGTCACAATAGGTGGTGCGACTAACATCTCAGGACCGTTCACAGTGTATGGGAATGATATTACTATAGATTCAGGCTCTCCTATTTCTAAAACTGCTGGTAGCGACACCACTTTAACTCTTAATGCTAAGAGTGATATCAATATAAACGCAAACATCAATTCAACTCATAATGCACTCAATCTTGATTTTGATGCACAAGGCACCATTAATGCTGCGAGTATCTCCTCTCTAGATATAAAAACCAATGGTGGTACTCAAACTTATAGAGGTAATTTCAAAGTAGATGCCCCTAATGTCTCTCTCTCAACTGTAAGTAGTAGCCCTACAGGTAATGACATCACCTTCACAGGCAATATTGACGCTAAAGCTGCTAATAACAAAAACAATAATCTCTTTATGCTCAGTGGCACAGGTGCCATAGATGTTGCTGGAAGTATTGGTAGCACTACTGCACTGGGGTTTTTAGGCCTTGGTGGAACGGGTGAAATACGATCTGGCGATGTATGGAACTATGGATACAGCGGTACAGCACAGACTTTTACAACACCTTGGACAGGAACCTATCAATTAGATGTATGGGGTGCCAAAGGTGGCGGTACAGCTGGAGGTATTGGTGGCTATGCAGAGGGTGAAGTCTATCTTAATTCAGATGACTCTCTTTATGTTTATGTAGGGGGTAATGGAGGTGTTACTGCTGGAGGCTGGAATGGCGGTGGTGCTGGTGGTGTTGATACACAATATGGTCAAAATGGTGGTGGTGGCGGTGGTGCGACAGATATTCGTACCGATACCACCTTAACCTCACGCATTCTCGTTGCCGGCGGCGGCGGCGGTAGTGCAGTCAATACTACTGGTGGTCGCGGTGGAGGCTTTCAAGGAGATGCAGGGGAAACAAACACTTTTGGAGCTCCTACCTACTTTGGCTACGGCGGTGGCGGTGGAACGCAAGATACTGGGGGAAGCGTTAATAATACAAACTATGGGGCTACCAATGGAAGTCTTGGAGACGGTGGTAACGGAAGTACAAACATAACCGCTAAAGGCGGTGGAGGCGGTGGAGGCGGATACTATGGCGGAGGCGGTGGTTCATTAACTCCCGGAAACACCCACAGTAATGGTGGTGGATTTTCTGGCGGCGGCGGTGGAGGCTCCTCTTATATTGGGGGTGTCACTAACGGTTCCACAACTGCTGCTGGAGCAGGTGGTGGTGCATATGCGCGTGTAACTTTAGTGGAAGCTACGGCGTTTACTCCTGGCAATCAAAGAGGTGCTATCAATATTGCAGGGGGTGTCAATGTCGACACCTTAGAAACTGCTAGCACTGATTTTGACATTGCCTTGGCAAAAAGCACGGGCGATGTGGCTATTGACTCAAATGTTGAGTTTACAAACACAGGTAGCTTACAACTTGGCTCTGGCACTGCAAATCAGAGTGTCTCTATAGCAGGCTCTTTAACAGCGACTGCACCTCTAGCTAAACTTGGTGCAGATGTTACAACTACAACCACTCAAAGCTATGGCACTGCTGAGCTTTTGAAGTCAGTCTCTTTAGGAACAACAAATAACGATGTAAGTTTCAGCGGGGTAATTAACTCAAAAGCAACAGAGGCAAATGGCTTAACCATAAACCCAGGCTCTGGTACTATCACCTTATCTGCTGAAGTGGGTGGCGCAGCGGGTGCTGCACTAGGTGCACTTCATCTTCATAGTTCTACAGCGTTCACGCAATTGGCAGCAATCACTGCAGATGGGATTGGTTTGCACGGTACAGGAGCTTTTAACCTTACAAATTCAGGTAATAGAGTGAACACTCTAGCAGGTGGCGATGGTGCTACCAAGCTAGGAAGTGTAAGTTTTGTAAATGGCGGTGCGCTAGAAATTGGCACGGTTGGTGCAACAGGTATCACCGCCACAGGTGATGTGTTGATTGAAACTCTATCTAGTGATTTAACCCTTTCACAAAACATAGCTACAGACAGTACCTCAAACTCAGCAGTAGTGCTCAATGCAGGCAAAGCCACAGGTGCAGGTACAGCAACTGGTGGAAATATCATCATTAACGGTTCACCGACCATCACTACTGGCGCAAACGGTCGCGCAACTTTGTATTCAGGTAGCGTGAGTGATAGCACTGGTTTGACTGATTTTGTCGGCTCTGGGTCTGGGCGTTTTCGTTATAACAGTGACGAAACAGCTACCAACTACACAACCGCATTGAGTACAGGTCTATACGCCATCTACCGTGAACAACCTACTGTAGATATCAGCGGTATGACACTGAGTATGACCTATGGTGATGATCTGCCTTCAATGACAGCTGATGACGCGGCTAATGGTGCAGTAAATGGCGATGGTGCTACTTATACAATTGCCGGTCGAGTAAATTCTACTAGTGGCAATATCAAAGCGAGTGCAACAGCTTATGATATTTCCCATTCTTTATCAGATTTGGGCTACGCAGATAGCAGTTCTACTACCAGTGGTAAATTAACAGTAAATACCAAAGAATTGACAATAGATGGCTTTAGCGTAGATGATAAGATTTACGATGCTACTACTACTGCCAATATCACTAGTGCTAACACACTAGGAGGTCTTGCTGCAGGAGATTTGGTTACAGTTAGTAATACTGGTGCTACCTTTAGCGATAAAGATGTCGACACTGATAAGACGGTAACACTCAGTGGCGTGGCTTTGGCTAGTGGAAATGGCAATAACGATGCAGCCAATTACACTATCGCTACTACAGCAACCACTACTGCAGATATCACACCAAAGACAGTTACACTCTCTGCGAATAAAACCTATGATGGAACAACAGATCTGAGTGGTTTTGTTACATTAGGTGGGTTTATTGGCGCTGAAATACTTACATACACAGGAGCGACGGCTGACGACAAACATGTCGTAACACCAGATAAGTTTATCAATGCGATTACTCTTGTTGATGGGGCAAATGGTGGTCTGGTAAGTAACTACCAGCTACCAACCCTAAATGTAGCAAATGCACCTGTAACTATAAATGCAGCAACTCTTACACCTACGATTACTAATGCAGGAGTTACAAAAACTTATGATGGTACTACAAACGCACCTACTGGATTTACTCCAACATATAGTTTTGCAGGACTTGTAGCTGGAGATAGTGAAGCCAATTTAGGATATACAAGTGCTGCATATGATGATAAAGATGTAGCAGATGCAACAAAAATTACTTTATCAGGAATGAGTATCTCAAGTATTGCAGGAAGCAATGGCTCACTCTCAAGTGACTATGTACTTGATGCAAATACAAAAGATTTAGCAGCAAGTATCACCAAAGCCGCTTTAACGGTAACGGCAAATGATGATGCTAAATTTGTAACGCAAGCTGATGGTGCAACTTTTAATGATGTAACATATAGTGGATTTGTAGGTGGTGAAACAAGTGCAGTTCTTGGAGGAGTTCTAACTTACAATAGAACAAACTCTGGAATAAATACAGCTGGTGTCTATAATGATGTTTTAGAAGTAAGCGGATTAACTGCTAATAATTACGATTTCACATATATAAAGGGTGATTTTGCCATCGTACCATCTGATCAACTTTTAGTAAGAGTTACAAATGTAAGTGATACTTATGGGACAGATACGCAATATGCTATAACTAGTGTAGAGTATGAAAATGGCGGAACTGTTTATAGACTAGATGATGCTAGTATTGCCAATAGTGCTACATCTATTGATGCAAACAACGAAGTTACAGTAACAGATGGAGCAAGTGCAACAGCAACCTTTACAGTAGCTCCACAAAGTGTATTAACTTCTACAGCTGGTAAACTTGTGGTGGGAAGTTATCAATTAGATGTAAGTGGTGCAGTGACTGAAAACTCCGCTAATTTTAACGACATCATTACCGTGGTTGGTGCCCACCAAGTGAATACTAAATCTATAACTGCCTCAGCAAGTAGTGTTTCAAAAGTTTATGACGGCACTACAGATATGTCAGGAATTAGTTTAGATTTAGCAACACTTGAAACTAATGATGTGGTAACAGTTGATGTAATAGGAACATTTTCAAGTAAAAATGTGGGAACAGGTCTAAACTATACTATAAATAATGTTGGATTAAATGGAGCAGATGCATCAAACTACTACTTAAGTGGTGGAAATAGTTTTAATGGAAATGATGGTGAAATAACTAAAAAAGATCTAACAGCTTCATACACAGCTACAGATAAAACATATGATGGAACCACTGATGTAGTAGTAGCTGAATCTACAAATGATATAGTAAGTGGTGACAGTGTAACTATCTCAGAGTCTGCAGCATTTAGTGATAAAAATGCAGCTACAGGAAAAATAGTAAATATATCTTCAATAGCTTTATCAGGGACTGATGCAGGAAACTATAATCTTACAAGTACAACTGCAACCACAACCGCAGATATCACAAGACTTGACTCTGTAACATGGACAGGTGGAGCCACTGGAAACTGGTTTGACCCAGCAAATTGGGCAGGTGGAGCAGTACCAGATCTTAGTAATGTTGCAAATGTAGTGATTCCAACAGGAACAGTTGTGAGTTTTGATACAAGCGGAGCTGTAAATCCAGCTGATGCTTCGGGAGATGTCAATATAGATAGTTTAGGAACTCTTGGAAGTTTAACAATGGCTGATGGAGTTTTAAATATCTCAAATGATATGACACTTGATACTTTCACTCAAAATGGTGGGACACTTACAGCTGGTTCTATCACAACAGATACTTTAAATCAAACAAGTGGTTCTACAACTACTACTGGAGATTTGAGCGTAAATAGTGAGTTTTCTCAAGAAACTTCTGGAACTATTAGTGTTGGCGGAGATACAACTATTAGTGATACTACAGGTGGAACAACTGTTGGAAATCTAGATACAACAGGAAGCACTTCTGTAACAAGTACAGATGGTGATATAACTCAAGCCAATGGAACTACAACTGTAGCAGGTGGTACAACAACACTCGATGCAGGAACTAATGATATAACATTTGATAGTGCAAATAATGATTTTCAATCAATAGTAAATGTAAGTGCAAATGATATAACTTTTGCAGATGTAAATGGTTTAGAAGTTGTTTTAGATGCAAGCGGAAATAGTGATCTAATAGTAGGTGGAAACTTAGCAGTTTCTGGAAGTACAAATGATTTATCAACCACTACAACAAATAGTGGAAACACTAAATTTGGAGACACCAAAGTCAATGCTAATTTTGATGTTACAAGTGATGGAGATATCACTCAAACAGATAAAATAGTAGTATCTGGTACAACAACACTAGATGCAGGAACAAATGATATAATACTTGATAATGCAAATAATGACTTTCAATCAACAGTTAATGCAACTGGTAATGATATTTTCTTAAGCGATAAAAATACATTAATACAGGGAAGTATAAACGCTAGTGGGATAAAAATAACAACTGTAGCACCAATACCGGATGCTGGTTTGTTAACTAATCTGCAGATACAACCAATAAACATAGAACCTTCAATTGTAAATAATGATATAGATTTAGGAGATATTGGAGATCAAAATGTGTCAACTCAATCAGTTCTAGATTTAGATGCAACACCGACTCAAGGATTAGCACAAGGGGACAATGAAGCAAATAGTACAAATCAAAATAATATTACTGATACAAATCAACAAATGAGTTTTGATGGTATTATTGTTGGTACTACAAATAAAGGGGCAGATGTAAAAGCTATTATTGTGGAAGGTAGCAGTACTAGTGATATACCTATAACAATGTTAGTAACTGTGAATTCATCTGAAGGATTAAGTTTTACAATACCAAAAAGTATAGTGAATCAAGTTTCCCAAAATAATAAGACAAGAGATCAAATAGTAAAAGCAACCTTGACTGATGGAGCAGAACTTCCCTCATGGATAGTATTTGATATAGAAACAGCTAGTTTCACTTCAAGTAATGTTCCTGCAAATGGACTGCCATTGGTTGTAAAAGTTTTAACTATTAGTGGAAAATCTATTGAGGTAGTGCTAAAAAATAAATAATTAAACTCTCTGAACAAATATTTTAATTTTAGAGTCAATTAGTTAAGAGAAAATAAAAGTAGGCAAGGAGGACTATGTTCCCTTCCTACTGAAACTTTTAGGTGCACAGTTCTTATAAAAGTAAAATAAGCCTCAAGATAGATACATAAAATAAACTTAACAAACTGTACCTTTTGGCTCAAATTAGGCTAAATAAGATTAACCATGCTAAAATTCTAGGAACTATCGATTGCTGACACAATGTTATGAACGCTCTCATTTTATCTATCAAATAATGAAAATTTTATGGCTACTTTTGTAGCTGTGGTCTTTTCTTTTTTTCTTTCACCTTTTACTCTAACTTTGTATATCAACATAATTTACAAAATCACAGTAAATCTAAGCTTTTAGAATTTTGTATACATAGTTTACTAGGAGGCTTTGGCATAGTTCATTTTAGGAATATAAAGTATTATTATATATATTAATATTATAAAAGATAGTAGCAATAGTGGTAGCAGTACTAGATATTGTCACTTAAGAGTATGTGTAACAAAACACATACTCTATTATTCTTTAAAGAGTAACTTGCTTAAGATGAACTAGTGTAGGAGATAAAGGTATTATTCTTGTTCATAAATGAAGATTAAAAATAAAAAACTTTGTATACATACTATTTATTTGATAGAAATATCAAAATTAAATAGTAAGGATACAAAATGAACAAGAGAACAGTAAACAAAAGAAAAGATAGTAACAAAGAGTATGTTGATGCACTTCAAGATAAATTTGCTAAATTATGTGTTGTAAGAGTAGATCTTTATTGTAATAAAAATGAAGATAAAGTGGCAGATGTATCGCTAGAAGATGCAAATAGTGACTTTAACCGTATGATGAGTAATAGACGAAGTAAACCAGCGGTATTTAAAGACAATGTTGGTTATATCTGTAAAAAGGAAGATACACCTGATAGAGGTGTTCACTTCCACACCCTGTTTTTTTACAATGGTGATAAGGTTATGCAAGATGCATACAAAGCAAAACAGATAGGGAAATACTGGAGTGATGAGATAAGAAAGGGGAATGGTCACTATAATAACTGTAACTTAGGTGCAGATAAAAAATATGGTGACAATAATGGTATTGGAATGTTAGATTATAAAGATAGTGACAAACGAAAGAACCTTGATACGGCAATTGGCTATATGTGTAAGGATGAACAGAATATTGAAGCTACTACAGATGCAAAGAAAAACAGATCAATTGTTAGAGGCACTATGCCAAAGAAAAAAAGTACAAAGGGTAGACCAAGAAAAGAGTCAAAAGAAGAAATAGTAAAATAATCAGATTATTAAATTCAAAAGATTAAAACCTATAACTTGACATATTTTTTATTTTGTTCTAGAATATAGAACATTAAAACTATAAAGTAGAATATTTGTATTAAAATATAGTACAGGAGTAACTTATGTTAGAAGTATTATTTGGTAGCAAGAATGCAGAAAGAACGCTTCAGTACCTATTAGCTAGAGAATCAGGATATACACGAGAGATTGCTGACTTTTATACAGTAAGTCCATCTGTAGTAAAGAAGCAACTTGACAAGTTTGAAAAAGCAAATATTATTGTAGGGAAAAATATCGCAAATATAAGAATGTACGAGTTAAATAAAAGATATGCCTTTTATGATGAATTAACAGCATTATTAAAAAAGGCTAGATCTTCATATTCAGATGAAGATAGAATGAATCTTGTCAGAAAAGGGAGACAGAGACCAAGGTCTAATAAAAAACCATTGAAAATGAGAAGTGAAAATGATTAATCCATTAGATAAAATCGAGGCTTTAGAAGATACAGCAGCATATATTTGTACAAGATTGAAAGAAAAAGGTATTGATGTAGTACTTTCAGGTGGAAGTTGTATGGAAATCTATACAAACTCTAACTTTTCATCTTATGACATAGATTTTATTGCTAATCCAGCTTATACAGCAAAACAGATAGAAAAGATTATGCTAAATCTAGGATTTGAGAAAACTCAATCGAGATATTTTAAATATGAAAATAATCCAAACTATATAGAGTTTCCTTCTGGTCCTGTTAGTTTAGGAAATGAATTCCCTAAGAAATTTGATGAACTAAAAACACATGTTGGAACATTAACACTACTTACCGCTACTGATTGTATTAAAGATAGATTATGTGCTCTTGTTTATCATCAAGGGGTTGAGTGTTTTAATCAAGCAATAGCAGTTGCTCATTTGAATGAAATTGATGAAGAAAATTTAGTTGACTGGGCAAAAAAAGAAGATAAGCTTATGATAGAGAAAGTAGATAATCTTTTAAGAAATCTAACTTTATTAAAAAAAGAATATATTGCAGACGAAGACAAAAAAGAGTATCTTAAAAAGAGAGCAAAAGCTTTATACTTGGATGTAAATAAAGATAGTGATTTAGAAGATTTAAAAGATGATTTGTTGGATGATTATGTCTTAAGACAAATTCTTAATATTAAGTCTGATGAAGAGTATTACTCTAAAATTGATAAATTTTTATGCTCTATATTTTAAGCTAATTTTTTAAAAATTAAAAGAAATGAGTATGTAGTAATAAAATGAAAAAGATAAATTAATTTATAAAAAATATTTGTAATAAAAAAATAGAGTAAATATAGGATATATTTGAATAGAGAAATAGCCTTGTAGTAACTTGTTTAAGGGCTTTGTATAGACACTGGGATGTTAGACAAGATGGTAACCATATTAACATCTAATATAACTGCCATAAAAAAGAGAAGAAGAACCCTACCCATTATTAGGATAGAGACTCCTGTGTTTGTTTTAAGATGGTAAAAAAGTTGTTTTTTCACCACTAATTAATGACCAGTTATTGAAAAAATCTTCTTCAAGTTCTTGATTTGTTTTGAAGATAAAAGAGTTATTATAAGGTTCAATTCCATGAATATTTTTTAATCGTTGGAGGATAGAATTTTTTACACTTTCATATTCACATATGATTACAACTCTATGAGAACTCTTTAATTTGTATTTTTCATTTGCAGACTTTTTAGATATTGCAATCAAATGTGTTTGTAATTGTCCAAGTAATCGCTTCGTATCTTTGCCATTATGCTGCTCGCAGAGATAAAGATACTTTTTTTCATTAACTTCCAATAATGTGTTAATATCTGGAATAAAAGAAGTGTCTTTATCAATAAAAATTCTATTTAGTGCTGTGACAGTTTGTTTTTTATCATTAGACCTATTATTCCCAGCTTTGTCAAAGTAGTAATTTAAAAAATTAACATTACCACCATTTGCCTTTAACCACATGTTTAGATTAATATGAAAATCAATGCAAGATTTTCTATGATGATAATCTCTAAGTTTAATAGGATTTAAACCTTTGTGAACTTTTATCTGATCTTCTGAATATTCTAGTTCATCCATTAAGAATTTTTTACCATGTTTTGTTAAATAGTAGAAACTCTCCAACTTACCATCTATAGGATTAAAATTATACTTTAATATTAAAGGTTTTTTCATATCTGTCAAAGGTTTTAAAGATTTAGTTAAATATTCTCTTCTTTTATATAACCCCATCTTCACAACTTGTGAAGATGTAAGGTATCCATAAGTAGCCAATAACTCAATAATGGCTACTTGTGTTTCAGTTAAATAAAACATCATTTTATTCTCCTATCTCAAGACTTGGTACTACTAATGTTGAATCATTAGAATTATTTTCATTTATAGTACTCTTTGCAAGAGTATTACTATCATCTGCAGTTTTTCGATAATATTTTTTTAATATATACTTTATAATTTTCTTGTGCGTATACCTATCAACTTGATTTCTATCATCAATGTATTGGTCTGTTGTAGTTATCTTGAATGCAGCTTGTGAACCAATCTTTACATAGAATTCACCCATACTTAGATTTTCTAAAAGATTAACATCCATATCCATCTCAGTTGCCATCTTTGCTAAATTCTTTGTTGAGTTTTTACCAACAATCTTTATCCCTGATGCACTTAATATACTATCAATATTTTTGTTATCAAGTTGTTGAAGGTGTTGATGTGAACAAACTAGAAATAACTTATTTTTTCCAGACTCACTTAGCATTGATTCTGCAACATTCCCGAAGAAGTGTTGATATTCATCACACATTAAAAATGTAGGTATTCTAGCGTCTATAGGTAACTTACTTCTTCTCTTTGTAATATAATTTACTTTTGATAAGACCAACTGAATCAAAGCTTTTTTTGTTTCATCTTGTATATCACTTGAAAATCTAAATACTATTCTAGTATCAGGAATAGTAAGAAGTTTATCGAGGTTGAGTGTATTCTCTCCTACGGTAAAATCATAAAAGTATGGATCCAGTAAAAAAATTTGTAGTTTAGTTTCTAATGCATCTTTAGAAACTTTAAATTTACTCTTACTAAATTGAGTTTTAAAAAAAAGTCTATGGGGTAAAATTGGATTATTTAATCCATGTTCAATTAAATCTTCATTATTATCGTCATCAAAGAATCTAATTAAATCTTCCATATTTCCACCAATACTTATCACTGTTGATATAGATGGAATCAATAAGACTTTCATATTAGGACTAAAATCCACTCCTAATATATTTCCAAAAGTTAACACTAACTCTTGGGTTAAGCGTTTGATATTTTCAGGAGACTTCTTTTTAAGAAAAAAAGGATTCATAGTAGGTGCAAAACCATTTTTCAATGTTAAATCAATAAAGATAATATCTTTTACATCGTTATATTTTTTCAACAATTGCATTGAAACATCACCATGCGGGTCCACAAATATTGTTATAGTATTTTTTAAATAAGAGAACATTATAAAGAGTAACTTTAAAAGCTCAGTTTTACCAGACCTTGTCCTAGCTAAAACATAAAGATGATTTAATAAGCTAACTAAAGGGAAAACATCACCACCAGTTTTTGCCTCTTCTGGATGAAATGTTTTTGACCTCTCTTCATTACAATATTGTACCATTTCATATCTATTTGTGTTCATCTTAATTTCCTCCCACTTGGTGTTCTTCTAGCCACTTATCTATAGCTATTCTGTCATATCTAATATATTTACCAATCTTGCTAAAAGGTATATTCGAATCATTACTAACCATCCTCATTTTTGCTTGTGTTGATTTTGAAAAACCATACGTTATTTCAAGTTCTGATGGGTCAAGCCATCTTTTATCTAATACCTTTTCTACTTCTTTTGACTTTAAAAAATCATACTCTATTCCATGTAATAATGGATTAACCTGTTTCTTATTTACTGTATTTATAGATTCAGTCATCATATTTCCTTTACCTTCCCTGGATCCGGAAGAAGGATTTTAAATTTTAGAAATCGATTCTTATTAATTAAAGAAAGCAAATAATGAGCTCTTTTTACTTCTTTATGATGAAAGTATTCCAGATAATTTGTTTTTCTCTAGGGGATTTTTTTTGAAAAATTTCCCCATTGAAAATGAGTATATTTATTGTATGAAATTTATATTTAGTCTATAAGTGAAGTTAAAATATTGTTAGTTTGCATTGTTATAGTTAGCCCATCCATTGTTGCATAATGTTTAGAGACGGTTTGCATATCAGAGTGTCCAAGTGCTGTTGACATCAAATTGTTATTTGCACCTGCAGAGGCTAAAGTAGATGCCGCAATATGTCGAAAGTAGTGCATTGTTAATTCAGGAATTTTAGATTTCTCTTTTAACTTTTTTAATTGCCATTTCGGTGAACTCATTTTTTTACCTGTAGTAGGTGAAGGGAATACTAAAGTATTGTTAGTTTTACTTTCTTTTAGTGCAGTAAAGATTGGTTCGGGTAAGTGGTATAACTGGTCTTTTCCTATTTTATTATTATTTGCTCTAACAATAAATCTTCGATTATCTAAATCAATATCTGACCATTGTAAAGTTAATATTTCGTTGAGTCTTCTTGCATATAATGCAAATAAAAAAAGCGCTCTATAAAAAGGGTCATTTTTGTACTCATCCATTATTAGCTTGTATAGTAAAACAAATTTATCAGGAGCATCCATTACAGTTTTTTTAGTTGAGTCTTTTTTGGGTGGAACTATTTTAGGGATTTTTAAAATAATATCATTATCAAAGGCATATTGTAAAATAGGTCTTAAACATTCAACAGTTACTTTTTTTATGGTTCTTGCACTACAGCCATTTTCTGTTTGTTTTGTTAGCCCCTTTTTCCTCATTGCTGCTGCTAATGAATCAATATGAACTGATTTGATATTTCCTATCCTTTTTTTTCCTAGTTTAGGTTTGATGTGAAGTTTATATATAGCCTGTAGCTCTTCTGTCCAATTTGAAGGTGTACGGTTTTTAAAGTAAACTTCTGCAATTTGATCAAGTGTTGAAGAATCAGATATTGAATCATTGCTATTTTCAATATGTTGTCTGAATTGTTGTAATTCCAATTTAGCTTTTGAAACTCTTGTTCGTTTGTCCCAATCCTTTTCTGCATAGTTTAAGAAGCGTCTATGTTGTTTGCTATTGTATTTAAAATTAATGTAAAATTTAGTTGCATTCAAATTTGATTTTAAGTTTGATTCAACTTTTTCTGTGAACTCTTCATATTTTGATGGCATGCATATCCTTTAATATTGGTATACCCCTTGGTATACCCCTTCATATGAATTATTATATATTAAAAAGAATAAGGCTTTAATTATAAATCCCAGAAAAATGGGCTTTTGAAGCAATAAGAAATGAAAAGAAATATATGTCTTCGGATTTCGGCCCCGGCGGTTGGGGGTTCGACTCCCTCCAGGCGTACCACCAAGAAGCCCGATTTAATCACTGTTTGCAGTGTTTATGTCGGGCTTTTTTTATGTCTATTAAAAAATTACTTCTTTTTTTCTAAGAGGAAACTTACTCTATTCTTACTTTGTCATTTATTTTCGCTCATTTTACTTTCTTTCACAGCTTTGCTTTTCCTTTTTTTGATGACTATTAACACTTCTTTATATAAATCCATTCTAATTATTTAATTAAAACTTCTTTTTTAAATTAAATATTAAAATTTAAGGTTTTATTAAGTTTTATGATAGATTTTTGTTATTTGTGACCTTTATACTTATCTTAAGTTTTAAATTACAAACGAAAGAAGATACAAAAATAGTCGGTCACACAGACCTAATAATACACAAAGTTAAATTTGTTTTATTTAAAAAAAGGAAAAATCATGAGAATGTCAAAAATAGTTTCATCTATGGCCTTAGCAGCAGTAATCGGTACAGGAGTGACAATACTTGCACCAACTGAGGCTAATAGTGCGGTATTAGAATTAAAAACTTTTAGTCAAGGTAATTTAGGAACAGTATATGTAAACCCTTACGATGTATCTCCATTAACAGCGGTTATTAATAGAGGTGGAAAATATATTGAGGATGTCCATGTTCGTGTCATTGCTAAAAAAGGTGGAGTTGATGTTAAATATGATGTGTCTCGTGGAGCATTATTAAACCATGATGGTGTACCTGTATTTGGTTTATATGCTAATTATACAAATAAAGTAGAAGTTACTTATTCACATAAAGGTAAAAAACAAAAAGAGATTTATAAAATTCAAACAGCTCCAATTGCAGGAATAGTAAGAGATGGTAGATTTGGTAATTTCCCTGATCGTAAAGTAAAAAAAGTAGCAAAAGGTTTTGAAGATCGTTTATATTTTATAAATCATACTGTTGAGTCATCTCATCGTCCTCTTCAATGGCTAGGTGGTTCAGGTGCTGCTCAATGGAATGACTATACAGAAAATTTTATTGTTGATACAACAGGTGCAATACGTTGGTACTTAGATTATAAACATTTTTATGATCGTTCTGAAAGAAATATTGACAAAGGCGGTATGGTTATGGGTGTTCACCAAGTAGCTAATGGTGATATAGTTTTTGCACAAGCACAGAAATACTTCCGTTATGATTTAATGGGTAAAAAAGTATTTGAAAGAAAGTTACCATTTGGTTATGTAGACGCTAGTCATGAAACAATTACAATGGATAACGGCCATGTACTTTTAAGAGTAGCTAAATATCACTATACCCTTCCTAACGGAAAAATAGTAAATACAGTTCGTGATCATATAATCGAAGTAGATGAAACTGGTAAAGTTGTTGATGAATGGGCACTTCCTCAAATTTTAGGTAAAAACCAATTCCGAAAAGATTTAATTATGGCTCTTGATGCACGTGCTGTATGTCTAAATGTAGATATGAATGCGCACAAAATTGAAGTTAATGATGAACTTCCTTACGGGGATGTAACTTCAACTGGTGCTGGACGTAACTGGGCACATGTTAATAGTATGGAATATGACAAACAAGATGACTCAATTATTCTTTCTTTACGTCACCAAGGTATTGTAAAAATTGGTCGTGATCATAAAGTTAAATGGATATTAGCTAGCCCACAAGGTTGGACTAAAGATTTACAAGCAAAAGTGCTTAAACCAGTTGATTCAAAAGGTAAAAAAATTATTTGTGAAGATGATGGTTCTACTTGCCCAGGTTACGTAGATGACAAAGGTGGCTTTGATTGGTCTTGGACTCAACATACTGCATGGTTAAGTAAACGTGGTGATAACACAGGTAGCTTAAAAACACTAAGTGTATTTGATAATGGTGATGGACGTGGAATGGAACAACCTGCAATGAAAAAAGATAAATATTCTCGTGCAGTTGAATATGTAATTGATGAAAAAACTATGACAGTTAAACAAACATGGGAATTTGGTAAAGATAGAGGATTTGATTGGTACAGTGCAGTAACGAGTAATGTTGAATACGATACAAAATCAAAAACATATCATACAACTAGTGCGAATGTAAACTTATTAACACCTAATGCAACAAAAGCAGTTGTACTTGAAGTTGATCCAAAAAACAATGAAATTAAGTTTGAGATGGATGTTACAACTCTTGATAAAGCAGGTATTACATATAGAACTTTAGTTATCGACCCAGATGTATTCAAATATTAATAAAAAATAAATTTTAAGAGGTGCTTTTGCACCTCAATATATAAAGAGGAAAAACAATGTTATTAAAAAAAACAATAGGCGCACTTCTAATAAGTGCTGTGGCAATGCTTGGAACAGATTTTAAAGAGGGAGTAAATTATAAAACACTAGAGACTGCAATAGATGCAGGTAAAAACTCAGTAGTAAAAGTGTTTAGTTTTACTTGTCCTTTTTGTTATAAATATGATAAAGCAGTTACAGAAAAAGTTATTAAAGCAATACCAAATGTTAACTTTGAAGTATGGCATTTAAAAACAAAAGGTACTTATGGGCAACAAGGTTCTAATCTTATGGCTGTTGCGCGTGCAAGAGACTTAGTATCAGGTAAAGGAATCTTTGATAAAACTGCTTACCTTAAAAAAATGAAATTTGCTTATTATAAAGCATACCATAACAAAAAAATGAGATGGGATGGTGGAGAAGATGCCTTTTATAAAAAAGGTTTTGAAATTCTTAAAACAGATAAAGTAAGTTTTGAAAAAGAATTAGCAAGTCCTGCGGTTCAAAAACTACTTAAAAGATGGGATGCAGCATATCCTATTGCAAAAGTTCAGGGTATTCCTGGTTTTGTAGTAAATGGTAAATACTTACTAATGACTCAAAAGATCAAATCAAGAGATTATATGATTGATCTTATTAATCACTTGATGGCGAAGTAAGAAGTCTATTATGTTAGGTTTAATTAAAACTTACTGGGAAGATTTAAAATCTTCCCCTGTACAAACTATAGCTTCTTGGCAAGATGCAAGATTTTTATGGTTGGTAATGTCAGCAGCAGCTATGTTCTTAATTACAGTTGCACACAGTCTTTTTCAAAACTATGTATTTATGGCTCCTTGTGAGCAATGTGTATATATTAGATTTGCCTTCTTTTGTATGGTATTTGGTGGACTTATTGCAGCTATAGGACCAAAACAATTAATACTTAAAATTGTGGGATATATGTTAGCTTTTTGGGGAGTTATTCAAGGAATAATGTACTCAATAAAATTAAACACTATTCATCATGCAGCACATGGAGATGATCCATTTGGTGTGCAAGGATGTTCAGCCGAACCTAGTTTTCCATTAGGTTTGCCCTTAGATAAATGGTTCCCCGATTGGTTTAATCCAACAGGTGATTGTGGTTTTGATAATCCAATTCCACCAGAAGGTATAGAACTTAGTGCTTTACAACAATGGTTTATAGACTTTTATGCTGATGGTTGGTATTTAATTCCATCTCAACATTTAGTGAATATGGCGCAAGCTTGTCTTTTTGCTTTTATTGTTTGTTTTATTTTACTTAGTGCAATGTTTATCTCTTGGATTATTAGAGATTATGTAAGAAAAGATAATAAAAGTTAAATGGTCTAAAACAAGAGGATTAAAAATGAAACAATTACTAATAGGCTTTGTAGCTTTAATAGCAATATTATTTGGGATATTTAATATAGTTTCTACGGAAGAAGAACCAATAAGAATACATAATGAACAACTTTCAAAAACATTTATTTCCCAAAAAGTACCAATAATAGATATAAGAACAAAAGATGAATGGAAAAGAACGGGAATAGTTGAGGATAGCATTCTAATGACTTTTTATGAACCAGATGGAAGGTTTAATGAAGAGAGTTTTCTAAGAAATTTAAACTCAAAGTTTGATAAAAAAAGTGAATTTGCAATTTTATGTAGATCAGGAAATAGATCAAATAGAGTGACAAGATTTCTTGTTTCAAAAGGTTATCAAAATGTAATTAATCTTGCTGGTGGTATTAAGCAAGGTATCAAAAATGGTGTTCAGTTTAAACATCTTTAATTTTTTTTAAAAAAGTAAAAACTTGATCTTTTTCATAAATACTTGATAAGGGTCTTAAACGCATGAAAATAAAACTTCAAAGGATATTTTATGAAATTAACAAAATTAAGCCTATTAGCAATAATGGCCTTAAGTTCATCATCTTATGCAGCAGATACATTAGCAGAAGCATTTAAAGATGGAAAAGTAAATGGCTCAATTAAGGCAATGTATTGGGATAGAGAAATTCCTGCAGGTGAAGCAAGTCTTTTAACAATGGGTCTAAGATTAGGATATGAAACTGCAAGCTTAAACGGACTTGTATTTAGAGCAGAAGCTCAATCATCTTCTTCTCCTTTTGCCGATGATGAAGCAAAAACAGTATTTGGGAAAACGGCATTTGGTGGCGATATGTATGGACCAGGAGCAGTTTTATCAGAAGCTAATCTTTCTTATACTCTTTATAATACAAACTTAAGAGTAGGTAGAATGTACTTAGATACTCCAGTAGTTGCATCAAGTGGAAATAGAATGATTAAACAATCTTTTGAGGCTGCAACAATAGTAAATAAAGATTTAGAAAATACTATTTTAACAGCTGCTTATGTACAAAAGTTCCAAGATAGAACTGATGGTGCAGGAAATATCCCAGATTTTAATAAGTTTAATGATGATGGGGCTTATGCTTTATCTATAGAAACAAAAATAGCTGAGGGGCTTGATTTAACTTTAGCTTATTTAGATAATGTTGATGTAACAGAAGTTATCTTTGCACAAGTTAATTATGACATGGGTATGTTTGATGTTGGAGCACAGTATTATTACAGTGAAGATGAAGGTCAAGATGATACAAATTTGATTACATTTAAAGCTGGAGTAAAAGTTGGTGATGCATATTTTCATGGAGCTTATTCAAAAGTAGATGATGATGGAAAAGTGCAGTTTGGTTTAGGAGGAGGAGCAGATAGAGCATATGCTGGTTCTTTAATTTATTCTCCTAATTATGATGCAAATACAGAAACTTATCAAGTTGGAGCAGCTTATGATATTTCTGATAATGCTTTTGTAAAAGCTATGTATACACAAACAGATGATGATATTAATGAATATTCTTATGTAAGTTTTTTAGGTAGATATGCCTTTAGTGGTTCATTAAAAGGATTAAGCGCAGTAGTTCTACTAGAAAATGAAGGAAAAGATGGTGATAAAAAAGATTGGAGATTTAACCTTTCTTACGACTTCTAAATCTTAAATAATGAAAGAGTCAATATAATGATTCTTTCATTTCTAATAATAAAATATAGAATTAGTTAAATGATATAATGTTAAATAACTAAGAGAATTAATTTTTGGATTTTTATAAAGGATTAATATTAGAAAATTCATTTCAAAATTAGAAAACTACAAAGTTTACCATATTATGATATTAGTGATTGTCTTATTTTCTATGATAATGATACACAATTTTTATTTTATTCAAAGCAAATTGGAAGTCCTTTCAGAATTAAATAGAAAAGCAATATCTAAAGATATAGATTATACTATTCATTCGTGGATAGAGCAAAGAATAAACAATGTAGAAAGCAATGAAGGTTATTTATCTATAAAAGCTTTAGAAGGTGACCATGATTTAATAAAAAAATATCTCAATACTTTCTTAAATAATCGTTTGTTTTTTGATACAGTGCAAGTGTATGTGTATGACTACTATTTCTATGCAAATACAAAACTTCAATACGATTTTAGAAAAGGACTTAATCAAAAAGATTTTATAGAAAATAAAATGGTTATAAAAAGACCATGGCTTGTAAATACAAAGAAAACAAAAACAACAACAATGACCATTGTAGAAGAACATGGAACTTTGCTTGAAAAAACAATTAATATCTGTACTCCAGTTATCAGAAATAACGATGTCAAAGCTATATTATGTGGAATTATTAAAGTCAACGAAATATTAGAAAAAGTCAAAAAACTACATTTTCCTAAAAATGCATATTATTTTATTAGCGATAAAAAAGGAAATGTTTTAACAAAAATAAGTGAGAAGAAAAGAAAGGCGATAAAAGAAATATTTAGCAAAAATATACTTGACATGAATTCCCTTGATTATCAAGAGAGTTTACTAAATAAAGATATTCTTACAATTAGAAAATTTAATCATTTTGATTGGTATATTGGTGTTGCTATAGACAACAGTGTTATCAATAGTAAAATTTTACATAAATTTACGACTAATAGTATAATTCTTTTTCTTTTATTCTTTATTTTGATTATTATAATTAATAGTTCCCATGAATTTTTGCGAAGAAGAGTAGAAAAACAAAAAGAAGAGTATGAATATATATTAGCTCATCGTTCAAGAATGAGTGAAATAGGCGAACTTATTTCAGGAATAAATCATCAATTATATCAACCAATTAATTCTTTGAGTTTGCTATTAAGTAATACTCTTTTCCTTCAAAAACATAAAAAGCTTGATGAAGAAACTTTAAATGAAAATTTAATTATGTGCCAAAAAGCAACAAAATTAATGTCAAATACAATTAAAATATTTAGAAATTTTTATAGATGTAATGAGTCAGTTACAGAATTTTCTCTAGAAGAAGCTATAAATACTGTTTTACAAGTTATGCATATAGACTTAGTAAGAAATAATATCTTAATAGAAATGGATTATTCAAGTAAAGAAAATATAATTACTTCTGTAGAGAACTTCTTGCAGCAGATTTTATTAGTCCTTATTCAAAATGCAAAAGAAGCCTTACTATTAAGTGATAATTTTGATAAAAGGATATTGATAAAAGTTAATGTTGAAGATAAGTATACATATATTGATGTTATTGATAAAGCAGACGGAATATCAGCAGAAGTTATGCCTACTTTATTTAAAAATATGAAAAGTTCAAAGAAAAATCTAGGAAGTGGAATTGGTCTTTATTTTGCCAAAAAATTAGCAAAAGAGAAACTAGGAGGCGATTTGATTCTTCAAAAATCTTCTTCACCGACAACCTTTAGATTGTCCTTTTTAAACAAACTACAAACTAAGGAGCCCTTATGCATAGTCAAACCTTAAATCTATTAGAAAATATATCAGTATTAGTAGTTGAAGATGATGAATTAGCAAGAACGGCTATAAAACAAGGTTTAAAAGCATATTGTAGATCATTTTTTGTAGCAAAAGATGGACTAGAAGGCTTAGAGGTATTTAAAAAGTATCCAATTGATATTATCATCACAGATATACACATGCCAAATTTAAATGGATTTGAGATGATAAAAGAGATTTTAAAACTTAAATCTGGACAACTTTTTATAGTAATGACTTCATATGATACAGACAAAAATATTTTGAGTAGTATAAATGAAGGTGCTTGCAGTTTCCTTCGTAAACCACTTGATATAGAGGATTTACAAACAGCTTTATTATTAAATTCTGGAAATATTAAATATAAAAAACTTCAATTAACAGATGAAGTCTTAATTGACTACCAAACAGAAATGATTTATAAAGACGGGGAAGTTGTTTATCTTTCTCATAAGAGTAATAAGATATTCTGGATGTTGTCTTTTAATGTGAATAAATTAGTTTCTTATGAATTATTTGAAGATTTTGTTTATGAAGGAGAGGTTATTAACCATAGTACTTTACATAATGCTATTCTTAGAATAAAAAAACAATTTAAGTCTTTAAATATAGAAAACATACCAAATTCAGGATATATATTAAGAAAATAATATCTTGAATCCTCTATTTTAACCCTTTATATATTATAATATCGCTCATTATGCTATAAGTATTTAATCAAAAAAAGGAATAAAATGAATCATGATATATTAATATTATACGCTTTTGTCTCCTTCTTTTATATAATAAGTCCCGGACCAGCTGTCTTTTTAGCTTTAACAAATGGACTTGTACATAATATGAAAATAGTTGCAGTTTCATCTTTTGCAAATATACTAGGTTTATTTTTATTATCTGCAATTTCAATTTCTGGACTAGGTGTGATTTTAACTACCTCGGCAACTTTATTTATGATAGTTAAAATCATAGGAGTTGTTTATTTAATATATCTTGGAATAAAGCAATTTAGAAATGCTTCTTCTTTTAAATTAGAAAATGAAACTTCTATTAAAGAAAAAAGTTATAAGGCTGCTTTTTATGAATCTTTCTTTTTAGCAGTAACAAATCCAAAACCAATAATATTTTTTATTGCCCTGTTCCCTCAGTTTTTAAATCTAAAGAGTTCAATTGTTCCTCAATTTTTCATAATGACGGGAATATTTATGCTCTTTTCTTTTATAAGTCTATTTATATATGGATTTATAGCAAGGGCTGCAAAAGGATGGTTGAAAAATAAAAATACAATGATTTGGTTTCATAGAATAACTGGTGGAATGTTTATAGGCCTTGGTTTGACATTAACACAACTACGAAATACACAAAATTAATTTTTAAGTTTAATGTAAGTAAAAACAATAACTATAAGTAGACAAAAAGACAATTTTCCCAATATTAAGCCCTTAAATGATGAAGAAAATACACAAAACCGATAAAATTCAAAATTTAAGGTAGATGAAAGAATAAACCCTTGACAAGCGTGGAAGAATCTATTATAATTCCCGTCCAAAAACAGACGAACGACATCAAACGAGAGTAAGATGG
>Ga0193962_1000003_pt1 | contig 177054 bp, 166 predicted proteins | sample FB_5_MG_FD_140335 | JGI IMG/M metagenome (GOLD analysis project Ga0193962, IMG submission 140335) | Microbial mat bacterial communities from the Broadkill River, Lewes, Delaware, United States - FB_5_MG | ecosystem: Environmental > Aquatic > Freshwater > River > Microbial mats | place: USA... | reverse complement strand
CAGTGACATCTAAATACAAACTTGTATTTAGTATCTATAAGCGCGGTAGTAGTTTAGTTGGTTAGAACGCCTGCCTGTCACGCAGGAGGTCGAGGGTTCGAGTCCCTTCTACCGCGCCACTTTCATAAATAATTCATAATCCTTTTTTATATTTTTTATTAAGTCTTTATTAAAACTTTGTTATTCTTTATTTATAATAAATAAGGCAATTCTTAATGATAAAAGCAAAATCTCTTTACCACTTAATTTTATACAGCATAATTTTTATAATAATATTAACTTCTTCTTTTACTTTTATAATAATCGAAAATGCATTCGATGAGTTTCAAGAAAAAATTGAAATTATAAAAACAGATTTTGAAAATAAACAAAAAGATATAATTAAAGCAGAAATTAAAAGAACATTAAAATTCGTATCTTATTACCATGAAACATACAAAAATATAAAATCTGAAAAAGAAATACAAGATGGTATATTATATGCTTTAGAACATATGAGAGATAAAAAAGATTTGAGTGAATATATTTTTATCTATGATTTTGATGGTACTTCAATTTATTACCCTATTTCAGATAAAAATATAGGAAAAAATCTATATGAATTTACAGATGCTTCAGGGAAAAAAGTTGTAAAAGAAATTATACAAATCTCACAAAAGAAAAAAGGCGGTTTTGTACAGTATATTTGGTATAAACCAGAAATACAAAAAGAAGCTCTAAAAATTTCTTATTCACTTTCATACAAACCTTGGAATTGGACAATTGGAACGGGAATATATTTAGATGAAATAAATAAAGTAGTTCAAGAGAAAAGAGAAGAGTATGATGAAAAAATATCAAACTATATACTTCAAATACTCTCATTAACGATAATGTTAGTCTTATATTCAATCTTTATTTATAAAAATGCAACAATTTTAATTGTAAATGATGTAAGAGAAATAGGAGAATATTTTAAAGAGACTCAAAAAGATGATACAAGAATAAATCAAAATAGATTAATCTTTGGAGAGTTTAAAGTAATTGCAAATTATGCATATGATGCAATGCATAATATAAAATATAAAAATAATATGCTTATTGAACTAAACAGTCATTTAGAGGAAAAAGTAAAAGAACAAACAAAAGAATTAACTAATCTTATTGATTCACAAAAAAAGTTTTTAAAAAACTCTGTGCATGAAGTAAACACTCCATTATCTATTATTAGAACTAATGTAGATTTATTAAAAATGAATACCCCTAATAATAAATATATTTCAAATATAGAAAGTGGTGCAAAAATAATTCAATATATTTATGATGACTTGTCTTATTTAATCAAAAAAGATAGAGTTGAATATCCAAAAGAGTATATAGACTTTTCATCATATTTAAAAGAAAGATTAGATTTCTTTTATGGAATTGCTACAGCTAATGATCTATTTTTTGTTTTAAATATTGATGAAGATATTTATATTAAATTTAATAAAACAGAACTTCAAAGAATTGTTGATAATAATATTTCTAATTCAATTAAATATTCACATGCTAAATCTCCAATATATGTGAGATTAGCGTATTTTAATGATGAAATAATAGAGTTTAGCGTTGATACAAATTCTGATGAAATAAAGTCAAAAGATTATATTTTTAATGACTTTTATAGAGAGAATGATTCAAGAGGAGGATTTGGATTGGGACTAAAAATAGTAAAAGAGATTTGTGATAAGAATTTAGTTATAATTAATTTAGATTCAAATGAAAAACATACAAAATTCACTTATAGGTTTAAAATAAATGAAAATACTACTTCTTGAAGACGAATTAATGTTAAATAATGCCATATCTGAATATTTAAAAAATATTGGGCATATGGTAGAAAGCTTTACAGATGGCGAAGAAGTTATTAATAATGTTGACATAAGTTATGATTTACTAATTCTAGATATCAATGTACCAAAGAAAAGTGGCTTTGAAGTACTTGAAGATTTGAATAAAAAGAAAATATACATACCAACTATATATATCTCAGCACTTATTGATATTGAAGATATTACAAAGGCATATAATTTAGGTTGTAGAGAATATATCAAAAAACCTTTTCATCTAGAAGAACTTGGTATAAAAATAAACCAAATTTTGAAAAAAGACCAAAGTAATACTTCTCATATAAGATTTTCTGAAAACTATTCTTATTCTAAAAATAATCAAACATTATATTTTAATAGTGAACCACAAACATTAACAAAAAAACAACTTGAGATAATTCATATACTAGCCTTAAATATAAATATGATTGTTGACTTTGAAAGATTCAGAATTGATATTTGGGGTGGAGAGAATATTGACAATCCAACTATTAGAGCAGAGATTTCAAGACTAAAAAAAGCACTAAAAGAAGATTTTATTAAAAATATCAGAGGTTTAGGCTATAAAATTGACAGATATTATTCTGTTTAAAAACTCCCATAAATAGGCTCATATAGAGCCTATTTGCTACGTTAATACTACGCTTCAAAAAACTTTTCAAAAAAAAATTTAAATTGCTATCTTTTTGCTACATTGACCTATTATACTTTCGATGTTTAATTACTAAAGAGATTTTAGTAAAACTTAAAAGGAGTACTTATGAGTCCAGAAAAAGCTCAGGCATATTGGAAAGAAAATATTTCAATGATTCTTAAACTATTAGTAGTTTGGTTCATTGTTTCTTTTGGATGTGGAATTTTGTTCATAAATGAACTTAATGCTATTGAAATCAGTGGTGTTAAATTAGGATTTTGGTTTGCACAACAAGGTGCAATTTACGTGTTTGTTGTATTAATTTTTGTTTACGTTAAAGTAATGGCAGGAATTGATAAGAAATACGGCGTTAACGAATAGAAAGGGAAACTATGGAATTACAATCATTAATTTATCTATTCGTAGGTATTTCATTTGCTTTATATATTGGTATTGCTTTATGGGCAAAAGCTGGTTCTACTAAAGAATTTTATGTTGCTGGTGGTGGGGTTCATCCAGTTGCAAACGGTATGGCAACTGCTGCTGACTGGATGTCAGCTGCATCATTTATTTCAATGGCAGGTATCATTGCGTTTAAAGGTTCTGATGCAAGTGCTTATCTAATGGGATGGACAGGTGGATACGTTCTACTAGCTATGTTATTAGCTCCTTACTTAAGAAAATTTGGTAAATTTACTGTTCCAGATTTTGTTGGAGATAGATACTATTCAGACACAGCAAGACTTGTTGCAGTTGTTGGTGTTATTTTCGTTTCGTTCACATATGTTGCTGGACAAATGAGAGGTGTTGGTATTGTATTCTCAAGATTTTTACAAGTAGATGTAAATACAGGTGTACTTATTGGTATGGCTATTGTATTCTTTTACTCTGTACTTGGTGGAATGAAGGGAATTACATACACACAAGTTGCACAATACGTTGTTATGATTTTTGCATATTTGATTCCTGCAATTTTCTTATCATTACAAGTAACTGACACTTTCTTACCACAATTAGCTATTTTTGGTCAAACAACATTTGCATTTGATGATGGAGTAAAAGTAATTCCAGAAGGTACTTACTTATTGCATGCATTAGATACAGCAGTTACTGATTTAGGATTTAAAGCATATACAGAACCAGGTAACTTATGGAATATGTTTATGTTAACTACAGCATTAATGTTAGGTACAGCTGGTCTTCCACATGTTATTGTTAGATTCTTTACAGTTCCAACTGTAAAAGATGCTAGAATATCTGCAGGTTGGGCACTATTATTTATTGCTATTATGTATACAACAGCTTCTTCTGTTGCTGCAGTTGGTAGATTAAATCTAATTAAAAATGTTCAAAATGTTGAATACAAAGCATTTGTTGCTGGTGAATTAACTCATGCAGATGGAACACCAAATAATGGTGCTTGGTTCAAAACTTGGGAACAAGGTGGATTATTAGCATGGACTGATAGAAATGGTGATGGAAAAATTCAATACGCTCCTGGTTCTGCATTTGATGGTGCTAAGGGTAAACCTTCATTTGATGGTACGAACGTAACTGAAAATGGTAACAGAGCTACTGTAAATGGAAAACCTACTCAAAACAGTGGAAAAATTGAAAATGAATTATATGTTGATAGAGATATTATGGTACTTGCAAATCCTGAGATTGCAAACTTACCTAACTGGGTAATTGCCTTTATTGCAGCTGGTGGTTTAGCAGCAGCATTATCAACAGCAGCTGGATTATTACTTGTAATTGCTTCAGCTATTTCGCATGACTTAATGGGACAAGTTATATTTAAAGACAAAGAAACTGGGAAATCAACATTAACTGAGAAATCAGAATTAATGTGGGCAAGAATTTCAGCAATTGTTGCTATTGCAATAGCAGGATATCTAGGAATAAATCCTCCAGGTTTCGTTGCACAAGTTGTTGCTTTCGCATTCGGATTAGCGGCTGCTGCATTCTTCCCAACAATTATCCTTGGGGTATTTGACAAGAGAATGAATAAAGAAGGTGCTATTGCTGGTATTTTAACTGGTTTAATTTTCACTTTCTCATACATTATCTACTTTGTATTCTTAGGTGGAGACAAAGCTGATTACTTTATGGGAATTGCTCCTACTGGGATTGGTACAATTGGTACAATTTTACACCTTATTGTAGCATTAGTTGTTTCTAGAATGACTCCTGAACCTCCTCAAGAGATTCAAGATCTTGTAGAGAGAATTAGAATTCCTTCTGGTGCTGGAGACGCAGTCGACCACTAGAAAGATATTAAAAAGTCAACCTTCGGGTTGACTTTTTTTTACATTTTTTTTATGTTAATTATTATTAATATACAAAAGATGTATAATCTCTTTATAAAATTCGAAGTTCATCTTTTTAAGGAAAATAAATGAGTCTACGTGATCAAAAATCTTTTTTATCAAACATCCACCCTTTTCAATTACTAACAGAAGAACAAAAAGATAAATGTATTAAACATATGGACATTGCTTATTATCCTAAAAATGAAGTTTTGATAACTCCTAAAAAAGTACCAAATCACTTTTTTGTAATTATAAAAGGGAGTGTTCACGAATATAATGAAGAAGAAGTTTTAATGGACTATCATCAAGAAGATTCTTTTGACGCAAACTCATTGATATATGGAAAATCGAAAAATTCTTTTAAAGTGTATGAGGATTTGATTTGTTATGAAATAGAAAAAGAAGCTTTTCTTGAATTAATTGAAAAAAATGAAGGGTTTAAAGATTTCTTTTTAAATAATCTTGTAAACAAATTTCAAAACCTAAAAGAGAAAGAGTATACTTCAGAATTATCTACATTCATGATAGCAAAAGTTAATGATACAATCTTACATCCACCTTGTATAGTAGAATCAGGTACTAAATTAATTGAAGCTATTAGAAAATCAATGGATTATAAAACTTCTACAATAATTGTTAAAAAATCAAATACAGAATATGGAATTATTACAGATTCTTTGTTAAAAGTAAAAGTTTTACTAGAAGGAAGAGATTTATCTATTCCTGTAGAAGAGATTGCAATTTTTCCTCTTTTATCTGTCAATTTAGATGAATACTTATTTGAAGCCCTAACTCTTTTAATTAAAAAAAATATAAAAAGAATTGGTGTTGTGAATAATAAGGGAGAGATTCAAGGTATGTTAGAGCAAATTGATGTTTTATCTCATTTTGCAAATCACACTTATGTTGTAGATTCAAAAATAAAAAATGCTAAATCAATTGCAGATTTAAAAGAAGCAAGTATTGAATTAATTAGTACAATAAAAACTCTAAATGCAAAAGGTGTAAAAGTAAATCATATTTCAAATTTAATCGGACAATTAAATACAAAAGTTTATAAAAAACTATTTGGTTTTATTGTTCCAGAAGAACTAAGAAATAATTCATGTTTTATTGTAATGGGAAGTGAAGGAAGAAATGAACAAATTATCAAAACTGACCAAGATAATGCTTTAGTTATAAAAGATGAAATTGACGTAGAACAATATAGACCTTACATGGAAGAAATGACAAATGCTTTAATAGATTTTGGATATCCAAGATGTGAAGGGAATATCATGGTTTCTAATCCATTTTGGTGTAAAACGGTTAGTGAATATAAAAATGAAACGGCTAAATGGATAGAATCTCCTGGTATGCAAAATTACATGGATTTAGCTATATTTTTTGATTCTTTTGCTGTTGCAGGAAATAAGGAGTTATTAATTAATTTAAAAGATGATTTATTTAACAAATTACATGACAAAGATGTTTTTATGGCATATTTTGCAAAAGCAACTTTAACTTTTGATACACCAACTACAGTTGCTAATTTTATGACAAAAACATATAATATTGATATTAAAAAAGTAGGTATTTTTCCAATAGTTCAAGGTATTAGAAGTTTAGCTTTAAGAGAAAAAATTAGAGAAACAAGAACAGTAAAAAGAATAAAAATTTTAATAGAAAAAAAGGTATTGGCTCAAGAATTAGGAAATGAAATACTTGAAGCTTTTGATGTTCTTAATACTTTAAGATTAAAAGCTCAGTTACAAAAAATTCAAGATCTAAAAGAAGTTAATAACGAGATAGATACTCATTCTTTAGGAAAAATTGAAAGAGATTTATTAAAAGATAGCTTGAAAATAGTAAATGATTTAAAAAAATTCATAAGTTATACATTCAAAATAGATAAGATTTCATAATGTTAAAAAATTTAATTAATTCTTGGAGAAAAAAAAAGTTAAAAGATGAAAAGTACCTTTATCTTTTCAATAATCCACCTCATGATGAATATGTTTGTTTAGACTGTGAAACAACAGGTTTAAACCCTAAAAAAGATGAAATACTTTCCATTGGCGCGGTGATTATTAAAAAGAATAAAATATTAATGAGAAAAACTCTGAATATATTTGTTAAACCTTCTAATAGTGTTACTGAAGAATCAATAAAAATCCATCATATAAGACCTATTGATTTAGAAAATGCTATTGATCCAAAAGATGCGATACTAGAATTATTAGAATTTATAGGAAGTCGTCCTATCGTTGGTTATTACATAAAATTTGATATAGCAATAATCTCAAAATATACTAAGCAATATATTGGAATAGCTCTTCCAAATTTGCAAGTTGAAGTATCTTCTATGTATTATAAATCAAAAAAAAGATCTAGTGATTATGAATTTGTTGATTTAAAGTTTGATACAATTATGAAAGAATTAGATGTTCCTGAACTAGGTAAACATGATGCTTTAAATGATGCAATTATGACAGCAATGATTTTTCTAAAACTTAGAGATTTATCCCCTGCAAATTCAACTTTTTATACAGGATAATTATTACTTTTTAATATATAAACTTACCCACTCTCAAATACTTTCAATGAACACTAAATATACATTACGACAAAAATTGTACATAAGCTATCCTTACTAACTCTAAAATGAACTAAAATTGCTCTACAGCCCCTATAAAATGGCATTTACTAAATATTATAATTTGTTACTTTTTTACATATTTCAAATATTCCCGACAAATATTGTACAAAAAAAATACATAATTGATTTTTCATATGTAATAATTGAACTTAGGAATATCCTGTTTTATTGCTGTGTATAATAAAATATTATATTTGTAGGACGTTTTAATTAAATTTTTCTTATGTAATGTAAGAAAAAAAAGGGGAGAAGATGGAAAAAGAATTAGTGGAGAGGATTGAAAATAATCCTAAATATCAAGAACTTGTTTCTAAAAGAACAAAATTAGGTATTAAACTTGGGGCATTTGTACTTGTAATGTTTTATGCATTTATATTAACAATTGCATTTAATAAAGAGGCATTAGCAATAAAAGTTGGTGAGGGATTGACAACTGTTGCATTTCCAATTGCATTAGCAATTTTAGTTCTTAGTTTTATAACAACTTTAATTTATGTAAGAAGAGCAAATGGTGAATTTGAAGATTTAACTAATGATATTAAAAATGATGTAAAGGATTTAATTTAATGTTTAAAATATTATCACTTATTGCAATTTTTGCAATATCAGTATTTGCTGCAGGAGATGCATCATTTGAAGCAGTACAAAGAGATCTTAATATTCCTGCAATTATTATGTTCTTTATTTTTATTGTTGGTACTTTAGGTATTACATATTGGGCTGCAAAGAAAACAAAATCTGCATCTGACTTTTATACAGCAGGTGGAGGAATTACAGGTTTTCAAAATGGTTTAGCAATTGCTGGAGATTATATGTCTGCTGCTGCTTTCCTTGGAGTTTCTGGTTTAATTTACCTAAAAGGTTATGATGGTGTTATTTATGCTGTTTCATTCTTAGTTGGATGGCCTATTATTCTATTTTTTATGGCTGAAAAATTAAGAAATTTAGGTAAATTTACATTTGCTGATATTGCAGCTTATAGACTAGGACAAAAAGAGATTAGAACTCTAGCTGCTTTTGGTTCGCTTTCAGTTGTAATTTTATATCTTATTGCACAAATGGTTGGAGCTGGAAAATTAATTCAAGTACTTTTTGGTATGGAATATGAATTTGCTGTTATTCTTGTTGGTGTTATGATGATTATCTATGTAACTTTTGGTGGAATGCTTGCAACTACATGGGTACAAATTATTAAAGCTTGTTTATTATTAACAGGTGTATCTTTCATGGCTGTTATGGTTTTATATCATTTTGATTTTAACTTTGAAGCTTTAGCTGTATCTGCTACAGAAAATCACAAAGATGGTGAATCAATATTGGCACCTGGTGGATTTATTTCAGATCCAATTTCTGCAATTTCTTTAGGTATGGCATTAATGCTTGGTACGGCTGGACTTCCTCATGTATTAATGAGATTCTTTACAGTAGGAAATGCAAAAGAAGCTAGAAAATCTGTTGTTTATGCAACTGGTTTTGTTGGATATTTTTGGATTATTATTACTGTTGTTGGTTTTGGTGCAATTGCTTTCTTAAATAGTGCAGATGGTGCACAATATTTTGTAGATGGTAAACTGTTTGGTGGAAATAATATGGCATCAATTCACTTATCACATATGTTAGGTGGGAATGCCTTCTTAGGATTTATTTCAGCTGTTGCTTTTGCTACAATTTTAGCAGTTGTATCAGGATTAACTCTTGCAGGAGCAAGTGCTATTTCACATGATATTTATGCAAATGTAATTAATCCTAATGCTACAGATGAACAAATTGTTAAGCTTTCTAAAATTACTGTAATTATTATTGGTATTATTGGAGTTATCCTTGGTATTGCTTTTGAATCACAAAATATTGCATATATGGTTGGATTGGCATTTGGAATTGCAGCATCAGCAAACTTCCCCATTTTATTTTTATCTATTTACTGGAGAGGTTTAACAACTAGAGGTGCATTTATTGGTGGATTTATTGGACTAATTACAGCTGTTACTCTTGTAATAATTGGACCAATTGTTTGGGTACAAATTTTAGGAAATGCTGAAGCAATTTTCCCTTATAAACACCCTGCACTATTCTCTGTTACAATTGCATTTGTAGGAATTTGGTTATTCTCTAAAACAGATAATTCCAAAAGAGGAAAAGATGAGAAAGAGATGTTCAGAGCTCAAAATGTTAGAGCAAATACAGGTATTGGATCAGCAGGAGCTGTTGAACACTAATGCTTTAAAACAAAGAGGTTAATTCCTCTTTGTTGAATTAAAAAAATTAATAATAAAGACTTTAATATGAGTATATTAGAACAAAATGCATTTATAAAAGCGATACATCCTTTTGAATATCTAACAAAAAGTCAATTAGAAACATTTTCCCAAGCTTTAGATATTGTTTATTTTAAAAAAGATGAAGTTCTACAAAAACAAGAGAGTGAACCTGAAAATCTTTTTTTCATAATAAAAGGATTAGTTCAAGAAAAAGTTGATGAAGAAGTTTTATCTATTTACTCAAAAAATGAATTTTTCGACCCTGTCTCAATAATAAAAAATCACTCTAAACACACCTTTATAACTGCACAAGAAACAATCTGTTATGCCTTACCAAAAGAAGTTTTTCTCAAAATACTTAGAGAAAATACGCAAATAGAAAGTTTCTTTTTTCAATCAATTTCTCAAAAGTTAAATGCAAATATTAATAATGAGAGAAATAAAGAGCTTACAAATTTAATGATTGCAAAAGTAAAAGATGCAAATGTGCATAGGGCTTTGATCTTGCCTTATAATACTTCAATTTTTGATGCTGTCACTGCCATTAAAAAAGAAAAAGTTCCTACTTTACTTTTAGAAGATGATAAAGGCGAAATATATATTGTAACTGATTCAGATTTTAGAGAAAAAGTTATACTAAATAGAATGAATTTTGATGATATTGTTGGAAAAATATCAAATAAAGGCCTTGTTTATGTAAATGAAAATGACTTTTTATTTAATGCTCAATTAATTATGGCTAAACATGGTCTAAAAAGAGTTGTTGTGAAAGATGATCAAAATAAAATTTGTGGAATCATAGACCAAATATCCTTATCATCATTTTTTGCAACTCATACTTTTTCTGTATCAAATAGCATTTCAAAAGCAGAAACTATAGAAGATTTAAAAAAAGCTTCTCAATCTTTTACAAAAATCATAAAATCCTTGAATGCTAAAGGTGTAAAAATTGAGTTTATATCAAAACTAATCAATCAACTAAATAGAAAAGTTATGGATAAACTTTTTAAGATAACTGCTCCTAAAGAATTAATAGGAAAAGCTTGTTTAGTAGTAATGGGAAGTGAAGGAAGAAGTGAACAGATTTTAAAAACTGACCAAGACAATGCCTTGATTATTGCAGATGATTGTATCTTAAGTGATGAAGAAATTTTAAAATTTACAAATACTTATACTGAATATCTTGTAGATTTTGGATTTCCTAGATGTGAGGGTAATATTATGGTTTCAAATCCTTATTGGTGTAGACGTCAAAAAGATTTTAAAGATATTATTTTTGAATGGATTACAAACCCAAGTGGAGACAACTTTATGAATCTTGCAATTTTTTATGATGCAATGTCTGTTACAGAAGATAGAAAGATGTTAATTGAACTAAAAGAGCACTTATTTAAGATAGGCTCAATGTCAGAAACTTTTTATATGCATTTTGCAAAAATCATTATGGATTTTGATGTACCTCTTGGCTTTTTTGATGGTTTTGTTTTCAATTCAAAAGACAAGGCACATAATAATGAGATTGACATTAAAAAAGGTGGTATTTTTATAATAGTACAAGGAGTTAGAACTCTATCTTTAGAACATAAATTAATGAGAGTTAATACAATAAGAAGAATCAAAGAGCTTCAAGAAAAAGGAGAGTTTGATGAAGAATTTGCGTTAGAGTTAATTGAAGCATTCAAATTCTTATTAACAATCAAACTAAAATCAAATCTTGAAAAAATGCATAGTGGTAAAATTATTGATAATTATATAAACCCAGATAACCTAAATACTATGGAAAAAGACTTATTAAAAGATAGTTTTAAAATTGTTAATAGATTAAAGAAAAAATTAGAGCATCATTATAAGTTGAATTATGTTTAATAAAGTAAAAAACTACTTTAACAAAAAAAATTTAAACGATGAAAAATACTCTTATCTTTTTGATAAACCAAACAATGACGAGTTTGTATGTTTTGACTGTGAGACAACAGGATTAGATCCAAAAAAAGATGATATTATTTCTATTGGGGCAGTGATTATAAAAAACAATACCATTTTAGCTAGTAAAAAATTTGTTAAATTTGTTAAGCCCAAAACTAAACTTCAAATTGAAGCAATTAAAGTTCACCATATTAGAGAAATGGATTTAGAAGAAGCTGAAGATATAGAAAAAGTTATTGAAGAATTTTTGGACTTCATTGGAAATAGAAAAATTGTAGGGTATTACTTAGAATTTGATATTGCAATGATTAATAAATATTTAAAACCAAAACTTGGAATAAACTTGCCAAATTATGCTTATGAAGTATCTGCAATTTACCATGATTATAAAATAGAAAAAATTCCTCAAAGTAATATTGATTTGAGATTTGACAGTATTATGAATGATTTAAAAATTCCAACTTTGGGAAAACATGACGCTTATAACGATGCTATTATGACAGCTATGATGTTTATAAAACTAAAAAACCAAGTAAAGGTAAAGATTAAATAAATTTTTTAACTGATTTTGACATATAAAATGCATATCTTTTTGTTATAATCTTACAAAATATAATAAGAAGAAGGCAGAAAAATGTTAGTACTAGTTTTAAATGCAGGAAGCTCATCTTTGAAATATCAATTGATTAATCCTAAAACTACTGAAATAAAAGCATCAGGACTTTGCGAAAGAATCGGGATTGATGGAAGATTAGTTCATGAGGCAAAAAGTCACCAAATAAAAAAAGACCTTCTTATGCCAACACATAAAGAAGCAATTGAAATTGTTTTAGATTTATTAATACATGGTGAAGAAAAAGTTATAGATTCAATTGATGAAATAAAAGCAATTGGACATAGAGTTGTTCATGGCGGAGAATATTTTAATCATTCTGTAATAATAGACGATGATGTTGTATCTAAAATACAATCACTTATTCCTTTAGCTCCACTACATAATCCAGCTCATTTAATTGGTATTAATATCTGTAGAGAATTAATGCCAAATACTCCAAACATAGCTGTTTTTGATACAGCTTTTCACCAAACAATGCCTGCAAGTTCATATTTATATGCTATTCCATATGAAGATTATAAAGAACATGCAGTTAGAAAATATGGTTTTCATGGAACAAGCCACAATTATGTATCAAAAGAAGCCATAAAAATGTTAAATAAAACAGATTCAAAAGTAATTGTTTGTCATTTAGGGAATGGCTCTTCTATGTGTGCTGTTAAAAATGGAAAATCTATTGATACTTCTATGGGATTAAGTCCATTAGAAGGCTTAGTTATGGGTACAAGATCAGGAGATTTAGATCCTGCTGTTATAAATTATTTAATGGAAAAGAAAAATATGACAGCTGATGAGATGATAAATTATTTAAATAAAAAATCTGGAATGCTTGGAGTTTCAGGAATTTCTTCAGATTTAAGAGAAATTATTGAAGCTGCAAAAAATGGTGATGAAAGAGCCAAAACGGCAATTGATATAAAATGTAATAGAATCAAAAAATATATTTGTTCATATGCTGGGGTTTTAAATGGAATTGATGCTATTTGTTTCACAGCTGGTATTGGTGAAAATGCTGATTTAATTAGAGAAAGAGTCTGTTCTGGGCTAGAGTTTATGGGCATTGAAATTGATAATGAAAAAAATATTATTAGAAATAATAAAAATAGAGTGATAAGTAAAGATTCATCAAAAGTAAAAATTTATATTATCCCTACAAATGAAGAATATGTGATTGCTCATGACACTTATGAATTAGTAAAAGCTTAAAGCTTTTACTAAACACCAAAATTCAAAAATTGGAGAAATATACAAAAGATATACAAAATGTATTCTTATAAATAAATATGTACTACTTTTATACACACCCCACAGAATTTTTTCTAAAATGCTATACTTTTGCTATCGAAATGCTACGTTTAAATATTATAATTTATTGAATAAACAATAAAGGAAACTTGAATGGGTTTAATTGAAAGAATAAAAGAAAATGCTAGAAAAGAACTAAGAACAATTGTTCTTCCTGAAGCTGAAGATGAAAGAGTTTTAAAAGCTGCTCAAATAGTTTTAGAAGAGAAAACAGCTCATGTAATTTTAATTGGAAATGCCGAAAAAATCAATTCTGATGCTACTTCATGTGGTGCAAATATTGAAGGTGCAAAGATAATTGATCCTGCATCTTTTTCTGGTATTGAAGCATATATTGATGAATTAGTTGAACTTAGAAAATCAAAAGGTCTTTCAAGAAATGAAGCTATTAAAATTATGACTACTGAACCTAGATTTTTTGGTTGTATGATGGTAAGATTAGGAGATGCTGATGGCTTAGTTGCTGGTTCAAATTCACCTACTGCTGATGTTTTAAGAGCGGCTATTCAAGTTATTAAAACAGCTCCTGGAATTAACACTGTTTCATCAACATTTATTATGGAAACAGCTGATGGTAAATTTGGAGATAATGGCTTAATTTTATTTGCAGATTGTGCTGTAAATCCTGAACCAAATGCTGAGCAATTAGCAGACATTGCAAGCGCAACTGCTGCAACTGCTTCTTCTGTTGTAGGTTTAGAGCCAAGAGTTGCTATGTTGTCATTCTCAACAAAAGGAAGTGCAAAACATCCCTTAGTTGATAAAGTTCAATATGCTTGTGATATTTTAGAAGAAAGAGAAGTTAACTTTGCTTTTGATGGTGAGATGCAAGCAGATGCTGCTATTGTTGAAGCTATTGGAGCATCTAAAGCGCCAGGTTCTAAAGTTGCAGGTCGTGCTAATGTTTTAGTATTCCCTGATTTACAATCTGGAAATATAGGTTATAAACTAGTACAAAGATTTGCAGGAGCTGCTGCTCATGGACCAATTGTACAAGGATTAAATAAACCAGTTAATGATCTATCACGTGGTTGTTCAATTGAAGATATTTCAAATTTAGTTGCTATTACTGCAACTCAAGCATAATTAAAAAAATAATTTAAAAGAGGGAAAAAATATATGTTAGTATTTATTTTAAACGCGGGAAGTTCATCATTAAAATATCAGTTAATGAATCCAATAAGTAAAGAAGTTATAGCAGTAGGGTTATGTGAAAGAATTGGAATTGATGGTGTTTTAAAACATGAATTTGGTGATGATCAAAAGCTTAAATTAGATGTATCTATGCCTACACATAAAGAGGCAATTGAATTAGTATTAAGAACATTATGCCAAGGTGAAGGAAAAGTTATTAACTCAGTTAATGATATTGATGCAATAGGACATAGAGCTGTTCATGGTGGAGAAGAGTTTGCTTCATCTGTTATGGTTTCTCCTAAAGTAATTGAAACAATGAAAAAATTAATCCCTTTAGCACCATTACACAATCCTGCAAATATTATGGGTATGGAAATCTGTCAAGAATTAATTCCTGGCAAACCAAATGTTGCCGTATTTGATACAGCATTTCATCAAACAATGCCCGATTATGCATATATGTATGCCTTACCTTATGATCAATATACTAAACATGGAATTAGAAAATATGGTTTCCATGGGACTTCTCATTACTTCGTATCAAATGAAGCACAAGGGATGTTAGATAAAAAACATAATACTAGAATTATTGTTTGTCACTTAGGAAATGGTTCTTCTGTTTCTGCTGTTTTAAATGGTAAATGTATTGATACTTCTATGGGACTTACTCCTGTTCAAGGTTTAATGATGGGAACAAGAGCTGGTGATGTTGGAGCTGGTGCAATTTCTTATATGATGAACCAAGAAAATATGACAATTCATGAAACTCTTGACATGATGAATAAAAAATCAGGAATTTTAGGAATATCTGGTAAATCTTCAGATTTAAGAGAAGTTCTTGAAGGAATGCAAGCTGGTGATGATAGATGTAGATTAGCTGTAGAAATGGTTGCTTATCATATCAAAAAATATGTTGGTTCATATGTTGCAGCACTTGATGGTGTAGATGCCTTATGTTTCACAGGTGGTATTGGTGAGAATTCAGCATTAATTAGAGAAATTGTTTGTGCTGGACTTGATGGTATGGGATTAAATATTGACCCAACTAAAAACAACAAAAGAAGTGGAAAAGCTAGAGATATTGCAACTAATAGTTCAGATGCAAGAATTTTTGTTATTCCTACAAATGAAGAATTTGTTATTGCAAATGATACATATAAAATTGTTCAAGGTCTTGACGCATAATTACTTTTTATTAAAAAGTAGAATAAAAAAAAGGCTAAGGTTTAAAACCTTAGCCTTTTTTTATAGTTAAATTTAAAACCTAACTCTATTAAATTTATTAATAAGCCTTAAGTGTCCCACCCATATTAACAGAAAAACCACTAACAACTTCACTTATCATTCTATCAATAAACTTATCAAGCTTATCTCCTTTTTTCCAAACAGGAGTTTTTACACCTGAAAGTTTTTCAATCTCAGATTTAGCATATGTTAAAGTTGATACCTCATCAATAAGCCCTACTTTTTTAGCTTGATTTGAAGTAAAAATATGAGCATCTGCATATTCTGTATGCTCTTCTTTTTTAAGTTTTCTAGCACTTGAGACATCACTTATAAACATATCATAAGTATCTGCTATTACTTTTTCTAACTCTTCTTTTTCGTATGAATTCCACTCTCTTGTTGGAGTTCCTGCTTCTTTATAACGCCCTGCTTTTACAGTTTGCGTTTTTACTCCAATTGTATCCATAAGTTCTTCTAAATTTGTACCTTGGAAAATTACTCCAATTGAACCTATCATTGCTCCTGGATTTGCGATAATTTTATTTGCCCAAATTGAAGCATAATATGACCCACTTGCCATCACTCCACTGGCATATGCAACAACTGGTTTAAGTTCTGCTAATTCTTTAATTGCGTAAGCTAATTCAACAGAAGGAGCAACTGCTCCACCTGGTGAATTTACAAGTAAAAGAACACCTTTGATATTTTTATTCTTTTTAGCCTCATTAATTTCAGCCATAGTTTTTTCAATATTTAATATAGGCCCTAATAATTCTATTTTTTGTAAATTAGTATTTTCAAATTCACTACTATTTAAAGCTGAATCCTCTGAACTTGCCACAAAAAAATAAACAATTGTTAAAAATACTATAGTTTTAAAATATTTAGTTATAAAATCTAAAATTGCTATAATCGGGTAAAATAATTTTTTTATCATTTCAAACATTTTTTCCTCCAATAATTGAACTTTCTACAAATTTTGTATGTAAAATTACATTCATACATAAATCATTTTCATCTTCTATACAATCTGGTAAAATAATAGAAATCATATCTGCATCTTTATTTTTTACCAACTCTCCTTTGTTTAATCCTAAGGCTAAACTTCCATTTCTAGTTGCAGCTTTTATTAAAACCTTTGAAAACTCAATAACATTTTCATTTGTATGAACCATTAAACAGTTTCGCAATTCATCAAACATAGATAAAGAATTATTTGAGCTTAAGCCATCTGTTCCAATTGAAAAATTTATCTCTTTTAATTTACTTAAGTCTAATTTTGTATTATTTAATAATCTATTAGATGTTACACAATGATTTACAGTAGCACCTAAGTCTTTGATTTTATCAAAATCTTCTTGGCTCGCTTCCACACAGTGTGTAAAAGAAAGATTATCTACATCTTTAAACTGATTCAAAAAATCCATTGGTTTCGTAACAGCCTTTTCTTGCCCTAAAAAGTTTTTAAAAAAGCTTAAAAATCCACCTTCATCTTTATGTAGCCATTGAAACTCTTCAGGAGATTCTAAGAAATGAGAACTTACAGCTAATTTTTCTTTACGAGCTAAACCTAAAGTTTCTCTTAGTAAAAAAGGATGAACAGAATAAGGAGAATGAATAGCAATCCCAGGAATAAAATTATCATTCTTATTTTGCTGAGCACTTTTTAATCTTACTTTAAAATCTGCAAAAAGAGTATCAATCATATCAGGTTTGCTTCCTATTACTTCATTAAAAAAAACTGTATTTATTGGTGATTTTATACAAGCTTCTAAATCATAAGAATAAGAAGATATTGCGCCAATAGTAGTAGTACCAGTTTTTTGCATTTTTAATAACTTATGCGAAATAAGTTTTGTTGTTGCTTTCTCAACTAACTTATCTCTTGAAGATATTACTGAATTTAACCAATTCATAAAGTTACCATATTTTAATGTTGTAGTATTTGATGAAAACTCTAAATGTACGTGAGAATTTATAAGCCCTGGCATTAAAACTGAATTTTCTTTTAATGAAGTAATTTCTATGTTTGGGTATTTATTTTCAATAAACTCTTCTGAGCCAATATCTATTATCTTCTTATCATAAACAACAGCACCATTTTTTATAATGGTACTGTTTTCATCACAAGTAATTACCCAAGATGCTTTAATAATTTTCATTAATATTATTCAGCTTCTTTATTTTGCGCTTGCTCTTGTTGAGCTGCAACTGCTTTAACTTCAGAAACAATTTGAGTTAATGAAATTAGTCCAAGATGATAACCAAATGGTCCAAATCCACTAATAACACCAGTTGATGCTCCTGCTGTAATTGATTTTTGTCTATATTCTTCTCTTTTATAGATATTTGAAATATGCACTTCTACTGTAGGAAGATTAACTGCTGATAAAGCATCTTTAATTCCAATTGATGTATGAGAAAATGCTGCTGGATTTATTAAAATACCATCAACTGTACCTAAACACTCTTGAACTCTATCAATAATTTCACCCTCTAAATTAGATTGAAAAAACTCTAATTCTACACCGTTTTGCTCTGCACTAGCTTTCATTTGATCATGAATTTGTTCTAAACTCATTGGCCCATAAATATGTTGTTCTCTAATACCTAACATATTTAAGTTTGGACCTTGAATTACTGCAATTTTCATATTATATTCCTTTTATAAATTTTAGGTAAGATTATATTGAAATTATAGTTAATACTAAATCAAATCAAATGAAGAGAAATTATGAAAAATTATATCTTATTAAATGAAAACGCAATTTACTATGAGTGTGGCTTTTCTTGTGATAATGCCATATTTTTAAAGCTAGGAAATGAATCTTTTTTTATTACAGATGCTAGATACACAATCGAAGCTAAAGAATATGCAAAAAATTCTATCGTAATTGAAAGTTCAGATTTTATAAGTGATACGCAAGAATTATTAAAAAAATCAAAAATCAAAAAGATTGTCTTTGATCCAAATGATTTTAAGTTAGCTTTTTATCAAAAACTAACAAATAATTTGAAAATTAATTTTGTTCCAAAAGAAAACTTTTCAAAATTAAAAAGAATTATAAAAAGTGATGAAGAGATAAAACTTTTAAAAAAAGCTGCTAAAATTGGAAAAGAAGGCTTTAAAGAGCTGGCTAAATATATTAGAAAAAATGGTTTTGAAGAAAATGAAAACTTTTTACATTTTAAAGCAATAGAAAAAATGAGCAATACAGGGAATTATGATTTAAGTTTTGACCCTATTGTTGCTATAAATGAAAATGCAGCAAAACCACATGCTCTTCCTACAAAGAAAAAATTAAAATTAAATGATTTACTTTTAGTTGACGCAGGAGTAAAATATAAAAGATACTGTTCAGATAGAACTTGTACTTCACATGTAGATTTTGAGAAGTTTTCATTTAAAAGAGAGCAAAAATTTAAAAATAAGAAACATCAAAAAATTTACGATTTGGTTTATAAAGCACAATTAGCAGCTATAAATAAAGCGAAAGTAGGAATGAAAGCTTCTGTAATTGATAAAATTGCTAGAGATGTAATTGAAAAAGCAGGTTATGGGAAATATTTTGTTCATAGCACTGGACATGGAGTAGGACTTGATATTCATGAGTTTCCTAATATAAATTCAAAATCTGATGTAATTATTGAAAATAATATGGTTTTTACTGTAGAACCAGGGATTTATCTTCCTAATGAATTTGGAGTTAGAATTGAAGATACTATTGTAATGAAAAATGGCAAAGCAATTATACTTTAGTAAAAAATATAAAAAATAAACTTGACTTATTTAATAAGTTTTATATTCTAAGAGGAAATATGAAAAAAAAATTAAGCGATAATTTAACACTTTTTTTTACTCCCAATTTTCCTAAAAAATTTAATAAAAACTCAAATAAAAAATATACTGTAACTATAGGGATTGGGGGAAATATTGGAAATACTAAAAGAATATTTGATAAATTAATCTTATGTTTAAAGAGTGATAGAAGATTCACTTTACTTATATCTTCTCCTCTTTTAAAGAATCCTCCTTTTGGATTCTTAGAACAAAATGACTTTTTAAATGGTATAATTTTGCTCAAAACTAATCTTTGCCCTAAAGACTTTTTAAGTGCAATGCAAAGATATGAAAATAAATTCGGAAGAAAGCGATCCTTTCAAGATGCGCCTAGAACCTTGGATATAGATATAGTATTTTTTGATAATAAAAAAATAAATACAGAAAAATTAATTATTCCTCACAAAAATTGGGCTAGTAGAGAATCAGTGATTATTCCTTTAAAAAGGATGTAACAATGAGTAAAAAAGTAATGGTAGGTATGAGCGGAGGAATTGATTCTTCAGTAACAGCTTATATGCTACAAAAAGAAGGCTATGAAGTTGAAGGCGTATATTTAAAACTTCATAATAGAACAGATGGGTATCATGAAAGAAATTTAGGTTATATAGAAGACGTAGCTAAATTTTTAAATATAAAATATCATATTTTAGATTTAGCAGATAAATTTACTGCTGAAATTTATGAATATTTTGTAGATTCATATTTAGAAGGAACTACTCCTAATCCATGTGTAAAATGTAATAAACAAATTAAATTTGGAGCAATGCTTGATTTTGCAAAAGAGCATGGCGCTTCATATTTAGCAACAGGTCATTATGCAAAAACAGATGGCGAATTTTTCTATGAAGCAGATGATAAAACAAAAGATCAAAGCTACTTTTTATCTCAAGTTGATAAAGAAGCACTTCCTTTTATGCTATTTCCTTTAAGTACTTATAAAAAAGAAGACATTATAAAATTTGGTGAAGAATTAGATGTTGCTTATAAAAGAATTACTGAAAAAAATGAATCACAAGAAATTTGTTTTGTAGAAACTGTATATACTGATGTTGTAAAAAGACATGCAAATATTGATGTTCCGGGAAATGTTTTAGATGAAGAGGGAAATATTGTAGGAGAGCATAAAGGTTATGCACATTATACAATAGGAAAAAGAAGAGGCTTTACAGTAAAAGGTGCTCATGATCCACATTTTGTTACAAAACTAAATCCAAAAGACAATACAATTGTTGTAGGTAAAAAAGCAGCTTTAGAGATAAATGAAGTAGAAGTTGAAAACTTGAATATGTTTGTTGATACAAAAGAATTTGATTGTGCTGTTAAGCTAAGATACAGATCAATATCAACACCTTGTAAAGTTAAAATTGAAGGAAATAAAGCAATAATCAGTTTAGAAGAAGCAGCTTTTGGAGTTGCGGCTGGACAACTTGCAGTTTTTTATGAAAATCAAAAAGTACTAGGAAGTGCTTGGATAACTAACACTAAATAATCGCTATAAACTAGGCTTTAAAAGTCTAGTTTATACTTTTTAAAAAAATATATTTTTTATATATTTTTTCTTAATAAAAATCAATAAACTTAAAAAATACCATTCAAATATAAATTCATTAAGTAGTTTTTAGATAAAATCGCTTCCATACTACAATCACACAAGGAAAATCTAATGGCGAAATTTAAGCTTTTTAGCGGTACCGCAAACCCTGAATTTGCTAAAAAAGTTGGTAAATATTTGAATATGCAAATTGGTGGAGCATCTATTAAAAAATTTAGTGATGGCGAAATATCTGTTCAAATTCATGAAAGTGTTAGAGGACAAGACGTATTTATTGTTCAACCAACATGTGCTCCTACAAATGATCACATAATGGAATTACTTATTATGGTTGATGCACTTAAAAGATCTAGTGCAAAAACTATTTCTGCTGTTATTCCATATTTTGGATATGCAAGGCAAGATAGAAAAGCAGCGCCTAGAGTTCCAATTACAGCAAAATTAGTTGCTGATATGTTAGAATCTTCAGGAATTGATAGAGTTATTACAATTGACTTACATGCAGCACAAATTCAAGGTTTCTTTAATATTCCAGTTGACAACTTATATGGTTCTGTTTTATTTGTTGATTACTTAAAAAGAAAAAATTTAAAAAATCCAATTATCGCGAGTCCTGATATTGGTGGGGTAGCACGAGCTAGATCTTATGCAGACAAATTAGGTTATGACTTAGTTATTGTTGATAAAAGAAGAGAAAAAGCTAATGTTGCTGAAGTTATGAATATTATTGGTGAAGTAAAAGGTAAAGATGTAATCTTAGTTGATGATATGGTTGATACAGCTGGAACTTTAGTTAAAGCTGCTGAAGCATTAAAACAAAGAGGTGCAACATCTGTAATGGCCTGTTGTACACATGGTGTTTTAAGTGGACCTGCATATGAAAGAATTAATAATGGTACTTTAGATGAATTAGTTATTACTGATACTATTCCTTTACATGGGACAAGTGATAAGATTACTATCTTAACTGGTACAAAGATTATCGCCGAAACAATTAGAAGAATTACAAATAACGAATCTGTAAATTCTATATTTATTGATTAATATATTTTACAAATAAATATTTAATTTATTTTTAGCTACAATCGTGTAAATAACAAACACAAGGAAAGAAAATGAAAAAAATTTTATTATCAAGTGCATTATGTGCTACTATGATGTTCGCAGCAAATAGTGAGTACAAATATGAGCTTACTCCAATGGTTGGGGGAGTTTATACTGAAGGAAATTTAGATTTAGAAAGAAACTATGCAAATGCTGGTTTAGCTCTAGGTTTTAATTTAGATGACTCAATGTTTGACCAAATTGAATTAGGTTTCTTAAGATCTCTTGAAGATGTAGATTACAGAAACAATACTTCAAAAGAAACAGGAATTACAAGAATCTTTACTAACGTAATAAAAGAGTATGGATTATCTTCTTCAACTTCTTTATATGCATTAGTTGGTGCTGGTATTGAAATTTTTGATAATGAGCAATATGGAAATGAAAATAGTTTATTTGGAAACTATGGATTTGGTGTTAAATATAAACTTTCTGAAAATGTATCTTTAAAAGCAGATGTTAGACATTTAATTGAAACTGATCATGGTGATAATAACTTGTTATATACAGTTGGTTTAGCAATTCCATTTGGTAAAAAAGCAGCTCCTGCTCCTATGGTTGAAAAAGCAGCTCCTGCTCCTATGGTTGAAAAAACAGAACCAAAAGAAATGGATACAGATGGTGATGGTGTTGTTGATTCTCTTGACAAATGTCCTGATACTCCAAAAGGAAATATTGTTGATGTTGATGGTTGTACTTTAAAAGTTAACTTAAATATTAATTTTGAAAATGATTCTTCGGTTATCAATAACTCATATTCTTCAAAAATCAAAAAATTTGCTGATTTTATGAAAGCGTTCCCATCAGTTAAAGGTAAAATTGAAGCACATACAGATGCAGTTGGTACTAAAGCTTATAACCAAAAGCTATCTGAAAGAAGAGCAGCATCAGCTGTTAAAGCTTTAGAAGCATATGGTGTTAAAGCAGATAGATTAAAATCTACTGGTTATGGTGAAATGAAACCTAAAGCATCAAATGATACTGCTGAAGGAAAAGCAATGAACAGAAGAGTTGAAGGTTTTATATTTAAATAATCTTCATTACTTTTTATAGATTTTAGGCATTTGCCTAAAATCTATCTTTCTTATTCTTCCTTAAAATCCCCATAAAAATTTCCCTTAACATAAAACTTACATTTTTTTAGATATAATCGCGATAAATATATTAAATAGGATTATAGCTTGCAAGAAAATATTAGAAATTTCTCAATTATTGCCCACATTGATCATGGTAAATCTACACTAGCAGATAGAATTATTCAAGAATGTGGTTCAGTTGCAGATAGAGATATGTCTGCTCAAGTTATGGATACAATGGATATTGAAAAAGAACGTGGAATTACAATTAAAGCACAAAGTGTAAGACTTGATTATGTAAAAGATGGTCAAAATTATGTTTTGAATTTAATTGATACTCCAGGTCATGTTGATTTCTCCTATGAAGTAAGTAGATCTTTAGCTTCATCAGATGGGGCACTTTTAATTGTAGATTCAACTCAAGGTGTTGAAGCTCAAACTATTGCAAATGTATATATTGCAATGGAAAATAACTTAGAGCTATTGCCAGTAGTTAATAAAATCGATTTACCTTCTGCTGACCCTATTAGAGTACTAGAAGAAGTTGAAGAAGCTATTGGAATTGATTGTACAGAACACAATCTAATAAGTGCTAAAACAGGATTAGGAGTAAGAGACTTAATTGATTCTATTGTTGATAGAGTTCCCTCTCCTGTAGGAGATACTAATGCTCCAACAAAAGCTCTTATTTATGACTCTTGGTTTGATAATTACCTTGGAGCCTTAGCTTTAGTTCGGGTTTATGATGGAAGTATTAAAAAAGGTCAAGTTGTACGTATGATGAATACTGAACATGAGCAACAAGTATTATCATTAATGTACCCTCATCCTTTAAAAAAACAAGTTACGAATGAGATTAAAACAGGTGAAATTGGTATTGTAGTTTTAGGGATTAAAACTGTAGATATTATTGCAGTTGGTGATACTATAACTGATGCAAAAAATAGAACACCTGTTGCAATTGATGGATTTGAACCAGCAAAACCTTTTGTATTTGCAGGTATTTATCCAATTGATACAGATAAGTTTGAAGACTTAAGAGATGCATTAGATAAATTAAGATTAAACGATTCTTCCATCTCTTATGAACCAGAAAGTTCAGCAGCACTAGGAAGTGGATTTAGAGCAGGTTTTTTAGGGATGCTTCATATGGAAGTAATCAAAGAAAGATTAGAAAGAGAATTTAATCTTGATTTAATAGCAACTGCCCCAACAGTTATTTATGAAGTATTAAAAAATAATGGTGAGAAAATTGTAATTAGAAATCCAAGTGAATTGCCGGAACCAAATCACATTGATACAATTTTTGAACCTTATGTAAAAGCAACTATTTTAGTACCAGATGAGTTTTTAGGAAATGTAATTAAACTGCTTAATGATAAAAGAGGAATACAAAATAGAATGGATTATATAGGGGCAAGGGTTTTACTTGATTATGATATTCCTATGAATGAAATTGTAATGGACTTTTACGATAGATTAAAATCTACAACAAAAGGTTATGCATCTTTTGATTATGAACCAATTGAATTTAGACCAGGGGTATTACAAAAACTTGATATTAAAGTAGCAGGAGAAGTAGTAGATGCACTTTCTATTATTGTTCCTGAAAACAAAGCTTTATCAAAAGGTAGAGAGTTTATTAAAGCCTTAAAAGAATTAATACCAAGACAACTATTTGAGGTTGCTATTCAAGCATCAATAGGCTCTAATATTATTGCTAGAGAAACTGTTAAATCTACAGGTAAAAATGTAACTGCTAAATGTTATGGTGGAGATATTACTAGAAAAAGAAAACTTTTAGAGAAACAAAAAGCTGGTAAGAAAAGAATGAAATCTATTGGGAAAGTAAATGTACCACAAGAAGCATTTATGGCAGTTTTAAAGATATAAAAATATTTGCAGTATTAAATTTTCGTTTAATACTGCTTTTCTAATTTTTAATTAGTTTTTAAAAGGTAGAACGAATTCTATGTTTACTTCAGAATAACTTTTCCCTTGATGAGGAATAAAACACTCTTTGGCAAATTTTGCAAAAGATTCATCTAAACTATAATCTAAAATATCAATTAAGCCTTTGGCAATAATCATTCCATTTTTTACCTCATAACTTAAAAAAACATCTTTTTTCACTTCATTCATAGTTAAATTCAAAATAAGAGTCTTACTACTTGTATTAACATTTTTTATAACTCCTCTAATTTCTTCTGAACTTTTTAAAGAAAATAGTGTTGTAATAATACTTTTATTTCTAACTTCAAGTCCTGAATCAAAAGTCAAAGTATTAATTTTAACTTTTGCACTTTTTAAAAAATCCTCAAAGTTTTCATTTTTTGAAATATCAAGCTTTATTTCATTAAATGTACCAGAAACAGGGACTTTTTTCTCAGTTTTATAGCCAGTCCACTTTACTTCTAAATCTCCATTTACCTCATATGCATTTGCAGATACAAAGGCAAATAAAAAAAATGATCCTAACAGTAATTTTAATTTCATGCTTATCTCCTGTAGTTTTTTTATTTATATTTAATCATAATTCAAATGATGTTAGTTATTACTTAATTTTTTTGATTAAATCTTCCCTTATATTTAAGAAAAGAATTCTAAAAAACAGATATAATTTTTAATATTATGAAATGCTTATCATGCGAAAATATATCACTGCAAATCATTTGTAAAAAATGCCAAGAAAATTTATTAATACCCTCTTTCCACAAAAGAGAACTTGAACATGGTTTTTACAATTATTCTTTCTATTCATTTTCAGAAATAGAAAAATTTATAATTTCAAAATACTATTTTCATGGGGATAGAATATTTAATATTTTAGCTTCTTTATCATTTAAACAATTTGCAAATAATTTTGATTTTAGTGAAACTGTTTATTCAATAGGAATAGATGAGCACACCAGACATGAGTTTTCTCAAACTGCAATTTTATCACGTCACTTAAAATCAAAAAATATTGTACCTCTTTTTAATAAGTTAAAAGCTACAAATATAGTCAAATATGCAGGCCATAATTTGGAATTTAGACAAAAAAATAAACGTAAATTTAAAACAACGCTTACAAATAAAAAGATTATTTTAGTAGATGATTTAATAACAACAGGAACAACAATCTTAGAAGCAAAAAAAGCATTAGAATCTAAAAATAACGAAGTGCTTTTTTCTTTAACTCTTGCAGATGCAAAGATATAAATATTTAAAAGAGATAATCAAGAGAATATCTCTTGATTATCTATAAATTTATTTTTCTCTAAATTTATTTTCATTTACTGCTTTTAATATTCTAAGAGCAAGTTTCGATGTATTTTCTGCAACACCATGTGCTTGATTTGCAACAGATGCATTATTTTGAGATTGTTGGTCTAACCTATTAATTACATCATTTATTTGTTCTATGCTAGTTTTTTGTTCTTTTGATGCTTCAGAAATATCAACAATTGCTTCTGTTGTTTTCGAAATATTTTCATTAAGTTTCGTATATCCTGTAATCATTTCATCTGCAATTTGTTTACCACTATTTGTTTTTTGAGTTGCATTTTCAACTAAATCTTTTATCTCTTTTGCAGCTTCAGCACTTCTAGATGCAAGGTTTCTTACCTCTTGAGCAACTACGGCAAAGCCTTTTCCAGCTTCTCCTGCTGTAGCTGCTTCTACTGCTGCATTGAGTGAAAGAATATTAGTTTGGAAAGCAATTTGATCAATAACTGTAATGGCATCCGCAATAGCTTGTGTTTGTTCATTAATTTCATCCATTGAAGTTACCGTTGAACTTGCTAAGCTTTGCCCTTTTTTAATAGAATCAGATAGTTCATTTGAATGATTTGACATTTCTGTTATTCTATTTGTATTACTAATTACTGTACTTGTAATCTCTTCAAGTGCAGCTGCTGTCTCTTCTAAAGATACAGCCGTTTCACTTGAAGATTTATTTAAAACATCTACGTTTTCTAATAATATTTTAGAACTATTTTCTAAAGCTAAACCATTATGTTTATTTTCTTGTAACATTTTATTAATAATAGTACATAAATCATTTAAACCTTTTGCTATATTACCATTAGCATCAGGAATATTATCCATAAAATTTAGTTTTGAATACTCTTTTAATTGAGCTAAAATTGGATTAATGTCAGCATTAACATTAATACTAATTGTTTCAATCATTTCATTCAAAATATCTTTTAATTCATCTAGTGATTTATTAGATGTAGACTTTTCTACTTTAACATTTAGTTTACCTTCTTTTACTTGCCCAACTACTTCTTTTACATTATTGATTAGCTCTCTATCTTTATCAATATTTAAAGCAATAACTTCCATTTCTGAATTAATTACTTTTGCCATAACTCCAAATTCATCTTTAGTGTTAAGTTCAATTTTTTTAATAGATTCTTCTTCTCCTTTTAAATATCTGAAGAAAAAATCAAATCCATTTTGAAGTTCTCTTAATGGAGCTAATATTTTAGATAAGGCATAAAATAGAATAAATAGAATGATAACAAGTAAAGCCACATAAATAATTACTTCCATAATCAACTTGTTATTGATTTTTTCATAAACCAAATCTTTATCTAATTCAATAATAATTTTCCAAGCAGCAGTATCTATGTTAGAAAAAGAGACAAGTTTTTTAACATCTTCAATAGAAGCTTCTGCAAAACCTATTTTTTTATCATTTTTTACTTGAGAATATAAGATATCTTTTTTATTAAAAAGTTCTTTATCTTTGTGAATAATAATTTCTTCATTTTTATTAATAAGATATGCTAATCCCTTATTATCAAGATCTATATTTAAAATACTTTTTACAATTGTATCAATAAAAATATCAGAACCTATTACCCCTATTAATTTATCATTTTGAATAAGTGGAGTATATACAGAAACAACCAATTTTTTTGTTTCAACATCTATATAAGCACTTGAAACTCCTGATTTTTTTAGATTTATTGCATCTTTATACCAAAGTCTTGTCCTTGAATCAAATTTATCTTTTTCAACATTTAGCACCCGGCCATTTGATAAAAGTAAGGAACCATCCTTTTCAAATCCAATATAAGTATCAACAAAAAGACCCGCTTTTTTTGCAAAGACAAGCTTTTCTATTATTTTTTTACTTTCTAAATTTATTTCTTCATTTTGTAATTCATTATTCAAAGCTTCTATGACATCAATCTTTGACTGTAAATAACTATTAATGAATCTAGATGTGTTTTTAGCTAAAGTAAGACTACTGTGTTTTATTAAATTATTTTCAGCAGCATAACTATTTTTTGTATTATAAAATCCAAGAATACAAAAAGATACAAATGTACTTATTAAAACAAGTAACAATAACTTCCCTTTTATTGTATTGCGATTCATTGATTTTTCCTTTTATTTCATTGTATTACATTATTATGAAAATAAAAATAAATCAAAAGAATAAATTTGTTATAATTTATATATGTAAAAAACAGTTCTTTTAGGTTAGAACTAATTTAAAGGACATTATTTGATTGGAATAATCGATTATAATATGGGAAATCTGGCATCTGTTTATAATGCTTGTCATTTATTAGATGCAAAAGCTTCATTTGTTAAAAATCCAGAAGATTTAAAAAATTTTGATAGAATAATTCTTCCAGGGGTAGGAGCATTTGGCGATGCAATGGAAAACTTACACAAAACTGGAATGTTTGAAGCTATTAGGGAATATGCTAAAAATGGGAAACCAATGATTGGAATTTGTCTTGGAATGCAATTACTCTTTGAAAGTTCTGAAGAGTTTGGAGACAATAAAGGTCTTGGACTTATTGATGGGAAAGTTGTTAAATTTGATAAATCGAAAATGCATGAAGACACAAAAATTCCGCATATGGGATGGAATGTAATTAAAACGCAAGATGATCATACTTTATTTGAAGGATTAAAAGATCCTTATCTTTATTTTGTACACTCATATCATGTAATCACAAGTCCTAAAAATATTATTGGAAAAACTCTATATGGTTATGAATTTGCAAGTGCTGTACATAAAGAAAATATTTATGGTTTCCAACCGCATCCTGAAAAATCCCATGACAATGGACTGAAAATACTAAAAAATTTTATGAACTTATCACACTAAAGGAATAGTAAAAATGGATATATTACCAGCGATTGATTTAAAAGATGGAAAAGCTGTAAGACTAAGTAAAGGACTTATGGAAAGTGCAAAAATCTATTCAGATGAACCTTGGCAAGTTGCACAAAGATTTGAAGAGTTAGGTTCAAAGTGGCTTCATATTGTTGATTTAAATGGAGCTTTTGCAGGAGAACCAGCAAACTTAGAACAAATTAAAAAGATAAGAGAAAATTGTAATCTTAAAATCGAACTTGGTGGTGGAATTAGAGATGAAGAAACTATCAAAATGTATATTGAGCTTGGAGTAGATAGACTAATATTAGGTTCAATTGCGGTAAAAGATCCAGAATTTGTAAAAGAAATGGCTTCTAAATATCCAATTGCTGTTGGAATTGATGCTATGAATGGAATGGTTGCAGTTGAAGGTTGGGCAGAGGTTTCAACTATGGAAGCTACAACCCTAGCTAAAGAGTTTGCAAACGCTGGAGTTGAAGCAATTATTTGTACTGATATTTCAAAAGATGGAATGCTTTGTGGAGTTAATGTTGAATTTACCGAATCAATAGCTCTTGCTTCTGGAATTGATACTATTGCTAGTGGAGGAGTGAAAGATATCAATGATATTATTAACTGCCAAGATAATGGAAATATTGCTGGAGTAATTGTTGGAAAAGCATTTTATGAAGGTAGTTTAGACCTAGAAGAAGGATTTAAAGCTTTAAAAAACTAATATGAATTCAATATCAAAAGCAGCATCAATTTATGCAAAACTTATGAATGAAGAAGATGCAAGAGTATGTAAAGCAATTGATGAAAAAGCATGTAAAGTAGTTCCTGGAAATTTCTTTTTAACTATAATTAGTTATTTTTTTAATAAACTTGCCGATTCTGTTGCAAATACAAAAGTAATTATTCCTTGGATTATGGAAAGTCTAAATGTTCCTGTTTTTTTAATAAGTTTCTTAGTTCCAATTAGAGAATCAGGTTCCCTTTTGCCTCAACTTTTAATAGCAGCATTTATTAGAAAACTTCCAATTAGAAAATATGTTTGGTCTCTTGGAGCATTTTTACAAGCCTTAAGTATAATGGGCGTTGGTTTAGTTGCTTGGAATATACAAGGATTAGCCGCTGGTATTTCAATTATTTCTTTAATTATTCTTTTTAGTCTAGCTAGAGGACTAAGCTCTGTAGCTGCAAAAGATGTTCTTGGTAAAACTATACCAAAAACAAGAAGAGGAGCATTAAATGGCTACTCAGGAAGCCTAGCTGGGCTTTTAATTATTGGACTTGGGATTTATTTTTTAATTGCAGGGGAAAAACCTTTTTCTCCTCAAAATTTTGGAATATTACTTTTTATAGCAGGATTCTTTTGGATTATTGCAGGTCTTGTTTACTCTAGAATTGAAGAGTTTGAAGGAGAAACTGATGGTGGAGGGAATGCAATAAGCGTTGCTTTTAAAAAAATTTCTTTACTTAAAACAGATAAAGATTTTAGACTATTTGTAATATCTCGTGCTCTATTTTTATGTTCAGTTTTAAGTGCTCCCTTTTTTGTAATTTTAGCTCAACAACAGTCAAGTTCAACTTCAAGTAATTATCTTTTAGGTCTTTTTATTTTAGCAAGTGGATTGGCTGATTTTTCTTCTTCTATTGTTTGGGGTAAACTTTCAGATATTTCTAGTAAAAAATCAATGATAATAGGCGCTATAATTTCGGTAATATTAGGCTTCTTAGTATTTTTCTTAGATACTTTTTATAATGATATTTTTTCTAATATTTGGTTAATGCCTTTAATATATTTTCTTTTAACCATTGGTTATCAAGGTATTAGAATAGGAAGAAAAACATATTTAGTGGATTTAGCAGGTGGAAATAAAAGAACAGATTATGTAGCTGTTAGTAATACTATTATTGGTGTTATTTTATTTTTTACAGGGTTTATTGGAATTCTTAGTTCTATTATTGGATTAAATGGAATAATTTTATTATTATCTATTGTAGGATTAATAGGAATTATTATAACTTCATTTTTACCTGAAGTTTAAAATAAATTCAAAGAACTGTTAAAATAAAATATATTTTTCCTATTTAATCTCATCGCTAGCTGTATAGTGTAGTTCTAAACCTTTTGAAGTAGCTACAAAACCATTTACATTTATTGTTCCATCATGTACCATTTTATGGTGTTTCTTACATAAAGGTATTAAATTGTACTTATGATTCGCATTTATATGACCTATAAAACCATCTTTATTTGCACGTGCCTGTTCTTTTATATGATGGACATCATCACAAGCACGACCACAAATGACACAAGAACTTACAAAAACATCTTTGTTGTACTTAGATGACTTTTTATGCGTTATTCTTTCAACGGCGCTGTAATCATCAGTTAGTTTTTTTCTTATTTCATTTGCCATTGACAAAAACTCTCTATCCATATGAAGTGATTTAGCATACTCTAATCCATACATTGAAGAACCACTTCCATATTTTAGTTTTCTATCAAAAATAAGTTTATCTTCTTCATTTTCGTACATAACAGATAAATGAAGCGCAATTATATTTTTTAATTTTGCAATTTCTTCAATTTCTGGTAATTGATGAAGATGGGTTGCAAAAATAAACATAGCTTCAAGTTTTGAAAGCTTTAAAATTGCACTTGCTACAATACTAACTCCACTCATAGTTTCTGTACTATGTGAAATTTCATCACCTAAAACTAGAGATTGATTTGATGCTCTATTAAAAATATTTTTAAGCTCTAACATTTCAACAGCAAAAGAAGATAAACCTTTTGCAATATTATCTGCGCCACTTATTCTTGTAAATATAGAATCAAAAATTGAAAATCTCATGGACTTAGCAGGTACATAAAAACCTGCCTGTGCTAAAACAACAGCTATTCCAATTGATTTCATAAGTGAAGATTTTCCAGAAGAGTTTATTCCATAAAGTAAAACTCCGTGCATTTTATTATTATTCATATTTATTGGATTTGAGTTTTCAATTATTACATTTTTTTTATGTTCATTATTTGCTAAAGATAATTCACCTAAAATAATATCATTTGGAACATAAATACCTTGTTCTTCATTTGCTTCAATAATTGGATGTCGCAAATCTATAAGCTCTAAAAAGTTCTCATTTTCATTTGCTTTTACAATTTTTGGACACACATAATTATACTTTTTAGCTGTTTTTATATTTGAAATAGTTAAATCAACTTCTGCTATAAATTGAACTAAATCTTCTAATAAAGTCGTAAATTTCTTTTCAAATTCTGCTAGTTTTTCTTTAAATACTAGCTTATTAAGTTCAATAATTTTTCTTAAATTATGTACATATTTATCTGAAATTGTATCCATAAATTTACAAGAGATTTTTACAGATGTTGTCTGGATTTTTATATTAAAATCTTTTACTAAAAGTAATTCATCATCTATTATAATATGAGAGTTTAAAAGTTCCTCTTTTATTTGATTAAATCTATTTTTAGTTAAAGATAAGAAGAAACCTTCTTTATCCAATCTTTGAATTGAGACGTAGTTTACATCTTTTGTACTAATAAAAGATAAGAGATGAAATTTAAGTAATTCCAGTTTTTCATAAAGTTCTTCATTTTGCGCATTTAATTCATCAATTTGTATATTTATTCCAGCACTAACCATATTGCACTCAACATCTTTTAGCATATATTTACCACTTACACTTAAATCAAAAGTTGATTCAATAGAATCTATAAACATTTGAAGTTGGGCTAGAGAACAAGGTGGAGTTATAAATTTATAATTTTCCATAAACGAAACCACTTCTTTAATACTAAGAAGGGAATCATATAAATAGTTTAATTCAAAAGGATGAAGTCTTATTAACTTTATTCTTCTTGTAAGTCTTTCAATATCATAAATATTTGCTAATTCATTTTCAATTGGAGCATGATAATCATATAATTCTTTTGATAAAGCATAACGTCTTAATAACTCTTTACTCTCTTTTACAGGATGAGTAAGCCTTTCTTTTAAAAGTCTTTTCCCCATAGCAGTTGAAGTATTATTCATTAGTTTTATTAAGCTTGGGTTATGTGTTGTTTCTATTATATTTAATTGCTCTAAAGCATTATTTCCTAGATAAATATATTTACTAACATCAAGTTTTACTGGAAATGAAAGTTTTTGAACAATATTTGAATCATGCCCTATTACAAAATCAATTAATATAGCTAGAGCTTCTGTACTTAAAGGAACTCTTTCCATATCAAGATGTTCTATAGAAGTTAAAAGAGATTCTATATTAAATACATTTTTAAAAAGTTCATTTTGATATGAGATTTTTGGGATAAAACTTCCAATATGAAAAGTTTTTAAACTAAGTTCTAAATAATCAATAACTTCTTTTTGCTTTATGTTTTTATCTGCAAAAGTTACTATTATTTCATTTGTTTTATGCATATTCATATAATTAAATACTTCATCAAGAGCATAAAATTTATCTTCACTTGTTCCATGAACTTCATTGTAAAAACATTTTCCAGTTGTAACATCAATTGCTGAATAGCCTACTAAATATATTCCTTTAATTTGGTCAATTATCAAAGATGTTATATTATTTTCATCTTGATCAATCACAAAATCAAAGTTAGTTCCAGGACTTACAACAGTGTCTAAATAACGTGATACTTTTGGAGGAAGGCCTCGTTGTTTAATAATAACAACTGTATATTTTTGTTCAGAAATAATTCTAGCTAAATGTTTTTCTAGTGAAATAGCTGGAACACCAGCCATAATTGGGTTTTCTTTTGAGTTTTCAAGAATTGATTTATTTTTTCTTGTTAATTGAATATTTAAAAGTTCAGCAATTTCTTTTGCTTTTCCTACTTGTTCTTCGTCATTATTAACTTCATATACTTCAAAAAATGTTCCTATTTCCATAAGAACAACAGTATTTTTTCCATATTTTTTTTCAAAAAGTCTTTGAAGTTTAAAATATGTAACAGTAAGAAGGGTTTTTTTTTGTTCTAATAATTCTTGGACTTCTTCTCTCAATTTATTTTTTCACTCCAGTCCAGTCTCTTATTTGTGTTCTTTCTTCTCTTGTTAAATCAGCCTCTTCATGAAATATAATATAATCTTTTAATGGCATTGAAATATAAGCTGTTCTAAATATCTCTTTTAACTCTTTTTTCTTTTCTTTTTCTGTATAATTTTCCCACTCAGAAAAATTTAAAGCACTTCTTCCATCATTTACATGACTATCAATCATCCAAGAAAATGGAGCTATATTTGAATACCAAGGCCATCTCACTTTATTTGAATGACAATCATAACAAGCTTTTTTTAACATTGTCATAATATGCTCTGGTGCTTTTATTTCTAATTCTTTTGGCGTTGGTTTATTTATTTTTTCAGTTTGAATTAACTGTGCTAGTAAAAAAATTGATACAATTATTAATAATGTTTTTTTCATAAATCCTAATCCATAAATAATGTATACGGTCTTCTTAATTCCTCTATAAATTGTGAAACAGAAAGATTTCTACTTTTTCTAAAAAATTCTTTAGAATCAAAAAAGACAAGTATTGTTGGAATAGAAAATACCGAAAAATTGCTTGCTATCTCTTTATATCGTTCAGTTTTAAGTTCAAAAAGTTCTATCTTCGGGAAGTTCTTTAAAATCTCTTCTTCAATTTTTGGTTTTAGTACTTTACAAACAGAACAATTTTCTCCTGAAAAATATATAAGTACAGGATTACCCGTACTTATTTTTTCTTCAATTTCATTTTTTGTTGATATTTGTATCATGAACCACTGCTACTTCTTTTATTTTTTCGACTATTTTCTCTTCTTCTTTTTTCATTAATTCCTCAGGATTAATATCAGGATTAGTATGATCTTTTCTATTTACAAAAATATCATGCCTACTTAAACTAATACCTTTCATATGAGATAATGGGAATGCAAAAGCAATTCCTTTTCCAGTGGTTGTAATATGAAGTGAATGAATAATTGATTTTATAACTGGATTTACTAAACTTTGAGGAAGTAAAAATAATAACATTGCATCATTTGCCTCAAAAGAAGCTCTATAGTAGTTATCAATTTTACCTAATCCAATACCATCTGCACGAAGTACTGTAACTCCTGGAGCGCCAGCCTTATTTGCAGCTTGAATTGCATCAATTTTTTTCTCTTTTGGAACTAATATAACAACAGCTGAGAAATCCATTGGTAAAGAGTGTCTTCTATCACTACCATCAATATTAACAGTTGCTAAATCCATATTTTCTGCATCTATAAGTGCATCTCTTAAAATATTTGCAGCTTCAATTTCAGTATCTGATTTAACCCCAAGTTTTTCAGTTAGAATTCCATAAAGCATAACTGTAATCATTGGGAACAATGAAGCAAAAGCAATAAGCCCAAAACCATCAATTAAAGGACTTCTTCCTTCAATATTTGTAGCAAGTCCAATACCAAGTGCTGCAACAAGGGGTACAGTAACTGTTGATGTTGTAACTCCTCCTGAATCATAAGCAATTGGGATAATATACTTTGGAGCAACAAAAGTTAATATAATTACTAAAAGATAACCTACAATTATGTAATAATGAATATGTCCACCATCTACAATTCTAAAGGCACCTAAGGCAATTCCCATAGCAACACCAGCAGCCACAAAAAGTCTTAATGCAAAATCATTAATTTTACCATCTGATATCTCTTTTGCTTTTTTAGCAATTGCCATAAGAGCAGGTTCTGCCATTGTAGTTGAAAATCCAATTGCAAAGGCAAAGGCATAAATCATCATTACTGAATCAGATTTAGTCAATTGGTAAGCCATTGTCTCACCTAGTGAGAACAGACCCATTTCTAAACCAAGAATAAATGCATAAAGACCAATTATTACAAGTCCAAACCCTAAAAATACAGTTTTAATATTGTCAATTTTTTTCTTTAATACTGCATACTGAAAAAATAAAATAATAAACAAAATAGGAGCAACGTCTCTTACTACAGCTATTATTCCCATAACAATAGAAGAAAAAGAAATATCTGCAGTTGAAGAAACTGATGCTTTTATAACAACTTCTGTAACTTCTTTTACATCAACAAGATTATAAACTGCAATTCCATAAATCTGTACAAAAATCATTGGAGTTAAGGAAGCAAAAGCAATTAAACCAAAGCCATCAATTACAGGATTTCTTCCTTTAATTGTAGAGGCTAATCCTATACCAAGTGCTGCAACTAAAGGTACTGTAACCGTTGATGTCGTAACTCCACCTAAATCATAAGCAAGTCCAATAATTTCTTGAGGAGCAAAAAAAGTAACACTTACAACTGCTATATAACCAGCAATTATATAGTAATGTATTGGGTGTCCTTTGTAAATTCTAAATACACCCAAAAATATTGCAAACCCTACAGATGCAGCTACAACAAGTCTTAAGATTGTAGCATCAATACGGCCACTAGAAATAGAAGCTGCCTTATCAGCAATAACTGCTAAGGCAGGTTCTGCAATAGTTGTACCAAAGCCAATTAAGAATCCAAAAAATAGAACCCAAATCATACTCCCTTGTTTTGCAAAATCTCTAGCTAGTCCTTCTCCCACAGGGAAGATACCTATCTCTAAACCTTGTAAAAATATTGCAAGACCAATACCTACAATTCCCAAGCCTATAGCTGTATTAACCCAGTTTTCTGGTATTGTTTGTATAATTGCTAATTGGAAAAATAAGATTACGATAATTATTGGAAGTAAGTCTCTAAAGGATTCTTTTAGTAATTTCAAAAAGAAATTAAATTGTGTCATGTGTCATATTCCTTGGCATTTATTTAAATATATCTAAATTTTTTTGATATATTATTAAAATAAGGATATTTTAATGGCTTTTTTTTGAATTTTAGTATAAAAAAGAAACGTAAGGAAGATTATTTTATTTTAGAGTAAAAGAAAAGTACTTTCGTACTCTTCTTTTTAAACTTGATGCTCTTTATTCTTATCCAATCTTTCTTTTTGAGAAAGGTAAGAGTTTAAAGCACTTAAATATGCTTTTGCAGTTGCTAACATTGTATCAATACTTAAACCATGTCCTACAAATGCTGGACTTGTTGTATCAAAACCAACTCTAGCTGTTACTTTTGCTAAGGCATCTTTTCCTTCAGAAACAGAAGTTACTTTATAATCTTTTAATTCACCATTATAACCTGTTAATCTATCTATAGTTTTAAATATAGCATCCATTGTTCCATCACCAATAGCGGCATCAGACATTATTTGGTCTTGGAATTTAATAGAAACAGCAGCAGTTGGAACTCCATTTGAACAATCTGAAATTTGTAAGCCAACTAACTCATAAGTTTTGTCTTGATTTAATGCTTCATCCGTAATTAACATTCTAACATCATCATCTGTAACATCTTTTTTCTTATCAGCTAAGCTTTTAAATCTTTCAAAAGCAGTATTTAATTCTGCATCACTAATTTTATCAAATCCTAAATGCTCAATTTTATCTCTAAAAGCAGCCCGTCCTGAATGTTTCCCTAAAATTAATGTTGATTCTTTATATACTCCAACATCTTCAGGTTTCATAATTTCATAAGTTTCTTGATGTTTTAAAATACCATCTTGGTGGATTCCACTCTCATGAGAGAAGGCATTTTTACCAACAATAGCTTTATTTTGTTGTGGTTCAACACCTGTAATTGTTGCTACTAATCTAGAAGTTGCATATAACTCTGGACTATTTATATTAGTATATAATTCTCCAAATGCATCTTTTCTAGTCTTAATAGCCATTACAGCCTCTTCTAAAGCTGAATTACCTGCACGCTCTCCTAATCCATTTATTGTAACTTCTATTTGTCTAGCACCATTTATAACAGCTTCTAATGTATTCGCTGTTGCTAAACCTAAGTCATTGTGGTTATGTACTGAAATTATTGCTCTATTTTTTGCAAAATCACTTAATTCTTTTACCATAGCACCTAATTCATTTGGTAATCTATATCCTACTGTATCAGGTAAATTAATAGTTGAAGCTCCTGCATTTATAACAGCATCCATAACTTCTTTCATAAATGAAATATCAGATCTTCCTGCATCTTCTAATGAAAACTCAACATCATCAACAAAAGTTCTTGCATATTCAACTGCATGAATTGCTCTTTTTATAACTTCATCTTCACTCATTTTTAATTTATATTTCATATGAATAGGTGATGTTGCTATAAAAGTATGAATTCTATGTAATGGTGCTTTAGAAACAGCAAGTCCTGATTGTTTAATATCATTTTCTATTGCTCTTGATAAAGAACAGATTGAAGAATTTTTAACTCTCTCTGCAATTCTTGAAACTGCATCAAAATCTCCAGGACTTGCAGCTGCAAAACCAGCTTCAATAACATCAACACCCAATTTTTCTAACTGCAATGCAACTTTTATTTTTTCTTCTGTATTCATTGAACAACCAGGAGATTGCTCTCCATCCCTTAAGGTTGTATCAAATACTATAATTCTATTTTTATCTATGTTTTTTATCATATTATTCCCCATTGTATTATCCTTATCAATTCAAATATTGTATCTTTTTTTTAATATAAAAAAAGTAAAAACTATTTTTGTGATTATTATTTTTGTTTAACGTACGATATGTGATTATTAAATATTAGAGTGGTTTTGAGAGAAGCAGAAGAGTGTTTACACTTTTAATAAAATGTTTATTATAAAAATTAAATATTTTCATTTTGTACTCTCCTAGATTTTATGTATTTTTATTAATAGAGATTATAATGTGAAAAAAAGAATTTGTCAAGAACTTTTTGAAATTTTATTTATTCTCTTCTTTTTTTCCTAATATGCTTTGTCCTGAAATAACTTTATCGCCAATTTTAACAAGAGTAGCAAACTCTTTATTCAAAGTAACTATAACTTCACCTTGAATAAAAGTTCCAATTTTTTCACCTTTTTCAAGACTCTTATTACTTGGCAGCTCAATACTTGGATTATAAAGAGAAGAATATAAATGCATTGAAGAGTTAGCATATTCTAGTTTAGCTTGTTCATTTAGAACTTTTGATTTAAAAGTTGATAGAAATAAATTCAGTCCTCTTCTTATGCTAATTTTACAAGGACCCTCTTCTAAATTTCTTAAAATATGAGAATCACATAAACTAACATCGATATAAATTGATTTTTTTAAATCTTTTACATCTATAGCTGAAATAGTTCCAGAAATAGGAGCTATGATTTCATTTTTTTTAAATGATTTAAAATCTATATATTTATATCTATATATATAAATTAAAAAGAATATCATCACAAAAGAGATAAAAGTCAAAAATTTACAATTAACTAATACAAAAATAATCATTGCAATAAATGCAATTAAAATATATTTTTGTCCCTCTTTTGCAATAATAGAATCAAACATTTTATTCTTTATCCTCTTTTTTATCTTCAGATTTTAAAGAAGTTTCATCTTCTTTTTTATCTTCTTCCTTAATATCAGCAGTCTCAGTATTTTTTTCTTCTGTATCTTTTTCTTCAGGTTCTGAAGTAACAGCATCTGAATGTAAACTTTCACCTTCAAAGACAACACCACCATGAGCTTTAATGATTTCTCTAACTCTTTGTCCTGATATAACTTCAATTTCAAGTAATTCAGCTGTCATTTCTTCAATTGCATCTTTATTTTCTCTTAAAGATTCTAATACAACTTTATATCTTTCATTTAATAAACCTTTTATATGATCATCTAAATTCTTAGCCATATCATCAGAAAAGTCTTTTGTAGTTTGTCCACCTAAGAATTGATTTTGTCTTTTTTCTAAAACCATTAAGCCAGCAACATCACTCATTCCATAAACAGAAGCCATAGATTTTATAATATCAGTAGCACGTTCAAGGTCATTACCAGCACCCGTTGAAACTTCACCAATGAAAACTTCCTCAGCTGCTCTTCCCCCAAGTAAAGTATCAACTTCGGCAATAAGCTCATGTTTTTGCATTAAGTATTTATTCTCTTCTGGCGTATTTAAAGTATATCCTAAAGCTGCAAGTCCACGAGGTATAATTGATACCTTATTAACTTTTTTTGCACCTTTTGTTATTTCAGCAATAAGTGCATGACCTGATTCATGATAAGCTACAATTTTTCTCTCTTTTGGTGAGATTCTTCTTGATTTCTTTTCAAGTCCAGCAATTTGTCTTTCAACTGCTTCTTTAAAATCATCATAATTAACTTCATCTTTTTTTGCACGACCTGCAAGTAATGCAGCTTCGTTTACAATATTTGCCAAATCTGCACCAGCAAGTCCTGCTGTCATACGTGCAACTTCAACTAAATCAACATCTTTACCCATAACTACATTTTTAATATGCACATTTAGAATCTGTTTTCTACCTTCAAAATCTGGTTTATCAACAAGTACTTGTCTATCAAATCTTCCTGGTCTTAAAAGTGCTGGATCTAAAACTTCTGGTCTATTTGTAGCAGCTAATACAATTACAGGTGCTTCTTCAGTTGCAAAACCATCCATCTCAGCTAGTAACTGGTTTAATGTTTGTTCTCTTTCATCATTACCACCCATTGGTCCACCACTTGCTCTACTTTTCCCAATTGCATCTATCTCATCAATAAAAATAATAGCAGGTGCAACTTTTTTTGCTTGCTCAAATAAATCTCTTACTCTTGATGCTCCAACACCAACAAACATCTCAATAAAAGCAGAACCTGAAACAGATAAGAATTCAACACTTGCTTCACCAGCAACTGCTTTAGCAAGTAATGTTTTACCAGTTCCTGGAGGACCTACTAATAGTACACCTTTTGGAATTTGAGCTCCAAGTTTTACATATCTATCTGGATCTTTTAAGAAATCAACTACTTCTTGAACTTCTTCTTTAGCCTCTTTATTTCCAGCCATATCATCAAAAGTTACATTTGGTTTTTCAGAATTAATCATTTTCTTAGAACTTCCAATTCCAAGAATTCCTCCTGAACCTCCACCCATAGACTTAGACATTCTTTTTGCTAAGAACATCCAAATTGCAAAGAAGATAAAAATTGGTAAAACCCATCCAAAAAGAATGTCAGCCATTAGATTTTCTTCATTGATTCCACCATAATTAATACCTTTTTCCTCTAAAGAAGGAACTAAAGTATTATCAGGAATAACTCTTCTTGCTGTATAAGCAGTAACTTGTCCATTTGAAGGCTTGCTTATTGCTTTGATTTGAGTATTTCCAATACCAACATATTCAATACTTCCTGTTGATATTAATTGTTTTAATTCAGAATATGGAACTGTCTTATTTGTAGTCTTTCCATATGCAGCAATATTTGGATTTTGTCCTGCCATTCCTTGATTATTTCCTTCAGGGAAAATAGCTTTAAATACAAAAATTGTAACAATTGAAAATATTACGAATACTAATAATGGATTATTATTAAAAAAATTATTATTATTGTTGTTATCTCCGTTATTTTTGTTATTGTTTTTATTATTGTTATTTTTATTATTGTTGTTGTTTTTACCATTCATCATAAAATAAACTCCTTTTATTTTTTAAATACTATAGTTATCCACTCATTTTTGTGAATTAACTTTACTTGTTCTAGGTCTTTAAATTTTCTTAGAACCTTATCTATATGTTTATCTAAAATACCTGATATAACTAGTATACCCTCATCGTTTAAGCATTTCTTTAAATCTTTTGCAATAAAAACTAAAACATCAGCAACAATATTAGCAATAACTACATCATATTTTTTTCTTGTTGTATTAGCAGATCCTACCCATGACTCATGAAATGAGGTTTCATTTAATTCATAGTTTGATATTGTATCTTTTATACAAACTTGATCTGTATCACAAATATCAACCTTTGCACCAAGTTTAGAAGCTGCAATTGCTAAAATTCCACTTCCTGTTCCCACATCTAAAACTGTATTATCAGCTTTTACATATTCGCTAATAACTTCAATACAACTTGATGTTGTTTCATGATGTCCTGAACCAAAAGACAAGGCAGGGTCAATTATAATATTAATTTTATCTTCTTTTGCTTCATCCCAAGATGGTCTAATGTAAAAGTTTCCTACTTCAACAGATTTTACAGATTCTTGATATTGTTTAATCCAATCTATATTCTCTTTTTTTAATAAAACTGTTTCACATTTAACATCTAATGCTTTTGCAAACTCTTTTATTCCAAACTCCATATCACTTAAGTCTTCTTCACTTCTTGCAATAATAGTTTTCTCTGATTCTTCAATGGCTTCATTTGTTAATGATGTAACTAAATCAACAAATGTATCATATTCTTCATTTGGCTTAATTGTTAGTTCATAATAATATTCGGTCAAGTGTTTCCCTTAATTTATAATGCATAATTGCATAAAGTAGATTATTTTATCCAAAAAATTTTAGAAAAAATTTTCTATTATATCTCTCATGACTTTTTCATCTGAAATACGATTTATCAAATCTCTAAACTCAGAAGCACCATTATACCCTTTTGAATACGAATGTAATAGTTTTCTAAACATTACAGCTCCATGAGCTCCATGATATTTTAATACTTCATCATAATGTTCCAAAATAACTTCTCTTTTTTTATCTTCATTAATATCTTCAATACCATGTTTTAATTGGTAAAAAATCCATGGTTTTCCAATAGCACCACGACCAATCATAACACCATCAGCATTTGTATATTTTAACACTTCTTTTGCTTTTTCATAATCTTTAATATCGCCATTTGCAATAACAGGAATTTTTACAGCAGCTTTCATATCTCTAATTGCATCATAATCTACAGGTGCTTTATATTTTCCAGCTCTAGTTCTTCCATGAACTGACACAAAATCAACACCACAAGCTTCAACAGCTTTTGCAATTTCAACTGGAATTTTATCATTTACTCCAATTCTAACTTTTGCACTGGTATACTGTTTTTTACTATATTTTTTAACTGTACTTAAGATTTCTTCAAGCTTTTTTAAATCGCCTAATAAATTTGAACCAGAACCATGTGAAAAAACTTTTGGTGCAGGACAACCACAGTTTAAATCAATTCCATCAATTCCATCAATATCATTTAACATTAAAACTGCATCTCTTACAATTTCAACATTATTTCCTGCAATTTGTACAATATATGGATCTTCACTTGGTGATTTCTCAATCATTTTTTTAGTTCTTTCTGATTTGTAAACTAAAGCATTAGAAGAGATCATTTCAGATATTGTAATATCTGCACCAAATTTTTTAACAACAGCACGAAAAGGGAGATCAGTATATCCAGCAAGTGGTGCCAGCACCATTAAGGGCTGGCTAAAATCAATTTTTTTTGTCATGTATTAAATTGATATATCAGTTAAAGAATAGTGTTTACCTGCTTCTTTTAAGTCTAAAAGAGCTCTAAATGGTAACATTTCATCATCATTATATCCTGATAAGATATCTCTCACTTTTTCAATCATTTCTAATTCACAAAGAACATAAAGATATGCACTTGTTGCAAGATCATTGTCTTCACAAATAAGTTCAAAAAGTTCAAGAAGTTTGTCAGGTGTCAAAACATCTTTATAAAGTTTTGCTAAGATAAGATATTCTTCTTTTGAATAGTTTAAACTTTTTGTTATTTTTAATATTTCTTCTTTACTTAAACCAAATTCAGTATTATCAATATCTTTTAAAAAAAGTTTATATGCCATTTCTCTATCTAGTACAACATTTGTATAAACTTTTTTAACTGTAGTCATTGTCTTATTTTCTAGGACATTAAAAAATGCAAATCTCACAATATCAGCTGGATATTGATTTGCTTTTTTTAGAATATCTAGTGAGTAATCAACTTGCTCATTCATTTTATTTATTAAATTTTGTCTAGCTAAAGATGAAGAAGAATCTAATTTTAAAGACTTTTCACTTACAAATTTTCCAGCTTTAATATCTTTTATTTGTGATACTACTTCGTTCAAACTTTCATTAGTTGAAGTAAAAGCAGAATCTTTAACATCGATTTTAAATTGTTTTAAAATTCCAGCAACATTTTTGTAACCTGCTGTTTTAAATTTTCTTTTATCATTTTTTTCTAATAGGATATTTTTTAATGTTTCAATAATAGTTGTTTCATCTTTGATAAAACCTCTGTTTTTACAATAATTAACTGAACCATAAAACATTAGATGTAAAACTGTAAATATAAACAGTAAAACAATTGGCGTTAAAATCCATGCAACTGTTGGCAATACTAAAGAATAATCTAATATTGTAACATTATAATCTCCACTTTCAACACTATATACATATAGTCCAACAACCATAATTAATAGTAAAGAAAAACCAATATATTTTTTAAGTCCCACATCTTATCCTTTTTGTTGTTCTACTTTTTATTATTCAGCTTCATATATTTCTCTACAAGGAGTACAAAACTTTGCAAATGGTTTAGCTCTTAATCGCCCAATAGCAATTGACTCATCACACATTTCACAAATTCCATAAGTACCTTTTTCAATACCTTTTAAAGCATCTTCTATTTCATTTAATTCTTTAATTTGTTGGTTTGCTATTATACCTTCTTTAAAGCTATCACTTGAAACTTCTGCATAATCAAATTCATCTTTACACTCAGAGTCTTTTAAAGAATCAATGCTATCTCTACTACCTTGAATGTTTCTATTTATTTTTTCTTTTCTATCAAGTAAGATTATTTTTAATTCTTCAATCTGTTTTGTATTAGCCATATTTCACCTTATTTAAAAAATTTAGATATTATACTGAAATATATATAAATTATTTATGATGTGGATGATTATTTATGATATGGATGATTATTTTTTATTGCAAGACCTCTGAAAATCTGTTCTAATAGTACAAGAGTAACTATTTTATGTGCCATAGTAAGAGAACTTAAACTAATTATTTTATCACATTTTTTTAAAAATTCTTTTTCAAAACCATATGCTCCACCTATAAAAAAACTAACTTCACTATTACTTGTTATGATTTTTGAAAATTCAAAACTATCAAGATTTTGACCTAATACATCTAAAGCAATACAATATCCATTCATTAGAGGGAGGTAAGCTTTAGTATAAGACTCTTTTGCTTCTTTTTCACCAATAGTTTGTGCTTTTGAGATGTTCTTATTAAAAATCGAATGAACTTCTACTTTTGCGTATTTTGAGCACATCTTTATAAACTCTTTTGAGATTTTGTCAAATTCATCTGAAGTTGGTTTTACAATTGCATATATATTAATTTTAGCCATAAAATTCCTATTTTTTTAATTATATAGTCCACTTCCTACAACATTAAAAGAGACATTTTTTATTTTATCATTTATTTCAACTCCACCAATTGCACAAACTGGATTTGAAGAAATTTTTGCTAAATACGAAATTCTTTCACCTAATAAATTTGGCACATTTTTTGTAGAAGTATTTTTATAAGCTCCCAAACCTATCATATCAATATCAAGTTCATTAGCTTCTAGAATTTCAACTTCATTATGAGTTGAAATTCCTAAAAGTTTATTCCCTATTTTCTTTCGAATTAGTTTTGTAGCAAGTTTTTTATTAGAATGTATTTTAAAAAAATCCTCTTGACCTAAATGAAGTCCATCAGCATAATTTATAAGTTCGATTTTATCATTTATAATTATGGGAATATTAAGCTTTTTTTTAAGATACATTAAATTCTCAATTTGTGTTTCATTTGAATTTACTTTATCTCTATACTGAATAATTTTTGCATCAAATTTTAATGCAAGTTCAATAAAATTATCTAAAAGAATCTCTTTTTTTAGAAGTGTTTGAAAGTCACATAATGCATAAAGAAGATTAGAAGCTTCAAGTTTAAAACCTAAAGCCTCATCTAACCTATTACGCATTAACTAGCAGTAGCTGTTTTTGAAAACATTGTTAAAAGATCTGACAATGTTTTTTTCATATCTTTTCTATTAACAACCATATCAATTGAACCTTTTTCAAGTAAGAATTCTGCTCTTTGGAAGCCTTCAGGAAGATCAGCTCCAATAGTTTGTTTAATAACTCTTTGTCCAGCAAAGCCAACTAAAGCTCCTGGTTCTGCCATAATAATATCACCTAAAAAGGCAAAAGATGCAGAAACTCCACCCATTGTAGGGTCAGTTAAAACTGAGATGAATGGAAGTTTTACTTTATCCATTCTTTTTAATGCTGCTGATGTTTTTGCCATTTGCATTAATGAAAAAGTTGATTCTTGCATTCGTGCACCTCCTGAAGCTGAAACAATAACTAAACCTTCATGTTTTTCCATAGCTCTGTTTACAGCTCTTACAATCTTCTCACCTTCAACAGAACCTAAACTTCCACCCATAAATGCAAAATCAAATACTACTATTTGCACAGATATCCCATTTATAGTACACTCTCCACTTACAACAGCAGAAGTTCTACCTGTTTTTTTAACAGCTTCATCTACTCTTTTTTTATAAGATTTTTTATCAACAAACTTTAAAGGATCAATTGGTTTTAAATCTGCATCGTATTCAACAAAAGAGTCAGCATCAGTTAAAATTTCAATTCTTCTTTTTGCACCAATTCTCATATGAAAATTACATTTAGGACAAATATTATTTTGATTCTCTACTTCTTTAAAAAACATTAAAGATGAACATTCTGGACATTTTATCCAGTGTGTTGGAGCATCATTTTTTGTTGGTTGTTCTTTGTCTTTGCTATCAAATGAAATTTTACTAAATAAATTTTTTAAATCCATTATATTTCCTTTAAATTAGTTCCTCTTTTAGAGGAACCTATGTTTTTGTTTTTTATTATATTATATATTTTTAAGTTTTTCTACTTCGTCAAGTTTTTCCCAAGGATAATCACTTTGTCCAACTTGTCCTCTTGCCGCAACATCTGCATAAAGAAAAGTTTCTGCTGAAGGTTTATCTAGACTAAATTGTTCTGTAATCCATCTTGGAGTTAAAGGATAAGTATTCATTACAATTGAAGATAATTTATCATCATCATATTTTGTATAAGTTCCCATAGTATCAACAGAAACTGAAGTTGGACGAGCCACTCCAATTGCATATGAGATTTGAACATTTACTTTACTTGCAAGTCCTGCTGCAACAATATTTTTTGCAATCCAACGTGCAGCATATAGTCCACTTCTATCAACTTTTGTATAATCCTTTGAAGATTGTGCTCCTCCACCAATTGGAGAATATCCTCCAAATGAATCAACAATAAGTTTTCGTCCTGTTAATCCTGAATCATGTAAAGGTGAATGACTTACATATCTTCCTGTTGGATTGATATGAATAATAGTTTCATCTTTATTATACATAGAAGTAGGTAATCCTGTATCATCAATTAGTCCTTGAATTAACTCTCTAACCTCTTCAATTGGCATATCTTCAACTGAAGGAGCAGACACAACAATTGTATGAATTTTTTGTGGTTTACAATTTTCAAAATTTTCTTTTGTTCCATAATCAACTGTAACTTGAGTTTTAATATCAACACCAAGTTTATGATTATGAGAAAGGGCATAATGATAAACTTTATCAGCTAACATTCGTGCATAAGTAATCGCAGCTGGCATATAATCAGCAGTTTCATTTGATGCAAAACCAAACATAATTCCTTGATCTCCAGCTCCAGTTTCACCAGTTTCTTGATCAACACCTTGAGAGATATCAGGAGATTGTTGGTTTAATAAAACCTGTACTTGTATATCATCAGGATGTAAACATTGTTCTTTTGTAAAAGAAGATTTTCCATCATAACCTATTTTAGCTAAAGCATCTTTTACTAAATCTTCATAATCTTTTTGTGATAATTGGCATTGTGATTTTACTTCCCCACCAATTATAACGTGTTTTCCAGCTACAAATACCTCAGAGGCAACTCTACTATTTTTATCTTCAATAATTAATCTATCAACTATTGTATCTGCAATAATATCTGCACACTTATCTGGATGCCCTGGGCTTACAACTTCGCTTGTAAATAAGTAGTTTGTTTTGTTTTCCATGTTTGTTTTCCTATTTTGTTTTCCATTTTTGTTTTCCATTAAATCTATACTTATTTTTATCTTTAAATTCTAATAAAAAAATAAAAAATTAATATTTATTCAACAGTAACAGACTTTGCCAAGTTTCTTGGCATGTCAACATCATTACCTAGTCGTACTGAAATCTCCATAGAAAGGAGTTGTAACACAACTAACATTTCAAAAAACTCTAACATATAATGAGAAGTTTCTTGAGTTCTAATAAAATCATCACTTAGTTCAAAATCAAGAGGGGAAACAGTACAAATTGTACTATCTCTTGCACTTAACTCTTCAACATTAGATTTAATTTTATCATATAATAAATTTTGTGGCATTAAAGCAATCGTGAATAATTCAGGATCAGCTAAAGCAATTGGACCATGTTTCATTTCACCTGATGGATATCCTTCCGCATGTAAATATGAAATTTCTTTTAATTTTAAAGCACCTTCTAGGGCTAATGGGAAAAAGACGTCTCGTCCTATAAAGAAAAAACCGTGACCATGAAGATATCTTTTTGATAACCTCTTAGTCTTTTCGTGTATTTTATCATCTATAATTAAAGATTTTGGAACTTCTCTCAAAGCAAGAAGTTCGCTCTGTAATTTCTCAAATGAAATTGAAGCATTTATTTTAGCAAAATAAAGTGATAACATCCATAAAACAGCTGTCTGAGTTGAGAAAGCTTTAGTAGAGGCAACACCTTTTTCAATTCCTGCACGTGTAAGTATTGTAAAATCAGCCATTCTAGTCATAGATGAATTATCAACATTACAAATAACTAAGGTTTTAAGTCCTGCTTTTTTTGCCATTTTTAAAGCTTCTAAAGTATCAGCGGTTTCCCCACTTTGAGAAATAACAATAAAAAGTGTATCTTTTGTAAGCATTGGTTCTTTATATCTAAACTCACTTGCAACTTCAATACTACATTTAATTTTTGATAATCTTTCAAAAAGATATGAAGAAGTTAATCCAGCATGAAAAGAAGTTCCACAAGCACAAATTTTAATCTCTTTTATTCCATCTAAAATTGATTCTTCAATTTCATCAAATAAAATTTCTTCATCTTGAATTCGTCCTAGCATACAATCACTTACTACAGAACTTTGTTCATAAATCTCTTTTTCCATAAAAAATCTAAAGCCATCTTTTTGAGCAAATTGTTTTGATGTGGGAAGAGTTGACCATGAATAATCATCACTTAAAAATTCAATTCCATTTTTACTTGCAATTCCACCAACTCCATCTTCTAAATATACTACTTCTTTTGCTAATCCAATTAAAGGAGCATCTGAAGAAGCAAATAAAACTTCATTGTCTTCTTTTCCCCTTGCCACAATAAGTGGACTTCCATGTTTAAAGAAGAATATTTTTGTAGGATCAGCTTTTGAGATTAGTAGAATTGAAAAAGCACCCTCTAATCTTTCAATTGTATCTTTAAAAGCTTGGTTTGTATTATTAACTTTATTCTCTTGCGACTGCTCGTTAGCTTTATTTAAATAATTTTCAAAAAGATGAACTATTACTTCAGTATCTGTTTGTGAAACAAACTTATGTCCAGCATTAATTAATTCTTCTTTTAACTCTTTATAATTTTCAATAATTCCATTGTGAACAACATAAGAGTATTCACCCAAGTGTGGATGAGCATTTAATTCTGTAGGTTTACCATGTGTTGCCCATCTAGTATGTCCAATACCAATTTCATAAGCACCTAAATCTGAATTTTCAACTTTTTCTATTAGATTATTAAGTTTTCCAAGAGCTTTAAAGACATCAATCTTATCTTTATTCAAAAGTGCAATTCCAGCTGAATCATAACCTCTATATTCTAACTCTTTTAATCCATCAAGTAAAAATTTTGTTGTATCTTGTTTTCCTATATAGCCAACTATTCCACACATAGCAATAAACCTTTTAGTTCTGTTTTAAAATTAGGCATAATAGCTAAAATATGGTAAATAAATACTTTGCTAAAAAATTTATTACTTTAAATTTGACACTAAAGAGTTGTGTACATAACCATTTGAACTAAGAAGATACTTGTCTTCAAATAGTTTATAATCGCTTCCATCTAGAGTTGAAATTTTACCACCAGCTTCACTTAAAATAATAATTCCAGCACTTACATCCCAAGCTTTTAAATTCATTTCATAATAAGCCTCATAAGTTCCACGTGCCACATAACATAAATCAAGAGCTGCTGAGCCTAATCTTCTTATGTCTTGACATTTTGGTAGAATATTTTTTATTTTATTTACTACATCATTTAAATCATCTTCGCAAGTTCCACTTGTATATGGAAAGCCTGTTGAAACTAAAGCTTTTTGAAAATCTTCTTCTTTTGATACTTCAATTTTTTCACCATTTAAAAAGGCACCTTTTCCAATCTCTGCTTCATAAAGTTCATCCAAAATAGGATTGTATACTATTCCAATATAAGGTTTTTTATCTTTATAAACTCCAACTGAAATACAAGTATGAGGAACTTGGTTTACAAAGTTTGTTGTTCCATCTATGGGATCTACTATAATAGAATTAGCAAATTTACAGTTTGAGTTATCTGATTCTTCGGCTATTACATTAAAATCTTTAAACTCTGCTAGAAACTTTTCTTTTAAAAAATTCTCTATTCCAATATCATATTTTGTCACTAAGTCTTTTTTTGCTTTAAAAGTAACATCTTTTTTTGAATAATACCCATCTTTTAAAAGTTCACCCGCTTCTTTTATTATCTTAATTAATTTTATTTTCATTTTACATCCATAATATTTTTTAGAATTCTAACAAAAGATAGTTACGAAAGTGTTGATTTAGAAAAAAATGATGAAAGATTATGCAAATTTAAAGAAATTTGCATATAAATTTCTAATTTATTTAAGGATAGAGAGAGAATTTTACACATTTCATATCAAATCAAGCTAATCTGAACTATTTTTTATATTTTAAAATCTCTACAAGACCTATGTAGTAGGACATTCAAATAAATTTTAATAAATTTTAGAATTTTAAGATAAAAAATTTGCTTTTACAAATAAAAAGTGCTACAATTTTAATATATCAAACGATATGGAGGTGTAAATGACGAAGGTTTCACATTTTTAGTATTGTTAAAAAACTAATTTAAAATAAATTTACAGTGTAGTAAATTGTTATAAATAAAAGTTTATTTATAACTTAATATAAAAAAGGAGAAAACAGATGTTTTCTCCTTTTTTTTTGCTTTTTATATTCAAGACTAACTCAATCCACTTTTATTTTTTTAAATTAAAACTTGATTGTAAATTCAGCACCAGGGTATTTATTTTCATCACATTCAAATTCAATATTTTTTACGCTAGTATTTCCTTTCATTTGTTTAGTTATAATTTGATTAGTCATATATAAACCTATTCCTGTACCAATTGACTCATGTTTTGTTGTAAAGTATGGATCAAATATCTTATCAATTATTGTATCTTTAATCCCTCCACCATTATCTGAGATTTTTATAACAATATTCTTTTTATTTTTTTTAACTGAAACAAAAAAGCATCTACTATATTTTTTATCTATTAAAGCATCTTTTGAATTATTATATAAATTAATCAATGCTTGAATTAGAAGATTTTCATTAAGCACTAAATAAATATCATCAATATCTTGTGAGTATTTTATAAAACTATTATCGAAACTAGCTGATGTAAGGTTTCTTATTTTTTTGAAAGTATCTTTCAAATTTGATTCTTTTAATAAAGTTAAATCATCTTTAAAAAAATTCCTAAAATCATCGATTGTTTTAGATAAATATTGCACATTATCATTTACAATATCAAGTGTATTTGCAATCTCTTTTTTATCTATTTTTTCTTCAAATTCCAAAGATAATTTTAATCCCGTGGCTGCTGTAGATATTACAGATAGAGGTTGTCTCCACTGATGGGCAATATTGCCAAGCATTTCTCCTACTGCTGCTATTCTTGATTGATGTAAAACAATTCGTTCTTGTTTATTTTTTTCCAATTCTATTAATTTTGCTTCAGTTATATTCTGAGCACTACCATAAACTAAATTATCAGCTTTATTTGTAACTGCTGACCAAGCTAAGTTAATAAACTTACCATTTATATGTCTATATCTATTTTCAAAATAATGAATAGATTCGCCATCTTCTAGTTTTTTCATCTTTTTTACTGTAGCTTCAATATCATCAGGATGAACTAAATCCATAAAAGAGGTATTAATCAATTCTTCTCTTTCATACCCAAGCATACTTTTAACTGTATTATTAACTTGAAGAATAGTTCCTTTTGTATTAGCAATAAATTGTAAGTTAATAGGCAGTTCAAAAAAACTATGAAATAATTCTTCTTGTTTTTTTTGAAAACTTAAGTCAATATCAATACAAAACATTTCTGAAGAGTTATTATCTTCCTCAAACATTACGTGAGAAGAATAAACATAAATACAGTGACCATCTTTATGCTTTAAATTAAGCTCTCCAGCAGCTATAACTTCATCATTTTCATACCAATTTTGAATAAGTTTAATTACCTGATTCTTCATTAAGTCAAAAATTATTAAATCTTCAAGTTTTTTACCTAAGGCTTCTTCTTTTGAAAAACCGTACAAAAGTTCACTTGCCTTATTCCAATAAATTACATTTCGATTTCTATTATAACCTTGAACAGCTATGTTTGGTATGTTTTCTATAAGTTTTATAAACTTGCTTTCTTCTAAATTATTCATAATGTTTCCCACCTTTAAAAGCAATAAAAATAATTATTAATATAATATAAAATTATAACATTTGTAAGATAATTTTTAATATCAATATTTTCAAACTATAAAAACATGGATATTAGAATTGTAAATAATTTAAATAAACTTATAGATAATTAATTGTACAAATTTGTTTGATTTTTTAGTTTAAATATAAAAAGAGGTTAAAAAGAAAAGTTTATTTTAATGTTATATTTATAAAAGATGGAAGGCAAGTCCTTATAAAAAAGACCTGCCTTTCCTTGTTTAAAAAAGTAGTTTAAAATGAGTCTTTATCAGACTACATTCCCATTCCACCCATTCCACCCATTCCGCTCATGTCAGGCATCGCAGGTGCGGCAGCATCAGATTTAATATCAGTAACAGTAGCTTCTGTTGTTAATAATAACGAAGCAACAGATACTGCATTTTGCATTGCAATTCTTTCAACTTTTGCAGGATCTACAATACCAGCTGCAAACATATCAACATATTCACCAGTTGCTGCATTAAAACCTAAATTTTGATTATCAGATTTTTCTACTTCATTTACAACAACACCAGCATCAAATCCAGCATTTATAGCAATTTGTTTCATAGGTGCTTTAATAGCTCTTAATACAATATCTGCACCAATTTGCTCATCACCGTCAAGTTCTAATTTAACTTTTGCAGCAGCTCTAATTAAAGCAGCTCCTCCACCAATTACGATACCTTCTTCAACAGCAGCGCGTGTAGCTGATAATGCATCATCAACTCTATCTTTTTTCTCTTTCATTTCAGTTTCACTAGCAGCACCAACTTTTATAACAGCAACACCACCAGAAAGTTTTGCAAGTCTTTCTTGTAATTTTTCTCTATCATAATCAGAAGTTGTATTTTCAATTTCTGCTTTAATTTGATTAACTCTATTTTTAACACTATCAGCAGAACCATTTCCATCAACAATAGTAGTATTATCTTTATCAATTACAACTCTAGCAGCTGTTCCTAAAGAATCTATAGTTGAAGTCTCTAATTTTAATCCCATTTCTTCAGAAATAACTGTAGCATTTGTTAACACTGCAATATCTTCTAACATAGCTTTTCTTCTATCACCAAATCCGGGTGCTTTAACAGCAGCAATATTTAATGAACCTCTTAATCTATTTACAACTAAAGTTGCTAATGCTTCACCATCAACATCCTCTGCAATAATTAGTAATGGTCTTCCACTTTGATTAACAGCTTCTAAAATTGGTAACATTTCTTTTAAATTAGAGATTTTTTTCTCACATAAAAGAATGTATGGGTTTTCCATTTCTGTAATCATTTTTTCTGTATTTGTTACAAAGTATGGAGATAAATAACCTCTATCAAATTGCATTCCTTCAACAACATCTAATTCATCAGAAATACCTTTTGCTTCTTCTACAGTAATAACTCCGTCTTTACCAACTTTATCCATAGCTTCAGCAATCATTGCACCAATTGCAGTATCAGAATTTGCTGAAATTGTTGCTACTTGTTCAATTTCTTTTTTATCAGCAACAACTTTTGAAGCTGCTTTTAGTTCAACTAAAATAGCTTCAGTTGCTTTATCCATACCTCTTTTAAGAGTAATAGGATTTGCTCCTGCTGTTACATTTCTAAGACCTTCTTTAAAAACTGAATATGCCAAAATTGTAGCTGTTGTAGTTCCATCACCTGCTTCATCAGCAGTTTTAGAAGCAACTTCTTTTACAAGTTGAGCACCCATGTTTTCTAAAGTGTCATCTAATTCAATCTCACGTGCAACTGAAACACCATCTTTTGTAATTGTAGGTGCTCCAAATGATTTTTGTAATAAAACATTTCTTCCTCTTGGTCCCATAGTTACTTTTACAGCATCTGCTAATTTTTCTACACCTGCAAAAAGTCTATTTCTTGCAGCATCACTAAATAATACTTCTTTTGCCATCTTACATAACTCCTATAATATTTTCAATATCTATTACTAAATAATCTTCACCTTGAAGTGAAAGTTCTGTTCCTCTAAATTGTTCAAATACTACAGTATCACCTTCTTTTAATTCAGTTACCTCTGAACCAATTGCTTTAACGATTGCTGTATTTGGTTTTTCTTTAGCAGAATCTACTAGAATAATCCCACTTGCAGTTTTTTCTTCTACTTCTGTTCTTTGTACAAGAACTCTTTTTCCTAATGGTTTAAAACTCATTTTAATTCTCCTATAAATTTTTATTATAATTTATTTTTTTAGCACTCATTTTTTCTGAGTGCCAAATTTTATAAAATTTTTACATATTTGTCAAGTAATGTGAGTATATTTGACTAAAGCTTTTGATTTCCTTAGTTTTTGTGACGATATAGATATTTTAACAGTAGTTCTTCTAATGATTTTTTAAGATTCTTGTCTAATTCGTTTAAATTATATTCACATTTTTTTGCTAAATCATCTGCTGCTTTAACAGCACCTTCAAGCCCTAATAAATTAACAAAAGAATTCTTAGCTTCATCATTTTGCGTAGTTTTCCCAGCTTCTATAGAAGTTTGTGTTTCATCAATAATATCATCTTGGATTTGAAATAATAAACCTATATCAATTCCAAAATTGTAAAGCTTGTCTTGTGTTTTTAAATCATATTCAGAAATTATTGCACCCATTTTTAAACTTCCTGCAATTAATTTCGCAGTTTTATGGATATGCAAAAACTCCAATTGATTTAATTCTAACTTTTCATTTTCAAAGAAGCAATCAATAGCTTGACCTATAATCATTCCATCAATTCCACCATTAGAGCTTAAAACTTTTATTAATTCAATTTTAATATCATTATGAAGTGCCGCATTTGCTATTTGACTAAAAGCTTCTGTATTTAAAGCATCTCCTACTAAAATAGCTGTTACTTCATCATATTTTTTATGTAAAGTTTCAAAACCACGTCTAAGATCAGCATTATCCATTGAAGGCAAATCATCATGTATTAAAGAATATGTATGAAGCATTTCTAATCCCAAAGCTACAGGCATTGAGTTTTCTAGTAATAAACTTTTATTTGATTTTACAACAGATAGTAAAAGCATCGGCCTAAATCTTTTACCACCAGCTTTTAGCATTAAGCCTAAAGCATCCTCAAAACAAGGATGAAAAGTTTTAGATTGTGGTAGATTATTTAGTAAATAGTTTTCAAAAGAGCTAAGTAGTTCGTGCATATTATTTTTGTCCAAAAGACCCAAGGCCACCCATCATATTCATTGCCATTGCTTTTTTACTTGCATCACTTTGTTTAATTACATCGTTCATTGCTGAAATTAATAATATTTGTAAAGAGTCTTTATCTTCAAGCAAAGAATCATCAATTTGTAAGTCAATTACTTCTGAATTTCCATTAATTGAAATCTCAATCATTCCTCCACCAGCTTTTGAAGTAAAAATTTGTTCTGAATTTTTCTCTTTTGCTTTCTCAGCCATTTCTTGAACTTGGCCCATCATCTCATTTAAATTAATTTTACTTAAATCTATTCCCTCAAACATGATCACTTCCTACTAATTCATTTGTTATCATTTCAATATTATTCTTATCATCTACTATTACAACAGTAGGTGAGTAATTTTCTAATTCTTCTTGGGAATATGAAGCATAAGCTATTACAATAATTTTATCACCAATTTCTACTTTTCTTGCAGCAGCTCCATTAAGACACATATCTTTACTTCCTGCTTTCCCTTTAATTACATAAGTTGCAAATCGTTCACCATTGTTTATATTCACAATTTCTACTTTTTGTCCCACTCGTATTTTTGAAGCATTCATTAACTCTTCATCAATTGTAATGGAACCAATATAATTAAGATTTGCATCTGTGACAGTTGCTCTATGAATCTTACTATATAGCATATCAAATATCATTTATAACGTCCTCTATTGCGCTAAATTAATAGGAAATACCTATTACGTATTATTTGCTTATTTTATCAATTTCTTCCTTAGATAAGTAGCAAAATTTGAATTTTAACAAATATTTATTAAACTCTTCTAAAATTAGATTTTTAATAAGCTTTTAAATTCACTCATAATATACTGATTTTCAAAATTACATAAAAAGGTGAAAAATGAAGAAAATTTTTTTTATTTTATTTTGTTCAGTATTATTTTTACAAGCAGCAAATCCAATAGCTGTTTTTAAAACTACTCAAGGGGATATAGAAGTTGAATTAAGACCTGATTTAGCTCCAAAAACAGTTGAAAACTTTGTAACACATGCCAAAAATGGTTATTACAATGGTTTAATTTTTCATAGAATTATTAAAAATTTTATGATTCAAGGTGGAGATCCAACTGGTACAGGTAGAGGTGGAGAATCAATTTGGGGAAAATCTTTTAAAGATGAATTTGCACCTAATGCAGTATTTGATAAACCTGGAATTTTAGCTATGGCTAACTCAGGACCAAATACAAATGGAAGTCAATTTTTTATTACAACAGTTCCTGCATATTGGTTAAATGGGAAGCATACAATTTTTGGATATGTAAAAGAAAGTGGTAAAACTTTAAAAGCATTAGAGAATGTTCCAACTTCTGGTAAATATAAAGGGAATAAACCTTTAACAGATCAAAAAATTATATCAATTACTATTAAATAGTTAAAAAATAGATAGAAAATATTAAATTCTATCTATTTTTAAATAATTTTGCCATTATAGTTTTATCTCCAAGTTGAATAACATCTCTTTCTAACTTCTCCAACTTTTGTGCTTCATTTTTAGCTTTTTCTTTCCAATAGTTGAGTTTTTGAGATATAGATTCTACATTTCCTATTTCTGATAATTTTTCATTTAAAGTACTAAGTTCTTGCTCAAAATCATCTATTTGAACTTCATAATTAATTTTTATTTGTTTACACTCTTTTTTATGCTCTTCTTTTATATTTTCAAATTTTGAATTCAATTTTTTCAATTCATTCTTCATATCAATATTTTCTTTTAAAAGCATTTTATTTTGTGCATTTTTTTGTTCAAGGTAGCTTGAATTATCTTTATATTGTTTTAACTCTAATTTTAGTTTTTTGTTTTCATTAGTATACTTTTCAATTGAATAAAGATACCTATCTTTTTCTACTCTTGTTTCATTTAATTTATTTTTTAGTACTTCAATTTCATCACGTAAATTATTTATATTAACTTGAAACTCTGCGCTATTTTCTTTACTTTTAATTAAAATTTGACCTTTGTCTTTTATCAACGAAGTTCGAACTTCTCTATTTTTTATGCTTTTTTCTGTTTCATCTTTTTGAATTATCAAACAACCTGTAACTTCACCTGTATCACTTAAAGTGCTTATTGCACTTGTTTCTGCTATATAATAATTTCCATCTTTAGTGATATTCTTTAATTGTCCATTCCATTGTTTATTACTTAAAATACTATTATAGATATTTTTATAAATATCAGGATTAATATCTTTATGTTTTAAACTTGATAAATCTTTTCCAATTAAATCTTTTTTCTCAAATCCTGTGATTTCACAAAAAAGATTATTAACAAAAGAGATTTTCATATTTTTATTTGTTCTAATAACAATATTATTACTATATATAATATCTTTATATTTATTTAATTTTCTATTTTGTTGTTTAAGTAGAAAATCTTGATAAAGGATATTTGCTAGTTCGCCTAAGGTATTTATTAAAAGTCTAATATCAATAGGTTTAATACAATATTCAAAAACTTTTAACTTAATTGCATCAATTAAAAACTCTGTGTCTGAATAAGCTGTCGTAAAAATTGCAGGTATGTTTTTGTCAAATTTCCTAATTTCTTCTAGCATTTCTATGCCAGTCATTTTTGGCATATTTATGTCAGCAATTATAATATCAATATCTTTTTGTTTACTAATATATAATTCTAAACCCTCTTCTCCATTGCTTGCAGTATAAACATTACTAAAGAAGTTCGATAATAAAGATGATAGTTCATTTCTTACACTACTATCATCTTCTACATAAAGAACCTTTAATCTTTTGAAGAGTTTTTTATCTATTGTTGCCACTATTTTTTTATTTCCATACTAGTAACCAAATCTATAAATTTGATAAAATCAAATGGTTTTAGCAAATAATTCTCAATTCCTAATTCTCTTGCATTCTCTATATAATCCGTCTCAGTATGTGCAGACATGACAATTATTGGTATTTTATTACCTTTTTTGAGAAGCTCTTTTGCCATAGTAAATCCATTCATTACAGGCATATTTAAATCTGTAATAATAAGATCAATATCACTATTCTTTTCAATTACAGCTAAGGCTTCTTCACCATTTCTAGCACTTAAAAAGTTTGCTTCAAGTTTATTTAATGTATCAGTTATAATTTCCATTAAATCCTCTTCATCTTCAACAAAAAGGAGTTTTAAACTTTTTAACTTTTTTATTTTTTCTTGCATTATACTTCTTATTATTGGTCTTTTAATTCATCTTTATGTACTACTGATTCAATATCCATAACTACAAGCATTTGATTATTTGCTAATCTTACAAAACCTTTTAAATATCTTGAAGGAATTGCTGAACCCATATCTGAAACTGGTGCTAATGTAGTAGTATCTAATCTTTGTACATCATCAACTTTATCAACTATAATACCTACCATTCTCTTATCTTCTGTAATAACAGCAATCACAGAGGTATTTTCATTATAAATTGCTTCACCTGTATTAAATTTAATTCTAATATCCAAAATTGGAACAACTTCACCTCTTAGATTAATAAGCCCTTTTACCCAATTTGTAGTATTTGGTAAAGTAGTTATATTATCAGGGTATGTTAAAATTTCTCTAATTTTTGGTAATTCAATTGCATACTTCATTTTACCTAATTCAAAAGTCATAAATTCACTTGTATTTGTATAATCAATAACTTCTTCATTTGAATAATTATTTACATTCTTTGTTTCTCTCATCTTATTAGTTTCCTTCTTCTTTATTCCATTCTGAGTATAATTCTTCTACTTCTTTAATTTCTTCAACAGAAGGTTTTCTTCTGCATGACAAATAACCTTTCGAGCCATCACAACTTACAAAAGGATAAACAGTAGCAAATACCCAATAAAAACCACCCGAACCAGTGATGTTTTTTACATATCCACTCCATGTTTCACCTGATTGCACTGTACTCCATAAAGATTTAAATGCTTTTTTTGGCATGTCTTTATGTCTTACCATACTATGAGGTTGTCCTATTAATTCTTCTAATGTGTATTCTGCAATTTTACAAAAATCTTCATTTGCGAATCTGATAATCCCTTTCGCATCTGTTTCACTAACTAAGAATGCATAATCATCTAAAACTGTTTCTTGTCCTACTGCCATATCCTACTCCTTAGTTAAATTTTTTGCTTTTTGCATCTGAAACTAGGCCATTTGCCATATCTGCAACTTCATTTGCTATTGCTTTTACTTGGTTTGCTTCACTTGCATTTTCTTGTGTTACTCTATCAAGCATAGTAATTGCATCATTAATTTGTTCAATTCCCGTCATTTGTTCTTTTGAAGCATGAGATACATTCTCTATTAAATGAATTGTTTCAATAATATGCGTATTTAATTCTTCATAACCTGTAATCATATCATCAGATATTTTTTTACCATCGTTAGCTTTTGTATTTGCATCTTCAACTAAGGCTTTAATCTCTTTTGCAGCTTCTGCACTTCTAGAAGCAAGATTTCTTACTTCTTGAGCAACTACGGCAAAGCCTTTTCCAGCTTCGCCTGCTGTTGCTGCTTCTACCGCTGCATTAAGTGAAAGAATATTTGTTTGGAAAGCTATTTGATCAATTATATTAATTGCTTCGTTTATTGCTGTAACTTTCTCATTTATTTCATCCATAGACTTAGCTGTTCTTGTTGCTAGTTTTTGTCCTGAGTTAACTGAAAGTTTAACTGTTTCCCCAAGTTTTGCCATTTTTGTAGAATTTTCAGCATTGTTTCTAGTAATTGAAGTAATCTCTTCAACTGCGGCTGCTGTTTCTTCCAAAGATGCCGCTTGCTCATTTGCTTTTGTTGCTAAGTTATTTACAGAGGCTGTCATACTAATTGAATTTTGTTCTAAAGATTGTCCATTAGCTAAATTAGTTTTTGCTCCCTTACCTAATGAATCACAAAGTTTATTTATACTTTCCATAACTTCAAGCATATTTTCTTTTAGTTTTGGAGATATTTTTACTTTTTCTCGATAATCATCATTTGCATAATGGGTAACAGCTTTTATTAATTCGTTCATATTATGTTCTGTAACATTAAGCATTTTATTTAAAGTATTTTTTAATGTCATAATCATTGGATTTTCAGAATCAGAATTAATTCTACATTTGTAAATCCCTTGTTCAACTTTATCAGTAGTTAAAACAATTTCACCAATTACTAACATATCTTCTTTAATCTTTCTGTCAAATGTATCTGCTGCTATATTTAGCATAGTAAGCATTTCACCAATTTCATCATTATTTTGAATTTCTGCTTTTTCAAATCGATTAATTTTAAAAGATACAAACTCTAAAAAGTATTCAAAATTTGTTTTAAATTTAGTCAATTCATTTGTTATTATTTTCTTAAATAAGTACATTGTTGTAAAAATTAAAATTATTGTAAGAGCTATCATTAATCCCAACATTGAAAAAACAATTAAACTAGAATGATCAATAAGTTTTTGTATTTTTCCAATATCCGTTCCTAATACATACATACCAACTGTATTACCCTCTAAATCTTTTATTGGGAAGCTTGCGTAATAATATTTTGAATCTGTTAGATATCCATTTTTAACTAAAGTATCTAAATTAATACTAGAAACTGAATTTTTAAAGTCTTTGTTTACAATTTTTTGAGAAAGATAATATTTACCAATTTTATTTTCAGCGCTTAAGGCATCACCTCTTTTATATTTTTCATCCATCAAAACAAGTAGAAATTCTTTATCATTTTCAAAATCTTTTACAACAGAATTATAACCTTGTATAAATTCAATTGAGCCAATATACTCTTTATCAATGTTAAAAATAGGAGCTAGACCTCTTAAAACTAAACCTGCTCGTCCTACTTCAACAGCAGCTAAAGCTTTTTCAGTTTTTTTAACTTCTAAGATTGTCTTTCTAAAAGAACTTAAATCATCACCATATTTATCAACTTTCCAGCCTCTTAAATAAGATTTTACATCTTTGTCATGTATATGAATTTTTATATTACTTAAAGAAGTATTTTCTCTCATTGCATCAGAGATTCCAGATAATGCTAATTTTGCAAGATCTCTATCAAAAAGTTCTAAGGCTGTAATAATGTCTGTATTTTTAGAAATCGTAACTGCATTTGAAATACCTACATCCATTTTAGACTTGATACGTTCTTTTATCATTGTCTTAAAATGTTTTTTTGTATTTAATTCAACATCTTTTTTCATATTATTAATCATATAATATGAAATCCCAGCTGCGGCTATGATAATTATAAAAGCATATAATATAAGTCTTGAACTAATTTTATTAGCAATTGATTCTTTTTTCATACAAACCTTTCTTACAAATTTATATATTTTATCTTTTATAAACTTAAATTACTATTGTTTTTTAATATTATTTACAGTACAAGAGACAATAATATTAGGGCTTTGTAGCGTGATTTCATCATTTAATTTTAGTTTCTCAATATCTATTATTTTATTATTTAAGGAAATTTGAGCATAACCATTTTGAATATTGTTTTTAGGATTTTTTGATTCAATCGCACCTTTTAAAATATTTAATCTATTTTCTTTTGTACTTAATATTTGTTGCAAGTAATTTTCATAATTGTGCTTTATTAGATTTATTTGCTGAGAAATAAATCTAAATTTTGATTCTATTGAATTTTGCTCAAATAGTTTAAACATATTTTTAAGTTCATTCTCTTTTTGTAAAAGAGTATTTTTTGTTCTATTTTCCATATCAGAACTTAAAGTATCAATATAAATTCTATGTTCATTAATATCAGGAAGTGCTATTTCCATGGCATTAGAAGGTGTAGCAGCTCTAATATCAGCCACAAAATCTGAGATTAAAAAATCTATTTCATGTCCAACTGCTGAGATTACTGGTTTTTCACATTCATAAATTGCAAGGGCAACTATTTCTTCATTAAAAGCCCATAAATCTTCAATACTTCCACCACCACGTCCAACTACTATCAAGTCTACATCTAAAGAATTTGCATATTTAATTGATTCCACAATATCATATTTTGAATCCTCTCCTTGAACTAAACTTGGAACTAAAATTAATTGTGTTAAAGGCCATCTGTGAAAAGCAACTTTTTTCATATCGGCAATTGCAGCTCCGGTAGCAGAGGTTACAAGTGCTATTTTTTTTGGATAAGTGGGAAGTTTTTTTTTGATACTTTGTTCAAAATAACCTTTTGCATGTAATTTTTGTTTTAATTGTTCATAAGCTAAAGCCAAAGCCCCTTGCCCTGAAGGTTCAATTTTATTACACATAAGTTGATAAGAACCTCTTGGCGTATAAACAGTTATTGTTCCAGAAATAAGCACTTTTTGTCCAACTTCAAGCTGGAATTTTAGGTATTTTGCATTTCCTTTAAACATTACACAAGAAATTGTAGAACTTGCATCTTTTACTGAGAAGTATATATGTCCTGAGTTATGATAAGTTAGATTTGAGATCTCTCCTTCAACGTAAACATTTATAAAAGTAGTCTCTAAAAGTGATTTTATTTGGGTATTTAGTGTTGATACTGAAATGGGGGCATTCAAATTTTTTCCTTTTAATTATTGCAAAACTTACAGTTTTCTTGCAATAATTAAAGTTGATATTTTCATTGAAAATGATTGAGTATGAATTGGTTCAAGTCCTGCTTGTTTTAACTCTTTACAAAGATTTTCTGTTGTTAGAAACTCGTCAATTGAGTTTGGTAAATACGTATAAGCTTCTTTATTTTTTGAAATTAAACCACCTAGTGTAGGTAGTACTTTATTCATATAAAAGTCAGTTGCATAATCAAGTGGATTTGTTTTTTGTTTTTTTGTAAATTCTGAAATTACAACTAGTCCATCTTTTTTTAGAACTCTTGCAAATTCGTCAAAAGCTTCTTGTCTTTGAACTACATTTCTAATTCCATATGAAATAGAAATAATATCAGCGCTGTTACTTTCAAGTGGCATTTGAGCAGCACCTGCTTCTATAAATTGAACTTCAGGTAATTTAACTTTCGCCATATCCATCATGCCAACACTTGGATCTACTCCTACAATATTTTGTAGATTAACACCATTTGAAAGTGCTATTTTTTTCCAAAATTCAATCATATCACCCGTTCCACAAGCAACATCAACTATTCTTTCAATTTCACTTTTACCATAAAACTTATATGCCAAATTACAAGCTTTATTTCTCCAAGATTTATCAATTCCCATACTAAGAACTCTATTCGCAATATCGTAAGTTCCTGCAATATCATTGAACATTGATACAATTTTTTCTTGTTTACCCATTAATTCCATTCCTTTTGTGTCTACTTTTTATAGTGGATATAAAATTCACTTAAAAGTAGTAAAATCTTAAAGAGCTTCTAAATAAAGCCTCATTTTTTATAATAAATATTTGCCTACAAAAAGTCCTAATATAAAACCAATATTTAACATAATAATTAAATATAAATATTTTATTTTATTGTCTTTTTCAGGTAGTTGTTTTAATACTTTTTTTTGTTCAATTATAGAATCATCCAATGAACGTCTTGCATAGTCGATATTGTCAAAAGAATTTTTTAAACTAAGATCAGATAATTCAAGTCTTTCAACTATCTCTTTTGCTTGCTTGAAGCTCATATCACTCATTATATAATTTTACTCACTTTTTATTTATTTCTTAATATCAAGCCATTGGTCTAAATCACAAAATATTTTATTTAAAGTTCCTAAAACATAATCTTTTGCTTCAGTTTGAATTCTTCTAAAAAATAAAAATTTTCTCGCACTTTCTATGTCTCCTAACTCTTTTGCATTAATAGCTTTTGCTGCAAAATCCGTATTGTTATAAGCCATTTCCCAAACTGTACTTCCAAGATATCTACTCATTGTAATTACTTTATCATTTTTAACAGCAAAGTATTTTGGATCTTTTACAAAATCACAAATTACTGAATTACTATCTAAATACTTGTGTCCAAAGAAGTTTATAAATTGTTCTTCAATATAATCAGGCTCGATAGAAATAGCACGATTAAGAGCAAACATTACATTTTTTTCTGGATCTTTTTCTATTTTTCTAATTTTCTTCATAGTTGCTATAGCATTTTTGCCATCAAGTTCCCCATCACCTAAAGGAATAATCCATTTGACATTTCCAAATGTACCAACTTTTTTTATCTCTTCAAGGACTAGTGAAGAAGTTTTATTTCCACCAACATCTACAATAATTTCATGGTTGTCATCCATTAAAATAAGCTCATCAAGTTCGGTTAGTTTGTTTGTTCCTAACATTCTTTTATTTACAATTTCTGTTCTTGTAAAGGAATTGCTATCATTATTTTCATCATCAATTTCAATATAAGTTACTTTTTTTCCATGTTTTTTAAATAAATATGGTGCAATTACTTGCATAGCAACTGTAGACTTTCCAACTCCACCTTTAGTTTGTGGGATTATAATCATTCTTCAACCTTTTTCAACCCTTGTTATACTCATAATTTATTACTCTTCATAAATTCAATTATTTTACCATGAAATCTACAAAAAAGCTTATTTAGAGATATCTCATAACCATAAAGTTCAATTATTTTATCAAAATTTTCATTAATTCCATATTCGCACCAAGCTTGTAAATCTTCATAAGATTCAAACTCAAAACCAAAATTAGAAACTAATCTTTGAGTATATTTATCAACTACCATAAACTCTTTATGGCAAGCATAACAAAGGATTGCATCTGCCGTTTCTAAGCCAATTCCTTTTTGAGAGAGCAACCACTCTTTTGAAACGTTATCACAAAAATCTTCAAAAGAAGAAAAATCTTCTAAAATATTTTTTGCAAGTTGTTTTATTCTTATAGATTTTTGATTTTTAAAACCACTTGGAGTAATTGCTTGTATAAAAATATCTAAATCAATTTCACATAAAGCTTCCAAAGATAAAGCATTTAATTTTTTTAAATTTTTAAGAGATTTTTCAACATTAGTCCATTTTGTATTTTGTGTTAAAATTGCACCAATTAATATTTCAAAATCTGTAGCGCTAGGCCACCAAAATTCTGGATGCTTTTCTAAAAGATTTTCATCTTTTAGAAATTTTAAGAGTTCAAAACTACTTGAAATATTAGGAAAGTCTTTGTTAACTTTAGTCAATGATTGCATCTGTTTTTATTAGCTCATTTTTATCACAAAACTTCTTAAGCTTAAAAGAGTTTGTAGCACGTCCTTCTTCAATATCTATAATCATTATTTGTAAAATAGATTTGCAAGCATTTGGGACTTCAAAATGTCCACCAAGTCCCGTTGTTGCTTTAGAAATAGGAACTTTTTTATCCATTCCAATGACATTGTCTCTACAACCTGTTAGTCCTATGTCTGTTAAATATGCTGTATTATCCATAATTTGTAAATCATCAGTTCCAACATGTGTATGTGTTCCACAAATTGCACTTACTTGACCTTTTAACATCATAAAGATAACTCTTTTTTCACTTGTAGCTTCCCCATGAAAATCTATAAATATATTTTTTACATCTTGTTCTTTTAGTTCTTCTACTAGTTTTTTTGCCCAATTAAAAGGGTTCTCAACAGTTGGCATACAAAATTGTCCCATTAAATTTATAACTGCTAGTTTTTCAAGTTTTTCTTCATTTTTTATTTCAAAAATTTTTATACCAGTTCCGGGAACGCCAGGAGGATAATTATCAGGTCTTAATACATTTTTAGTTTCAAGAAGAACAAACATCTCTTTTTTCTTATCAAAAGTATGATTTCCTCCTGTTATTACATCTATTCCAGCTTTAAAAAGTTCATCACTATTTTTTATAGTTAGACCAAAGCCATGACTTGCGTTTTCACCATTTGCAATTACAAAATCAATTTTATACTCTTCTTTGATTTTTGATAAATTTTCTTTGATTATTTTACGGCCAGGTCGGCCAACGATATCTCCAATAAATGCAATTCTCAACTTAATTCCTTAAAAGTAGTAAAATGCTAAAAAGAGTAAAAGTTACTATTTTTAGCATTTTATATTATGCGAATTGTACCTATTATATGGTTAGTTTTCTCTTTATTTTAGTTCTTTTGCACATTTGCATGCTTGGGCAAAATAGAGTTGAAAATTATATCCTCCAAGCTCTCCTGTAATATCTAAACACTCACCTATAAAGTATAAATCTTTTAGGAAGAAAAAACAGAAGAGAAATTATATTTTTATACTTTAGTTTATTTATATTTGTATCTTTTAAAAAATCAGTTTACTGCTTGTCCATTAACTTCTATTTTACCTCTTTGAAGAATAAGATTAAATTTTACTTTTCCTTTTTCTTTTGTTAGATACATTGAAGCTAAATTAGTGAAATTTGAAGGGAATATTTTAGATAGACTAGCATAATCTTCTTCTAGCATTTTAAGCTCAGCATTTATATCTAATAAAGATAAAAGAGCAAATTGATTAAAAGTTTGTGCAGTTAAATTATTTTTATTTAATTTTGCATCAAGTACAAAAGCTAAATCATTTAAATTTAAATTATTATTTGTAAGTACTGATACTTTACTATTAACTTTAATAGATAAGCCATCATTTAATATACTACTAGCTTCTTTTAATAAAGGATTTATAAATTCCTGCATCTTTAGTTTTTTTTTATAATCTGGTAAATGCATTGCATTATAGCTTTCTATTTCAAAAGTATTATAAGCTAGTAGAAGATTTTCAAGTTTATTATAGTTTACACCATTTAAATGAACTTCTAATTCCAAATCATCTAAAGAAGTATTCTTGTTATTTCCAATCAGCTTGAATTTATTTGCATAAATTTTAAAATTACTAGAATAGATGCCATTTGTTACAAAAGCTTTTGAATATATATCAGTTTCACCTAAACTTACGCTATTTTTAGGACCTGAGCTAATATTAATATTTTGAATTTTCATATTTCCATTATTGATAAATTGATTTTCATAGTTAATATTATATTTTAAATTATTTAATAAAATATTTGAACTTGACCTTTGTGACTTAATATCAAAGTTTATCTTGTCAAGGTTAATATCAGCGATAATTTCTTTTTCTGTTGAATTATTAATTACTTTATATCCTAAAACTTGAAAAATTGTTTCATTCATCTTTCCAGGATTATTAGGCATATTAAATTTTTCATTTATATCTTTTAATACAAGACTTTTGAGTTTTGTATTATTGTCAAATTCCATATTAAAAGCTAAAGCTTCTGTATTAAAAAGAGGAAGAAGAATCTGGGATGAATCATTATCATTTTTGATTTTATTCATTATTTTATCAGATAATTTATCTAAATAAGTATAAACCTTAATATTAGAAAATGGATTTATATTCGAATTTTCTATATTACCTTTAAAAACTATGCCTTTTATAAAATCATCTAATTCTTTTGTATCTCTTTTATATATACCATCAATAGATGCACTATATAGAGGATATTTTTCTACTATTAAGTTTTTAAAAAACTCTTTAAATTTCACTTCATCACTGATTGTAAGTGTAAACTTTCTATTTGTATTAATATACCCTTGTGTATTGACAATTGATAAATCAACTCCTACCTTATCTAGTTCTGTTTTATTTAATTCTATTGATTTGTCAACTATATTTTTAACTCCAAAAGGAGCTAAAGCTAAAAGAAGAAGAATAAAACCACTAATAAAAACTTTTTTATTCATTTTTTTCCTTATATTATAATTTATAATGATTGTTATTATATATAAAAAAGGTTAAATATCTATTTAAATATGTTTTGCACAAATATCTGCTTGGGCAAAATAGAGTTGGAAATTATATCCTCCAAGCTCTCCTGTAATATCTAAACACTCACCTATAAAGTATAAATCTTTTTGTTTTAAACTCTCAAAGTTTTTGTGATTTATTTCATCTGTATTTATTCCACCACTTGTAACTTCTGCTTTTGTATATCCAAAAGTTCCAGCTGGTGCAAATTCATAATTTTTTAGAAGTTTTAACTTTTCTTTTTCTTCAAAATTCAAAGAACTAAGAGCTTTGTCTTCTAAGTCAATTGAACTTAAAAACTCTATCATAAATCTTTTAGGAAGAGGAAAGGCTGAACTAATTTTTTTATTCCCTTTTAAAAAACTTTCTAATTTTTTATTTGGAAGAAAATCTATAGACATTTTTCCTTTTTGCCAATAAAGAGAAGAGTTTAAAATAACAGGCCCTGTGCAACCCTTGTGTGCAAAAAGTAAAGAACCATCAAAAGTTTTATCTGCAACTTTAGTTTGTACCATACAAGATAAGCCACTTAAATTTTTAAACCAAAATTGATCTTTTTGAACTGTAAAACCAACTAAGGCTGGTTTTGTTTTTTTTATTGTATGTCCAAATTTTTGAGCAATATCATAAGCAATTGAACTAGCACCTAAGCCTTCATAAGATAAACCACCACTAGCAACTATTAGTTTTTTAGCCTCAATAATTTGATTATTTGTTTTGATTTTAAAAAGCTTTGAAGACTCTTTTTCTAAAATTTCCACATCCAAAACTTTTGTATTCATAAATTTTTTTGTATGAGTTGTGAGTTTTTCAAACATAGAAATAACATCTTTTGAACTATTACAAAAGTATGTTCCTTTTACAATTTTTGGATTTACTTTTGGATAAACCTCATTTTGATTTAATAAATTCAATAAATCTTTATTTGTAAAACTTGCTAAAGTATCTCTTGTAAACTCTTCATCACCTAAATAGTTTTTATAACTTACATGTTCATTGGTGATATTACATTTTGCTCCACCACTAACTTTTATTTTTTGCCCTATTTTCATATTTGATTCAATTAGCGCAATATTTTTATTTTTTATTTTTGAAGCAAACATAAGGCCACTTGCCCCTGCTCCAATTATCGCAATATCATAAATTATTTTTTGTCCTTTTTACATGTGAAGATATTTGTACCATCTTTATATTCATATTCTAAAGTATAATCATTTGCTTTTAAAATATTATTTACAATATATAAACCCAAACCAAAAGAGTTTTTTGCTTTTTCTTCATTTGCAAAAAATGGTTCATAATATTTATTTAACTCAAAAGCTAGCTCTTTTCCTAAGTTTTCAAAGATAATATCTTCATCTACAACTTTTATAGTGACTTTTTTATCTGTACTATACTTGATTGCATTATCTATTAAATTTTTTACTGCAATTGTAAAAAGTTTGAAATTTACTTCAAGTTTTTTATTATCAAAACTACCTTGAACTACTTCATCTTCTATCATTAGAATATCTTTTGCATTATCTATAATATCATCTATATAATAAAAATTCTTTTCTATACTTTTAGAAGAAGAGATAAGCTCTTCAATAGAAGCAAATTCATTTATTAAAAGTTCTAGACGATTAAATACCTCTTTTAATGTTGCATCATTTTTTTCATTTTTTTCAAGTTCAGTTAAAAACTTTCCTTTTGTAATAGGAGTTTTAAGCTCATGCATTATATTTCTAATAAATACATTTCTAGCCTCTTTTGTCTCTTTTAATTTTTTTGCAGAATTTTTAAACTCTCTAGCTAAAGATGAAACCTCATCTTTACCTTCTAAATTACAACAGTCAAAATCAAAGTTTTCCTCTCCTAAAGTGCTAACTTTATCTTTTAATAATTTTAAAGGCATTAATTTTTTTAGCGTTACTATAAAAGACAAAATAAGAGTTAATAAAATAACAATAAATACTAATATAATATAAATTTTTGAATCTTGGGCAATACTATTTTTATCTTCAATTAAAAAAGTTTTCCCTTTTCTTTTTATATATAAAAATTGTCTATTATTAACTTGCAAAACTCTAAACATTGCACCTTTGAAAGATCTTTGTACCAATACTTTTGTTGTGGGATTATATGTTATTGCATTTATTGCATCCATTTTGTTAAATAGTTCATAATTCAAAGCTTTTATATCATCTTCAAATTTTTTATTTATACCGCCATGTCTATAATGTTGTCTAAAAACCATTTTCCCAATTGGTTCATATTTATCTAATAATTGATGTTCCATTCTTTTTTCATTTGTAAACATAATTATTCCAAAACTAATAACTACTAATAACATTGATATAATAAAACTAACTGTGATTGTGAAAAATATTGATTGTCTATTCATTTGTAAATTTATATCCCATTCCTCTAATTGTATGAAGATATTTAGGTTCTTTTGGGTTATCTTCAATTTTATGTCTAATTCTGTTAATTATAACAGCAAGTGAGCCTGAATTTTCATAATCTGCATTTAAAATATTAGAATTTTCAAAAATATCTTCTCTACTTATCACAAAACCTTCTCTTTTTATCATCAAAGCTAAAATTTCATATTCAGCAGCAGTAAATTTTAAGAATTTGCCATCTTTTGTTATTTCTCTTTTTTCATTATTTAAGTTAAAAAGTTTGATTTTCTCTTTTGGTATTGAGTCTTCATTAATATGATGAACTCTTCTTAGTAAGGTTTTTATTCTAACTTCTAATTCTCTAGGGTCATATGGTTTAGGTAAATAATCATCAGCTCCAAGTTGTAAAGCTGTTACTTTATCAGTAATATCACTTCTTGCACTTGAGATAATTATTGGAATATCATAATCTTTTACTATTAATCTACATACGTCAAGACCATCCATTCCAGGAAGTGTTAAATCTAAGATTATAAGTTCATACTTGTTTTTATTAACACTTAAACTACTAAGAGCCAAAAAAGGCTCTTCGTAGTTTGTTACTTCAATATTATATTGTTTTAAATATTGCGTTAGTACATCGGCTAATTCAAGATCATCTTCTACCATTGCAATTTGTATCAAAATTCATCCCTTTATTCATATAATTCATCATATTCATTCTTTTTTCTCTTTTTAAATCCATTAATACTTTGAATTGTTCTTTTTGTTGTACTGTTAGAATTTTGTAAACTCTATCAATCATTTCTGCTTTTGATTCTATCATATTCTCTCTTTTTTGTTTCATTATCTCAATGAATTTTGCTTTATCAAAACCATCTTTTGTAAATGCTACATCAGGAGTAACTCTATTTTTCATTAAATCACTTCTAATATCAATAATTTGTTGACGTTGCTCAACTGTTAGATTTAATTGTCTTAAGATAGATAAAGGTCCTTTATTTCCTCTTTTTTGACCTTTTTGTTTCATCATTTTATTTGAATTATTCATATTACAATTTGTTCCATTGTTCATACTATTGTTCATACCTTTGTGCATCATACCTTGTCCATTACAAGCAGCATAAAGTCCTGTACTTAATAATCCCGTAATTGCAACTGCAACTAATACTTTTGTTGTTTTCATTTTAAATCCTTTTTATTTTTTTAATTTTCTAAATAATCATAATTAAATTTGTAACGCCTTTTCATTTGCTACAGTGAAAGTATGACATGAAGGATTTAATGGTTTGTTAATTTTATATTAACGCTATCTTAATGATAGCGTTTGTAGTTAGGTATGAAGTAGCTTACTTATTCTTTTATACTATTTTCTATCTCTTGTATAATTTCATTAAACTCTTTACTATAAGAAAAGCACACTCCTATTTTACAAGCTAAATATTGTTCTTCATTGCTTGCTTGAGGAATTGCCTTTTTTAATAAGAAAGGATAATTAGGATATTTTCTATTTTCTAACATTTCTTTTTTTGCTTTTAAAGATATATACTCTTTATTATATGCCATATAGGTTTTAAGTAAATAAGCTGTATTGCTAGGTCTTGATACTAGTAATAATGAATTTGCCTCAAGTGATTCTTTTGCTAAAGATTGAAGTTCTAAATCATCATTTAAAAGAGCTATTTTTAAAATATTATCTATCATTTGTGATTGTGAACTTCTATATGAACTATCGTAAACTCCTGATTGAGATTTGAATTCATCATCACTTAACAACCAAGACTCATTTTTATAAAATTTTGTTATAGCTTCTTTATTTAATTTTATAGCTTGCTTTAAATATTTCTCTTCAAGAGTAAAATCATAAGCTTTTAATAAGGCATCTATTAAAAAAGCATAATCTTCAAATAAAGCTTTTACTTTTGGTTCTTTATTTATTAATCTTTGATGATATAAAGTTTCATCTATGTAAAGATTTTTTATTAAACTATCTAAAAGTATTTGAGCATTTTTCGCATTTATTATATCTATTTTGCCTGCTTCAAATAAAGAACTAATATACATAGCATTCCATGAAGTTAATATTTTGTTATCAATAAAAGGATAAGGTTTTTGTGCTCTTAATTCTTTTAAATCATTTTTCACTTTTTCTAAATCTTTTGGAATTAATTCAGGATTTTTAAAATCATTAAGATAAGGATTTGATAAACCATTTTCAAAGTTACCTTCAAAGCTTAAATTAAAATATTTGACAATTTTTTTAATTTCTTTTTTTTCATATCCTTTTTCAAAAAGAAAATCCATTACATCATCATAAACAAAGACAAAATAAACACCCTCTTCTTTTTCATCACTTTTAAAATCAAGAAGACTATCCGCATCACTAGCGCTGTAGATAAGATTGTCTTTTATAAAACGCTCTTTTGTAAAATCTATTATCTCTTGTGCTATATTTTTATAAAACTCATCTTTTGTGATTTCATAAGCTTTTGAATATGAACTTAAAAGTTCCGCATTTGTATATAACATCTTTTCAAAATGAGGAATTATCCACTTCTCATCTACACTATACCTATAAAAACCACCTTCTATTTGGTCATTTATTCCACCTTTTCCCATAGCTTTTAACATATCTGTTGCTAAGTTTAAAGCCTCTTGATTTTTATAAACCTTGTAAATATCTAATAAAGTATCAATAGTTGAAGCATGGGGAAATTTTGGTTTTGTTCCTATTCCTTTATATTCGTGGTCAAAAGATTCATTTACTTCATTTACGAATTGAGTTATTAATCCCTTATTTAAATCTTTTTTCTCTTTTTTAGAATATTTATTCTCTTCTAAAATCTTTTGTATATTTTCTGAGACTTCATAGATTCTTTTTCTATCATTTAAAAAACCATTTTGAATATCATTTAGAAGTTCTTTTATTCCAGCTCTACCATATTTTCTATTTATAGGAATATAAGTTGCAGCAAAAAATGCTTTTCTTTGGGGTGTTAAAATAATAGTTAAAGGCCAGCCTCCACTTCTTTTATTTACAAGATTATGAACATCTTGATAATATTTATCCACATGAGGCATTTCCTCTCTATCAACTTTTATAGAAATAAAATGTTTATTTAATATTTTTGCAACTTCTTCATTTTCAAAAGATTCTTCTTCCATCACATGGCACCAATGGCATGTGCTGTATCCAATTGATAAAAAAATCATTTTATTTTCGTCTTTAGCTTTTTTAAAAGATTCTTTATTCCAAGCATACCAATTTACAGGATTGTGGGCATGTTGTTGTAAATATGGAGAATCTTCGTTAATTAAGTTATTTGTATATTTTTCTTTTGCATTTGTTATTGTATTCATAGTGGCAAATAATAATATAACTTTTATAATCCCAATATAAAAAGATTGCTTAGTTTTATTTTTTAAAATACTATTCATAAAGTCAACTCTTTTTTTAAATTTATAATCATTATACTAGTTAAAAAGTAATCCTTCTTTTTTCCTTCTATATATTTATATAATTTGTAAAAATAAAAAGGATTAAAATGGAAAATATAGCTTTATTATTAATAGACTTTCAAAATGATTACTTCCCAAGTTTTGACGGAGCAAAATGGAAATTAAACAATACTGAAAAAAGTGCAGAGAATGCATTGAAATTATTGGCAAAATTTAGAGAAAAAAATATGAATATTATTCATGTGCGACATGAATTTTTATCAGAAGATGCTCCTTTCTTTATTTCAAATTCAAATGGTGCTAAAATACATGAAACTCTTCTTCCAAAAAAAGGAGAATATCAAGTACTAAAAAATACAGTAAACTCTTTTAAAAATACAGATTTAAAAGAACACCTTGATAATTTAAAAATTGAAAATCTAATTATTGTTGGTGCAATGTCTCATATGTGTATAGATGCCATTACACGAGCAGCAAGTGATTATGGCTATAATTGTTTTGTTGCCCATGATTCTTGTGCAACACTTGATTTAGAGTTTAATGGAATAATTGTTCCTTCTCAAATGGTTCATGCTTCATTTATGGCAGCATTGCAATTTGCTTATGCAAAAGTGGAAAGTACAGATTCTTTATTAGAAATATTATAAGGTTAACATATGCAAGTAGACGATTTATTAGTTTTATATATAAATGAAAATAAAGAGAATACAACGATAGTAAGTAAAGTATTAAAAAAAACTGTAAATAAAATAATATATGCCACTAATGCAAAAGAGTCTTTAAATCAATACAAAAAGTATTCTCCTTGTTTAATCATGGTAGATAGTGATTTTAAAAATGATGAATTAGTAGATTTTTTAAAAGAAGTTAGAAAAGATGATTTAAAAACTGCCTTTATAATTCTTACAAATAATAAAAACAATAAATATGTTTTTGATTTAATGGAATTGTATTTGACTAAATATATTGTTAGACCATTTAGTGAAAATATTTTAAAATTATCTTTAAATAAAGCAATGGAAATTATTGAAAAAAGAATTTATAGTAATATAAAACTAGCTAAAGGCATTTTTTTTAATTTCCAAACCCAAAGTATAATAAAAGAAAATCAATCTTATGTATTAAATAAAAAAGAGAGTTTACTTATTAATTTATTTATAAAAAATCCAAATAGAGTGATTTCATATGAAGAAATTGAATATTGCATTTGGAATGGTGATGTTTCAGAAGGTGCATTTAAATCATTAATTAGAGATTTAAGAAAAAAAACTTTTAAAACTTTCATAAAAAATATCTCAGGAATCGGTTATACCTTAAATATAGAATAAGAATTTATATAGTATTTAAAGAGTAAAATACCAAAAATTTAAATAGGTTATAAATAAAATGCACACAAAAACAATTGCTTATCAAGGTGTAAAGGGAGCTTACTCTCATTTATCATGTACAAATGTATTTCCAGAATCACAATATATAGCTTGTGAGTCTTTTCATAAAGCTATGTCACAAACAGAAAAAGGTGATGCTGATTTTGCTATGATTCCTGTTGAAAATTCAACAGCTGGAAGAGTAGAAGAGATTTATAGACTAATTCCTAAAATGCAACTACATATTATAGGTGAGCATTTTGAACCTATAAAGCATTGTTTATTAGGATTAAAAGATTCTAAACTCCAAGATATAAAATATGTTTCATCTCATCCTCAAGCATTAGCACAATGCCAATCAAATATTACAAAGTTAAATTTAGAAGCTATTGCAAAATTTGATACAGCAGGGGCAGCACAAGATCTTAAAAATATCAAAGATAAAGCTCATGGAGCTATTGCTTCAAGCTTAGCTGCTCAATTATATGATTTGAATATCTTAGATGATAACTTTGGAGACCTTCAAGGAAATACTACAAGATTTTTAATTCTTTCAAAAGAAAAGAAAGAACCAGATTTCAATGAAGCTGATAAATATATTACTTCACTAGTTTTTGAAGTTAGAGATATTCCCTCTTCTTTGTATAAAGCTTTAGGTGGTTTTGCTACAAATAGTGTCAACTTAGTAAAACTAGAGAGCTATTCTCTTCCAGGGACTATGAAAGCTACACAGTTTCATATAGAAATTGATGGACATACTAGTGAAAGAAGATTACAACTTGCATTAGAAGAGTTGCAATTTTTTGCAAAAGATATAAAACAATTAGGTGTTTATAAAAGAGATGAATATAGAGATACGATGAAAATTTTTATTAAATAAAAGTTTTCTCTTGGCTTTATTCATTTACCCAAACTTCTAATAAGTTTCTAGCAATTGCAATTTTACTTGGTATTGAGAAATCATATTCACAACTTCCATTTAAAACTTTTCTCATATCATTTTTATGAACCCAAATAGCGTCAGCAATCTCTTTTTTATCCAATTTCAATTCTTGTGAGTTTACTTTCATTCTCATTCCAACCATCAAAGTACTAGGAAAAGGCCAAGGTTGAGAAAACATATATTCTACTTCATATCCTATTATTCCAGCCTCTTCAAAAAGTTCTCTTTTTGCTGCATCTTCTAAGGTCTCACCTGATTCAACATATCCTGCTAAACAAGAATATCTATTTTCTTTAAAATTTACACCCTGACCTATTAAACAATAATCGCCAAAAGTAACTAACATAATAACAACAGAATCCACTCTTGGGAAATGCTCTTTTTTACAAGAAGGACAATCTCTTTTCCATCCTGCTCTTTTTATTATAGTTTGCTTTCCACAACTTGAACAAAATTTGTGTGAATTATGCCAATTTAAGACAGAACAAGCTTGGGCTAATATTCCTAATTTATCTTCATTTATATAATCAAAGTTTACAAATTCCCTAAGAGAGATTTTATTTAACTCTTTTATTTGTTTATTTTGTACACTAATTGTAAAATAATTGACATTTTCAAAACGTCCTAAAAGAACAATATCTTCTTTATTGAGATTATACTCTTCAATATTTTCATATGTAAAAAAAGTTTTCTTATTTTTTTCATCTACTAAAATATCACTTGCATCAAAGAGTAAAAAAAGAGAACCTTTTGCTTTTATTAGTTCTAAAAAGTCATCATAATCATATCTAACTTGATCTAATCTATCTAAAGGATTTTGACTAAAATAAGGGTATAAATTTTTCATTTTTTCTCTTTTTATTAAATTTTCCATTTTTTCATAAAAGAGTAAGTAAAACACTCCTTTTACACACTCAACTTTGTTAAACTTTCATTTCATAAGTAAACGAAATATACAAATATCCCTAGTTTGTAATTAGTTAATTTATATCCCTCCTTAATAAAAAGGAAAAGAATTACATCCCCCTCTTTTCCTTTTTTACTTTACCCTTATAATTTTAACTGTTCTTTTAGAAGTTTAATTAATATTTTAAGATTATTTCCTCAAATATTTCAAAGTAGTCGCAATAATATCATCATCATCTTTACTTGGGCTTTTTATAGTCTCTTTTGTTTCATCTGATTTTGTAAATGTTACATTCATTTCATAAGAACTAACTGTTTTTATTCCTTTTTGAATACTTAAGATTTTTATTAAGATTAGTTCTAAAAATTGTTTTGTTGGAATATCTGGTTTTCCAAATCTATCTTCCATCTCTTCTTCAATCTCATATACTTCTTGTTTATCTTGTGCTTTTGAAAGTCTTCTATATAATTCAAGTCTAACTCTATCTTCAACAATATAATCACTTGAAACATATGCAGAAATTGCAAGTTTTATATCAACTGTTTTATTTTCTTCTTTTTCATCACCACTTAAAGTTGATAGAGCATCTTCGAGCATTTTTAAATATAAGCCATAACCTATTTGTTTAATATGTCCACTTTGGGCTTCGCCTACAATGTTTCCTCCACCTCTAATTTCTAAATCTTGATGTGCTAAAGCGGTTCCACTTCCTAAATATGAGTTTGATTCTAAAGCTAAAAGTCTTTTGATTGCATCATCAGTAATTGCTTTTTTATCTTCAACCACGTAATAACAAAAACCTTCTTTATTACTTCTTCCAACTCTTCCTCTTAACTGATGTAAATCAGCAATACCAAATCTATCTGCACCATCAATAATAATTGAGTTTGCATTTGGAAGATGAATACCTGATTCTACAATTGAAGTTGCAAGAATAATATCAAACTCTTTTTTATCAAACTTTTCCATGATTTTTTCAGCATCTGCTGGTTTGATTTTTGAGTGAAGAACTTCTATTTTTATATTTGGAACTATTTCTTCTATATCAGATTTTTTAGCTTGAATTGAAGCTATGTTATTGTGTACATAAAAAAGTTGTCCACCTCTTCTTTTCTCTCTTAAAACCACTTCTTTAATTAGTTTAACACTGTACTCTTTCACATAAGTTCTAACCCCTAATCTTTCGGTTGGAGGAGTTAATAAAGAACTCATACCTTTTAGTTTTGATAAAGCTAGATTTAGAGTTCTAGGAATTGGTGTTGCACTCATAGAAAAAACATGAACATCATCCCTAAGTTCTTTTAATTTCTCTTTTTGTTTTACTCCAAATTTATGCTCTTCATCAATAATTACTAAAGCTAAATTTTTTGTTTTCACTGTAAGTAAAGAGTGTGTTCCAATTACTAAATCTAAAGTTCCCTCTTCAAGAGATTTTTTAATCTCATTTTTCTCTTTTGTTGAAGTCTTACTATCAAGTTTAGCCATTTTAAGCCCATAGCTTTCAAATCTTTTTTGCATACTAAAAAAATGTTGTGAAGCTAAAAGCGTAGTAGGACATACAAAAAGTGATTGGTATCCATCTAAAAATATTGCAAGCATAGCATTCATTGCAACTTCTGTTTTACCAAAACCAACATCACCTGAAAGTAGCCTATCCATTACTCTTCCCGAACTTAAATCAGCAAGTATTTCTTTTATACTTCTTGATTGATCATTTGTATAATCAAAGCCAGCAGAAGTTACAAAAGTATCTAGTTCTTTTTTATTAGTATTTATTTTAATACCATTTACAAGTTCTCTTGCTGCTGCTAATTTTATAATATCATTGGCAATTGCAAATAATTTCTCTTTTACCTTATCTTTTAATTTAGCAAAAGAGCCTTTGCCTAGCTTATCAACAACAGCATAAGAACTTCCGTCAGCCACATATCTATCAATTAAATCAATATTCTCAACAGGAAGTAAAAGTTTATCTTCACCTGCATACATAACAACTACAAAATCTCTTTTTGCTCCCATTACAACAACAGGTTCAATTCCTTTGTATTGTCCAATACCATGAGTTTCATGAACGACAAAATCTCCATTTTGGAGCTCATCAAGCACTAATCTAACTTTTTTCTTTCTTCTTTTTTTTATCTCTTTATTTAGTGAAATAATAACTTCATTATTACTTACAAGATTTATAATATAAGGTTCAAAAACATAGTTTATATTTTTATTTGCAAGTTCTAATTCAAAAGCTTTAACTTTAGCTTCTGTTGAAGAAATTATAGTGATTTTTTTACCCTCATGAAAAGTAATAAATTCTTTTACATTTGCAGGGGCAATATTTTGGTAATTTTTAGCAGAAAAGATTTGAGGTGTAGCCAAAAACTTGTCTTTGTTTATTCTTTTTTCTTCAAAAACATAAGCCTCTTCTAACTCATCAAGAGCATCTTTTGTAATATATGAATTTAAATTTTGAGGAAGATATTCACCTAATTCATCTAAATACCAAAATCCTAAAGAGTGAATATCTTTTATAAAAGCATCTGATTCTATTGTTTCTATTTGTCCATTAATTCTTTCTAGAGATTCGTCATTTAAAGCTAGAAAAGCAGGTGTAATTTTAAAACTTTCAAGCTCTTCTTTATTTGATTTTTGATCTTCAATATCAAATCTTCTAATACTTTCTACTTCATCATCAAATAAAGATACTCTAAATCCATTTTCACTGCCAAGTGGGCAAATATCTATAATATCACCACGAATTGAAACTTCAGCTTCACTTGTTACAATATCTACAAAGTAGTAACCCCAGTTGTAAAGTTTAGATTTAAACTCTTCAATATTTATTGAATCTGCAAAATTAATTTCAAAAGAGTCAAAACACTTATCTTTTGGCATAGGAAAAGAAATAGTTCTTAAAGGGGCTATTAAGATTTTATTCTCTTTTTTATAAGAATAATATTCATTTAAAGTTTTTGTAATATCTTGAAGTTCGGTAGAGAATGATAATAAATCATCTCCAAAGTTTGCTCTAAAATCAGCTAAAACAAAAGGTTTAAAACCTAAAAAAGAGATAATATCATTAGCTTCTTGGGCTTGTCTATCATCATTTACAATTAGAAGTTGACACTGTTTTAATTTTTTTTCATCTTTTAAATTTTTTAAAAATTCATAAATATTATTCACTATTAATCTTCTTTATTCTCTTCAACTAATTCAAATTCTTTTGTTGTATTGTCATAATAATATGGAGGATAAGGAGTTTCATTTAATAAAAATACTAAATTTGCACTTTCAAAAACTGTCTTTTGTAAACCTTTTTTAAAAACTTCTAAAATATAAGCCTTTGTAGAGAAAAGTGTAGTTGATGATTTTCCAGTATATACAAATTCTTCACCTTCTACTACTTTAAAACCTTCTTTTTTAACATGTTTTTCAAACTTTTGTTTATCTTCTAACCCGCTAACATCTAATAATACTAGTGCTTCTACTTGTGTTTCCATTTTATTTCCCATAATTTTTTATGTATTGTATTTAAATAAGGTTTAATATGGATTTAGAAGGATTTAATTTCATAGTAAAAAGATAGTTTTATTGATTTTTTTAAAATTTATATTTCCTATGTAGCATTTCTCACATACATAAATATTTATTTCTAATATAGTTTCACATCTTAAAAACAAAAGGACAAAAAATGAAAAATATTAAAGCTTTAGTAGCTACATTTATGTTATTAATATCTTCACTATCATTTGCAGCAGATACATACTCAACACCTGCGCTAAGAGGATATGATGCAGTAAGTTATCACACACTAGGAAGACCTACTATGGGGTCAGGAAGTATTGCTTCACAATATGATGGTCAAATTTATTTATTTATTTCAAAAGAACACCAATCTCTATTTGAAAAAAGCCCTGAAAAATATGTTCCACAATATGGTGGTTGGTGTGCATTTGGTATAACTGCTGGCAAAAAATTCCATGGAGACCCACTTGTTTGGGAAATTGTTGAGGGAAAACTTTATTTAAATCTTAACAATAAAATCAAAAGTCTTTGGAGTAAAGATATTGATGGATACATTAAAAATGCAGATATTAAATGGGAAGAAATCAAAGATAAACCTATATCTTCGTTATAATAAACTAAACTAAAAACAAAAAATAAATTACGATAAAAAGTGATTTATTTTTTGTAATTTCAAGGATTAAATCATCGAAGATTTTCAATTTTTCAACAAACTATCTTTAGAGTCACAAAATCTTTTATTATCAAAAGCTAAAAAAACTACTATTCCTAAAAATACACAACTTTTTTACCAAGGGGATAGATGTCAAGATATTCTATTTTTGACAAAAGGTATAGTGAGAGTTTTTCGTCAACATGAATCAGGGAAAGAGATAACACTTTATTATCTACAGCCTTTTGAACAATGTAATGTGAACTTAAGTGGTGGACTAAGTAATATCTTAGCAATTGGTTCAGCTATAACAGAAGATGAAGTAGAAGGTTACTTTATTGATGCAAATATAATAAAAGAACTCTTTTTTAAAGAAGAATCTTTTAGATACTATGTTCTTGAATTATTTGCAAGTAGATTAGATAGTATGGCAAAGTTAATAGAAGACTTAAGATTTAAAAATATAGATGAAAGACTTCTTGAATGGCTTGAAATGCAAGAAAAAAAAGTGATTACAATTACACATGACAATCTAGCTTCACACCTAGGTACATCAAGAGAGATAATAAGCCGAATATTAAAAGGCTTTGAAAGCCAAGGTATTTTAAAATTAAGTCGGGGGAAAATAGAGTTATTCTCGTTATAAAAATATTTAGTTATTTTAGATAATCCAACTCCAATACCTATAAAAAACCAGATTTTCAGTATACATTGCAATTGTAAAAAACATTAAAAAGCACAACTTAAATAATTTCATTATCTAGCTACTTTTAAAATATTTAATTTTAAAGTTTTATCTTGTAATTAAAGTACTAATAAATCCTATTAGTCCACCAAATACTGCACCCCAGATAACTAGCCAACCTAAATGTTCTCTTATCATTTCTTGGATGATTTCTTTCACCATTTTTGGAGTTAATTCATCTAATCTTTTATTTACAATTGTGCTTAATTTTTCATGGATATCATCACTTAAATCATCTGATTTCAAGGCGTCATTTAAAACATTTTGAAAAGATTCTGTTTTTGAAATATTAATAATTGAAGCTTGAAGCTTTTTTGTAAATGGTTTTTTTAGAGGTTCTAAGGCAGCAACTCCCCCAAACATACCTAACATACTTCCAAAAGAAGATTCTAAAACTGCTTCTTTTAAAGAATCATAAGCAGGTGTAAAATCCGTTTTCTTTAAAAGTTTTTCAAAGTCTATTGTATTTTTTGCACTTGAAACTTCTTCTTGAAAGAATTTTTTTAAGTTTTCTTTATTGAAAAATTGATTCATCATAAGATTATGAATAGACAATTTAAATTGTCCAAATTTCTTTTCTATAACTCCTGAACCATATAAAAATGGCACTTTTTCAAAAAGCATATGAATAGCAAGAGTATTTGTAATAGCTCCACTAAAAGCAAAAAGTCCGATTGTAAAAAGTACTTGATTATCATTTCCATAACCATATGCTAAAAGTAAGATTGTAAGTATATTTGTTATATCTGATTTATTCATTTTTCAAATCCTTATCTAATTATAAAAACAGAATTTTATCATAAACTTAGTAAAGAGAAAGTCAGATATTTATATTATCTTTTACTTTCTGGCTTTCTTTGTAACTATCTTGTAATAGATTTTTCCTAAAATTACTAATTCAAGGAGAATCAATGATAGATGTACAAAAAGAGATAGAAAAAAAGTTCCCTAAGCTTGCAAAAAAGCCAAATTTTTTAAGTAAGTCTGTAATAAAAATTGCAAAAAAAGTGATACATGAGAACTCTATCAATGAGTTTCTTCTAAACAATTCTCATTTAAAAGGTTTTGAATTTGTTGATGCTGTATTAGATTATTTTGAATTTGATTATAGTGTTTCAAGTAATGATATTCAAAATATTCCAAGTTCTGGAAAAGTTGTAATAATTGCAAATCATCCTTTAGGTGCTTTAGATGCCTTATCACTACTAAAATTAGTTAGTACAGTAAGAAAAGATGTAAAAATTATTGCAAATGATTTTTTAGTTGGTATTGATTCTTTAAAACCTCTTCTTATTCCAATTGATAATTATAAAATTAGACAAGCAAAAAAAGATATTCAAACAGTCTATGATACTTTGAATAAAGATTATGCTCTTATTATTTTTCCAGCAGGGGAAGTTAGTAGAGCTAGTGCAAAAGGGGTGAAAGATCCTCTTTGGAATAAGGGCTTTTTAAATTTTGCATCCAATGCAAATGCTCCTATTCTTCCAATCTATATTGGAGGAAAGAACTCAAAAGCATTTTATACGATGTCAGTAATAAATAAAACATTTTCAACTTTTCTTTTATCCCATGAAATGTTCAAGAAAAAATCAACAAATATCAATATAAAAATTGGTGAAATAATTCCAAATGAAAATATAAAACCCAGAGGTTTGGATAAAAAGTATATTGTTGATATATACAAAAAACATTTGTATGCGCTAAAAAAAGGAAAAAAATCTTTTTTTAAAACACAAAAAGCTATTGCTCATCCACAAAAAAAAGATGATGTTATTAAAGAATTAAAAAAATCAAAACTGATTGGAGAAACATCTGATGGCAAAAAAATATATTTATATGATTATGAGGATGATTCAACTGTATTAAAAGAGCTTGGACGTTTAAGAGAATTGTCTTTTAGAAAAGTTGGTGAAGGAATTAATAAAAAAAGAGATACTGATAAATATGATATTTACTATCAACATATTATTCTTTGGGATGAAAATGACCTAGAAATTGTAGGCTCTTATAGAATTGGGAATGGGAAATTTATAAATGAAAGTGCTGGAGTAAAAGGATTTTATTCTAATAGCTTATTTAAATACCATGATACCTTTAATGATTATTTAAATGACTCAATTGAACTAGGACGTAGTTTTGTTCAACCAAAATATTGGGGAACTAGAGCATTAGATTATTTATGGTATGGAATTGGAGCTTATTTAAAAACACACCCAAATGTAAAATATATGTTTGGTCCAGTATCAATTTCAGGAACACTTCCAAGTGCTGCAAAAGATATGTTAGTATTTTATTATTCACACTATTTTTCAAATAAAGATGAAATGGTAGAAGCAAAAATGCCTTACCAATACTCTTCTCATATACAAGATTTAAAAAATAATTTTGTTTTAGATGATAGAAAAAAAGATTTTAAAACTTTAAAATCTACTCTAAATAGTATGGGAACTACAGTTCCAACTTTATATAAACAATATTCTGATATTTGTGAAGAAGGTGGAGTTAAATTTTTAGGATTTAATGTTGATACAAATTTTTCAGATTGTACAGATGGTTTTATTTTAGTTGATGTTCAAAAAATAAAAGAGAGTCAAAGAAAAAGATATATAGGGGAATAAACCCTAATATCTTTTTTAAGCATTCTTAACTTCTTCTATAAAATCTAGTTTACACTCTTTTGTTTCATTAACTAAAGCTCTTGCAACTACATCATCTTCTACAATTATATGTTCTAAATGCAGTGATTTAAGCTCTTCTTTTTCTGAAAACCTAGTTACTTTTACTATTGTTTTAGTGTTATGTGTTAAGTCATCAATTACTTCACAAATTAAATGTAGTTTTTCTGGGTTATCAATAGCCACAATAACAGCACAAGCATTTTTTATATTTACTGATTCTAATATATGTTTATGGGCGGCATTTCCAAAGATTATTGGTTCATCAGCTTTATATCCCATTTCAAAGAATTTTAGGTTGTGTTCTATAATTACATATTCATGACCTTCAAGTCTCAAATTATGAGCAATTTCTTGTCCTAAATGTCCAAATCCAAGAATTACAATATGCCCTTTTGTATCTTTTTCTATATTATGAGTATCAGGTATCATCATTGTATCTTCAGGTAATAATCTTCCTGCAAGAGATGATAAATTTTTTAATACAATTGGAGTTAAAATCATTGAAATTACAATTGTAACTATTAAAATTTGAGAATATGCCGGATCAATTAAACTTCCACTTCTAGCAAGTTCTAAAATAGCTAAAGAAAATTCTCCTGTTTGTACTAAAGAAAGAGCTGTTTTAAAAGCAACTCTTTTTGTATCATTAATTCTTACAACCATATAAATTATTAAATATTTCAAAACAAGTAAAATAGGGAGTAAAATTAAAATTGTAAGGATATACTCTTTAATTACTAAAAAATTAATTTGCATTCCAACTGTTATAAAGAAAACTCCTAATAATAGATTTCTAAAAGGTGTTAAATCCGCCTCAACTTGATGTTTAAATTTTGTTTCACTAATCATCATTCCAGCAACAAAAGCTCCTAAAGAGTATGTAAATCCAAAATAGTGAGCAAGATATGAAGCCCCAATTGCAATTAATAAAACAGAACCTACAAAAAGCTCATCAGATTTTGATTTTGTTACATGTTCAAAAAATGGTTCTAATAAATACTTTCCTGAAAAATATAATAATGCAAGAAGAAGAATAGCAGCAAAAGTTGTTTGAATAATAACAGAGCTAATATCAGCTTTTCCATCTCCTGAAAAAATTGAAATCATCAAAAGAATTGGAATAACTGCAATATCTTGCATAATTAATATTCCTAAAACTCTTTGTCCATGTCTTTTTTTAATATCATTTGTTTCATTATATATTTTTAAAACTATTGCTGTTGAAGATAAAGATAAAGCTGCTCCAATAACTAAAGAAGTCTTTAATCCAAAATCTAAAATATACAAACAAATAAGTAAAACAATTACAGTTGTAACTATAATTTGAATACTTCCTGTGAAGAAAACTTCCATTTTCATCTTTTTTAAATGTTCAAGTGAAAACTCTAATCCAATTGTAAACATTAAAAAAACTATACCAAACTCTGCAATTATTTTTAATTCATGATTATCAGCAGCTGTATGCAAGCCAAAAGTATATGTGATTATAATACCTGTTAATATATATCCAATAATTGTGGGTAAATTAAATCTTTTAAGTACTAAATTAACTATAATTGCAATAAGCAATGTCCAAACGATAATTCCTAACATTTTCTTCCTAATTTATAAATAATGCATTTGCTTATAACCTTCAAGTCTTTTTTTATAAGCTGAATTAAGCATTGCATGTTTGTTGTCTAAAAAATCAATTGCCAAACACTCTTGATTTCCTCTTCCTACTCTTCCTAGATATTGTACCAATCTACCATAATATGAGATTGGTGTTGCAAAAATTATTGTATTTAAATGAGGGAAATCTATTCCTTCCCCAAAATAAGAAGTTGTAGCTAGGATAAGATTTTTTTTATCAACCAACTTCATCTTTTCTTCTTGCTCTTTTTTTGGCAAACTTCCATGAATTGATACAAAATCTAAATTCTGTTCTAATAATTTTTCTTCAAGAATATTAATATGTTCAATTCTATCAGTTAAAACTAAAATTTTCCTATCTTTATACTTTATAATTTGATTAATTAGCAAATTATTTCTTTCTTCATTTGCACATAACTCATTTATAAGCGTTGCATAAACATCCGTTTGGCTAGTAAAGTTTGTTCTTATTAGTTCAAGTTTATTATTTAGAGTTTTTTTACTTTTATGTTCATAAGCTATTTTCCCTAATTGTTGAAATAATATTGGTTCTAAACCATCTTTTCTATTTGGGGTTGCACTTAAGCCTAAAATATATTTCCCAAAAAATTGTTTTACAATCAATTCAAAAGTAATTGCAGGAATATGATGGCACTCATCAACTATTACAAAAGAGTATTGATTTATAATATCTGGATTGTTTTTCAAGCTTTGCATAGTAGCTACATCTATTTGTCCATTTAACTTGTTTTTACCTTTTCCAAGATAACCTATATCTTTTTTTGAATAGCCAAAATAATCAACAAATCTTTCAATCCATTGATTAAGAAGCATATTTTTATTTACTACTATTAAAGTATTACAAGCTCGAAGTTCAAACATCTTAGCACCAAGTAAAGTTTTTCCAAACCCAGGAGGAGCAACACAAATACAAAAGTCATTTTGAACAATTTTTTCTATTGCAATATTTTGCTCAGGACGTAGTTCAAATTTTACTTTTTTTGTTTCTACTTTTTCAAAATATGTTTTATTTATTATCTCATAATTTACAGAATATTCTAAAAAGAACTTCTTTATTTGAAATATTAATCCTCTTGGAATTTTTAAATAAGTTTCATCTTCATCAAAATTTTTAATAACTCGAGGAGTATTATATAGTGGCTTTCTTAAGGATAATAATACTTTTATTTGTGGATTATCAAAAGTTGCAAAGCTTTTTAATTTATTGATAAAACTTTTTGATAAGTCTCGTGTTGGAATATATAAATAATCGTAAATCTTAACTTCTAATTTAAAAGGTGGAATTTCAATATCTGCAAACATAAGATTTGAATTATCAACTTCTTCAAAATCCAAAAACTTTGAAACTATATTTTGCTCAACTTTTCTAAGATTTTGTAAGATATTCCATTGGTCTTTATAAATTTCATCTGTATGTGGATTAAAAAAAATAGTTTTATTTTCATCTCTATATTTTAAATGAAGGGGCAATTCAATTAAATCACCTAAACTAGCATTATTTACAAAGTCGATATTTGGATATATTTTTGCTGTTATTTTTGATTTTTTTAAAATATACTCTGCAAATTTTCTTGCATTTTTTGCATTAATTAAATCCTCAAAAAATATCCATACTAAAATAGAATTATATGAACTGTATTCATATAAAGCATCTATTTTTAAAATATTCAAATTGCTTTTCAAATAATTTATATCTTTTTTTGAAATCTCTAATACAATATATTTTGATTTATTATTTTTATTAATTAAATAAGAAGCTAATTGAACCTGTCCTCTTAAATGTTGTTCTATATCATTGTTTGTAAGAGTTAAATAATCATCAGATTTAAAGGTTTGTGTTACTGCATAATATGATTGTTTCAAGCCATCTTTACTAATCCATTTTTTAGCAAAGATGTCTTCACGAGAGAAAAATAAAGTTTTAAAAAGCTCTATTTTTTCATCTTTAGTTAGTTGTCTATTTTTATCTTTTTCTAATTGTGATTCAAGCTTTGTTATCTCTTTTTCTATCTCTTGTCTTTTTAAATAGAGATAATTTAATCTTTGCTTAATCTTATGATTCATGCTCAATTTGATGTGATGGGCTTACTATGATATTATTGATTTTATTTTCAATTTCATCATAACGACTTTTAAGTTTTGAACCTTTTTTAATTCCTTCACCCTCAAAATTACCATCTGGATCAATAACTAATTCATTATATTTCATAGTTCCAATAACTTTTCCTTGAGCTAAGATTTGTACTATATTACAATCTATTTTTCCATCTAAAAGTCCACTTACAATTAAGCTATTAGCTTTAATATCACCAATAACTTCGCCTGTTCTACCAATTGTAATAATATCAGCTTCTAAGATAACTCCTTCGAATTTTCCATCTATATGAACGGATCCTTCTGTAGAAATACCTCCAATGATACACGTACCTTGTGCTATTACTGTTGCACCATTCTGTGCTGTTCGTTTATTAGCCTTACCAAAGATTCCCACTGAACTCTCCTCTCTTTTTTTAATATATTATCATAATTTCCAAGTTGCCATTTAATAAACTCATTTGGATTTAAGATTTTTGAACCATATCTAATTTCATAATGTAAATGAGCAGCCGTACTTCTCCCACTATTTCCACTTAATGCAATTTGTTGATTTTTTCTAATTATATCACCAGCTTTAACGTTTGTTTTACTTAAATGCGCATAAACTGTTTCAAAACCATAGTTATGTTGTATTTTAACAACTCTTCCAAAATCACCAATATTCTTAGGTTGTACAAAAGAAACTACTCCATCAGCTGTTGAATAAACAGCTGTACCTTTTTTTGCTTTTAAATCAATTCCTCTATGAAATTTTTTCTTTTTTAAAATTGGATGATATCTATATCCATAGTTTGAAGTCACTCTCGTACTTTTTAATGGTGCACCATTTGGAATAGTTGTAAGCATATACATTTTGATTTTATCACTAATTGAAGCTAAAGTTTCTCTTGTAATCTCTTCTTTTTTCTCATCTTCTTTTAAGCCAATCATCTCTTCTATATGATCTAACTTTGAACTTAAGGCTTCAATATCTTGAACTTTACCTTTTATTTGCATTGAATAAAATTGATTTTGAGCTTGGAGTTTTTTTTCTTTTTCTCCAAGAACGCTAATCTCTTGTTCTTTTGATTGTATCTCTTTTTGTTTTTGGATTTTTAAATTATCCATTCTGCCATTTAGCTCAGAAATAAACCAAAATGCTCCACCCATTATAATCATTACAATTAAGATTACAATAACTATAATCTTTTTTGCAATTTGATGTACATTAAAAGCTCTTGTTCCAGCTACATCTGAAATAGTTATTATTAATCTATTTTTCATTTAATTCCATATTTCTTATAAATTTTTCCACAACTAAAAAAGAACCGAATACCAAATATTCCTCAGTTTCTTCAATTTTTTCTAATTTGGTGACCATTATATTCAAAGTTTGGCAAATTTCTAATAAATTATTTTTATTTACTATCCTTTTATCTTCAATATCTAGAATAATTATCTTTTTAATAATTGGTTTTAATATACTTAAGACTTTTGCATAATCTTTATCCGCATAAGAGTTATATATAAGAGTTATTTTTTTATCTTCAAACTCTTTTAGTAAAACTCTTGCAGCTAATGGATTATGTCCTACATCAATGGTGATGTTAGGAACTATCTTTTCACATCTTCCAAATAGTTTTACTTCATCAAAAAGTTCTAAATCAAGCTCTATGTTTAACTCTTTTAAACTTTCAATTACTAAGTGCAAATTTGTTTTTAAATAGTTCGCAAATTTCTTATTTAAACTATATTTATCAAATTCTTTTACATTTTGAATAATTATTTCTTTCCCAAACTCTTTTTTTAACTCTTTTTTTACTTCTTTTGAGACTTCATAGACTTCTTCATGTATTTGATATCCAATTAACATTTTATTATCAACTGAACGCATTTTTGTTCGTGCAATTTCTTCTATTGTATTACCCAAAAAGTTTTGATGGTCTAAATCAATAGTAGTAATTAAAGATAAATCACTAGAAGTTACATTCGTAGCGTCAAATTCACCACCTAAACCTGCTTCTAAAACTAAATAATCTAAGTTATCAGATAAAACAAAAGCTAAAAGTGTTGTATATTCAAAATATGTCAATTTTTCTAAAAGATTTAAAGGTAAGTATTGTTGAAGTTTTCTAGATGCAAAATTTAATTCAAGGTCTTTAGAGTCTTTTCCATTTATCCAGATTCTTTCATTGAATTTTAAAATGTGAGGTGAACTATAATGTAAAATTTTGAAAGATTTTTTCCATAAATAATGAGCTAAAAATCTTCCTGTGCTTCCTTTTCCATTTGTTCCAACTATATGAATAACGTATGGTAAAGTAATATATTTTGAGATAATATCATAAGATTTTTTGATTATTGAAAAATCAATTTTATCATAATACATAGTTTTATGATTAAGAACCTGCTCCAAAGGAGCAGTTTTAAAGTCTATCATTTAATTTTTTTTAAAAGAGTTTACAGCAATTTTAGAAATAACTTCTTCCAAAGCTTCGGTAGAGGCATTTTTAATTGCTTCAAATCTTTTTGTATCAGTAATTGAACTTCCATCATCAATAGAGAAATCATAATCTCCTGATACATTAAATGATCTTGATTCTACTTTATTTGTATATTTTACATATATATTAGCAACAGCTTTATAAAGTTTATTATATCCAGCTTCATCATCTTGTAAAACATTCATAGATACAGATTTAAGCTCTACATCCATAATTGTGTCAGCTAACTTTCTATCATAAACAATTTTAGAATCAAGTCTATGTACTAGAATCTCATTCATCGCATCTTTAATTAAAACAGCATTTCTTGGGTCTTTTAAATCAATAATTAAATTTACAAAGATTTTTCCTTTTAGTTGCTCTTTTGCATAATGACTTGTTGGTTTATAACCACAAGCTGTTAGTCCTGTGATTACAAATATCAATAAAAAAGAAAATAGCAATTGACTTAATTTCATTTTATCCCTTTATTACTAGATTCACTAATTTATTTGGCACAACAATTTCTTTTATAATTGTTTTACCATCGATCCATTTAGCAGAAGCTGTTTTAGCTTGAACTAAAATATCTTCTTTTGAAAGTTCAGGTGGAACTTCGATTTCACATCTTTTTTTACCATTAATTGTAACAGCTAATAGTATAGAATCTAAAGTAAATACTTCTTTTTTTACTTCGATTTTATTGTTAAAGTTTTTTCTTGCAAATAAACTATCTGCTATTTCCCAAGCTAAATGAGGAATTATAGGTTCTAAGATATTTGTTAAAATATAATAACCTTCTGCCCAGATAAGCTCATTTTCTTGAGTTTGAAGAGCATTCATAGCTTCCATTGATGAAGCAATTAAAGTATTAAAAGCATAAGTTTTATTAAATACATCATTAGATTTTTCTAAAGCTTCATATACTTTTCTTCTAGCTTCTTTCTCTTTTTTATCTAAACTTGAATGGTCAATATTTTTAAAGTTATTTATAGCATCTTGTGTTACATGAGAACTTCGTTCCGCAAATTTTCTAATAAATCTAAAAGCACCTTCAACTGCCGAATCATTCCACTCTAACTCTTTTGTAGGAGGAGCAGCAAAAAGCATAAATAATCTAGCTGTATCAGCTCCATATTTTTCAATAATAGAATCAGGATCTACTACATTTCCTTTAGATTTTGACATTTTAGCACCATCTTTTAAAACCATTCCTTGTGTAAGTAACTTTTTAAAAGGCTCTTTAGAATTTGTATATCCTAAACCATTTAATGCTTTTGTGAAAAATCTTGCATAAAGTAAATGTAAAATTGCATGTTCAATACCACCAATATATTGGTCAACATCCATCCAATAATCAGAATCTTCTTTATTGATTCCTTCTTCATTCCATTTTTTTGGATTTGTTGCATATCTTAAAAAGTACCATGAAGATTGTACAAAAGTATCTAATGTATCAGTTTCTCTTATTGCATCTTTTCCACATGAAGGACATTTACAATGTTTCCATGTTGGATGAGAGTCAAGAGGATTTCCTTCTCCTGTTATTTCAACATCTTCAGGAAGTGCAATTGGTAAGTTTTCTATTTTTTCAGGAACTAAACCACAATCTTCACAATGTACAAAAGGAAGAGGAGCACCCCAATATCTTTGTCTTGAAACTCCCCAATCTCTTAATTTATAATTAACTTTTTTAAAGCCAAAAGAGTTTTGTTCAAAATGATATATAATTGCTTTTTTTGCTTTTGTATTTTTAATTCCAGTGAAACTTTCTGAATTTATAAGTTCACCTTCACCTGTGTAGGCTTCAGTCATTTTTTCAATTATTCCATCAGGACCAACAATTACTTGCTTTAGAGGTAAGTTATACTCACAAGCAAATTCAAAATCTCTTTGGTCATGAGCAGGAACAGCCATAACAGCCCCTCCACCATATGAACTTAAAACAAAGTTTGCAACCCATACAGGAATTTTTTCAGCTGTTAAAGGATGAATAACATCAAGCTCTAAAGAAACACCTTCTTTTGGCATTATAGCTCTGTCTCTTTCACTTACTTTTTGCATAGCTTTAATTGCATCTAATTTTGCAGGAGAAAGAAGTTTATTATCAACTAGATACTGAACAATTGGATGTTCAGGAGCTAAAGCTGAATATGAAACTCCATAAATAGTATCAGGTCTTGTTGTAAAAACATCAAATGAAGCAAATCTTTTATCAAGTCTATATCTAGATTCCTTTGAAAGTTCTAATTTAAACTCTAAACCTTCACTTCTTCCAATCCAGTTTTCTTGCATTGTTAAAACTTGTGAAGGCCAATCTTTTTCTAAATCTTTTAAATCATCAAGTAAATCTTGTGCATATTTTGTAATTGCTACATAATATCCAGGCATTTCTTTTTGTTCAACTTCATTATCACATCTCCAACAACAACCCTCTTCTACTTGCTCATTTGCTAAAACTGTGTGACAATCTTCACACCAGTTTACTGTTGTAGATTTTCTATAAAGAAGTTTTTCTTCATACATCTTTATAATAAATTCTTGTTCCCATTTTGTATAAAGTTCATCAGACGTAGCAAATTCTCTAGTTTTTGAAAAAGATAATCCTAGGGCATTTAATTCAGTTCTCATATAATCAATATTTTCATAAGTCCATTTTTTTGGATGAAGTTTATGTTTAATAGCAGCATTTTCTGCTGGCATTCCAAAACTATCCCAACCAATTGGGTGAAGTACATTAAAATTTGATTTTCTAAAAAATCTCGCAAAAGCATCGCCTAAACAATAATTTCTAACATGCCCCATATGAATTCTACCACTAGGATAAGGAAACATACTTAAAATAAATTTTTTCTCTTTTTTATAATCATCTTCTGGCTCAAAACTATTATTTTTAGTCCAATAGTTTTGCCATTTTTGTTCAATCTGCTTTGGAATATATTCCATTTCTAATACTCTTCCTTATCTTGACTTTTTGCACTCTCAATTAAGGCTAGTGCAATTGAAAATATATTTGCAACAACTGCTCCTATTGCTAATGAAGTAGCCATTGGCTCATCACCAATAAAAGTTAAAACCATAAAAGCAGGTATAAGGTGTAAATCTGCAACTAAAGAACTTGCTAATAATTCTGCTGCTAATAAGTTTTTAACACCTATTTTTAAAATAGTAGAGATAACATTTACCCCTGCTGCTAGAAAAAGTGCTACTGCGTTTGGCTCGTATAAAAATCCTGCAGTTGTCGTTAAAGACATAAGTGAAAAGAAAATATAAGTTACCTTACCCCAATCCATGACTATCCTTTTGTTGTTTTCTTAAGGCGTTGATTTTATCTAAAATATGCTAAAAATCACTTTTAGCATAGGATTTCTTACTTAATAATTATGCTACGCTCTTAAAACTAATGACAAATTGATATATTAAATAAGTAATGATAAGTTTAAAAAATAATTCAATAAAAAATACAATGCCAAAATCTAAATCAAAAAAATGAAAAGGATTTAAATTTTGAAGTAAAAATTGTAAAGTAAAATCATTAGTTATTATAAAATAAAGGCCTATCATACTAAAAATAGCTAGTTTAAAAAGATTTCTTCTATTTTCAAAAATTATATTCCAAATAAAAAACCAAGCATAAAGAGTTACCATTAAAGCCACTAAAAATTGTGTTAAGAAATTATGTGGAATAGGAACAGAGAAACTAGTTGAAGTATCTACATAAAGAAATTCTATAATTGAAGCTATAAATTCAAAAACTATAATCCAAAAAAGGACAAGTTTCCAATCTGTAGCATTTTTTGATGTTATTTTATCAAAACCATTTTTTGCTTTTAATAATTTGTTTTTGTTTTCTGTACTCACATCATCCTCGATATAAAAAATATATTTAATTAATTTTAAAAATTATTATATCATATTTGTATATTAAAGATATGTTAAAAACCTTATTGCAATTATGACTTCATTTCAGTTTCTATTATTTTCTTCTTGTGTTTTATCGGATTGAGATTATTAATTGGTAAATTAGATAGGCGATTATTATTTTATAAACTAAAATCTCAAATGTCAACTCTGCACCCTTAGTCATAATTGAAAATGGATTTATCATATTGGAGAATTCATTTAAATTTGTATCATTAATATAACTATTTATATATATCAAATATGTAAAAATACTAAATATAAAAAGAGATATATTTGTAAACTTCTCTTTTAGTTTACTAATTCCACATGCAAAGACAAATAAACCTCCGATGAAAAATAAACTTCTATCTAGTATATGAAGAGTGCTATTTTCACATGAAAATTCATAGCTCAAAAAATTTGTTAGAAATGTTATGTTTATAATCCAAAATAGAGCTAAAAACCAATTTTGAGAATGATTTGAGGCTAATCCATGAATTTTGAAAGTTAACCATTCAAGTAAGTTTTTAAAAGGAGAAATTTCTTTTTCTCTCTCTTTCATTTCCAAAGCATAAAATTTATTTGCCTCAATAATATTATTTTGCTGTTCAAAAGAATTTTTAATTATCCTTGCAGTTTCACGATTAGAGATATTAATCTTTAACTCATTATTGATATCTAAGAAATTTATACTTCCTTTTATAATCGCGTCTTTTAAATCAAATTTTTTATTAACTATCGTTTCTCTAAAAATTGTTTGATCTAAAAATTTTGTATATTTAAAATTAATATCACAATTGAATACTGATTTAGAAAAATCTGCTAAATCTTTAAATTTTGTGTTATAAAAACTTGTTTCATTTATTTTACATTTAAATAATTTTACTTTTGAAAAAAATATAGAATCTCTTAAGTTTAGTTTTTTAATTATAAATTCTTTATTTTTTTCTCTATTAATTTCATTTATAATAAAGTTATCTTTAAAAATACAATTAACCATATTCAATTCATTAATATTTTTATAGGGATTATCAACTGAATTCCAAAATAACTTTCCATTAAATGTACATTTTGAAGCTATTATTTTATTATCTATCTCGCAATCAGAAAAGATATTGCTATCATAAATTTTTTCGTAGCCAAAATATATTCCTTTGTAAAAATGGCACTTATTGAATATTGTCCCAATCAAACCATATTGTTTGCAATTAGAGGGGATAAATAGTTCATAAAAGTGACATTCTGTAAACCAAATTTCTTTATTCTCAAGTGGTAAATTACGAACATAGAATTTACAATCTTTAAAAAAAATTATATATAATCTATCAAATAACTTTTTATCATCTTCTGATATAATGGATAAAGCACATAACTCAATTTTATTTTTCTTAAAAAAATCTTCAACTGCTGTTTGTTTAGAATTAATATCACTTAAATACTTATTTTCAATTCCACTATAAATTAGAGATTTTAAAGTTTTATCAGCATCACTATTTGTTAAGATTTTTTCAACTTGATTTTTAATTTGAGATATAATCTCTTTTTTTAATTCTTCAGACATGATTTTCCTAAATAAAATTGTTTAAAATATTATATTTAAAGAGTGTAAAAAACATGATTAAAACTTATATTCTGAAAAAATATAGTTTATAAGTATTAGGTTTTGTGAGAAATCAAGGCGGATATGAATTTTAAAGCGGAGCGTACAATTAAGTACGTGAGCATTTAAAATTCATATCCAACGCAGAGTTATTGCAAAAGATGATGCTTAGAAACTATCGTTTCTAAACTGTACCTTGCTCATACATCGCTCTCAACTTATCTTTCTCTTTTTGTCTTTTAAGTTTTAAAGCTTCTTTTGCTCTAAAATTAGCCATTGAGAATTTTAATTGTGCTAAAAGTGAAGCTGCGATAAAAATAGATGAATAAGTTCCAACTATAATACCTACAAGCATTGTAAAGGCAAAGCCGTGAATAATCTCTCCACCAAATAAGAATAGAGTAATAACAACAAAGAAAGTTGTTAATGAAGTAAGAGTTGTTCTTGATAAAGTTTTTGAAACAGAATCATTTACTAATCTATCTAAACCTTCTTCTTTAGAAGTTTGAATTCCTTCTCTAATTCTATCAAATACAATAATTGTATCATTTAATGAATACCCTAAGATTGTAAGAATTGCTGCTAAAATATCAAGATTAACTTCAATATTAAATAAAGAAATTGCTCCAAGTGCAATAGTAACATCATGCGCTAAAGATAATATAGAAGCTATAGCAAATCTCCATTCAAATCTAAATGATACATAAATTAAAATCATCAACATAGAAAGTCCAAGAGCCATAAGTCCTTGAGTTCTTAATTCTCCACCAACTTTAGGTCCAACCATATCAACTCGTCTAACTTCGAAGTTACCAGTGGCATCTAAAATTTTGTGCATTTCATCACCAATATCAGTTGCAAGATTTGAAGAAGTACCTGTAATTCTAATAACTACTTCTTCAGGACTTCCAAATTCAGTGATTGAAGAACCTTTATATTTTGTATTATTTAGAACATCTCTAATTTTTTCAATTGGTGCTTTTTGCTCATATTTAACTTGAACAATTGTCCCACCTGCAAAATCAATACCAAAATTTACTCCCTTTGAAAAAAGTAAAACAAGAGAGATAATAACTAAAATACTTGAGAATCCTAAAAATGGGATTCTTTTACCCATAAAATTATAAGTTTTTCCGCTTTTAAAAATTTCCATTATTTAATCCCAAACCATTTTCTTAAGTTTTTATCTTTTGTTATTTTTGGCATTAATGCTTCATAAATACCATGAGTTCCTAAGATTGCTGTTAACATAGAAGCTAAAATACCAATAGAAATAGTTACAGCAAAACCTTTAATAGGTCCTGTTCCATATGCATATAAAATAACAGCAACAAGTAAAGTTGTAATATTTGCATCAAGAATTGCACTCATTGCATTTGCATATCCATCTTCAATAGCCTTTGGAATTGAGACTCCTTGTTTAAGAAGTTCTCTAATTCTTTCCCCAATAATTACATTGGCATCAACGGCCATACCTACGGTTAATACAATTCCAGCCATACCAGGAAGGGTTAAGGTTGCACCAAACATTGCCATGACTGAGATGATGATAAATATATTTGTTATCAATGCTACATTTGCAATGATTCCGGCATGTCTATAATATACAATCATAAAAATAAATACAACTAAGAATCCAGATACTAAAGCAATAGTTGAAGCTTTAATTGAATCAGCCCCTAAACTTGGTCCTACACTTCTTTTTTCTAATAAATCAACAGAAGCCGGTAATGCACCACTTCTTAAAGCAATAGCAACGCTTCCTGCTTCGATTACTGAAAAACCACCAGAGATTTGTCCAGAACCACCACCGATTCTTTCTCTAATATTTGGTGCTGAATAAACCTTACCATCAAGAACAACGGCTAATCTTTTTCCTACACTTTTAGCTGTAAAATCTCCAAAAATTCTTGCTCCACTTGTATTAAGTGTAAAGTTAATAATTGGCTGATTAGCTTGGTCAAATGAAACTTGAGCATCTATTACTTGAGAGCCATTTAAAATAGGAATCTCTTTTACAAGATATTTAATATTAGGATCTCTTGAATCTTCTAAAATAATATCTCCGTACTCAGAAGCAGAGCCAGGACTTAGAGTATAAACTTGGTCAGCTCTTTCTTCATCAACAGCCATAAGTTCAAGATTTGCTGGCTTTGAGATTAATTCTCTTGCTGCTTTTTCTTCTTCTAATGTTTTTATTCCAGGTAATTGAACAACAATATCAGTTTCACCTTGTCTAACAACATTTGGTTCTGCTAAACCAAATTGATCAAGTCTATTTCTAATAGTTTCAACTGCTTGAGAAACTGCTTGATCTTTTGTTTTAACTTCTTCTGCTGCTGATAAATTAAGAATATATTCCAAATCAGTTTTTACAATGTTTAAACCAGGTATTTTAGTCAACATTTTATCAATTTTTGGAAGTTCGTCTTTATCTAAAACTGTAAATAATACCTTACCATTTCTAATTGTTAAGTCTTCTATTAATACATCTTCATCATCTGTAAAATATTTAATAGAAGTTGCGATTGATTTCATTTTAGAAACTACTGCGTCTTGGGTATTTACACCTAAGAGCATATGTAATCCACCTTGTAAATCAAGTCCTAATGATATTTTTTTTCCAGATTCTGTTTGCAAAAAAGATGGAACGGAGAAAACAATTCCAAAAATAATACTTAAAATAAATATAACTAATCTATAATTAAAGATTTTCAATTCTTTCCTTTAATAAGTGAGTGAGTGTAAATATAGGGTTTAAAAACATGAGCTTTCAGCTCACATTTTTAAACATCTATTATTCTGAAAGTTTAGAAACAAACTCTTTTGCAAGTTTCATTTCAGAGTTATCATGATTTTTTACTACGAAGAAGCCATCTTCTACTTTAGTAATTTCTACCATTAAGCCACCATTTGTTACAATCTTATCACCTTTTTTAAGTTCTAAGATCATACTCTTATGCTGTTTAGCTTGCTTTTGTTGCGGTCTTATAATTAAAAAATAAAAAATCGCGAACAATGCAACTAGGAGTAATAATGATCTTATTAAATCTGCACTTTGACCTTCCATCAAATTTCCTTTTAAAAAGTATTTTTGTATGTTTTTAGTAAAACGCGATAATTCTAACAAAATTTACATAATAAAAGGCTTGATAACTGCCTTATTCCTTAGTTCTTTTATATACCTTGCTTACTTTAATATTGAAGATAAAATTATAAATACTATTTTTGGATTAATATCTCTATATTTATTATTAAAAATTGAAAGAAAAGCACTTTTCTTTACTGGTTTTTTTGTTGGTATTTTATGGTTTTATTGGATTGGAATTAGTTTTCAATATTATGATTTATCTTATCTTTCTCCTTTGATTATAATAGGAGTTGGGCTATGTTACGCTGTTTTATTTTATTTAATAGCACTTTTTGATCACCCTATTTTTAGAATTTTTATAATTTCTTTACTCTCTTTTATAAACCCTTTTGGTTTTAATTGGTTTATTCCTGAATTAATATTTATTAATAGTTATTTTCCTACTTCTAAAGAGTATTTTGTTCTACTTTTAGCCTTAGTTTATTTATTTATAAATTTAAATAATAAACTAAAAATCTTGGCTTTGATTCCTCTATTTTTTATCTATGAAAATAATGGAATGTTAATTGATAATCCAAAAATAAATATTGCAATGCCTCAATTAAGTGTATCTCAAGATTTAAAATGGATTAAAGAAAGTCGAAATATAATAATTGAAAATAATCTCAAATTGATTGACAAAGCCATAGAAGAAAAAAAAGATTTAATTATTTTGCCTGAGACAGTTTTCCCTGTTTTATTAAACAAAGAGAACTTTTTATATTCTATTCTTGAAGAAAAATCAAAAAAAATTGATATTGTTGCAGGAGCTTTATATTTAGAGAATAAGCAATATTACAACGCAAGTTATCATTTTTCAAAAGAAAAAGTAAAAATAGCAAAAAAGATTGTTTTAGTTCCTTTTGGAGAAGAAATTCCTTTACCAAAGTTTTTTGTTGATTTAATAAATGACACTTTTTACAATGGTGCACAAGATTATAAAAAAGCGAATAATCCAACAGATTTTTTAATAAATGGAATAAAATTTAGAAATGCAATTTGTTATGAAGCTACGAGTGAGGAAATTTATCAAAATTTAAATGGTATTGAATATATGATTGCCATTTCAAATAATGCTTGGTTTACCCCTTCAATTGAACCTATTTTGCAGAAGTTTTTGCTTAAATATTATGCAAAAAAATACAATATAACAATATTACATTCAATAAATGGAAGTCCAAATTATATAATAAGACCATGAAAATTTAATTATTGATTTTAAATTTAAGTTTTTCTAGAATTTCTTCTTTATTTAAGTTTTCTTCTATTTGCAAATTTAGGGCAAAATCTAAAATTTCTTTAAAATCTTTTGAAGGTTTTAGTCCTAAGTTTATTAAATCTCTACCTTGGACTAAAGCTTTTAAAGGCTCTTTTGAGATATTCATTTCTTTTGCTTTTTCCAGAACCCAAGAAATAGCTTCATCACATTTTTCTTTATTTGGAATTGCCCTTCCCTTACAATCAGAAAGACAAACAATACATAAATCTTCGATATTACATTTTAAAGATAATCTTTTTATAGCTTTTAATGAAGATTCAGCTTTAAAAAGTTGAAAAGGTGCTAAATGGTTTTTAACTAAAGGGAGGATTTTTTCTATAAATTTTTTTTCATTTGTTATTCTTGATAAAAAACTAATTGTAGGTTTAATTCCTAAACTTTCATGTTTATATGAAGTTATTCGTCCATTTATCTCTTTTGTACAAAAAGGTTTTCCTAAGTCATGACAAAGTAAGGCATAAAAAAGATACAAATCCTTATAATCATCTCCTGTCTTATGTTCTACCATCTCATCTAAGGTCATTAGAGTGTGAATCCAAACATCTCCTTCAGGATGATATTCTTCATCTTGTATACAAGATACTAAAGCTTCAAGCTCAGGGAAAAGCTTTATAACTTCTAAGTCTTTTAATAAGGAAAATCCCAAAGAAGGTTTTTTTGATTTTAAAAATAATTTTTTAAACTCTTCAAAAACTCTCTCTTTTGCTAGTTCTTTAAGTTGTCCACTTTTTGACATTTTTAGGCATAAATCAAAAGTCTTCTTCTCTAATTTTAACTCAAATCTTGAAGCAAATTGAATAGCTCTATAAACTCTTAAAGGATCTTCTATAAAAGTTTCATCATTTATATGTCGTAGAATTCTATTATTTAAATCTTTAATTCCATTATTTGGGTCTAAAAATTCTTTTTTGAAAAAGTCGTAGCCAATTGAATTAATTGTGAAATCTCTTCTAAGGCTAGCTTCTTTAAAATTTAACTTTGAATTTGTAGTAACTTCAAAACCCTTATGTCCTAAAGCAACTTTTTTTTCAACTCGTGCAAGTGCAAAATCAAAATCATATTTTTCAACACTTAAAGTTAATACACCAAAAGATTTTCCAACCTCTTTTATATGTCCATACTTTTTTAAATGCTTTTGTATAATTTCTAAGGAATCAATATTGAAAATTTCAATATCATAATCTTTTATAGGAAGTCCCAAAAAGCTGTCTCTCACACAGCCACCAACAAGTATTGGCAAGGCACCAATACTTGTTAAGTCAAAAAGAATCTCTTCTAAGACTTGGGGGATATTAATCGTTGTTGTAGTGATGAACATCCTGTTGTGGATAAGGAATTGAAATTCCTTCTTTATCAAATGTAATTTTTATATTTTCTGTTAAATCAAATTTAACACCCCAGTAATCAGGAGTTTTAACCCAAGCACGAACTACAAAATTAACTGAAGAATCTGCAAGTTCAGAAACAGCTATTGTAATTCCTTTGTCAAGTAATACTCTTTCATCAGCTTCAACAATTGATTTTAAAGTATCTTTTGCTTTTTTAATATCATCATCGTATCCAATACCAACAAGTAAATCTACTCTTCTTTCTGGTTTTGCGTTAACATTTGTGATAGTTCCACCTGTAATTGCTCCATTTGGCACAATTAACTTTTGGTTATCTGGTGTTTTTAAAATAGTATTGAAAATAGTAACTTCTTCAACTGAACCACTAACTCCACCTGCATTGATGAAATCACCAACTTTAAAAGGTCTGAACATTATAATCATAACTCCAGAAGCAAAATTTCCTAAAGAGTCTTTTAATGCCAAACCAATAGCAAGACCAGCTGCTCCTAAGATTGCAAAAAATGAAGTTGTATCAACTCCTAATTGTTTTAATGAAGTTAAAACAACCATTACCATTAGTACATAATAGATAATTCCATCTAAAAATTTTGCTAAAGTTTCATCAACTTTATCATTTTTCATCATTAAACCATGTGCTACATCTGCAACTTTTCTTGCTACCCATTTTCCAATTACAAATATTACAATTGCAGTTGCAATATTTAAGGCATATAAACCAACCATATCACTAACAGTTTGAACACTATCCATTTTCTCTCCTAATAACAATTTTTGTGATTATATCACAATTTTATACACTTTTGAGTCTTAATTATTTGATTTTATTGAAAAGTATTTCTGCTACTTTTCCTATCTCAACTTCTTCTTTTTCTAAAGTTTTTCTATCAATAATTTCAACTAAACCATCTTGCAATTTTTTTCCAACAACAACCGCATAAGGGAAACCAATAAGTTCAAAATCACCCATTTTAAAGCCAAATCTTTCTTTTTTTCTATCATCAATAATTGTACTAATTCCTAAAGCTTTTAACTCTTCATAAATTTTTAATCCAGCTTCTAATTCATCCTCTTTTTTTGCACTTGAAACAATAACATCAACTAAAAATGGTGCCGTTTCTTTTGTCCAAATACAACCTTTTTCATCATGATTTTGTTCAATTACAGCTGCTACTAATCTTGAAACTCCAATTCCATAACATCCCATAATAAATGGCTGTGCTTTTCCATTTTCATCTAAAAATTTAGCATCCATAGCTTCTGAATATTTTGTTCCTAGTTGGAAAATATGCCCAGCTTCAATTCCTTTTGTATATTCTAGCTTTCCACCACAACAAGAACAAATATCACCTTCTTTAACTGCAATTAAATCTTTATACTCTAATCCATTTATTGAAGTTAAATCAACGCCTTTATAATGATAGTTTTCTTCATTTGCACCACAAACTAAATTGTTATCATCTTTTAACTCAGTATCAACTACTACTTGAATATTTTCATGTAATCCAACTATTCCACAATAACCAGCAACTAAACCAGCTTTTGCTAACTCTTCTTCAGAAGCATCTTCTAAATCTAAAGCACCAACTGCATTACAAGCTTTTGTTTCTTCTAATTCATCAGTTCCTCTTACAAAGAATAAAACAACTTCTTCTCTATCTTCATAAATAGCTTTTTTTATAACTGCTTTCATTGAGTAGTATGAATCTGCATTTAAAAAAGTACTTACCTCATCTATTGTTTTACAATTTGGAGTTTCAACTTTTTCAAGTGTGATTGTTTCTAAAGATTCTCTCTTATTAGGCTTTCTAATAGCTGCTTCAATATTAGCTCCATATTCACAATCAGGACATACAACAATTGTATCTTCACCACTATTCGCTAAAACGTGGAACTCTTTTGAACCCGAACCACCAATAGCTCCAGAATCCGCATCAACAACTCTAAATTCCAATCCAAGTCTTGTATAAACTTTTTTATACGCTTCTTCCATAACATGGAATTCTCTTACTAAGTCTTCATTTGTTGCATGGAAAGAGTAAGCATCTTTCATTAAGAATTCTCTTCCTCTCATTAGTCCAAACCGTGGTCTTGCTTCATCTCTAAATTTTAAGTTAATATGATAAAGATTAATAGGTAAATTTTTGTAAGAAGTGATTCTATTTTTAATCATATTAACAACAGACTCTTCATTTGTAGGACTTAATACATACTGGGCATTTTTTCTATCTTTAAAACGTAATAGTTCATTCCCCATAGTAGTAGATCGCCCAGATTCATCCCAGAAAGATTGTGGTGTAACAAAAGAGCATAACATCTCATTTGCTCCTGTTTTGTCCATCTCTTCTTTTACAATAGTTCTAATTTTGTCTAATACAATTTTTCCTAATGGCATAAAGTCATATAAACCTGCACCACTTTGAGAGATAAATCCACCTCTTACTAAAAATTGATGTGAAGGTAGAGTCGCATCACTTGGAGTTTCTTTTGTTGTTGGCATAAACATTTGAGAAAATTTCATTTATTTTAATCCTATTATTTGTTTTCTTCTACATGATCGCATTTATACTTATTTAGCATATTTACGTCTGATTTTAATCCAAAGATTGATTGAACTGTTCCAACTATCATGTCACATTCCATATCTTTTGAAATACATTTTAATTTTTTTGAGGGTTGATGTAAATACTCAGTTATAACAGTTTCACAAAGTTTTTTAATATTTTCTTCATCTTCACGATTTATAAAACCTTTTTTTATAGCTGTTTGTATTTTTTTATCAATTATTTCGTGACCTTTTGTATACATATGTTTTATTACAGGTTCTACTTCAAGTGATTTTAACCACTCGAAAAATTCTAAAGACATTTTATTTACAATTGAATATGCAGTCTTCGCTTGCTCTGCTCTTAAACTCATATTAGAATCAACAATATCTTGTAAATCATCAACTGAATAAACCATTAATTTATCAGATTCAATATCAGCTATATCTCTTGGAACTGCTATATCAAACCAATATCTTTCAAAATCACATTCTTGAACTATATCTTGTGTTATTATTGGATAAGGAGCGGCAGTTGCTGTTATCATTACAGGTATTTCATTTAATAAATCTTGCAATTTTGAATACTCTTCAACAGCCACATGCTGCTCATAAGTATCTGCTAATATCTGTGCTTTTCTTGTATCTCTACTTGTTAAAACAACATCAAAGCCTGAAGATAAAAGATGCTTAATAGTAAGCTCACTCATTTCTCCTGCCCCAATTACAAGAGCTTTAACTCCACAGGTATTACCTATAATTTCTTTTGCTCTTGCAACTGCTGTTGAAGCTACTGAAACAGAACCTGTTCCTAAGCTTGTAGCATTTCTAACCGCTGCTGCACATTTGAAAGAGTAATGTAAAGCTCGAGGTAACTTTTGCTCACAATATTTTTTTGCAATAGAAAATCTAAAGGCATCTTTTAATTGTCCTACAATTTGTGTTTCACCAATTACTAAAGAATCAAGAGCTGAGGCTACTGAAAAAAGATGATGAACTGCACCATTATGTTCATATATATCTGCTCTTTCATATAAATCATCAAAATCAATCCCTGAATATTTTGACAACTTTTTGATAATTGATTTTGCGGCTGTTTCTGTGTATGAAACAGCTGTTATAATCTCAACTCTATTACAGGTTGATAATAAAATAGCTTCATTTATAATATCATCTTCTAAAAGTTGCTTCAAAAACCTATCTTTATTTTCTTCACTAGGAAAGGCAAGTTTCTCTCTTGTTTGAATATCAGTATTCTTATGGGAAAAACTTATTACTAAATAACTCATAATTAAAACTCTCTATTTATCATTGCACTCATAATTAAAACAAGTGATTCATTATCTTCATCTTCAACAGCATCTATTGCTTCTTGACCTAAGTTTTTTGCTTTTATAATAGAGTCTTCCAAAGCTTTTGTACTTTCTATTTGATTTTTCACCCAAGAACTCTCTTCTTCATTTAAAGGTTTTTTATATAAAGCTTTTAACTTTTCTTTATCTTCTTTTTCAAGTCTATCATGTAAAAGTAAATAAGGAATAGTTACTTTTCCTTCTACAAAATCAAGCATTGCAGGTTTTCCTAAAGTTTTACTATCTTGTGTAATATCTAAAATATCATCAATCATTTGAAAAGCAAGCCCTAAATTTTTCCCATAAAGTGCATATTTGTCTTTATCTAAGCCTGCCATAATTGCAGCAGCTTTTGCACTAGCTTCAATTAGTGAAGCAGTTTTTTTATAAATCATATCAAAATATTTATCATATGAAGTATTGAAATTTTGAGTTAAATCAACATCTGCCATTTCTCCAATACTTAAAAGAGTAACTGCATTTGAGACTGTATAGGCAATCTCTTTATCCATTTGACTAAGCTGGGTAAATGCTTTTGAATATAAAATATCCCCAAACATAATAGAAGTTTTATTATCAAAAAGTGCATTTATAGAAGGTTTTCCTCTTCTTGTATCTGCTTCATCTATTACATCATCATGAAGTAATGAGGCTGCGTGAATCATCTCCACAACAGCACATAACTTGATTGATTCTTCACTAATTCCTGCAATTTTAAGAATTAGTTTTGATCTTAACATTTTTCCTGTTGCTAATAAATCCAAAAGCTCTAAGCTTTTTTTATCATCAACTTCTATTATAAATTTTTTTATTTGTTCTTTTACTTTTTGTAATTCTTCCACTTAAAAACCTTATGAATCTAATCTACAAACGATATCGCCTGTAAGTTCTATGTACAAACCTTTTTTCATTTCATTTACCTCATCTGCATGCTCAAAAGCATATTGACTAATCATTTTATTAATATCAAAATCCACATCTTGGTCTTTTGATAACAGCATTTCCATAATTGCAAATTTTTCTAAAAGCTTATCAAATTCATCTTCAACAATCTCATGGTTTGCTTGATTTGAAATATCGAAATATTTAGATTTTGGACTTCCAACAAAAATATCATCTTCATCTTCTAAAAACCAATCTTTGCTCATAATTACTTTCCTTCTCTTAATCTAACTCTAACAGATTCAGCATGAGCTGTTAAACCTTCTGTATCAGCTAATAAAGCACAAGCTTCGCCAAGTTCATCAATTGCTTGTTTTGAAAAGTTTATAATTGAACTTTTTTTCATAAAATTCTCTACGTTTAAAGGGCTATAAAATTTAGCCGTACTTCCAGTAGGAAGAGTATGATTAGGACCTGCTATATAATCACCAATTGGTTCAGGAGTATTTTCACCTAAGAAAATAGCCCCTGCGTGTTTGATTTTTGGTAAAAGTTCAAAAGCATTTGCTGTCATTACTTCTAAATGTTCAGGAGCAATTTCATTCATAAGAGCAATAGCTTCATCCATAGAAGAGGCTACAATAATAGCTCCTCTTTCATCAATTGATTTTTTTGCAATCTCACGTCTACTTAAAGTTTTCAAATATTTATCAACTTCAATTGAAGTTTTATTTGCTATTTCTTCATCAATAGTAATCATAATAGAACTAGCCATTTCATCATGCTCTGCTTGAGAAAGTAAATCAATTGCTAGGTATTTTGGATTTGCAGTACTATCACTTAAAATTCCAATTTCAGATGGTCCTGCAATCATATCAATATTTACTTCACCAAATACTAATTTTTTAGCAGTTGCAACAAATATATTTCCAGGTCCAGTTATAACATCAACTTTAGGAATAGTTTCAGTTCCATATGCCAAAGCAGCAATAGCACTTGCGCCCCCAACTTTAAAAGCTTTTTTAATATTACAAATATGACAAGCGGCTAGCAATAATTCATTTATTTCATTATTTGGAGTTGGTGTACAAACTATAATCTCTTCAACACCTGCAACAATAGCAGGAATTGCATTCATTAAAAGAGAACTTGGATATGCAGCTTTTCCACCTGGAATATAAAGCCCTGCACTATCTACAGGAGATACTTTTTGCCCTAAGATTGTTCCATTTTTTTCAAAATCTATCCAAGATTTTGGAATTTGTTTTTCATGATAATTTTTGATTCTATCGTAAGCTGTATGTAAAGCATTTTTTAAATCATCATTTATATTTTCATAGGCAGCTTTCATTTCATCTTGTGAAATCATTAAATCTTCATTAGATTTAACTTCCCATTTATCAAACTTTTTTATATGAGATTTTAAAGCTTCATTTCCATTTTCTACAATCTCATCAATTATATTTGTAACAATGGTAGATACTTCTTTAATATCTGTTTTTGCGCGTGCTTGTATATTTTCAAACTCTTCTTTAAAATTTGAATCTGTAGTTTTTATTATCTTCATTATATATTCCCTAATATCTCTTTTACGATATCTTTCATATCTTTATTTTCAACATTTACAGTAATATCTGAAACTTTTTTATAATCTTCAATTCTTTGATTATAAAGTTTTTTTGCCTCATCTAAATCTTGAAGTAGTGGTCTTTTTTTAAGTTTTGCTTTTGCATTCTCTGAGTTATTTATTCTATTTAAAATACCATCGAAACTTGATTCTAAGTAAATAATTTTTCCAATTCTACTGATATTTTCTTGTTTAAAGAATCCCCCACCTGTAGAAATAATTGTATTATCAACATTATTTTCAAGCCACAAAGCACATCTTTTTTCTAAAGCTCTAAAATGGGCTTCACCTTTAATACTAAAAATCTTTTTAACAGTTGTACTTTCTATACTTTCTATTAAATCATCAGTATCAATTGCAAAATATGAAGAAGAATTAACAAGTGCTCTAGCAACTGTTCCTTTTCCAACTCCCATAAATCCAATTAAAATAATATTATTTTTTTTATTCAATTTAAACTTCCTAATATCTGTTGTAAATGACTAAATCTGAAGATTATATCCAAATAAAGGTAAAACTTTTAATGACTAAAATCAAGACAAATTTATTAGTACTATATTAACACTCTTTTCTACTATTTTTTTTAATTAACTGGTTTATTTAATTAATTTAAGAAAAATTGCTATAATCTCAAAATCAAAAATTCATGTAAACAAAAAATAAATAAAAGTAGCCTCTAAAATGAAAAAAATCTTAAAAAAATTTTTAAAAAAATTTAAAAAAATAAATTCTGAACCTCTTGATATATCAAATATCCTTTGGACATGGATTGGCTCATTTACAGGAATATTAGCAATTTCATTTTTTCATTTAGATATTATGAAAGGAACAGATTTATCTTTAATAATAGGTTCTTTTGGTGCAAGTGCTGTATTAATATATGGTGCGGTTAATTCTCCTTTATCTCAACCTAGAAACTTAATTGGAGGTCATTTATTATCTGCAATTATAGGCGTTACTATTTTTAAAATCTTTCCTGAAAATATAATTTTATGTTCTGCTTTAGCTGTTTCATTATCAATTTTAGCAATGCAAATAACTTTAACTTTGCATCCCCCAGGAGGAGCAACTGCCTTAATTGCAGTTATAGGAAGTCCTAATATTCATGACTTAGGTTATATGTATATTTTTATACCTGTTTTATCTGGTTCTTTTATTTTATTAGTTATTGCACTAATTGTTAATAATATACCTTCTCATAGGTATTATCCTCTATCATTTAAAAAATATAATGAGAAACATTTAAGTGATAATTAGTATTTTCTTTTATATCTTTCAAGCATAGTTTCATTTCCTAAAAGACCACCTTGATGAATATATAATATTTTATTTTCTTCAATATTTTCTTCAAAATATTTTAAAGTGTTTAAAGCTAAAAAACCTAAAGGGTCATAAAGCAAATCAAACTCAATTTTTGTCTCATTTTTTACTTCTTGCCAAATCTCATAAAACTCTTTGTATAACTTTCCAAAGTGATATTTTTTTGGCATAGTTATTATTGTAGGATGATATTTTTCATTTTCTTCTAAATGAAAAAATTGTTTTTTTAAATATTCACTTCCTCCCACACAAGATACGCATAAAACTTCAAAAGGAAGGTTCTTTTGCAAAAAAAGTGCTGTCGTTCCTGTTCCACTTGGAAGCACGATTTTTAGATTATTGAAAGCATTTATATTGTTTTTTTCTGCCCAAAGTTTAATTTCTTGTGCTAAAATTTCTATTCCATATTGGGCTTCAATTACTCTTCCACCCTCTTCTATAAATAAAGTCTCTTCATTTAGCAAATTTTCTTCTATATAGGTTTGTATATTGTTTTCAGTTTTTTCAATAATATTCGCACCATTTTCCAAGGCTGCTTTATAATTTCCTTGAGGATTTTGTTTTAAAAATGAGCTTATATGATTTACATAAAAATCTAATTTCATTCCTTTTATTTTTGCTAAAACTGAAAGTGAATATAAAGAGTTAGCTTGGGCTGAACCATAGCTTACTATTTTTTTGATATTTGGAAAATCATTTTCTAGAAAATAGTAAAATTTTCTTGCTTTATTTCCTGAGAAATCTTTATGTAATAAATCATCTCTTTTTACATAAAGTGTCTTATTTCTAAATTTTGTTTTTGTTATTGGGGAGTTTTTACAATTCATTAATATTATTATACTAAAATGTCACAAAATTATATATAGTATTGAAAGAAGTGAAAATGAATTTATTAGAATATATTGATAAGGGTGGAATAATAGTTTATATTCTTATCTTTTTAAACATTATAGGATTTACAATTATCCTTTGGAAGTTTTTTACTATTCCTAGAAAAAACGCAATGATAAGAAAAATTGAATCAAAGATTGATACCTCAAATACTAACACCATGGCTGTACAAATAGAGTATGAAGTAAAAAGATTAGAAAGTGGATTAACCTATATCAAAAATATAGCCTCAGTAGCTCCTTTATTAGGATTACTTGGAACTGTTTATGGAGTTTATAAAGCTTTTGAAGCAATAACCTTAAAAGGTCTTGGTGATCCTACAATCTTTTCAGGTGGTATTTCTATTGCTCTTATTACTACAATAGCAGGACTGATTGTGGCAATTCCTCATCATATAGCATATAATCACTTTATATCAATGATTGATACAATTGAACTTAAAGCTAAAAAAGAGATTCTTGCTAAAATTACTAAACTTGGTGAGCAATGAAAAGAAGAGAACAACTAGGAATCGATTTAACTCCTGTTATTGATGTAGTTTTTATTTTACTGATTTTTTTTATTGTAAGTTCTGTATTTAAAAAAGATGAACTAGCTTTAATCTTAGATTTGCCAGAAGCTAATGCAAAAGCAACTGAAATTAAAGATGATCAAATATTTATAGAATTAAATGAAAATAAGTTAGCAATAAAAGGAATCGAAGTTTCTTTTGAATCTTTAGAGGCAAACTTACAAGAAATAAAAGATAATAAAAAAGCAGTAATAGTCAGAATAGATAAAAATACAAAATATGAAAGAGTCATTAAAGTATTAGATTTACTTCAAAAGTACAATCTAAATAATTTAGCTTTAGTAACAAATGAAAACAAAAACTAAGCTAAAAGCTTAGTTTTTGTTTTTTGAAGATAAATTAGAATAAGCAGTTTCAAGTCTAGCTATCATAGATTCTTGTCCTGCTCTAATCCATTTTCTTGGATCATAATATCCCTTATTAGGTTTGTCATCACCTTCTGGGTTTCCTATTTGACCTTGTAAATAGTCATGATTTTTAGCTACGAAATTTCTTACACCATCCCAAAATGACCATTGAGTATCTGTATCAATATTCATTTTAATAACACCATAATCAAGCGCTTCTCTAATTTCACTTAAAGCAGAACCTGAACCACCATGGAATACAAAATCCACTGGCTTATCAACACTTGAATGTTTTTCTTTTATATATTTTTGAGAATTATCTAAAATCTTTGGTGAAAGTTGCACATTTCCTGGCTTATAAACTCCATGTACATTTCCAAAAGATGCAGCAATTGTAAAGTTTGGACTAACTTTGCTTAACTCTTCAAAAGCATAACAAACTTCTTCAGGCTGAGTATATAATAAAGCATTGTCAACTTCTGAGTTATCAACACCATCTTCTTCTCCACCTGTAATTCCAAGTTCTATTTCAATCATCATGTCAATTGAGCTCATAGTTTTAAAATAATCTACACATATAGAAATATTTTCTTCTAAAGGCTCTTCAGATAAATCTAACATATGCGAAGTATATAAAGGTCTTCCTGTCTTTTCAAAATGTGCTTTTCCAGCTTCTATTAAACCATCAATCCAAGGTAAAAGTTTTTTTGCCGCATGATCTGTATGTAAAATAACTGGAATGCCATAAGCTTCTGCCATAGTATGAACGTGCTTTGCACCTGAAATTCCACCTAAAACGGCAGCATCTGAAGTTTTAAGACCTTTTCCTGCATAAAATCCTGCTCCACCATTTGAAAATTGAATAATAATAGGAGAATTAACTTTTGCAGCTACTTCTAAAACTGCATTTACAGAATCACTTCCCACTACATTCACTGCTGGAATTGCAAACTTATTCTCTTTTGCATAGGCAAAAAGTTTTTTTGCTTCGCTTCCGCTTAGTACACCAGGTTTAACAATATCTAATATGGCCATAATTTTTCTTCCTTTAAATGATTATTTAATTACAATTTTTGCATTTTTTCTTAAAGAGTTAGACTCTTTTTTAACATGCTCTCTAAATTTTTCTTGTAATAAAACTTGATTAATCTTAGCCTCAACTTTGTCATAAGCTAAAGTTTGAGAAGCAATTTTATCTTCTAAATAAATAATATGATACCCAAATTGTGTTTTAACAGGTGTTTTAGAATATTTACCTTTACTTAGAGTTTTTGCTGCTGCTGAAAATTCTGGAACCATTTGAGTTTCAGGGAATTTACCTAAATATCCACCTTTAGGACCACTTGGACCTACTGATTTAGTTTTTGCTAACTTAACAAATTCATCTTTTTTATTTGATGATTTATCTAAAGCTTTAATAATATCTTTTGCTTCTTTTTCTGTTTTAGTTAAGATATGTCTAGCTTCTAAAGTAGCTGGAACTTTAAATTGTTCTTTGTTTTTGTTATAGTAATCTTTTTTATCTTTTGCAGAAACAGATATTTTTTTGTACTCTTTTTGCATCCAGATTTCTAAAGATAAATCTTTCTTTAATTTTTCTAAAGCTTCTTTATATGATGATTCTTTATTAACACCACTTTTTAGGGCTTTTTGTGTTAAAAGTTTTTTCTCAATAATTTGCTCTAAAACCTGATCTTTACTTTTCTTTGGTAAAGAATTGAAATCAATATTTGGGTTTCTTAATACAATTGAGATATCTTCTTTTGTAATTTTATCTCCATTAACTGAACCAAAAGTATCTGCCGCACTTAGTGAAACAGCTGAAATAGCTATTGTTGCTATTAGACTTGATACTATTTTTTTACTTGTAATTTTAATCATTATAATCCTTATAAATTTTATAAATGATATTTTAGCATTTTCACATTAACAAAGGATTAATTTATCCTTATAGGGAATTTTCAAATTTAGCTTAAAATACCTTTAAATTCAACTATATTTATGCTATAATGCCGACAAAATTTAAACTTAACTTAAATTTAAGTTAAGAAAAACAAGGAAAATCTATAATGAGAATATTAATTATTGAAGATGAAATTACACTAAATAGAACACTACAAGAAGGTTTAACTGATTTTGGTTACCAAGTAGATGCAGCAGAAAATTATAAAGATGCAGAGTATTTCATTGACATCAGAAATTATGATTTAGTTTTAACAGACTGGATGCTTCCAGACGGTGATGGAATTGAACTATGTAAAATTGTAAAAAATAGAAGTTCAAGAACTGCAGTTGTAATTTTATCTGCAAGAGATGACAAAGATTCAGAAATTGAAGCTTTAAAATCAGGTGCTGATGATTATATTAAAAAACCATTTGACTTTGATATCTTATTAGCTAGAATTGAAGCTAGATTAAGATTTGGTGGAACTAATGTAATTGAGATTGAAGACTTAGTAATCAATCCAGATGAAGAAAAAATTGAATACAATGGTGAAGAGATTGAATTAAAAGGTAAACCTTTTGAAGTATTAACTCACCTAGCACGTCACAGAGATCAAATTGTTTCAAAAGAACAATTATTAGATGCAATCTGGGAAGAGCCTGAATTAGTAACTCCAAATGTAATTGAAGTTGCAATTAATCAAATTAGACAAAAAATGGATAAACCATTAAACATTTCAACAATTGAAACTATCAGAAGAAGAGGTTACAGATTCTGTTACCCTACAGCTGATGAAGAAAAATAGAAATTAATAGAAAGTAGACAAATAAGATGCAAGTGAAGAGTATATATAAACAGTTTTACCAAAAACTAATACTTGCTACTTCACTTTTTCTTATTATATTGTCATTTATTTTTTATGGCTACACAAAATCAACAATTTTTCAAGAAATAAGAGATTCTTTATATTCAGATGCTGAACTTATTCTAAGCGTTAGTAAAAATGCACAAGTAAATTCAAAAAATTTTAATGTTATTACGCATAATGGAATAAACATCGATATTGTAACTTTAGAGCAAATTCCAGAATCTCCATTTATCACTTTTAAGACAAAAAGTGGAACTTTCATGCAAGTTTTATTTCTATTTGATGAAGATAAAAAACAATATATAAAAATTATAAAAAATATAAACTCCTCAATCGAAATGCTAAATAAAATTTTTAATAATTTATTACTAATCTCATTAGGTGGCTTAATAATGGTCATTTTATATGCATTTACAGTATCAAAAACTTTACTTAAACCTATTATTGATATAACAAAAAAATTATCGCACATGGATGAAAACTTCTTAACACAAATAAACAAAAAGAATTTACCAATTGAATTCCATCCTTTAGCAAACTCTATTAATTCTCTTACTATGAGAATTGAAACTAATATTAGATTTAAAAAAGAACTTTTTATTGGAGTTGCTCATGAATTGAAAACTCCCCTTGCTGTAATGAAATTGAAAAATGAAGTAACTTTAATGAAAGTTAGAGAGCCACAAAAATATCAAGAAACTATGAGATTAACAGTTGATCAAATAGATGAAATGAATAAGATGATTAGTTCAATTTTAGATATAGGAAGAGCAGAAGGTGCACAATTTGAAAAACCTGAAGAGATAGATTTAGTACAATATTTACAAAGAAAAACAAACGATTATAGAATGTTAAGTGCTAAGAAAAAAATTATACTTACATTTTTTTCAAATGTAAATCATCATCAAGTATATTTACAATCTACACTTTTAAATCAAATAATTCAAAACTTTGTACAAAATGCAATTAAGTTTACACCTGATGATAAAGCAATTGCAATAAGACTTGAAAAAGAAAAAGACTTAACAAAAATAACTATTACTGACGAAGGAAAAGGAATTGATGAATCAATAGATTTATTTGCACCTTTTAAAAGAATGGGAGAAGAAAGTGGAGCAGGACTTGGACTGTTCTTAGCTAAAAATGCAGCCGATGCTTTAGGAGCTGCAATTTTCTTAAAAAACCGTTCAGATGGTATTAGTGGTTGTGAGGCAAGTATTATCTTACCACACACCAGATTGAATAAACCTAACTAAAAATATTTCTATGTTCTATCTTAGTACATTTATTTTGTACTACTTTCATACCCTTTTCTAAAGCTTTTTCTGCAGCATCATTGTTTACTAAACCTAACTGAGTCCAAACACAATCAATATCACCACGTTCAATAGCTTCATCAATTACTAAAGCAATTACATCAGGCTTTCTAAAAATATCTATCATATCAACTTTAAAAGGAATCTCTTTTAGACTTCTATATACTTTTTGTCCTAAAATTTCATCTTCTTTTGGATATACAGGAACAATTGTAAAACCAGCATTTTGTAGATATTTAGCAACCATATTACTAGCTTTCTCTTCATTTGGAGATAGTCCAATAATCGCAATCGTTTTAGTGTTTTCAAAAATCTCTTTAATCTCATCTATATTACTATTTACAGAAGGAAATTCACATTCCATTTTTACTCCTTATTATTTTTATAAAGTATATCAAATTTCAATAAATTAATACCTAAATTATTTTTTAATATAGTTCTTGAAATCTAATTTATTTCTGTTAATTTAGCGTCTTATTATATATTTGATAATATCATATTGAAAATTTAAAAATAGAGGCAAAAATGTATAAAGTACCAAATGATATGACAAAAATAGACTTAGAAGGGGCAACTGTTGAATTCTTCGAATATAAAGAAGAAGATTTAATATATTACTTCTTTGACACTTCTTTAACTACCCCACCAGATCCAATGGTAAATGCAATGCTAGGGCTTCAACTTTTAGATAATAAAAATAAAAGACTAATAATGATAAATCATTCTATTCCTAATGCTTTATTTCCTAGAATAAGTGCAAACTTTGATTTTGAAGTTGAGAGTTTAGAAGATAAGATAAAAATAGAATTTAAACATAAAGATAATTCTGTTTTACAAACAGATTTCTTAAATAATAAATGTGGCTAATATATCTAAAAAATAAATCTTGATGCTAAATATTTACTATAAAGTATCAAGTTTATTTTGAATGAAAGTTCTTACGTCTTGGTAGTTTATAGTTTCTTTAAAATCATCAAATCTACAGCCACTAGCATTTACGTGGCCACCTCCATTTGCTAACTTTTGAGCTATATAGGAAACATCTACTACCCCATCTGCTCTTAAAGAACTATTTCCTTTTTTACCAATGTCAATAAAGAAATCATAATCTTCATTTGCTTTTAAAAATGCATTCGCAGGTATTGATATAGAACCTAAAGTATAAGTTAGAAGTCCTTTATGCCCTTTGTATGTTATTGTTAGTTCTTCTTTTAATTTTTCTAAAGAGTCTACTAAATATTTTGCACTTAGATTATCAATTGTATCATCTTGATTATCTTGCATTAAATAATTCTTTTTTAGAAAATGTATTTCATTATCAAGTTTTATATTTCCATTTTCTTTTGTTAAATAATTTGCTGATTCTCTTAATAAATGTAATCTAAAATCTCTATTTAAATCTGGAAATAATACATTATTTACTTCTCTAACTTTAGAAACCATACTTAGTAAAACTTTTCCAAATTCGAAGTTTTTTATTTCATGGTCTAGCCAAATATCAATTGCATTCACTGCATCAATCAAAGGACTTAGCCAAGAGTCTACTTCAGGAGAGAAACCTTTATATTCAGTATTAATATAATCATATACTATTTTAGCAGCACATCTTTTTGTATCTAAAAAATACCACTCATAGGCATCTGAACTTTTTTTACCTGTTGCATGATGATCTAATAATTGAAGTTTTATATTAAAGCCCTCTTCATTTAAACTTGAAATTGCTTTATCTAAATCTTTTGATTCAGTTATTGTAAGATTTAAATCTGAAATAATAAAAAGTATCTCTTCTTCTTTAAATAGTTTAATATCTTCTAATATTTTCTTTATATTTAATTTTACTTCTAAGCCATAGTTAGCATTAAAAAAGAATCCTTCTTTAAAAAATTCTTTTGTAATTAGTTGACAAGAGTACCCATCTAAATCTGTATGAGATAAATGAAAAAACTTCATGTAGCAATATCCTTTAATGTTAATTCTTCTAAAAATATATTAATTTTACCTTGTAAATTATTTAACAAAGGCCAAATACTACAAGCATTTCCAACATCTGAAGGACAAGAAGCTATTGAAGGAGAACATTCAAATACAGAAGGGATTTTTTCTTCTGCAACAGTTGTAATTTCTAAAATTGTAATCTCATCATATGGTTTCTTTAATACAAAGCCACCATTAACTCCTCTGTGAGAAATAACAATATCATTTTTTGCAAGATTTTGCATAATCTTTGCTAGAAATGATTTAGGAATATTTAACTCACGTGATAATACATCTACATTTTTTGGACTATCACTTCTTGCAATGGATACTAAAGATAGCAGTGCATACTCACTCTTTTTTGTAAGTAACATATATTTCCTAATTATAAATTTTTATTATATTCTACTAGAAGATTGATTAATCCTAATTGTATTTAAAAATTAATCTTTTTCTTTATAGCTAAATTTAAAAAAAAAGGTTGCAAGAAAACTTGCAACCTTTAAAAAAAATGATTAAAAACTAAAACTATTTAGCTCTAATTCCTAAATCAGCAACTAATGAAACGAATTTAGTATAATCTTTTCTTCTTAAGTATTTAAGAAGTCTTTTTCTTTTTCCAACCATTTTTAAAAGACCTAATCTTGATGAGTGATCTTTTTTGTTGATTTTTAAGTGCTCTGTTAATACTTTAATTTGCTTTGTTAAAATAGCGATTTGTACTTCCGCTGAACCTGTATCTTTTTCATCTCTTCTATGTTGAGAAATAATCTCTGCTTTTACGTCCTGATCTAAAGCCATAATGACCTCCTAATAGGTATATTATCTCACTTTTTACAAAGTGGACGCGAATTATATATAAAAGAACTTTAAAGCTTCTTTAAGTAAGCTTTGAGATAATGAATCTGAAAAAGGATAAAAAAATGAATATTATAAATTTTCAAAATATTTACGTAAATTATGATTTAAATCCTATTTTAAAAAATATAAACTTGCAAATAAATGAAAAAGAACATTGGGCCATATTAGGTTCAAATGGAAGCGGTAAATCAACACTTATAAAACTAATTTCTAATGATTTATATCCAAATACAAAATATAAATTTACTAAAGAAATATTTGGAAAAGATCGTTGGAGTATTTTTGATTTAAAAAAAAATCTTGGTATTATTACGAATGATTTGCATAACTATTTTGAACTTCATGGCAATTTTTTAAGTGCTTATGAGGTTATACTTAGTGGATATTATTCTTCTGTTGGGGTTTTTAAGCATCAAGATTTCACCCAAGAACAGCATAATAAAGCTCTAGAAGTTTTAGAATATCTTGAAATTTCACATATAAAAGATAAAGAAGTACACGCAATGAGTACAGGGCAACTAAGACGTTGTATAATTGGTCGGGCTTTAATTCATAATCCAAAAGCCTTTATCTTAGATGAGCCTACAGTAGGACTTGATTTAAAAGCACAAAACAATTTTATTAAATTACTTCAAAAACTTTCTAAAACAGCAAGTATAATAATAGTTACTCATCATATTGAAGAAATATTTCCAGAAATATCACATATTGCTTTAATTCATAATCAAACTATTTATAAACAAGGATTAAAAGAAGATATTTTAACTTCTAAAAACTTATCTAAAATTTTTGATATAGACTTAGAAATTGCAAAGGAGAATAAAAATAAAAAACAAAGATATTATATAAAAACAATAAATTAGTAAATAATATGCTATACTTTTAAACTAATATAAAGAAAAGGAGTTTATTATGATAAGTATACCTACATTACTTAATAATCCTGAAAACCCTATTTTTAATCTAGTTGAAGATGAAATATACTCTTTAAAAGAAGCTAATGAATTAATTATCTTAGAAAAATATTCTTATTCACTTTTTGCTATTTGGTCTGCTGTTATAATAAATATTCAAAGAAGAATAGAGAACTTTGGAATAGAAATTTTTTTGAATATTATTGAGAAAGATGATACTTTTAATAAAGATGGCAATACTTTAAAAGATAGATGGTTGAGTATAAATGAATTTAATCTAATAAATTATGCACAAAGAATTAATATAATCAATCACATAACACATGATTTTATTACAGCTTTATATTGGATGAAGTCTAATACTAATGAAGAAAAAAGAAGAAATATTGATAAAGAAGAAGTTTTTTCTATAGTTAATTTAATAGAAAAAAATCTTTTTTTAAGTGAATTTAAAATCGATCAAAGAAATAAAAATAGATTCCCTTCTGAAAACTCAAATTTAAAGCGTAGAAGAAAAGATAAAGAAGAATTAATAACTGCATATAGGAATACTCACCAAGAATTACTTTTAAAATCTGGTGTAAAAATGTTCAATGAAAATTCAAAAGAAAAAGAAGATAATAAAAAACTTTTTGACACTTATATGTAAAAATACTCACTTTAATAAACTTATCATAAATTTTTGATATAAATATACTTTTAAAACTTAGCTAATTATTTCAAAGGATTTTATATTATGCAAACTTTTATTTTACAAAAGGGTTTTGGATATAAGCTTTTTATGCTTTTAGCCTTCTCGATTTTTTCTTCTGTTATGTACCAAGGCTATATAATCAAAGGTGGAATTTATACTTTTCTTTTCTTTGCATCAACAGCTCTGATTGCTTTTCAGATTGCTTCTATTTTTTATGTGATTTTTGTTAAAAGAAGTGTTGAAATTACTATAGATGAAAAGTATATTTCATGGAGATTCATTGATAATAAAAAATCTTACAAGCTACAAAGCGTGAAAAGAGATCAAATAAAAGATGTTCGTACTGAGATTAATTATCTTACAGGAAATATTTATTCTACTTTTAGCATAACTTTTGTTTTAAAAAATGAAGATTCACAAGAAGAAGAAAATGAAGTTGTTTTAACTGATGGTTTATTTTATGACTTTGGATTAAAAAAGGCAGAGGAGCTTTGTAGATTTCTTTTAGATAATGATTTAGGTCATTATCAAGATATAAAATTTGCTAAGCTTGTAAGAGCTTTGGACATTGATATTTCAAAAGAGCAAAAATTTACAAAAAAAGACAATAATTACTATTTTGTAGGTGTAATTTCAAAAAATAAAAAAGAGTTTTTGTCTTTGAGATTACAAATCGAATCTTTATACAAAGATTACAAAAAAGTTGGAAAAAATGCTGCAAATGAGTATTTTTTAGAATCAGATACTATAAAAGATAGTCATATTTATTTAAGATCAAATGCCATTGGATTAATGGTCGAATTTCATAATGTAAAAAGAAAAGAAGAATTAAAAACTTTAAAAGAGATGGGTAAAAGACAAAAGATAGGATTCTAAACCTATCTTTTAGATAAATTTTTATTTAGCTTTTTTACTTCTCAGCCACCAGTTTCATAAAATGCTCGAGAAGAAGTCTCTGTTCCATCTGCTTCTGACCACTTATTTTTTTCAGGTTTATTTGCTAAAACATCTTTTAAAATTGAAGCTGCTTTATCAATATCATTTGCTTGAATAGCTGCTTTAATACTTTGAGAATCTTCAAAATATAAACAAGGAATTAAAACTCCACTTGCTGTTAATCGAATACGATTACAAGTAGCACAAAAGTCATCTTTGTGTGGTTCAATTATTCCAAAAACATATCCATCTTCTGTTTCATAATCTTGAGAAGGTGAACTTCCACTTCTTTCTAATTTTTTAAACTTATACTTTTCTGCAATAATCGCTTTTATTTCATCTGAATTAAGACCTTTAGCAATATCAGTAGCATGCTTGTTTTCCATGTATTCAATATATCTTACAGGATAACCTTTTTCTTTACAGTATTCTAAAATATCAACTAGCTCACCGTCATTTATTCCTTTCATAGGAACACAGTTTACTTTTATTTTTAGTCCTGCATCTGAAGCTGCTTGAATACCTTTTAAAACAGTTTTTAAAACATCTTTTTGAGCAATTTTTGCAGCAACATGATCTTGTAAAGAATCTAATGAAACATTTATTCTTTTTAGTCCTGCATCTGCAAGTTTTTGAGCAGCTTTTGGAAGCAAGTAAGCATTGGTTGTAAGAGCTAAATCAATACCCTCTTTATACTCCGCAATCATCTTTACGAACTTTTCTAAGCCTTCTCTAAGTAGTGGTTCACCACCTGTAATCCTAACTTTTGTAATTCCTTCATCAATTGAAACTTTTACAAATTTAAAAAGTTCTTCATATGACAGTAAATTCTCTTTGGGCACCCAAGAAAACGGCTTTTCTGGCATACAATATTGACATCTAAAATTACATCTTTCTGTGACTGAAACTCTTAAGTAATCAACCTTTCTTCCATATCCATCAACTAACATTTTGACCTACTTAATTATAAATTTCGTTAGCATATTATAAAATTCCTTAAACAAAAACTTTTTTGAAAGGCGAAACTATTATTCAAGATACTATTAAGTCTATAAATTTCTTTGATGAACTAAGTGATGAACAAGTAGAATTATTAGCGTCTATTTCTAATATTGTCACTTATCCTGAGAAGTCAATACTCTATTATGAGAGTGATATAAATACGCAAATAATGTTTTTAGTTTCAGGATTAATTAAAATTTACAAACTAGATAAATTTGATAATGAAATCTTCCTTTATCATATTCATGAAAACTCTATGATTTCTGAATTAACTAGGTTAGAAGATGAAGGAATCTACTGTTTTTCCAATGCTGAATTTAAAGAAGATTCCGTTGTTCTTTCAGTCGATTACAAAAAATTCAAAGAGTCCTTTTTGGAAAAAAATATTTTGACAATTAAACTAATGAATATATTGCTTGAGAAAACGCATCAATTGCAATGTATAGTAAATAGAGAGTTAGTATTTGATGCCACTGCAAAAGTAGCATTTATGCTAAATGATGATTTAGAAATGTTTAATAAACTAAAACGACAAGAGGTGTCTTTCATGCTTCATATTCAACCTGAAACTCTTTCTAGGGTACTAAAAAGACTTTCAAGAAACAATATAATTGAAGTTAATGAAGGAAATGTAAAAATTTTAAATGAAGAGATGCTCTTTTCAATTTTTAGAGGAGTTGGGGTATGACTACAAATACCATAAGAACAAAAATAAAAATCATTGGGGTATTTTTTATTCTATTAATGTTGCTAATTGTAGGGACTACAATATACTTAAATGCAAAAAATAAAAAAGATGCACTTGTAATTAATATTGCTGGAAAAGAAAGAATGTTGACACAAAGAATTTCTAAGAATGTTTTCTATTTGTATCATAACAATTCAGTTAATACAAATGAACTTGATTCTGCTAAAGAGGAGTTTATTTACAATCTTAACTCTTTAAGAGAGGGAAATAAATTAATGGGTATTCCAAAAACTCCTACTGATTCTATTTCTAATCAAATTGCAAAAATTGATATTCTATGGAATACATTTAATAATAATGTAAATCAGTTCAAAAAACTTTTATTAATAAGAGGTAACACACAAAATGAAGCTTTAATAAAAAGTTATGTGAATGCAATTTATAATACAAATAACAACTTATTGCAAGAAGTTGATAATCTTGTTACTATGTATACAAATTACAGTGAAAATAAAACTGAGACAATAAAATACTTTCAATACGTCTTTATATGTATAATTATATTTCTATTTTTATATAGTTTATCTCAACTAAAAGCTATAGAAAACAATGCAAATAAGTTTCTTGAATATTCTCAAAAACTAATGCATGGAGATATGGATAATCTAGAACCTATTCAAATAGAAGCAGAAACTGAGATTGTACAAGCCACTGATACCTTAAATGCTTTTATAAACAAAGTAAACTCAGCCATGGGTTATTCAGCAGAAGCAATAGAGCAATCTAAAAATGCTTCAATGAAACTTGAAGAAATAACAGATGAATTTGATAAAGTTATTGAAGAATTGAATCAATCAGCAGAAGTATCAACGCAACTTAATAAAAGTGAAGATATGGTTATTGAATCTACAGAAGAGCTTATAAGTTCAACTCAAAAACTTCAAAAATTAAAATTTGAGCTCGATAAACTTATTATTACTGCAAAAAATATTAGTATAAATAAACAAGAAAAGATGTAATTAAAACAAGAAAAAAGCGGGTTGATTAGCTAAAATAAGCTTTCAATCCAGCTTTATTTACTATTTTTTCTTTTGTATCTATTAAATCATCATTTTTAAAAACTCGTAAAATTCTTGATAACGTTTCAGGAGTAATATTTAAAATCTCAGCAATTATTACATTTTTCGTAGTAAAAAAATCTTCAGGATTTTCATAAATATATTTTGCAACTCTTTCTTTTGAATCCAAAACTAAATGCATTGAAACTAAGTTTTCAAGATTCCTAATTTTATTTATTAAAGATTTAGTTATTAAAAAAGATAAACTAGGATTTAGCAAAATTTCTTCTTTAAATTTTTTAAAATCAATTTTTAAAACTTCTATATTTGAAAAAGCTTGGGCTGTTGCTGGGTAGTCCATCTCTTCAAAGTTTGCAACCTCAGCTATAAATTCATTTTCATGAAAATATTTTAAAACAAGTTCTTTATCCACAGAGGTTACTTTATAAAGTTTTATGATTCCTTTTAAAAGTATATATAAATATTGGGGTTCATCACCCTCATAAAATAGGATATTGTGTTTATTTAGTTTTTCTACACTTGAAATAGATTCAATCTTTTTTAATGTATTTTCATCTAAGCCTTCAAATAGATATATACCTTTAAGTTTCATAATTTTATATCTTCCTTATATTTTCTATTTTTATTTCATATTTCTTTATTATAGTTAATTTTTCTCTTTTTTCAAAAAAATTAAAAATTGCATATTAATTATACAAATAATCCAAAAAGTTTCATAAATAACAAATATAATTTTAAATGCTATCCAATTGCTATTTTATACCATTACAATTGTGATTGAGAAATTAAAACTAAGGAAAAAGAATGAAATTATTAAAAATCGCCTCATTAAGTATAGTTGCACTTGCTTTGAGTGCTACAGTTTCAAGCGCTGATACTTTAGAGACTACAAAGAAAAATGGAGAAGTTAGTTGTGGACTAAATACTGGTCTTGCAGGATTTGCTGCACCTGATACAAAAGGTGTTTGGAAAGGGATTGATGTTGATTTTTGTAGAGCAGTTGCTTCCGCAGTTTTTGGAGACGCTTCAAAAGTTAAGTACGCTCACTTAAATGCAAAAGAGAGATTAACAGCACTTCAAAGTGGTGAAATTGATGTTCTTGCTAGAAATACTACTTGGACAGCTACAAGAGACACTTCATTAGGATTAAACTTTACTGGTGTAAATTATTATGATGGTCAAGGTTTTTTAGTTTCTAAAAACTTAGGTGTTAAATCTGCAAAAGAATTAGATGGTGCTACTTTTTGTATCCAAGCTGGAACTACTACTGAGCTTAACTTAACTGATTACTTTAAAGCTAATAATATGGAATACAAACCTGTAACATATGATACTTCTGCTCAAACAATTGAAGGATTTAGTGCTGGAAGATGTGATGCTGTGACATCTGATGCTTCTCAATTATATGCATTAAGAACTCAATTAAAAGATTCTAGTTCTGCTATTGTATTACCTGAAATTATCTCTAAAGAGCCTTTAGGTCCTGTTGTAAGACAAGGTGATGATACTTGGTTTAACATAGTAAAATGGACTCATATAGCAATGCTTAATGCTGAAGAACTAGGAATAGATTCTAAAAATGTAGATGCAATGTTAAAATCAGATAATCCAAATATCAAAAGATTATTGGGTGTTACAGGAGATATTGGTAAAAATTTAGGTCTTGATGCAAAATGGGCTTATAATATTATTAAAAATGTAGGTAATTATGGTGAAGTATTCGATAGAAATATCGGTAAAGATTCACCTTTAAAAATTAATAGAGGATTAAATGCATTATGGAAAGATGGTGGTCTTCAATATGGAGCTCCAATTAGATAAGTAGTAAGAGTTTTTTTGCTACAACTACTTAACAAAAAAAGGGGAAGAATAACTTCCCCTTTTTTCGTAATAAGGTAAAATAAAATGACAAAACACAAACGAAAGCCACAACCCTCGGTTGCCTTTTATAACAACCCCGAAAACAGGTCTATTATTTATCAAATTGTTGCACTTATAGCTATCTTTTTATTTACATATTTCGTTTTAAATAATATGTTTGTAAATATAGAAAAACGTGGGATTAATACAGGATTTGATTTCCTAAGCAGCGAAGCTGGTTTTGGAATCTTACAATCACTTATAGAATATGATGAAGCTAACTCTCATGGTAGAGTATTTTTTGTTGGCCTTGCAAATACTATTTTAGTATCAACAATTGGTATTTTCTTTGCTACTATTATTGGTTTACTAATTGGTATTGGTAGATTATCAAAAAATTATATGATTGCTAAACTATCAATGATTTATGTGGAAACGTTTAGGAATATTCCAATTTTATTACAAATTCTATTTTGGTACAATGTTGTATTAGCCTCACTTCCTAGCCCTAGACAATCTTTATCATATCTTGATACTATTTTCTTAAACAATAGAGGTCTTTATATTCCAAGACCTATTTTAGAAAATGGGTTTTCTGCTGTTCTTATTGCTTTTGTAATTGCAATTGCAGCTGTTTTTTACTTATCAAAATGGGCTAAAAAAAGACATGATGAAACAGGAGAAGTTTTTCCTTTAATTTCTACATCTCTAGCAATTTTAATAATATCCCCTACTTTAGTATTTTTTTTAAGTGGAATGCCTGCCTCCTTAGAAATTGCAGTTTTAAAAGGATTTAACTTCAAAGGTGGATGGACTTTAATTCCTGAACTTCTTGCCCTTGCTTTTGCACTTAGTATTTACACAGCAACTTATATAGCAGAAGCAGTAAGAGCTGGTATTGAAGCAGTTCCAAATGGACAAAAAGAAGCGGCTCATGCTTTGGGTTTAAAAGATTCTACTATATTAAAAAAAGTTGTACTTCCTCAAGCTTTAAGAGTAATTATTCCGCCTGTTATTAATCAATACCTTAACTTAGTTAAGAATTCATCTTTAGCAACGGCAATTGGTTACCCTGAACTAGTAACAGTATTTGCAGGAACATCTTTGAACCAAGTTGGTCAAGCAATTGAAATTATTCTAATGACAATGGCTGTGTACTTAACAATTAGTATAGTTATTTCAATGATAATGAACTATGCAAATGCAAAAATGCAAATAAAGGAGAGATAATGGCAATTTATAAAAAACTAAAAACAAGACCAGCTCCTTTAGGAACAAAAGGAATTATTTATTGGATAAAAGAGAATTTATTCCCTTCAATTACTAGTTCTGTATTAACTTTTTTATCTTTTTTATTATTATATTATACTATCCCGCCACTTTTAGATTGGATGATATTTGATGCAACTTGGAGTGGAACAAAAGAAGAAATTACAGGAAGTGGAGCTAGATGGATATTTATTTTTGAGAAATTCAATCAATTTATTTATGGATTTTATCCAGAAGAGCAATATTGGAGACCAAACTTAATCCTAGCTATATTTTTTATTTATGTAATAGGTTTTAAAAAAACAAAAAGTACTTTACTTAGAGCTTTTATACTTATATCTTTCCCTATTTTATCTTTTTTATTATTATATGGAGGATTTGGTTTAGATGTTGTGCCTACTACAAAATGGGGTGGCTTACTACTTACTATTGTTGTGGCATCTGTTGGAATTATAGCTTCTTTTCCAATTGGAATTTTATTTGCTCTTGGACGACAATCTAATATGCCTATTATTAAAACTATCTCTGTTATATATATTGAGTTTATTAGAGGTGTTCCTTTGATTACTTTACTTTTTATGTCTTCTGTAATTTTGCCTTTATTTTTCCCTGAAGGAATGGATTTTGACAAATTATTAAGAGCATTAATTGGAATTACAATGTTTCAATCTGCATATATAGCTGAAGTTATTCGTGGTGGATTACAAGCAATACCAAAAGGACAATACGAAGCAGCGGATGCAATGGGACTTACATATTGGCAAGCTATGGGATTAATTATTCTTCCCCAAGCACTTAAAATATCAATTCCAAATATTGTAGGAACTTTTATATCCTTGTTTAAAGACACAACTCTAATCTTAATTATTGGATTGTTTGATGTACTTGCAATGGTAACACTAACATCAACAGATGCAAAATGGCTTGGATTTGAAACAGAAGGTTATGTTTTTGTCACAATGATTTATTGGATAATTTGTTTTAGTATGTCTAAATATGCTAAATCAATTGAAGATAGATTTAATACAAATCATAGATGAAAATCATAAATAAATGACAAATGAAATAAATAGGAAAAATTATGAGTGAATTAGAATATATGATAGAAATGAATGAAATCAACAAATGGTATGGAGACTTTCACGTACTAAAAGATGTTAATCTAAAAGTAAAAAAAGGTGAAAGAGTAGTCATCTGTGGACCTTCAGGTTCAGGGAAATCTACAACTATTAGATGTATCAATAGACTTGAACCTTTTCAAGAAGGTGAAATATTTGTAAAAGGTTTAGAATTAACAGAAGATGTAAAAAGAATTAGAGAAGTTAGAACTAAAGTTGGTATGGTTTTTCAACACTTTAATCTTTTCCCTCATCTTTCAATTTTAGAAAACCTAATCTTAGCTCCTACTTGGGTAGGTAAAAAATCAAGAAAAGAAGCTATTAAAATTGCAATGCATTATTTAGAAAGAGTAAAGATTGCCGATCAAGCTGACAAATACCCAAATCAATTAAGTGGAGGACAACAGCAAAGAGTCGCCATTGCTAGGTGTTTATGTTCTGACCCTGATATTATGTTATTTGATGAACCAACAGCAGCACTTGATCCTGAAATGATTGGAGAAGTCCTTGATGTAATGACTGAATTAGCTAATGATGGAATTACAATGGTTTGTGTAACTCATGAAATGGGTTTTGCAAAAAAAGTAGCTGATAGAGTGATTTTTATGGATGAAGGTCAAATCGTTGAAGAAAATACTCCGATTGAATTTTTTGAAAATCCAAAATCTGATAGGTTAAAACTCTTTTTAGAACAAATTTTAGACCACTAAAAAATACAGTTTAAAGAGAAATATCTCTTTAAACTGCTTTAATAACTAAGGAAAATGTAGCAAAAAAATCGATTTTTTCTTTTCTTCTTTTAAATTTTATAATACATTTTAAATATATTAATGGCTTTTAGCACCTTAAAACCCTTACTTTCTAAAATAGGACAATTTATATCTTATTTAAAACTTAAGTTAATTGACTAAAGTCAAAGATTATGTATTAGCTAAGTGATAGAATTGTTATTGAAATTTACTAAAGGAGAAATATATGGCACTTTCAAGAAGAGATTTTCTTAAAAGTTCAGCAGCAGCTTCTGCAGCAGCAGCGGTAGGGATGAATGTTCCTACACAAATGCAAGCAGCAGCTAAAAATGCTGAAGGTGGCTGGAGATGGGACAAGGCAGCTTGTAGATTCTGTGGTACAGGTTGTGGTATTATGCTAGCTACAAAAGGTGGTAAAATTGTTGCAGTAAAAGGGGACCCTGCGGCTCCTGTCAATAGAGGACTTAACTGTATTAAAGGTTACTTCAATGCTAAAATTATGTATGGTGCGGATAGATTAAAGCAACCATTATTAAGAATAGGTGCTGATGGTAAGTTTGATAAAAATGGTAAGTTTGCTCCTGTTTCTTGGGAAAGAGCTTATGATGAAATGGAATTTCACATAAAAAAAGCGCTTAAAGCTTCTGGACCTGAAGGTATTGGAGTATTTGCAAGTGGGCAATATACTGTTATGGAAGGATATGCAGCTCAAAAAATGATGAAAGCTGGATTTAGATCAAATGCAATTGATCCAAATGCTAGACACTGTATGGCATCTGCTGTTGTTGGTTTCTATCAAACATTTGGTATTGATGAGCCTTCTGGTTGTTATGATGATATTGAGTTAACTGACACTATCGTATCTTGGGGATCAAATATGGCAGAAATGCACCCTATTTTATGGTCAAGAGTTACTGATAGAAAATTATCTGATCCAAAAAATGTAAAAGTTATTAATATTTCAACTTATAGACATAGAACTTCAGATTTAGCTGATATTGAAGTTATTTTTACTCCTAATACAGACTTAGCTTTATGGAATTATATTGCAAGAGAAATTGTATATAATGCACCTGAATCAATTGATTGGGATTTTGTAAAAGAACATATCGTTTTTGCAGCAAGTCCAGTTAATATGGGTTATGGATTAAGAAGAGCTGGTGAGAAATCATTAGTTGATGGAAAATATTCAAAAGCTGAAATGGAAATTATTGATAAAGAAATGGTAAAAGTTGTTTCTGAGACTGAAGCACCTGCACTTAAACCTTATGGATATAAAGCTGGCGATAAAATGGTTAATAAACCTGCTGGTTTAAAACACTGGGAAATTTCTTTTGAAGAGTATAAAAAATTCTTAGAACCATATACTTTAGATTATGTTGCAAAAATTTCAAAAGGTAATCCTGATGAAGATATCAATGAATTTAAAGCTAAGTTACAAGAGTTAGCTAATTTATATATTGAAAAAAATAGAAAAGTTGTATCTTTCTGGACTATGGGAATGAATCAACATACAAGAGGAACATGGGTTAATACTTTAGCTTATAACGTTCACTTCTTATTAAATAAACAAGCTAAACCAGGTTCTGGTGCATTTTCACTTACAGGACAACCAAGTGCCTGTGGAACTGCAAGAGAAGTTGGAACATTTGCACATAGATTACCAGCTGATATGATGGTAGCAAATCCAAAACATAGAAAAATTACAGAAAATGCATGGAAAATTCCAGAAGGTACTTTAAATCCTAAAGGTCATCAACATATTATGAAAATTCATAGAGACCTTGAAGATGGTACTATGAAATTTGCATGGGTAAATGTTTGTAATCCTTATCAAGATACAGCATCTGCAACTCACTGGCTAAAAGCGGCTAGAGAGATGGATAACTTTATCGTAACTTCTGATGGATACCCTGGTATTTCTGCAAAAGTTTCTGATTTAATTTTACCATCTGCAATGATTTATGAAAAATGGGGAGCATATGGAAATGCTGAAAGAAGAACTCAACATTGGAGACAACAAGTACTTCCTGTTGGTGATGCTATGTCTGATACATGGCAATGGGTTGAACTTTCAAAAAGATTTACTGTTAAAGACTTATGGAGCGAACAAGGTCTATTAAGTACAGGAAATAAGAAAAAACTTCCAGATGTAATTGCTCAAGCTAAGAAAATGGGATATACAGAAGACACTACAATGTTTGATATTCTATTTGCTAATGAAAAAGCTAAATCTTACAAACTAAGCCAAGATGATCCAATTCAAGCTGGATATGATAACTCAGAAGGTTATGGAGATAGCAGAAATGTTGTTGGTTCAGATGGAAAAGTATGGAAAGGTTACGGATTCTTTATTCAAAAATACTTATTTGAAGAGTATGCAGAATTTGGTAGAGGTCATGCACATGATTTAGCTGACTTTGATACTTATCATAGAGTAAGAGGATTAAAATGGCCAGTTGTTGATGGTAAAGAAACTCAATGGAGATTCAATACTAAATATGACCCTTATGCAAAAAAAGCTAGTCCAAATAGTGATTTCGCATTCTATGGAACATTAGCTAAAGCACTATCTCAAGGTGATTTATTAGGTGTAAAAGATAAAGCTAAAAAATCACTTAAAAATAAAGCTAAAATTTTTGCTCGTCCGTATATGGATCCACCAGAAGTTCCAGATACTGAGTATCCAGCATGGTTATGTACAGGTAGAGTATTAGAACACTGGCATTCAGGAACTATGACGATGAGAGTTCCAGAATTATATAGAGCTGTTCCTGAAGCATTATGTTATATGCATCCTGAAGATGCAAAAAAATATGATGTTAAACAAGGTGGTCTTTGTTGGGTTGAATCTAGACGTGGAAAAGTAAAAGCTAGAGTTGAAACTAGAGGAAGAAATAGACCTTCAAGAGGACTTGTATTTGTACCTTGGTTTGATGAAAAAGTATTTATCAATAAAGTATGTTTAGATGCGACTTGTCCACAGTCAAAACAAACTGACTTTAAAAAATGTGCTGTAAAAATTTATAAAGCATAAATAAGGAGGGTATATTGTTTTGAGCAATATTAATCCTCATAAAGAAAAACAAAAGTTGGAAAAAAAGATGAAAAGTGGTGTAACTAAAAAACAACCTATTAGCGAGAGAAGAAGATTCTTCCTAGATATTGCAAGATCAGTTGGTCTTGCAACACTAGGTGGGCTTACTTGGAGCGCTTATGTTAGTGAAGTTTCTGCTTCAAAATTAACATTAAGACCTCCAGGAGCTTTAAAAGAAGAAGATTTTTTAAGCACTTGTATCAAATGTGGAATGTGTGTTGAAGCATGTCCTTTTGATACATTAAGCCTTGCTAAACCAGGTGATAATAAACCTTTAGGAACACCATATTTTATTCCAAGAGATATTCCTTGTTATATGTGTCCTGATATTCCTTGTGTTCCTGTATGTCCTACAGGAGCTTTGGATATCTTGAGCGTATCAGGTGAAAATAAGAAGTTAGATATAAATAAAGCTGATATGGGTGTTGCAATTGTTGATCAAACAAATTGTATTGCATTTTGGGGAATTCAGTGTGACGCATGTTATAGAGCCTGCCCACTTTTAGGTGAAGCTATTACTATTGAATATACAAAAAATAAAAGAACAGGGAAGCATGCTTTCATGAAACCTGTTGTCAATAGTGATGTTTGTACTGGATGTGGTCTTTGTGAAAAAGCATGTGTAACTGAAAAAGCCTCTATTTTTATTCTACCAAGAGAAATAGCACTGGGTCATGCTGGTGATTACTATATCAAAGGTTGGGATAAAGATGATGAAAAAAGATTAGAAAATGCAACAAGTGAGATTACAACAACAGAAAGAAGCAAAAACAAAGCAGTAGATACTTTAAATAGCGGATTGGAGGATTTATTAAAATGAAAAATTTTTTATATAAACACCGATTCTTATTTTTAAGAAGATTTACCCAAACTTTGATTATGTTTTTATATGTTATTGCAAATGTTTATGGAATTAATATCCTAATGGGGAACTTAAGTTCTTCATTATTTTTAGGACTTATTCCTTTAAGCGATCCTTATGCAGTGACGCAAATGTTCTTTGCGGGTGCTATTTTAACATTTGATGTAATTATAGGTGCACTTATAATTTTAACTTTTTATGCAATTGTTGGTGGTAGAGTTTTTTGTTCATGGGTTTGTCCTGTGAATATGATTACTGATTTAGCAAACTATTTAAGAAGAGTCTTAGGTTTCAATCAGATTCAAAAAAAACAACCAGCTTCTAGAAATATCAGATATTGGGCTATTGTTTTAAGCCTTATAATATCTGTTATTTTAGGAATTACAGCATTTGAATTTATTTCACCAATCTCTATGATTCATAGAGGAATAATATTTGGTCTTGGTCTTGGATGGGCAGCAATGCTCGTAATATTTCTTTTTGACTTATTTGTTTTAAAAAATGGCTGGTGTGGTCATTTTTGCCCACTAGGTGGATTTTATTCACTTGTTGGAAAATTTAGTTTAATAAGAGTAAATCATGATTCTGATAAATGTACTGCATGTATGAAATGTAAGGAAGTTTGTCCAGAAATGCAAGTTTTACATATGGTTGCAAAAGAGACAAAACCAGTTTTATCTGGTGAATGTACAAATTGCGGTCGATGTATTGAAGTTTGTGATGATGATGCTCTAATATTTACATTGAGAAATAAAAAAATTGGAGAAGAAAATGAAAATAACTAATATAGCTTTAGGATTTTTTACAGCAGCAGCAATCTTCACAGCTGGTTGTACTGCTAATCAAACTGTAAGCGAAGAATCTTTAGGTTTAAGAAAAACAAATTTATACACTGAAGATACAACTGTTGGTGATAAAACAGTATATAATCAAAAAGCGGCTGGAGAAAGCAAATTAATTGAAAGAGCATTTGAAAATGCACCTCCTATGATTTCACATAGTGTGGAAGGAATGTTACCTATTACTATTAATAATAATATGTGTACATCTTGTCATACTCCTGGAATTGCTGAAGCTATGAATGCAACACCAATTCCTAAATCTCATTTTACAGACTTTAGACCTGATACTTCTTTAGCAAAAGATGGTAGTATTGTAAAAAATGGGAAGATTGTTGAAAATACAAGTGATTTTAAAACAACAAGTAAATCTTTAGATGCATTATCTGGTACAAGATTTAACTGTACTTTATGTCATGCTCCACAATCTATGGAAACAGCAGCTCCTGCAAATAATTTCCAAGGAGATTTCAGAAGTGAAGGATTAAATAGTAGATCAAACTTAATTGATAATATCAATGAAGGTGTAAAATAAACTATGGAAAGAAGAGAGCTATTTAGCTCTCTTACTTCTTCTTTTACAAAACAAAGTGATTCAAAAGAAGAGAGTAAGAGAAAATTACTACGACCGCCATACTTTAAAGAGGAATCTGATTTTCTCAAAAATTGCATAAACTGTGATGGAAAATGCAGCAATTTTTGTGAAGAACATATAATAAAAATAGCTCAGGATAAAACGCCATATCTTGATTTTTCTAATAGTGGGTGTACTTACTGCGATGAATGTGCAAATGCATGTGATGAGTATGATGTTTTAAATATTGAAAATAAGAAACTAATCAATGCTGCGATAAGTATTAATATTGTAAAGTGTCTTAGTTGGAATCAAACAATGTGTTTTTCTTGTAAAGATCCATGTTTAGATGATGCAATAGAATTTTTAGGAATGTTTAGACCTGAAATAATATCTGACAAATGCACTTCTTGTGGTTTTTGTATAAAAAGCTGTCCAACAAATGCTATAGAAATAAATTTCTAATTTAAGGATAATTATGAAACTTCTTTTTTCACTAATATTTTGTTTTTCTTTTCTTTTTTCACAACAATTAAAACCTCTTCACACTTATTTAGCAAGTGGTGGAGTAACTGATTTAGTCTTAAAAGATAATCTTTTATATATTGCAACTGCTAATAGTGCAGTAGATGTTTTTGACACTCAAAGTCATGAATTAGTAAAGAGCATAAAAATGCCTAAAATAAAAGATTTTGTAGGTGATATTATTAATGCAAAAGTTTATTCAATTGATGTATTAAATGATAGAATAATTATTGTTTCTCAAGGAGAACATGGATTTAGAAAAATTTATGAATATACAGATGAAAAATTAAATCCACTAATTACAATTGAAAAAAAAATGTATATTGCAAAAGCAAAATATATAAATGATAATCAAATAATCTTATCACTATTAAGTAATCAACTTTTCTTATTTGATATTAAACAAAAAAAATTACTTTGGGAAAAACAAGTTTCTCAATCAAAGTTTTCTGATTTTGCATTAAATGAAGACAAAAGTAAAGTCATAATTGCTGATGAAAGTGGTAGTTTAAAAGCAATTGAGACAAAAACAGGAAAACTTAAAAAAATATATTCAGGCGTAAATGTAGATAATATTTTTCAAGTTGATATTAAAAAAGGTGTTATTATAACAGCGGGACAAGATAGACGTTGTGCAATTTATGATAAATTTAATCAATATTATAAAAAAGCTGAATTCCTAATTTATAGTGCTGGGTTAAGTCCTAGTGGTAAAATTGCAGGATATGCAAATAATGAAGAAAATGATGTTACTTTATTTGATACAAAAAGTAAAAAAGAATTATATACTTTAAGAGGTCATAAAATGACTCTATCGAATATACTTTTTAAGAATGAAAAAGAATTATATACTTCAAGTGATGATAATGAAGTATATTATTGGAAAATAAACTAAGGAGAATTATATGAATATTTCAAGTATAGTAGTACAAACAAGGCCAGAATTCCTTGAAAAAGTAGTAGAAGATTTAAAAAAATGTGGTGTTTGTGATTATCATATGCATGATGAGATTGGAAGAATTATTGTTACAATTGAAGGCGAAGGTGTTTCAGAAGAGTTAAAAAAACTAAAAGTAATAGAAAGTATTCCTCATGTGGCAAGTGCTGATATGCAAATGGCATATAGTGAAGATGAGTTAAATGAACATATGGATGTTTTAGAAAACGCAGATGCCGTTCCTCATATGCTTTACGATGATGATTTAAAACCAGAAGATATTATTTATAATGGTGACCTTAAAAAGAAAAACTTAGAGGGTTTTGCAAAACAATTTGATAATACAGGAAAATAAAATGCAATTTAATCAAAGTGAATTTTTGTGTGAAGTTATTGTTCCTAAAGATGAATTAATTGTCTCAAGAACAGACTTAAAAGGAATTATTACTTTTGCAAATGATACATTTGCACAAATTAGTGGTTATGAAGTAGAAGAATTAATTGGACAGCCTCATAATATAGTAAGACATCCTGATATGCCTAAATCTACTTATAAAGAATTATGGGAAAGCCTTGAAGAAAAAGGAAAATGGTCAGGGTTTGTAAAGAATCTAAGAAAAGACTTTAGTTTCTATTGGGTATTTGCCGAAATCTCTGGAGTTTATAAAAATGCAGAACTAATAGAATATAAATCTATTAGAGTTCCAATCTCATTTGAAGATAAAGTTTACTATCAAAAAAAATATGACGAAATTAGAAAACAAAATGGGGAATATACTAGAATTATTTCCTATGAAAAGCCTAGTTCTTAAAACTTCTTAATACAAAAAAGTATTAGAATATAAATATTCTAATACTTTATTTAGTAATTTAAATCTATTTTTATTTCTCACTTTTAAAAAAACTACAAAACAAGTCATTTTTATCAAAGCTTTTAATCACTAAATTAGAAAAATTCTCCAAATTAGAAAAATTTAAAAAAGATTTTATTTTTTTTATACAATTATTATAAATTAATAATTATTTGTAAAACTAATTTTATTTTTATACTAAATAGATATTCATTGATATAAGTTAATCTTATGTTAATCTTTAAAGAACACTACTAGTCAATACTTTATTAAATTAATTTTTACTTAACTAATATTATAAATTATAATTCTCTCTGATTTTAATTTAAACTTAAAGAATTTATTTAATAATTATCTTTTATCATTAATCACTAAATTAGCTCATTTTGGATGAATACCAATTCAAAATTTGACCTACGTCAAGAAATTTATATAAAAATAACTTTATACTTCTATTGTAATTTAAAGGATTAAGTATGGAAAGAAATAGGATTGTTGTTTATGGATCAATTTTAAGTTTTCTAATCGCTATTGGTCTTTTTGGTTACACTGTATATGCATCTAATATGTTGTCATATCTATCGAGTGACCCTAAGGCCTGTATAAACTGTCATACAATGAATTCAGCTTATACAACATGGTCGAAAAGTTCGCACAAAAATGTTGCTGGTTGTATTGACTGCCACTTACCTGTTGGTGATGTAGTAGCTAAATACAAATCAAAAGCAATTGACGGATGGAATCACTCAGTAGCATTCACGATGAATACTTATAAGAATAATATTCAAATAGGTGAAGATGGTGCAAATAGAGTACAAGCTAACTGTATAAGATGTCATAGTGACTTAACGGAATCTATGGGTATTAATGCAGCAAAATATCATAGCGGTGATGAGATGAGCTTAAATGCTGATCGTAAGTGTTGGGAATGCCATAAGTATACACCTCATGGCAAAGTACGTAGTTTAACATCGACTCCATATAGTATTGGTGTTAAAGAGAGAATGAAGTAAAGGAAATAAGAGATGAAAAAGTATAAAATTTTACTTGCTGGTTCATTACTTGCAATAGGATGTATCACGGCTCTACTTGCATCTATTAACGAGAAAAAAGAAGAGCAACAAATGATTAACGCTGTTCCTAAAGTGGACAGATGGGAAACTAAGAACGAAGAGTTTAAAAAGTTCTATCCAAGACAATATGATTCTTGGAAACAAACAAGAGAAAGTGATAAAATTGAGGATATGTTAGAAAAATATCCTGAATTAGTTGTATTATGGGCTGGATATGGGTTTGCAAAAGATTACAATGCACCTAGAGGTCACTTCTATGCAATAGAAGATAATAGAAACTCATTAAGAACTGGTGCACCAGCAGATGCAAAAACTGGACCAATGCCAACTGCCTGTTGGACATGTAAATCTCCTGACGTTCCTAGAATAATGGACGAAAAAGGTGACATGGAATATTATACTGGTAAATGGGCTAAATATGGTTCAGATATCATCAATCCTATTGGATGTGCCGATTGTCACAATCCAGAAACAATGGAATTACAAGTAAACAGAAACTACCTTAATGAAGGTTTATTAGCTTCTGGAGAAAAAGGTCTTAAAGATGTAACACATCAAGATATGAGAACTATGGTTTGTGCTCAATGTCACGTTGAATATTACTTTAAGAAAACTCCATTAGCAGATGGTGGAAAAGCAGCTGTTGTTACTTTACCATGGTCTGAAGGTACTTCAGTTGAAGATATGGAAAAATACTATGATAATATAAACTTTAAAGATTGGACACACAAAATTTCTAAAACTCCAATGTTAAAAGCTCAACATCCTGGTTATGAAATGTGGAAAACAGGAGCTCATGGTAAAAACAATGTATCGTGTGCAGATTGTCATATGCCATATAAAAGAGAAGGTGGAGTGAAATATACAGATCACAATATTGGAAATCCTTTAGAAAACATGGACAACTCTTGTATGACTTGTCACAGAACTAGTGAAGAATCTTTATTAGCTACTGTTAAAGAAAAAAGAGATAGAAAAGATGAATTACATAAAAAAGCTATGACTCAGATTACAGCTGCACACTTAGAAGCTGGTAAAGCTTGGGAAGTTGGAGCAACTGAAGATGAAATGGCACCTATCTTAAAAGATATTAGACATGCTCAATGGAGATGGGACTACACTGTAGCATCACACCCTGCATTCTTCCATGCACCTGAAGAAGTTTTAAGAATTCTTGGAACATCTCTAGAAAAAGCTGGAAATGCTAGAATCAAATTAGCTAAAGTATTAGCTAAATATGGAGCGATTGACTATGTTGCACCAACAGTTGATTCTAAAGAAAAAGCTCAAGAAATTATAGGGCTTCCATTTGACAAATTAGTTGAAGACAAAATGAAATTTAGAAATGGTCTTTTAATTGAATGGAAAAAAGAGGCTGAGAAAAAAGGTCTTTACAATCCTGAAATTACAAAAGATATTGAAGATAAAACTTCTTATAACTAAGCCGTTTTAAATTCTTACAAAAGAGAAGGAGCCTAGCTTCTTCTCTTATTTTTTAATTAAGAAATCACACATTAATAAATATATTGTAAACTTTCAATAAACATCTTGAAAAAGTGTTATTTCTTAATTATAAACTAGGCTGCAAAAAATGAAAAAACTTTTAAAAAATATCTTATCATTAGAAATCATGACGGTACTATTACTAGCTTTGGCCTTTTCATGTGCAATTGCTACATTTATAGAAAATGACTTTGGAACACTAGGAGCTAAATCCGTAGTATATGGTCAAACATGGTTTGAGACTATTATGGTACTTTTAACTCTTGGAATTGTTGCAAATATTATTTGGTTTAAAATGTATAAAATTAAAAAGTTTTTTATCTTTATGATTCATATTTCATTTATTTTTATACTACTTGGTGCTGGATTAACTAGATACTTAGGATATGAAGGAATTATGACAATTCCAGAAAATAGTATTCAAGATAAAATGCTATCAAATGATGAATATATACAAACTTGGCTTTTTGATAAAGAAGGTAAAGAAATTCTTAAAACAGATACAAAAGTTCTAATGACCCAATTAAATCAAACAAATTTTAACGAAAAAATAAATGATGATATTAACTTAAGTTTTCAAAGGTTTGTTCCAAATGCTGCTGAAAAGATAATAACAGTTGAAAATGGGAAACCAATGGTAAATCTAATTATTACAAATCTTCTTGGGGCACAAAGTATAGATTTACAAGATGGTAAAATCTATAAAGGGAAATATGCAAATTTTTCTTTGAATAAAGAGATAAAAGACAATTCAAAACCGAAAATATATTTTATAAAACAAGATAAACAACTCTATATTAAATCAAGTCTTGAAATAGGATATAAATTTATGAATACAGGGCAAGAAGGAAGTATTAAATCAAAGGAAGCCTTGCCATTAAGAGATGATGTTATTTATATGGTTGCACAAACAAGATTTGCAACTCCTGATTTTTCTGCTAATGGAAGTGTGGAAATTGTAAGCTTGAAAAAAGAAGAAATAGAAAAAGATAAAGCTTTAAATGCAGTTATAGCAAACTTAAATTATAAAGGAAAAATTCAAGAAGTAGCTTTATTTGGAAAAGGTGGTTCAAGTGAAGGTTATACAAAAACTATTAAACTTGAAGATAAAGAATTAAAACTATCTTGGGGAGCTAAAATAATTGAACTTCCTTTTTCTCTTTTATTAAATGATTTTAAACTTCAAAGATACCCAGGGTCTAACTCTCCATCAACATATTCAAGTGATGTAAAAGTTTATGACACAAAAAATGATGAAACTTTTGAATATACAATCTCTATGAATAATACTTTAAATTATAGAGGTTTTAAATTCTTTCAAAGCTCATATGCTATGAATGAAACAGCCACTATTTTATCTGTAAATAAAGACCCAGGAAGCCTACCTACATACATTGGATACTTTCTACTTTTTACAGGACTTATATTAAGTCTTTTTATGAAAAATGGAAGATTTCAAAAATTAGCTAGAACAAAATATGAATTAAAAAATATCTCTTCAGCTTTTCTTATAGGATTATCTTTGCTATTTATTTCTAGTCAAAATATTCAAGCTCAAGAAATAACTAATGATGAAATGCAACTTATTAAAAATATTGATACAAAACATGCCCAAAAATTAGGTTCAGTTTTAATTCAAGATTATCAAGGAAGAATAAAACCAATTAACTCCCTTGCCATTGAAATCATGAATAAAGTTATAAGAAAAGATACCTTATACGATCTTGATGCAAACCAACTTTTTATCTCAATGATGATAAACCCGAGACTTTGGCAAAAACTTCCAATAATAAAAGTTTCTGATAAAAACTTAAAAAAGCTTTTGGAAATAGAAAAAAATGCAACACACTTTGCTTTTGACAATGTATATACAAAATTAGGTTCTTATAAATTGGAAGATGACTTAGAACTTGCAAATAAAAAGAAGCCCTCGGCTAGAAATAGATATGACAAAGATTTATTGAAAGTAGATGAGAGACTAAATATTATTTATAATCATTTTTCAGGTGCATTTTTAAAACTTTTTCCAAAAAAAGATGATACAAATAATAAATGGCTAGACCCGACTTTAGCAATTTCAGTTTTAAAAGGTGATATTGGAGCTTTAAATAAACAAGAAGCTGATGAAATCACATCATTAATGGACAACTATTTTTTAGCATTAAAAAGTGCAAATGAAAATAAAGGTTCTTGGGAAGATGCTGATTCTAAACTAGAAGGTATAGTATCTTATCAAAGTAAATATGCAGGAAAAATTATTCCAACAAAGTGGAAAATAGAAGCTGAACTATTTTTTAATAAACATCATATTTTTAAAAAACTAACTCCTATATACCTAATTCTTGGGCTAGTTTTATTAGGCTTTGTTTTTGCGAAAATCTTTAATCCAAAATTAAATTTTGAGAAAGTCACTAAAATATTTCTTACTTTCTTTATTTTAGCCTTTTTTGCACATACCCTTGGATTAGCGTTAAGATGGTATATTTCAGGCCATGCCCCTTGGTCAAATGGTTATGAATCAATGATATACATAGCTTGGGCTATTATTTTAGCTGGAGTTATATTTTCTAAACAATCAATTTTAGCTCTTGCTACAACAGGAGTCTTAAGTGGAGTTACACTATTTGTAGCTCATTTATCTTGGTTAGAGCCACAAATCACTACTTTAACTCCTGTATTAAAATCATATTGGCTTACTATTCATGTAAGTGTTATTACAGCTAGTTATGCCTTTTTAGCACTAAGTGCTTTTCTAGGTTTTATAACTTTGCTTTTATTTATAATTGCAAATAAAAATAAAGCTAATCAAAGACTTGAATCAATAAAAATATCCATTAAAGAAGCTAGAAGAATAAATGAAATGTCTATGATGATAGGATTAGTTCTTTTAGTAATAGGGAATTTTTTAGGTGGAATTTGGGCAAATGAATCTTGGGGAAGATATTGGGGTTGGGATCCAAAAGAGACTTGGACTTTAGTTTCAATATTAATTTATGCAGTAATTTTACATCTAAATTATATAAAAGGTTTATCAAGTAACTTTATCTTCGCTTCTTTATCTTTAATAGCATATTCAGCAATTGTTATGACATATTTTGGAGTAAACTATTATTTAACTGGTCTTCATTCTTATGCAGCAGGAGATCCTCTTCCTATACCTACTTTTGTACCCATTTCCTTTGTAGTAATATTTTTAACAATTTTATTAGGATTTAGAAACAAAAAAATTGTATAAATATACAAAAAATTCACAAAAATGTAGTAGAATAATTTTATGAAAAAATCTATTCTACTATTAATTCTAATTTTATCACCTCTTTTTTCATTTAGCACAAAAGTAACAGGAGCTTATGCTATTGGAATTTTTGATGCCAGTGGAAATGGAGAGAATGTACAACATGTTAGAAAAACAAAAGCAGACTACAATGATATTTGTTACACAAAAGTTTTTCTTGTAGGGAAACCTTTTAATATCAAACCAAAAGTAAGTATAGGAAAATCAAAAGGAATATATCAAAGTAGTAAATCAATATATGGGAAAAGTAGAAAGTTAAAAATTGGCGAAGTCATGCTTTTCAAACATTATAAAGTCACAAATGGTTATATAAAAGTTTCTTTTAAAAATAAACTTTTTGATTCAAAAGTTTATGTAAAATAAATATCCAAAAGAAAAGACTTAAATCTTCTATTTTGAAGTACCTGCCTTCTTTTCCATTTCTTCAATAATAAAATTCAAATCTTTAATAGTTTTATCTTTTTGTATAATATTTTCTAGTAAAGTTTTAATCTTTTTATGTGCTAAATCAACTTCTTCAGTTTGTTTGCTAATTTCATCTTTTACTTTATCAGTAATCATTTTATGTTTTTGTGCATTATTTATATGATGTTCCAACTCTTCTTTTTTATTTTGAAGCATTTTCTTATACTTCTCTTGAAATTCAAGAATTTCAGATTCTAAAAGTTTTATTTTCTTTTCTTTACTAAGTAATTTACTTTGAAGAGCATTCAAATTTTCATCATTATTATTTTTGCTTGGTATAGCAGCTTTACAATTTATTAATTCATCTTTTAATTCTTTGATTGTCTTTTTAAATTCGAATTCTTTTTTGTTTGATTCTGTAATATTTAATATCACTTTTTTATGGAAGTCTCTTTTTTTCAAATTTTCTTTTGTATTTAAAAAAGAGATTGTTATATATTCATCATCTAACAAATTATTGATTTTAAAAATTGTATTATTTAAATAAAATGTTTCCTTATCTTTTGCGATAAATTTTGTATTCCCTTGCCATAATTTATTATTTATTACTCGATTCCAAGTCTCTTGAATATAATTCTTTGGAATACTTGGATGAATAATATCCTTGAAATTTAACTCTTTTATATCTTCATCATTATATTTTGAAACATTTTTCATACTTTCATTCATATATGTGATATTTCCATCTTCATGCATTTTATATATTAAAGAAACTTTATCAACAGCTTTAAGATAATTACTAATCTCTTCTTGTTTTAAAACTAGTTTCTTTTCCATAATTCTTTGCTCACAAAATAAATCAACTTTTTCTAATAGTTTAGAAAAATCAATGGGTTTTAATAAAAAAGAGCTTACATTATGTTCAACAGCATTTAAAAGTACATCCGTATCAAGTTTATCAGTTGTAAGTATAAAAGGAATATTTAAATTAGACATTCTAATTAATTTTAATAAACTAGTTCCACTAAATTCAACCATATCTATATCTGAAATTATAATATCAAGGTCTTTATTATTTTTAAATATTTCATATGCTATTTTCCCATCTTCTGCTTCTTCAATATTTTTAAAATATTTAGAAAGTATATTTTTGAGAATATTTCTATCTTCTTGACTATTTGAAACTATTAGTATTAAAATATCATCAAAAGTGTAGCTCAAAGAAATCCTTTTTTTGTTCTAATTTAATATATTATATCTATATATAATATTAAAACAAAATAATACTTAATATCTAAGTAAGATATTTAACAATTTAAAATAATACAGCTAAAATAAAAGTAAATCAAATAAGTATAGAATTTAAAAATAAACTTTTAATATAATTTTACATATAATAAATATCTCATAAAATTATTAAAAGGTTTATTTTGAACTACTTTCAAAAACTAATTCTTTATGCATTTATATTATTTATAATAACAGCTTGCGAAAGTAAAAGTATAGAAATAAAAAAAAGTAACTATGATATACAACAATGTAATAAAGAGACTTACACAAAAAAAGATTTAGAAGAATATAACAAACTAATTGATTCTGGCGAAATACAAGGGTATAACTGTATAGGTATTTATTATATGAGAGCTAAAGATTATAAAAATGCTAAAAAATATTTTGAAAAAGGTGAAAAAAAAGGAAGCTTAGAATCATATACTCAACTAGGAAGTTTATATAGACACTTTTTAAATGATAATAAAAAAGCTGTAAAATACTTCACAATTGCAGCAAACAATGGACATGCAAAAGCTGCTCATAATTTAGGTGTATATTATGATAAAAACTTTAATTACACAAAGGCTTTAAAGTGGTATGAAATCTCTTTTAAAAAAGGCGATACTTATTCTCTTTTAGCAATGGCACATATTTATAGAAAACAAAAGAATTATGAAAAAGCTATTGAGACTTTTGAAGAAGCTGGGAAGTTGGGAGAAAGTGAAGCTTATCATAGTTTGGGAGTATTTTATGGAAAAGAAAAAGACTTCCAAGACTTTAAAAAAACTGAAGAATATCTTTTTAAGTGTTATAAAATGGGTAGTGGTCTATGTGCTGCTACTATGGGTCAACATTATGAAGAAGATAATAAAGATTATAATAAAGCGATTAAATGGTATACAAAAGGTTTTGAGTTAGGTAGTAAAGACTCTGTTACTAGACTTGGGCTTTTATATGTAGATATTTTAAAAGATTATGATAAATCTATTTATTGGTATAAAAGAGGGTTTGAGAAACTTGAATGTTTAGATTGTGCTTTCAATTTAGCTTTTTTATATAATGTACAGTTAAAAGATTATAATGAAGCAATTAAATGGTATAAAAAAGGCTATAAACTAGGAGATAAAGGTGCAACTTATAATCTTGCATATTTATATCAATATGATTTAAAAGATAAAGAAAATGCAATTAAATGGTATAAAAAAGCAGTAGATTTGGGCGAGATTGGGGCAAAAGGAAAATTAAAAGAATTAGGAGTAACATATGAAAAATGATACTCACATAGGAAAAGTCTATTTTAAAGAAAATGAAGGTGTTCATCATTATGGTTTTGTACATAAAGAAGACCAAAAAGCTGTTAAAGGCTTTACAAATAGAACACGTGTTGCATATTTAATTGTAAGTGATGAAGAGTCTAATACTTTAAATAATGATGATGAAGATAAAAAACTTATTTTAGAAAATATAAAAAACAAATACCAAGAACATCTTATAAAAGCAGTAAAAGAAGAGAGTAAAAAAAACAATAGAAATATAACTTCATATGAACTAAAAGGTTTGGACGAAAAAGTTATTGAAAAAAAGCTAGTTAAACTATCAACTTTGCAATTACATACTTCAAAATCTTATGGAAGTATATTAAAAGCAAAAGAATATACTCATGCTTACAATGAAAAACTTGATGAAAAACATAAAAAAAATACAGAAGAAAAAACATCTGGAATACTTGACTTTAGTAAAAATAAATCTCAAGAGATATTAAATAAAGAGAAAAATAAACTAAAGGAAGAAGAACAATCATATATAATAGTATCAATGCCTTATGTTTATAATATAAAAAAAGATTCACAAATAGAAGAGTTAGAACTAGAATATTATGAAAATAGAGTTTCAGCCTCTTTTATGCCAGAGCTAATAGTTGAATATGGAGTTTTTTTTGATGGAACAAATAACAATATTCACAATATAGATTTTTATAAAAACTTTACTGAGTTTTTAAAAGAGCCTGCTGAGTATATTAAAGAGAATAAAGAAAGAAAATTTCCTAGAAAACCTAATATCTATGACTATAAAACAATCCAAGAACTAATAGTATCAGAACCAAATCCAAAACTAAATAATGAAGTAGTAAAACTAATAATAAACCAAATAGATACAGCAGAAAAAGAGATAAGATATTTTGATAAAGAATCAAATCTAAACTTAGAAGATGAAGTTATCTTAGAGAGTTTAAAAGCTAATCACTCTTCAAAAGTATTTGAGTATTTAATTGACGTGAAAAATGGAAAAAAGAGTATAAAAAAAGAAGATAGAGCAGATTTTGTAAGAGAAGAGATATTAGTAGATAAAGATGAAGATAGTAGTTATACAAATGGAGAATCAAATATAAGTAGACTATACAATCTTTACAATGGTAATGATGTAAAAAGAAACAAAGAAGCATTATCCCCTACTAGATTTAAACTTTATGAAAGCGGAGCAGGAACAAATAATCCATTTATAAAAGAAGCCTATGGAGAAGATAACAAATTAGGTTCAGGTTTAGCTTTAGCTGATACAGGTATTAAAGCACATATTATTTATAGCTGTATAAAAATATTTGAACAATTAAAAACTTCATCTATAAATCATATAGATGAGTTAGTTTTAGATGTATTTGGTTTTAGCAGAGGGGCAGCAACTGCTAGGCATTTTGTAAATACTATTTTAAAAGATAGTGAAATAATTGAAAATGGGAATAAAAAATATAGTATAAAAATAAAAGATGGTAAAAATATCTTCTCATCTTTTTTTGAAAATGGCTATGTAACAATCAATGGAAATAAAATTTTTAATCCTTTAAATACTAAAAATAGAACTTACAATCATGGAAGAAATATAATTGGCAATCCCTACTATGGACAAACAGAAATCAAAATAGATTCTTTGTCTTTTAGATTTATTGGTATTTATGATACTGTTCCTCATTATGGTTTTAAACAAGCAAATGATTCTAAAAATCTAAATCTTGATTTTCATAAAAACAAAGAAAAACTAGGACAAGTAGTTCATCTTATGGCAGATGATGAATATAGATATAACTTTGATGCTTTCTCTATTTTTACTGATAAAAATAAAGATTTTCATAAAGTTGAGGGGGGAAATCCAAGCGGAGGAAAAAAGTTTGAAGAGTATTATATTCCTGGTGCTCATTCAGATGTTGGTGGTGGATATAATGTAGAAGAGGAATTAATTCTTTTAGCACAACGAAGAATTAGCGACTTTGATATATCATCTGTAAAAAGTAAAATTGAAGCATGGAATAAAAAATATAATTGGTTAGAAGAAGCAATTATTAAAGAAGTGAATTCAAAAAAAGATATTCCAAAGAATAAAGATGGATTTTATTATTATATAAATCAAGAGTATAGAACAAACTATAGTGTTAATACTTTATATGTGTATATGTATAAAAAAGAAATTTCAAATAAATATGAACATGTATCTTTAAGACTTATGCATGATAGAGCATTGTATAAAGATATGACTAGAACTTTAAACTATGAAAATTTAAAAGATGATTTTGAGAGAGTTCCTTTAGGAAGTCTAGATAATTATAAATTTCATAAAGATGAAACTTTAGATAAAGTTTATAATATTTTAAAAGAAAAAAAAGAGTTAAATACTTCTAATATAGAGTTATATAAGGAGTTAAAAAACACTTACCTTCACCACTCATCAAAACAAAGCTTTATAAATAAACCTTCTTATGAAGATAAAGAAGGAAATGATTTTTATGGTAAGAGAGTCATCTATTCTGCATCAGGCGATAAGTTTACTAGAAATTAGTGTAAAGATTTTTTACTGACTTCATACGGATTATTTACACTCAATTTTCGACTTTGTATATTTTCTCGCAAAATTATGGGAAAATATACAAAGTAATTAAAAGCTAAGAAGTGAATTATAAAGCTATTTGTTACATATACTTCTTTAAAACAGTTGGAATATTAATACTTCCATCTTCATTTTGATAGTTTTCCATGATTGCCACTAAAGTTCTTCCTACAGCTAATGATGAACCATTTAATGTGTGTGTTAAGATGTTTTTCTTAGCATCTTTATATCTTATTTTTGCACGTCTTGCTTGAAAATCTCTTGTATTAGAAATTGAAGATATTTCTCTATATTTATTTTGTCCAGGTAACCAAACTTCTAAATCTATTGTTGTAGCTGCTGAGAAACCTAAATCGCCCGTACAAAGTTGAACTTTTTGATGTGAAAGCCCTAATGATGCCAGTAAATCACTTGCACAATCAACCATTTTTTTGAATATTTCTTCTGATTGTTCAGGTTTAGTTATTGCAACCATTTCAACTTTATCAAATTGATGCTGTCTTATTAATCCTCTAGTATCTCGTCCAGCACTCCCTGCTTCTTTTCTAAAACAAGGAGTGTATGAAGTCATAAGAAGAGGAAGTTCATCTGCATCTAAGATTTCATCATTATATAAATTTGTTAAACTAACTTCCGCTGTCGGAATTAAATATAAATCTTCACCTTCGATTTTAAATAAATCATCTTCAAACTTTGGAAGTTGACCTGTTCCTCTAAGAGTATTTGTATTTGCCATAAAAGGTACACACCACTCTTCAAAGCCTCTTTCTCTATTGAAATTAAGCATATAATTTATTAGTGCTCTCTCCAGTCTAGCGGCATCACCTTTTAAAGCGGCAAATCTTGATTTTGCTAACTTAACGCCTCTTTCAAAATCAATCCAATCATTATCTAAATCCCAATGTTCTTTTGGTTCAAAAGAAAATTCTGGTTTTTCTCCAATTGTTTCAATTACAATATTTTCATTCTCATCAGCACCATCAGGTACATTTTCGTCAGGAAGATTTGGAACACCAAGAGCCATGTCACTTAGACTTACTTCAATAACTCTTACTTCTTCTTCTAAAGTTTGTTTTGAAGCTTTTAGAGCATTAATATCAGCTTGTAAAGGAGCTATATCTAATCCCTCTTTTTTATATCTTCCAAACTCTTTTGATAATTTATTTTGTTGAGCTGTAACATCTTCCATTTCTTTTCTTTTTTCTTTTGCATTTTCTGAAATGGTTTTTAAATTATCTAAAGTCTCTTGGTTAACACCTTTTCTCTTTAAGGCTTTTGCCATAGTCTCAAAATCTTTTTGTAGCTGTTTTACATCAATCATTTTAATCTTTCATCTAAATTTTTGCAATTATATCTAAACTTTACTTTTTAGTATTTTATAATGAAACTTGTAATAGAGTATGGTATTATTACATTATGAAAGTTTTATGGATGAAATACAAATTTATTACAGTTACAGTACCAGTTATTCTTCTAATTGTAGGTGCTTTTTATTTTACAGCTCAATTTATTCAACCAAGCCCTAAAAAAGAAATTACAATTGCTGCTGGATCAAAAACAGGCAATTATTACAAAACAGCTTTAGAGTATAAAAAGTTACTTGAAAAAGATAAAGTAAAAGTAAATATTCTTACCTCAGCTGGTTCAATTGAAAATATTGAAATTTTGAAACAAAACAAAGCTGATATTGCATTTTTACAAAATGGCACTATTTCAAATGAAACTGCAAAAGGAATTACTTCTTTAGCCTCTATTTATTATGAACCTTTATGGGTTTTTTATAAAAATGATGGATATTCAATTGAGTATATTATTCAATTTATTACAAAAAAAATCTCTATTGGAAAAGAAGGTAGTGGAACAAAAAATTTAGCAACAAATATATTAAAAGACAATGGTATTTCAAATGAAAACTCTACAATTTTAAATTATGAGCCAAATAAAGCAAAAGAAGAATTACTTAAAGGAAATATTGATGCAATGTTTGTAGTAACTTCTCACAATTCAAATGTTGTAAAAGAATTACTCTCTAATCCTAAAATAAACGTACTTAGCTTTAAAAGAGCAAAAGCTTATAGTAGAAAATATACATTTTTAGAAGCCTTAACTTTATATGAAGGAACGCTAGATTTATATAGAAACCTTCCTAATGAAAATATAAATGTACTTTCTACAACTGCAAATTTAGTTATAAACAAAGATTTTCCACCAGAATTAACAAGACTATTTTTAAAAAAAGTAAAAGAAGTTCATAGCAAAAAAGATCTTTTTGCAAGCGCAGGACAATTTCCAAATAAAACTAATATGGTTTTAGAATTAAATGAAGATGCAGAAAGATATTTTAAAAATGGCGATACGTGGCTTGAAAAGATATTTCCTTTTTGGATAGCATCGAATATTGATAGATTAAAGATTTTAATCATCCCTCTTTTAACTTTATTATTCCCTCTATTTAAAGGATTTTTCCCTTTATATAATTGGTCAATGAGATCAAAAATTTATAGATGGTATGATGAAATTAGAAAAATAGATAATGAAATAGAATCTTTAGAAAATCATAGATTAAAAGAAGAATTAGAAAAAATAGAAAAATTAAGAATGGAAATTTCTAAAGAAACAAAAGTTCCTCTTTCTTTTATGGGAGAATATTATAATCTTCAACTTCATATAGACCATGTAAAATATAGATTAGAAAAACTATTATGAAAGTTTTAGTTTAACTATCTATTTTATGAACTTAGGTTATAATTCCGCAAAAATTTAAAAGCTTTATTTATAAAGCCCCTTAAAAAAGGAATATATTTTGAGAATACTATCGGGAATTCAACCCTCAGGTACTATACATATTGGTAATTATTTTGGAATGATTAAAAAAATGATTGAAGCACAAAATGATGGTGAGTTATTTGCTTTTATAGCTTCATATCATGCTTTAACCTCTGTAAAAGACAAAGCATTATTAGAAAAAAATATCTTTGAAGCTTCTGTAAACTTTTTAGCTTTGGGAATGGATCCTGAAAAGTCAACTTTTTGGGTGCAAAGTGATGTAAAAGAAGTTCTTGAATTATACTGGATTTTATCAAATCATACTTCAATGGGACTACTTGAACGTGCCCATTCATATAAAGATAAAACTGCTAGAGGGATTGGAGCCAACCATGGTTTATTTTCTTATCCTGTTTTAATGGCTGCTGATATTTTAATTTATGATTCAAATATAGTTCCAGTTGGGAAAGACCAAATTCAACATGTGGAAATGGCAAGAGATATTGCCACATCTTTTAACCATGTATATGGTGACATATTAGTTCTTCCAGAATCTAAAGTTGATGAAGAAGTATCAACAGTTCCAGGAACAGATGGGGCTAAAATGTCAAAATCATATGGAAATACTATTGATATGTTTGGAAGTAAAAAAGGTGTTAAAAAACAAGTTATGGGAATAATCACTGACTCTAAAGAGCTTGATGATGTAAAAGATCACACTACTTGTAATGTATATAAACTTTGTGAATTATTTATGAATGAGAATGAATTAAAACAGTTACAACAAAGATATGCAACTCCAGGTGAAGGATATGGACATTTCAAACTTTCATTACTTGATAAAATAAATGAACATTTTGAGCCATATACAAAAAGAAGAGAACACTTACTTAATAACCCAAAAGAAGTAAAAGAGATTTTAGATTTTGGTGCGAAAAAAGCTAGAAAAATAGCAAGTGCTAAAATGGAAATCATTAGAAATGCAGTAGGATTATAATCCTACTTGCATATTTCTATTAAACTATTTTTATAACATCTTCTATATTTTTAGAGATAAGTTCTACTCTCTCTTGCCATAATTTTCCAAATTCTGTTCTTTCATCTTCATTTGCAGTTTTAGTAATACATTTTTGCATTAATTCTTGCATCTGTTTTTTTGGTGGATACATACTTGCATTATAAATTACTTCAACACTTTCATTTGTATCTGTTCTTATAAATTTTACACTTGAAGAAATCTTATTTTCAAAAGACATTAGATTATTTCTACTATATAAGCCCATAATCCCTTTAAATCCTGTATTTTTAGTAGCTCCTGTAATATTTGTTACAACATTTGATATAACTCCAGCAACGCCCTCATCTATACTTTCTTTAAACTCAACTTTTATCTCTCCACGCTTTGGAAGTTCTTCTTTATATAAAGCTTTTAATCCCTCTTTTGTCATTAGATAAGCACCTAAAACTGTAGGGCAAGAATGCCCTGCACTTTTTACAATATCAATATATGAGAACTCTATTATTCCATTTTCTGTAGCACCAAGAAAGTTTGCTAAATCATCTTTTAATTTTATTGTTTCTATATTTTCGAAAAAATCTGGATATTTCATATTAACCTACTTTTTTTAGTTTTTATATTTTTAGAATCTTACTTTAAATATAGGTATAAGACATTGATTTAAAATAAGAAAAGATAAATAGTAGGAAATTAGTATTATTAGTTTTTATATTTTTTTACAAATAAATATTAGTTTATCAGCTTCTTCATCCACATGTAAATTGAAATTAACAATATTTTCAATTTCAAAAGAGGCTTTGGATAAAAGAGTTTTTAAAGATTTTACATCATGATAATATTGAACTACCGTGTCTTCTTCTTTTTTATATAAATTGTTTTTTTCTTGTGTAAAAAAAGTAATATCAGTTTTTAGTTTTTCATCTTCAAAATTTGCATCTATTGCTATAAATTTATCTTCTAGATTAATAGTTAAATTTCCTTGAGCAACTTCTTCAAAACCAAATAAAGAGTTTACATCAAAAATAAAATACCCATTGTCATTTAAAACCTTTGAAGCATTTATAAAAAACTCTCCTAATTCATTTTTAGGAATATAATTTATTACATCAAAAATTGCTGTTGCACAATTAAATTTTTCATCTACTTTATCTAAAGATATTGCATCTGCATTTAAATTATATGCTTGACATACTTTGATTTGTTCAACACTTAAATCTATTCCATAAGCGTTTACACCATTGGCTAGCAAGTGCATCATAAAAGCACCTTGACCACAACCAATATCAAGTACATCATCTAGACCTTTTTCAAAAATAAGACCTAAAAAAGCAGAATGTAACTCTTTAACTTCTTCTTGGAAGTCTAAGTATTCTTCTATTTTTGCATATAATTCTAAACCCATTAAAGTACAGCTTCTAATTTTTCTTTTAAATTAAAGATTAAATCTTTTTTTGCATAATATGAATTTTTATTAACTATTAATTGCGCGCTACTTTCCATAATTGTAGGTCCTACTTCAAGTCCATTTTGTTTCATAGTAGCTCCTGTTTCAACAATATCCACAATACAATCAGCTAAATCAACTAAAGGTGCTAATTCAATTGAACCATAAAGTTTAATAATATCAACAGCCATTGCTTTTTCTTCAAAATATCTTTTTGCAATTTTTTCATGTTTTGTAGCAACTGTAATTACTTTTTGTAAAGTCTAACTTTTCACCTTTTATAAGTCCAAAAGCAAGTTTACATTTACCTAATTGTAAGTCAAGAAGTTTGATTAAATCGTACTCTTTTTCTTCTAGAACATCAAGTCCAACAACTCCTAAATCAGCAGCACCATGCATAACATAAGTTGGTACATCTTGATTTCTTACATTCAAAAATCTAAATCCTGCTTTTTCTAAAATTAATTTTCTATCTTCAAAAATAAACTTTTCGTTAAAAGCTTTTTCAAACTTTTCTAAAGTATCTTCTGCAATTCTTCCCTTAGGCAATGCAATTGTTAGCATTAATAATCCCTTTCATCTTTTCAAATATTAAGTCACTTTTATAAATACAATTATCAAAATATCTACTTAAAAATTCACCATCTCCACCTGTAAATATTATTTGCTTTTCTAAAGCTATTTCTTTTATTGGTAGTATGATAGATTTCAAAATAGAATAAGATATTGCATCTTGTGTACAAAGGGGGATTTTATCTAAATTTACCTTTGTATTTATTTCATAGTCAAGTTTTAAAGATATCTGTTTGTATAATTTTTTTAAATTATTAATACCTGGAAGAATTATTCCACCTTTATGCTTTGAATTTTTTATAATATCAACTGTAATTGCGCTACCTGCATCAACTATTATTGCATTTTCAAAGCCAAAACATGCCACTTTTCTATCTAATCCCATACCTTGATAAGATGTTTGAAAATTTAAATATTTTTCTAAATCTATACAATGCACATAAGTATCTTTTAGTTTCCTACTTGCTTTTTCATTTACTGAAATAAAATAAACTATTTCTTCATCAAAAACAGGTAACTTTTCATCTAAGAAATATTTTTGATGTTTCCCATTAATTGAAAAATGAAAAGTAGTATTTCCAATATCACATAAAATCAACTCTTACACTCCATTTATTTTCTTTTAAAAATTTCTTAGCTTTAGAACAAAGTGGGCTTGAAATAAGCAACTCTTTTTTCTTAAAATTATGCTCTTGAAGTTGTGCTAATTTTTCACAAAGAATGATTAAATCTTCTGCATTTTTTCTAATAAATCTACTTTTTGCATTTATTAGAAATATTGCATAATAATCTTTAAAAACAGAAGTAGCAACATAAATCTCTATTTTTTTTCTGCTTCCTAAATCTTTTACACTCACTTCTTTTATCTCTTTAAATAAAATATCTTTATTTAAATAATACCTTGTTAAATTTTTCAAATATACCTTTCATTTGTATTCTTTGCATTATATATAAAAAATAGTTAGAACATAGACTTTATAAAATTAATAAAAAAATTCTAATAAAATTTATTTACAGTTTTTGTTTGCTATAATAAAATAACCAAATCAATTTATAATGGGATTTATAACAGTGTCGAATTTTATACGTTTTTTTTCTATTATAATAGTAATCTTCTTTAACACTATAAGTGCTAATACCAAGCATTTTAAAATATCTTATGATCCAGATTTTGCACCTTTTTCTTATTTAGAAGAAGGAAAAGCAGAAGGCCTTTTAATTGACTATTGGAAACTTTGGGCAGAAAAAAATAATTATTCTTTGGATTTTAAAAATGGTGAATCTTGGAGAAGAGCACTATCTCTTGTAAAAGAGAAAAAAGTTGACTTTTTTCTAGGAACTGCACCTTATGAAAACTGGATGAAAAGTTCAGATACTTTTTATGAAAATCAAACTGCACTTTTTGCTTTAAAAGAAAACTGTGGGAATTTTGATAAAAAGGCCTCTTATATTATTGGAATAATTGGCGAAGATTATAAAAAAATGATTAATAAAAATTTTCCTAATTCTCAAATTATAGTTTATGAAAATTATAAAACAATATTAAATGATTTTATTTTGAAAAAAATCGATTTAATATACGAAGACAAACTTGCAATTGAATATTACACTTTACAAAATAAATATTTCCACAAAATACGTTCAATTCTTCTCTTAGAATCAAAAAATGAAATCAAAGCAATTTCAGCAAATAAAAAACTTATTAAAATATTTAATAAGGGATTAGAAAATTTAACAAAAGAAGAATTATATGATTTAGAGAGTAAATGGATTATTAATAAAAGTGAGCAATTTTATAAAAATACAAAAGAATTAATCCTTACAAAAGATGAAAAAGAGTTTATAAAAAACAATATAATAAATATTTCTATTTCAGAAAATTGGTATCCTTTTTCTTTTTGGTCGAAAGAGAATGAAATAAAAGGAATCTCTCCAGAAATTTGGGAAATTCTTAGCAAAAAGGCTAAATTAAAAACAAAATATAATTTTACTGATATCTTTAATGAAGAATTAAATTCTATTGATAAAAAAACAAATGATGTGATTTTTAGTGCAGGAAAAGAAAAAGAAAGAAAAAACTACTCAATACATACAAAACCCTATGCTAGTTTTCCAATTTCAATAGTTACCTTAAAAGATGAAAATTTTATTGAAAATATGGAGTTTTTATTTAATAAGAAAATTCTAGTTAAAAATAATTCTACTATACATAAAATGTTAAAAGAAAAATATCCAAACTTAAAACTTATAACAGTCAACACTATTAAAAAAGGTCTAGAAAAAGTATCTAATTATGAGGCTTATGCATATATTGATACTAAAGCAAGTTTAAAATATAACATTGCCAAATTTGAATTTAATGACTTAAAAATAAGTGGAAATACGGGTCTTATTTTTCAACTAGAAATGATTCTTAGAAATGATTCTAAAACTTTACAATCAATTTTAAATAAAGCAATTGATACTTTAGAAGAGGAAGAGATTAATTCTATAATAGAAAGATGGGAAAATATTCATTTTGAAGAAACTTTTAATTATAGAAATTTTTGGATTATGTTAATCCTTGTCTTGATTATTATTCTTTCTTTAATTTATATAAATCAAAGAAATATTAAAAAAAATAAAAACTTAAAATTTATAGTAAATGAAAGAACAGAAGAGTTAAAAGAATTAAATGCTCATCTTGAAGAACTTGTAAATCAAAAAATAAAAGAATTAAAAAGTGCAAATTCTTTACTTGATGAAGCCCAAGAAGTAGCTCACTTAGGAAGTTTTAATTATAATATTGAAAAGAATAAACTATTTTGGAGTGAAGAACAATATAAAATTCATGGACTACATCCTAATGAAATAATTCCAAGTATAAGAAGATTTTTATCTTATATTCATAAAAATGATAGAAAAAAAATTAATCTTAAATATAAAGAACTTATTTCAAAAAAATCAAATAAAAAATCAACCTTTGAATATAAAATGATTATGAAAGATTCCACAATAAAATATATTCAAGCAGCTATTAAAATCACAAAATTTGATGATAATTTAAAACCTTTAATTGTAGTTGGAACAATTTTTGATATAACAAAAGTAAAATACTTAGAACTTGAGAAAAGAGAAAAAGATATTATCCTAGCTCAAAAATCAAAAATGGCTGCCATGGGTGAAATGCTTGAAAATATAGCACATCAATGGAGACAACCTCTTTCAGTTATTACAACCGCAGCTACAGGATTGCAACTTCAACTAGAATATACTAAAAATATCCCTGAAGAGATTTTAAAAGAAAATCTTATTTCAATCAATAATCAATCACAATATCTTTCTAAAACTATTGATGATTTTAGAAACTTTTTTCATCAAAATAGAGAAAAAGAGAAATTAAATATTGAAAACCCAATTAATAAAGCCCTTTATCTCATAAATGCTAGAATCAAAAATGATAATGTAAAAATAGTAAAAGATATTAGTAATATTGTAGTTACAACCCTTGAAAATGAACTAATTCAAGTTTTACTAAATATTATTAATAATGCAATAGATAAATTAAATGAAAAAAGTTATGAAAAATATATTTTTATCTCTACAAAAGTGATTGAGGATAAGTTAAAAATCTATATAAAAGATAATGGTCAAGGAATTCCTCCTGATATAATAAATAGAATTTTTGAACCATATTTTACAACTAAGCATAAAGCTCAAGGTACAGGTATCGGGCTTTATATGTCTAATGAAATTATTACAAAGCATATTCATGGTACATTAAAAGTAAATAATGTCTCTTATAATTTTGAAGGTAATAATTTTTCTGGAGCTTTATTTATTATTGAAATACCTTTAATATAAAAATTATACTTCTTTGTGTAAAATCCAATAAAATAGAAAGTAGCTTTATGAAAAAAATCTTAATCTTAGTTCTAATTGTTCTCTTTACAAGTAATATCTTTGCAAAAGAAAAAGTTATTGCAAAAATACCAGAAGCCTCGGGAATTTCTTACTCATATAAATCAAATACTCTTTTTGTAGTAAACGATGAAGGCTCTATTTATGAAATAAGCTTAGAAGGCCAAATATTAAGAGAAAAGAAAATTGGAAAATTGGATTTAGAAGGTATAGCAGTTGATGATGAAAATGATCTTTTATTACTTGCTGTTGAAGGTGATGATGAGATTTTAGTTCTTTCAAAAAATAAACTAAAGAAGAAGCATAAAATCTCAATAAAAAGAGACTACAAAGGGGTAAAAGTTTTAAAAAAAGGTGATGATGGACTTGAAGGAATTGCCTTATACAAAAATAAAATTTATCTCTCAAACCAATCAAAAAATAAATATCCAAAAGATGACTCTTCAGTTGTTGTAATTGTTGATTATGATTTAAAGAAAAAGAAACAAAAAATAGAAAATATCATAAATCATGGTTTTATTGATATTGCAGGACTTACTTTTTATAATGACATTTTATTTATGATAAGTGATAAAGAGAACCTTTTAATCCAATATGATATAAAACGAAAAAAAGCAATAAAAAAAGAAAAACTTTCTAAAAAATATGCCCAAGAAGGAATAACGTTTGATAAAAATGGCAACTTATATATTGCAGATGATAATGGCCAAATATTAAAAATAGACAATTATAAAAAATAAATGAGTGAAAAACAAAAATTAACTAACCAAGAACAAACAAAAATTACAAGAGCTATAATAAAAGCAGCTGTTTTAATGCTTGAATTTGGAGCTGAGAGCACCTTAATAGAAAATACAGCACAGAGGCTAGGTCTTGCTTTAGGAGTTGACTCAGTTGAAGTATCATTGATTCCTTCAGCTATTGTATTAAGTACTCTTAGTAATAAACAAAGTCAATCTGTAACTACAACAAGAAGAGCACATCACAAACCTATTAATATGTCAATTGTCTGTGATTTACAAAAAATGTGTCAAGATTTAGAAAAATATAAATATGATGTGGATTTTGTGCTAAAAACAATGAAAGAAATCCAACCAAATTATTATAATAGATGGCTTGTTGTCTTTATGGTTGGGTTTTCTTGTGCCTCATTTGCATATTTAAATAAAGCTGACTGGCAGGCTTTTGGCATTACATTTCTAGCCTCTTCACTTGCTATGTTTGTGAGACAAGAACTATCAAGAAAAAAATTTATAATGATTATCACCTTTGGAGTAACTGCTTTTGTAGCAACACTAACTGCAAGTATAGCTCTAATTTTTAATCTAAGTTCAACACCTAATATTGCTCTATCTTCTAGTGTAATGCTACTAGCTCCGGGATTCCCTTTTATTAACTCTGTATTAGATGCATTAAAAGGTTATTTAGCCATGGGTTGGGGACGTTGGTTACAAGCTGTATTATTAACAGTAGCTACTAGTATTGGTATAATTTTAGCTTTTACACTCTTAAGTTTAAAAGGATGGTAGATGAGTGAAATACTTATACAATATTTATTAAATGCCATCTTTGCAGCAATTCCTGCTCTTGGTTTTGGAATGGTTTTTAATGTTCCTAGATATACTTTAATATATTGTGCTATTGGTGGAGCAATAACATTTTCAACAAGATATATTTTAATGGATTTTGATATACCAATAGAACTTGCAACATTTTTAGCTTCTACTACAATTGGAATTATTGCTCTATATTGGTCAAGAAAATACAAAGTCCCTAGACCTATTTATACTATTGCTTCAATTATTCCACTTATTCCTGGAACTTATGCTTTTACAGCAATGATAAATTTAATAGATATGAATGCGCATGGAGTAACACCTGAATTAATTGTAATGTTTGTAGATAATGCCTTAAAAGCAATTATTATTTTAGCTGGAATTGGATTTGGATTAGCCTTACCATCTCTTTATTACATAAGATACAATAGGCCAATCACTTAAGTATTATTTTTTTATAATTGTTTTTTTCATTTTTATTCTTATATAAAAAAGAATAAATACTCCAAGTAAAACTAATATTGATATAATAATAATCTTTAAATATTCATCTATTAAATCCTGATTTGAACCAATGAAATATCCTAAAAGTGCTAAAATTAAAACCCAAATTCCTGCACCTAAACTTGTATACAAAGAAAACTTCCACAGATTCATTCGGGCAAGTCCTGCTGGAAGCGAGATATATTGTCTAACAGCAGGAATAAGACGACCTGAGAAGGTAGAAATATGCCCATGCTTTTCAAAAAAACTTTCCATTTTTTCTAATGTCTCTTCTTTTATTAATACATATTTACCATATTTACTTAAAAATTTTCTACCAAATTTTATTGCTAAATAGTAATTAAATACAGCTCCTGCAAGGCTTCCTGCTATTCCTGCAAATATTGCTATAAATAAATTCATTTCACCTTTATATGCTAAATATCCAGCTGGAATCATTACAACTTCACTAGGAAAAGGAAAAAAAGAACTCTCTAAAAACATCATTACAAAGATACCAAGATAACCTAATTGGGCAACCATATTTACTACAAAATCTACTATTTCATGAAGCATTAATTTTTTCCTATTTAATTATTAATAAGGCAGAAGTTTATCTAAATAAAAATTAATTTCTTGAATTTAAATAATTTATATAATTAAGATTTTTTATTGTATTAAAATAGTGTCATTTTATTTTTATTTATTTTAAAAAATTTGTTCTATGATAATAAATTTTGGATAGAATTATCCTGTTTGAGTTTTATATTTAAGAAATTTGAAGTTTTTAATGTGAAAGTAAAACTAAGGCTAAAGCCTTAGTTGGATTACTTTTTCTTAAGCTCTTTAATTCTTGCAGCTTTACCAGTAAGACCTCTTAGGTAGTGAAGTTTAGCTCTTCTTACTCTTCCTCTTCTTAGTACTTCAAAAGACTTAATTGAGTCTGAATATAATGGGAAAATTCTTTCAACTCCTACAGAGTTAGCTCCAATTTTTCTTACAATAAAAGTTGCTGAAACACCTTCTCCATGTCTAGCTATAACTATACCTTCGAAAGACTGAACTCTCTTTTTCTCACCTTCTTTAATTTCAATACCAAGTCTTACAGTATCTCCAGCTCTAAACTGAGGGATCTCTTTTGACTCTATTTGTGTTGCTTCAAAGCTTGCAATATATCTATTTTTCATTTCGTTTCCTTATTAGGTCTATAATATTTTGTTTTACAAATTGACATCTGGGATTTTAAGTCGGAAATTTTACTATGATTTCCCTTTAAGAATTCTTTAACTACACTTAAATTTTGGAAATTCTCAGGTTTCGTAAAAGAAGGTGCTTCTAAAAGGTTGTTTTCATAGCTTTCCATTACCAAAGAATCAGCATTTCCAAGAACTCCTTCAACATTTCTAGAAATTGCATCAGCCATTGTTAAAGATGGTAATTCTCCACCTGTTAAAATGAATTCTCCAATAGAAAACACTTCATTTGCATATTTTTCTATTACTCTTTCATCAATTCCTTCATATCTTCCACTTACAAAAACTATGTTTTTTTTCTTAGCTAATCTTTTTGCATCATTTTGTTTAAAGGTTTTTGCAGCAGCTAAAGGAAAGATTATATAGGCTTCTGGATTTTTTCTTTTGATTTCATCTAAACAATCAAAAAGTGGCTGACAAAGCATAAGCATTCCTGCTCCTCCGCCAACCATTTGAGCATCTACTTTTAAATGTTTATTTTTAGTGTAATCTCTTGGGTTATAAAATTCGTAAGAGATAAAATTTGCATCAATTGCTCTTTTTAAGATAGATTCGTAGAAATATGGTTCTATTAAATTTGGGAAAAGTGTTACAAATGTAAATTTCAAATTTGACCTTGGTTTTATTTTTTGAAATATTAACCTATTTTTATTAAAAAAGAAAGCTATTTTAATAATATTAAGCATATTTTTGATAGATTACGTAAACTTAATATCTTAATGAAAGGAAAACAATGAAATCGCCTAAAGGTTTTGGAAAAAACTATTTTACATTTTCTAGCATACTAGCTCACTCAATTCAAAGTAAAATACAAAACCTAATAATAAAGGCTTTACATACATTAAATAATAAAAGTTCAAAAGAAGATGATAATTATGATGAAAATGATCCTCCACTTGAAGAACTCACTTTATGTATACAAAATAATTTTAATAAACCTTGTCACTGTGACTGCTTTTTTAAACTAAGAACACAGCTTTCAATATCACTTTTTAAATTTATTCCAAGATGCCCTTATTATTGTAAATTTTTTGCATTTAGACGAACAGGGGTACATCCTCCATATATTCTTTAAAACAAAACTATTAATTAAAATCAAGAGAAAGAATAAGCTTCTTATTCTCTTTAGGTTTCACTTCATTTATAAATTATTTTTAAAAGAAGAGAAAAATAGAGTTTCCATTAAAAAGGAAACAATTTAAAGGATAAAATAATGTCAAGAAAAAGTTATGTGGTAGGTTTTCCAAGAATAGGAGAGCAAAGAGAACTAAAAAAAGTATTAGAGAAATTTTGGGCAAAGAAATGTTCATTTAATGAAGTAGAAAAGCTTGCACAAGAGTTAAAAGTACGACACTGGAAATATCAAAAAGATGCAGGGATTGAGTATGTAAGTTCAAATGATTTTAGTCTTTATGACAATATCTTAGATACAGCAATTATGCTAAATGCCATACCAAAAAGATTTAAAGATTTAAAAGCTGAAGAATTATATTTTTCTATGGCTAGAGGAAATAAAGATAGTCTTGCAATGGAAATGACAAAGTGGTTTAATACAAATTATCATTACATCGTTCCTGAATTAAGTTTAGATGATGAATATAAATTAAATGCTTCAAAAATCATTAATGAATATAAAGAAGCAAAAGCACAAGGTATAAAAGCAAAAATAAATTTGATTGGTCCTTTAACATTTTTAGGTTTGTCAAAAAGGGTTGATAATAAAGATTGTTTTGAACTTTTACATAAAATTCTTCCAATTTATGAACAGTTATTAGAAGAAATATCAAAACTAGATGAAGTAGTAACAGTACAAATTGATGAGCCTATTTTTGTAAAAGACAATGAACCAAAATTATTAAGTTTAATAAAACCAACATATGATAGATTGTCAATTATTACAAATAATATGAAAATTATTGTAACTACTTATTTTGAACACTCAAATGAGGCAACTAAAGTTCTAGTAAATACTCCAATTTGGGGAATTGGGCTTGATTTCTTATATGGAAAAGAAAATATTGAAAGCTTAGAATTGATTTCAAAAAGTAATAAAAAGCTAATTGTAGGACTTGTTGATGGAAGAAACATCTGGAAAAATAATATTCAAAATAGTTTAGAACTTCTATCAAATATTTCAAAAATTGTAGATAAAGAAAGTCTGTTTATTTCCTCATCTTGTTCTCTTCTTCATTCTCCAATAACTTTAAAATACGAAGAAAAAATGGATGAAAATATTAAAACTTGGATTAGTTATGCAGTTGAGAAATTAGATGAGATAAATATCATCTCAAAAATATTCTTTGAAGGAGTTAATAGTTTAAATGAGAATGAGAGCAAAATTTACGAAGAGAATATTCAAGCTAATCATAATAGAAAAACTTCTGAGATAATTCATGACAAAAAAGTTCAAAATATAGTACACAATTATTCGAAATTTCAAAGAGATGGGAAATATGAAGATAGAATAAAACTCCAAAAAGAGATTTTAAAATATAAAGATTTGGCTACAACAACAATTGGTTCTTTCCCTCAAACACCAGAAGTTAGATTAGCAAGAAGCGATTATAAAAAGAAAAGTATTTCTAAAGATGAATATGAAACACAAATGAAAAATTATATTGATGATTGTATTTCATTTCAAGAAGAGTGTGGACTTGAAATTTTAGTTCATGGAGAACCTGAAAGAAATGATATGGTTGAATATTTTGGAGAACAACTAAAAGGATATGGGTTTTCACAAAATGGATGGGTACAATCTTATGGAAGTAGATGTGTAAAACCTCCTTTTATTTATGGCGACATAAGTAGACCAAAAGCAATGACAGTAGACTGGATAAGCTACGCTCAAAGTAAAACAGCTAAGATAATGAAAGGGATGTTAACAGGTCCTGTTACTATTTTAAATTGGTCTTTTGTTAGAGATGATAAGCCAAGAGATGAAGTTTCTATGCAAATAGCTATTGCATTAAGTCATGAAATAGACGATTTGCAAAAAGCTGGGATAAAAATCATTCAAGTTGATGAAGCAGCTTTCAAAGAAGGTTATCCTCTAAAAAAAGAAAAAATTAAAGAGTATGAAAACTGGGCAGTTAGAGATTTCAAAATTGCAGTTAGTTCTGCAAAAGAACAAACTCAAATTCATACACATATGTGTTATAGTGAATTTAATGATATTATAAAAACTATTGAAAATATGGATGCCGATGTTATTTCAATAGAAACAGCACGAAGTGGAAATGAACTTCTGAAAATATTTAAAGAAGTTGGTTATAAACAAGAAGTAGGACCTGGAGTTTATGATATTCATAGTCCAAGAGTTCCAAGTGTTGAAGAGATGGTAAATCAAATTAAGTTACTTTTAGAAGTATTACCTAAAGAACAATTATGGATAAATCCAGATTGTGGTCTAAAAACAAGAAAGTGGGAAGAAACAAAATTAAGCCTTCAAAACATGGTGGAAGCGGTAAATTATATAAGAAAAGAAAATACATAGAGTCTTAAGACTCTATGTATAATATATCTACATAATAAGAGTGAAAACTCTTTTTAGATATTATTTTGGACAATTTTAAAGTGAAAAGTGAAAAATGATAACAATAAATAATATAAAAGATGCAAAAAAAAATTTAGAAGGTGTTTCAATAAATACACCAATTACAAAAGCTCCAATTTTAAGTGAAACTTTTAATAGTGAAATATACTTAAAAAAAGAGAATTTGCAACTTACAGGAAGTTTTAAATTAAGAGGTGCTTTTAATAGAGTTGCAAATTTATCCCAAGAAAAAAGAAATAAGGGTGTTGTTGCAGCAAGTGCTGGTAACCATGCACAAGGCTTAGCATATGCAGCAAAATATTTTAATTGTGAAGCTACAATTTATATGCCAGAAGCTACTCCTTTAACAAAAGTTAGTGGTGTAAAATCTTATGGCGCAACAGTTGTTTTACATGGTGAAAATTTTGATGAAGCTTATGAAGCAGCAATAAAGTTTTCTGAAGAGAAAGAAAAAGAGTTTATTCACCCATTTGCAGATGATGATGTAATTGCAGGGCAAGGGACAATTGCTTTAGAAATACTTGAAGAGATTAAAGATTTAAAACAAATAGTAGTTCCAATTGGTGGAGGTGGTTTAATTTCTGGTATTGCAATAGCTGCAAAAAGTATAAATCCTGATATTAAAATTATTGGTGTTGTTGCAAGTGGTGCTAAGGCTATGAAAGAATCTTATAGATCTCAAATGCCAATTGATTCTTTGAGTGTAAGAACTATTGCAGATGGAATTGCAGTAAGAGATGTTACTCCAAAACTTTTAAATATAATAATTGATTATGTGGATGATATTGTTGAAGTAAGCGATAATGAAGTAGCAAATGCAATTTTATTTTTATTAGAAAAACATAAACTTGTAGTTGAAGGAGCGGGAGCTGTAGCAACTGCTGCAATTATGCATGATAAAATAGAACTTGAAGCCTCAAAAGTTTGTGCAGTTGTAAGTGGTGGTAATATTGATGTTACTATGCTTGCTCAAATTATTGAAAAAGGTTTAGTAAAATCTAATAGAAAAATGAACCTAATTGTAACACTTATGGACAAACCAGGCGCACTTAGGCATTTAACTGATGTATTTACTCAATGTTCAACAAATATCGTACAAATTGATTATGATAGAAACTCAGTAAAATTAGAGTTTGGTGAGGCTTTAGTAACAATTTCTTTAGAAACAAAAGGTGAAGCACATCAAAAAGAAATAAGGGAAAAATTGAAACAAAATTCTTATAGATTTAAGCAAATTTAGTTTTCTTTTTGCATATTTATAAAAATTTTAGTAAATAGCATATATAATGATGAGTATAAATTAGTTAATGAATAAACAAAAAGGAAGAAAATGGAAGGTAGATTATTTACATTCTTAGGTTCCATCGGTGGTCACGCCCAAGAATGGATTATCTTATCACACTTTGCTTTAGTGGTAGGAATTACAATGTTATTAGCAAGAGCTGCTACAAAAAAAATGCAACTAGTGCCAACAGGTTCACAAAACTTAATGGAAACATTCATTGGTGGAATTATTTCAATGGGTGCGGATACAATGGGTGAGAAAAATGCTAGAAGATATTTACCATTAATTGGTTCTTTAGCAATTATCATTTTTATTAGTAACATGATGGGAGTTATTCCAGGTTTTGAAGCACCAACAAGTAACATCAATTTTACATTAAGTTTAGCGCTTATTGTTTTTGTTTATTACAACTATGTTGGAATTAAAATCAATGGTTTTTTCAACTATTTTAAGCACTTTATGGGTCCAATGCCTATACTTGCACCATTAATGTTCCCAATTGAAATAATTTCACATATTTCAAGAATTATTTCATTATCATTCAGACTTTTTGGTTCAATTAGAGGTGATGATATGTTCTTAATGGTACTTTTAATGTTAGTACCTTGGTTATTACCACTTCCTGGTTTCTTCTTATTAACAGCGTTTGGATTTTTACAAGCGTTTATCTTTTCTATCTTAACATACGTATATATTGCGGGTTCTGTTATGATGTATGAGGAAGATCATTAAGAAGACATTATGTTTATTTTAATGAATTAACAATTAGTAAAAAATAATTTAGATATTCTAAGTTATTAAGATAAAAGGGAGGAATTAAATTTCTTCCCTTTTTTTTATATATATAAAGAAAAAGGTACACGTTCCAATGAGAGAAGACTTGATTAGTTATTTAATTACTGATCCCGAATATTATTCTAATGATCCTATATTATTTGAAAAGAAATTAAAAGAAAACTTAAACTCAAAAAAAGTTGACATTGCTTGTTTTAGAGATAAAACATCTACGAATTTTGAAGAGCTTGCAAAGATTTTTGTAAAGACTTGTAAAGAGTTCAACATAGACCGAATCTTAATAAATACAGATTATAAGTTAGCTAAAGAATTAGACGCAACAGGTGTGCATTTAAACTCTGCACAATTTGATAAAATTAAGCAAGCTAAAGAATTAGATCTTTATGTAATAATTTCTTGTCATAACTATTCGGATATAGAAAATGCACAAAAACTACATGTAAATGCAATAAGCTATTCTCCTATCTTTGAAACACCAAATAAGGGTGAACCTAAAGGTATAAGTAAATTAAGAGAAGCTATTAGAAGTTATGAAGACTTAGATATTATTGCACTTGGTGGAATTATTAATAAAGAACAAATTAAAAAGATTTCGAATACTAAAGCTTATGGTTTTGCATCTATTAGATACTTTATTTCATAAGATTTAGTAAAGTAAAATATTAGACTTTTTTTATTTTTAAGTCATCACTATTTAAGTATAAAATATAAGCATAAACCTCATCATTTTTTACTATATCTTTAATAGCTTTTTTATAATGACTTACTTGATAAATATGTTCTTCTAGTTCGCCTTTAGTAGTTTTGTAATCAAAAATAAAATACTTATTGTCTTTTATTGCAAGTAAATCAATAATTTTTAACTCATTTTTATATATTAAAGCTTGCTCTTTATTAAAAGAAGCCCCTTTTATTATCTCTTGAAATTCATCATTTTCAATAAGCTTTAAGACTCTTTTTTCAATATTTAAAAAATCTTCATTTTGTAAATAAAGAGAATACCTATTTTTTACAAGTGTAAGTGCATTTCTTAAAGATTTTACATCAAAATCATTCATCATCTCAAGACAATAATGTGTTGCTATTCCAAAATACTTTGCATGAAGAGTATAATCTTTTTCAAGCTGTGTTTTTGAGATTTGCTTATCTTGTTTTCCTAAATCTAATTTTGAATACAGAACTTTTTCGACTTTTTCATAGTTTATTGTTCTATTTGAACTTTTTATTATTTCACCAATTTTTTCTTCTTTTAAACTAAGTAAATCAAATACAGATTTTTGAGGTTTTTTAAAAATAATCATATTATTCTTTGCTCTTGTCATTGCCACATATAAAATATTTAATTCATCCTCAAAGCTCAAAGCCTTTTCTTTTTGTAAAGCCTCTTTATATTCTTTATTATAATTATCAAGCCCAGAGATTTTATAATAAATATTTTTCAAATGAACATCATCATATTCAAATAAAAGTGAACTTCTATCAACATTTTTTTGCTTTATTCTATCAAGTAGTAAAACTGTATTAAATTCTAAACCTTTTGATTTAAAAATTGTCAGAATTTGTAGCCCTATTTGCTCTGAATTTTGAATAGAAGCATCTAGTTTATCTATTTCATAAACAAAATCTACAATGTTTTTATATGAGCTTGATAGCTCTATTAATTTTATTACATTATCATCTGTAAGACCTAAAATATTTGCAATTTTATATATAAGCTCTTGAATATTTAATTTTCTAATATCAAGCTCTAGAACTAAAGAAGACAAAGGTTCTTTCCCCATTAAGGCGTTTGTATTTTCTTTATAAATATTTTCTTTAAAATAAAGATATTTAATTACATTTATAACAGCTTTTACATTTTCTTGATTAATTAATTTTGAAGTCATTTCAGTAGTAATTTTCAAGCTTGGAAACATCTTTTTTAAGTAAGAATAAATATTTAGAACATCGTCATTTGTGTAAGTTAAAATTGTAATATCATTACTATTAAGACCATTTTGCATTAAGTTTGAAATTTTCTTTGCAATATTTTCATATTTTTCATCACTAATTAATGACTCATCTTCAAAAACTTCTACATATCCATTTTTATGAATTGCTTTTTGGTCATAATATTCATATGAAGGAATTTTCTTAAATGCTTCATTTACAAAAGAAATAATATTTTCACAAGACCTATAATTTGTATTTAACACTTCAACTTTTATTTGTTTATTTGTTTTTAATACATAATCAAAAAGCTCTCTTTTCCCACCTCTAAATCTATAAATAGATTGTTTTGTATCTCCCACATAGAAAAAAGTCTTAAATTCGTTTTGATTTCCTGATAATATTTCAGAAATCAAAGGTTCTAAAATTTTATATTGCATTAAAGAAGTGTCTTGAAATTCATCAATTAGAATATGAGAGAATTTTGAATCTAACCTAAAATATAAAAATTCTTTATCAATCTTAGAAGATAAAAGTTCATAAGTTAGATTTGAAATATCATCAAAATGTAAATAGTTTTTTGATTTATTATATTTAAATTTATAATTTTTAAATAGCATATATAATTCAAATAATCTGCTTAGACTAAATCCTGCCCTAAGTTTATAATAAATTGAAATTTGTTCTTTTAATTTAGAAAAATACCCTTCTAAAGTTTCATTTGCACACTTTTTAAAATATGAATATTCACAAGCTAAATCTTTTTCTAACCATTTTTTTAAAATTAGTTCATCAAACTTTTCAAAATCAACAGCTTTTAAAGCTGAATTAGAAGCATCAGGACAGTTTAATATAAATTCCTTTACTCTTAAGGCTTCTATTAAACATTGTTCTTTTTGTAAGGCTATTAAACTTGCATCTATATTTAATATTTCAATAGTTTCATTTTTTTCTAATAAATTTTTAAATATATCAAATAAAGAAGAGTATTTTTTCTTTTCATACAATGAAAAATCAATTAATTTATCAAAATTTTCTAAGCTAAGTGATTCTAAAAATTTTGCACTTAAGGTTTCAATATCATCCTCTTTTATTTCAAAATCATCACTTATTCCAATATATCCACAAAATTCGCGCAATATTTTATTTATGAATTTATCAATTGTAAATATCGATAAAGAAGCATTTGTATATTCATTTATTAAAAATTCTTTTTTTGATAAAATCTCTTCTTTTGATAAATTTGATTGCTTAATAATTGCATTCAAATAAGCTTCATCATTTCCAAGAGTTAAGAGAGTATTATAGATTCTCTCACTCATTTCATTTGCAGCTTTGTTTGTAAAAGTTAGAGTAAGAATCTCTTTTACTTTTGCACCTAATAATAGTAAAGTAATGTATCGTACAGTTAATGCAAATGTTTTACCACTTCCTGCACTTGCTTTATATGCTAAATAATTTTCCATAATGAAATGATACAAAATTAATATTAATATTAAACCATGCTTATAATTTAAAATAAATATATTTTTATTATTATTAAGATATAATTTTATTCGTTTTAAATTACTTACCAAATAGAGAACTTCATGAAAACAAAAAATAAAATTATCTTTACAGTTATTCTTCTCATCAGTTTTATGTTTTTACTTATAACAGTAGATATGATTTACAACTTCAGAAAATATGGTGTTAAAAGTATTGATGACAAAGCTCACGCAGTTGCTAAAACTATTGAACATACACTTACTTCTCAAATGGTAAATGGAACAATAGAACATAGAGAGCTATTCTTAAGTCAATTAAAAAATATTCCCAATATTGATAAAATTTGGTTAAACCGTAGTCAAAAAGTTATTGATTTATACGGAGAAGGAATAGAAGAAGAAAAATACCAAGATGCAATTGATAAACATGTCTTAGCTACAGGAGAGGTTCAAAGAGTAATAAATGACAATCTTTTTACACAAAGTTCTTATAGAATCTCTATTCCATATAAAGCAACTGCAAATGGGAAAATAAACTGTATTTCCTGTCATACGAATGCAAAAGAAGGTGATACCCTTGGTTCAATCAGCTTAAAGATGTCAATCGATGACACAAAAGAAATGGGAATTGCTACTGTTTCAAATACAATTTTAATAGCTCTTGTTTTAATGATTACAATTACAATATTATTAAATTTTATTATTTCTCCATTTTTATCACTTTTTGATTCTATTAAAAAAGTAATGCATAAAGCTCAAGAGGGAGATTATTCATATAGAGTTGAAAAAGCAAAAGGGAAAGAAGCTAAAGATGTTTCTTTATGGATAAATGGGCTTTTAGAAAAGCTTGAAACTACTCTTGAAAATATCGATTCTAAAATTTCTATCTTTCTTTCTGATAACCAAAAAGTTACAAGTAAAGATCACTTAATAAATGTAAAAAATACAGTAGATAGATTGTCAGATGTTTATAAATTTAGAAAAACAATTGAATTTGATGAAACTAATGATGTGATATATGAAAGACTAGCGCAAATTTTAGAAACACAAATGGGTGTTGATGAATTTAATTTCTTTGAAATAAATACAGCAACATCTGAAACAGTAGTTGTTTATAGTAAAAAAGAGATTTTGTGTGATATTTTTAATCTTGGGTGTAGATCAGATAGAACAAATATAATTGTAGATTCTACACAATTTAAAAATATATGCCCAGCTTGTACAAACTGTGATGGATTTAATTATTTCTGTATTCCATACTCCATTTCAAATGAAATTGATTTAATTATTTCAATTTATGCAAGAACAAAAAAAGAATCATTGAAAATAAAAGAGATGATTCCTTATATTCAAGATTATGTTGATGCAGCTAAAACAGTAATTATTAGTAAAAAATTAATGCACACTTTAGAGATGAATGCGCAAACTGATAGCCTTACAAATTTAAAAAATAGAAAATATTTAGAAGATACTATTCCAAAAATAACTTCACAAACTTCACGGTCTAATATTCAATATGGAGTTTTACTTTTAGATATTGATTTTTTCAAAGTAGTAAATGACACTTATGGACATGATATTGGGGATAAAGCATTAAAGTTAGTTGCTAGAATTCTTAATGAAAGTATCCGTGAAGCAGATATTGCTATTAGATTTGGAGGAGAAGAGTTTTTAATTTTATTATATAACTGCGATGAAGAATCAATCTTTACTGTAGCTGAAAAAATTAGAACTAAAATTGAACAGACTGAAATACCTATAGGAACAATATCTATAAAGAAAACTGTAAGTATTGGAACTTCTATTTTCCCTAATGATAGTGAAAATATAAATGATTGTATTAAATTTTCCGATTTAGCACTTTATAAAGCTAAGAATAGTGGAAGAAACCAAGTGGTTAAATTTGATGAATCTATGTTGTAAATAGAAATAAAAATCTTAAGATTTTTTTAGATATAATACCGGTTCTTAAAAACTATCTTAGGATTATTCTATGCAAAAAAAACAACATAAAGTTCAAGTTTTACTTGATGCAATTCCTCATATAAAAAAATTTTCTAGCAAAACTATTGTTATTAAATATGGAGGCTCTGCCCAAACAAGTCCTGAACTTCAAGAAAAATTTGCACAAGATATTGTTTTATTATCTTTAGTTGGAATCAAGCCTGTGATTGTTCATGGGGGAGGTGCTAGAATTTCAGAACTTCTTGAAAAATTAGAAATAAAATCAGAATTTATAGATGGACATAGAGTAACTTCAAAAGAGACCATGAGAATAGTTGAAATGGTATTAAGTGGAGAAATCAATAAAAACATAACTTCACTTTTAAATTATCATGGGGCAAAAGCAATTGGTATTTCGGGAAAAGACTCAGCAATTATAAAAGCAAAAGCAAAAGATGATGGTAAATTTGGGTATACAGGTGAAGTAACACAAATAAATGCTGATTTGATAAATAATTTATTAGATCAAGGATTTATTCCTGTAATTGCCCCAATTGCAGATAGCGCCCAACCAAATCATCCAGGATTTAATATAAACGCAGATATAGCAGCTTCAAAAATTGCAAGAGCATTAAATGCTCAAAAAGTTCTTTTCTTAACTGATATAGTTGGAGTACTAAATAAAGAAGGTAAATTATTAACTTCTTTAGATAAAGATGATGTAGATGAATATAAAAAAGATGGAACAATTGCAGGTGGGATGATACCAAAAGTTGATGCTTGTATTGAAGCAATCCATGATGGAGTAAATAAAGCTCATATTATTGATGGAAGAGTAGAACACTCTATCTTGCTAGAATTATTTACTAGTGATGGAGTTGGTACGCAATTTTTACGTAGAGACAATCCCAATAATGGTATAGATTTAGAACAATTAATAAATGATAAAAAGTAAATAAGTAAAAACAAAGCTCCTAAATATAGGAGTTATTTTAAGGAAATATAATGAATTTTGTAGAGACAAGAGGAAACGATGGAATAAAGCCAGTTGAGGCTTCATTTTCCCATGCTATTTTAAATCCAAGTGCATCTTTTGGAGGTTTATATGTACCTAAATATTTACCTATGCTTGAAGAAAATTTTATAAAAAACCATATTAATAAAAGTTACAAAGAGCTGGCATATAATATCTTAAAGGCTTTTGAAATTGATATTGAGGAAGAAGAGATAAATAAGGCATTAAGTCTTTATGATAACTTTGATGATGCCTCAAATCCTTGTCCTGTAGTGCGTGTTAAAGATGATTTATTTGTTCATGAACAATATCATGGACCAACAAGAGCTTTTAAAGATATGGCTTTACAACCATTTGGTTCAATACTTTCTTCAATTGCAAAAAAAAGAGATGAACATTATTTAATTTTAGCTGCAACATCGGGAGATACAGGACCAGCTGCACTTAATACTTTTAAAAATAAAGAAAATATCCAAGTTGCTTGTCTTTATCCTGAAGGTGGAACTTCTGATGTTCAAAAGTTACAAATGGTATGCGAAGATGGTGATAATCTAAAAGTAATTGGAATTCATGGAAATTTTGATGATGCACAAACAGCACTTAAAAATCTTCTTAGCTCTCAATCATTTAAAGATGAGTTAGAAAAAGATGGGATTAAATTATCAGCTGCAAACTCAGTTAACTTTGGAAGAATTATATTTCAAATTATCTATCATTTTTGGTCATACATTCAACTTCTTAAACAAAATGAGATTACAGATGGTGAAAAAATTTATTTAGTAGTTCCAAGTGGCAACTTTGGTAATGTACTTGGTGCATTTTATGCTCAAGAAATGGGTCTTCCTATTGAGAAGCTTTTAGTCGCTTCAAATGAAAATAATATCTTAACGGAATGGATTAATACAGGTATTTATGATATTAGAGATAAAGAATTAAAACTGACAAATTCACCAGCTATGGATATATTAAAATCATCAAATATTGAAAGAATTATTTATTCACTATATGGTGAAAAAAGAACAAAAGAATTTTTTGATGATTTAAATGATAAAAAGATATTTGTTATGACAGAAGAAGAAACAAAAAAACTTCAAGAATATTTTTCTGCTGTAAACTCAGATGATAAATATGGTGCAAAAATTATAAAAGAATTTTTAGATGATGGATATTTAATGGATCCACACACAGCAACTTGTTTAAAAGCTTACGAAACTCTAAAAGAAAAAGATTTAAAAACAGTTATATATTCAACTGCTGAATGGACAAAGTTCTCTCCTACAGTATTAAATGCCTTAAATGAAAACAATATTTCATATTCAGATAAAGAGGCTTTAGAAATAATTTCAAAAGAATACAATGCTAAACTCCCAAAATCAATAAAAGAGTTGTTTTCTTCAAAAATAAATCACGATTTAGTAATAAATAAAGAAGATATAGAAACTCAAATTGTAAACTTTATTAAAGGCTCTTAAGTCTTTAATAAGTTTTTCTTATAATAATATTGTGTAAATCAGGCACACTATGCTTACAATAACGTACTTTTTGACCAAAGTCATAAGTATTTAAGAAACTAAATAATATAATATATAGATTTAATTTTAAAATAAGGAAGCTAAATGTCTAACAATACAAATAGACGAGATTTTCTAGGCTATACATTTGCCGCTGTTGCAGCAGTTGGTGGTGCAGCTTCGCTTGTAGGTATGAAACAAGCGTGGGATCCATTACCAAGTGTACTTTCAGGCGGATTTACTAATGTAGAAGTTAGTGGATTAAAAGCTGGAGAACCAACTACAGTTATGTGGAGAGGTAAACCAATTTTTGTTCTTAAGAAAACTGCGGAAATGGAAGATAGTAAAAGAGATTTGAAGATTGGTAGTGATAGATTTACTGTTGCTATTGGATTATGTACTCACCTAGGGTGTATTCCTGCTTGGAAAAAAACTCAATGGAAATGTGCATGTCATGGTGGAGAGTTTGATGCAAGTGGAAAACAAACATTTGGTCCTCCTCCAAGACCTCTTGATTTACCACCTTTTAGTGTAAAAGGAACAGAAATTGTTCTTGGTGAAGAAGGTCCTGAATACAAAGAAATCGCAGCTGCGATGATGGCATAAGGAGTAGTTATGGCAAAAATTGAAAAAGCAAACTCACTTGGTGAGTGGTTCGATCAAAGGTTAAATACTACTGTTCTTGCAAAAGTTATGCTAACAGAATATTGGATTCCAAAAAATATAAACTTTTTATGGGCTATGGGTGTATTACTTGCAGTTACTTTTAAAATCCTAATTATTACAGGTATTTTCTTAATGATGTACTACAAGCCTGATGTAAATTTAGCATTTGATTCAGTAAACTACACAATCATGCAAGAAGTTAGTTATGGTTGGTTATTTAGACATATGCATGGTGTTGCAGCATCTGTTATCTTCTTAATTATTTATATTCATATGTTTACAGGTATCTACTACGGTTCTTATAAAAAAGGTAGAGAGATGATTTGGATTTCAGGTATGTTATTATTTATGACATTCTCTGCTGCTGGATTCTCTGGATATATGTTACCATGGGGACAAATGTCTTACTGGGCTGCTATGGTTATTACAAACTTATTTGGTGGAGTTCCT